>JAAUXY010127764.1_pt1 | contig 10663 bp, 10 predicted proteins | sample 7278121 | NCBI WGS metagenome assembly JAAUXY01 (sample SAMN14350117, study PRJNA611818) | marine sediment metagenome | isolation source: surface marine sediment (1.8m) | place: French Polynesia: Moorea | collected 2018-08
GTCGCGTTGCTGACGCGAACCGAAATCGTCAGGTTCGCGGCCGAAGCGAACCTGACGGAGCTCCTACACCGTCAGGTTCGAGGCCGAAGCATTGCTGACGATTCTTCTCTCCGTCAGGTTCGCGGGCGAAGCGTTGCTGACGGAACATCATTCCGTCAGGTTCGCGGGCGTCGCATGGCTGACGTCGGCGAGCTCCGTCAGTTGCGCGACCGCAGCGTTGCTGACGGATGCGGCGACGGCTCCGACACCGGGCTCCGCTGAATTCGCGATCCTACAACCAGTCAGTGTGGTGGAACGCGCCTTCCGGGTCGTCACGACGCTGGTAGGTGTGCGCACCGAAGGCGTCGCGGTGGGCCTGAGTCAGGTTCTGTGGCAGCCGCGCCGAGCAGTAGCTGTCCAAGTAGCATAGCCCTGAGGCCATTTCCGGCACCGGCACACCCCGCGTCTGCGCCAGACAGACGACCGGCACAACGCCCACCAAAGGAGGTGTCAGGCACTTCTTCTTGACCTGAGGCTGCGTCAGGGGGCTCTCAGGGGTCACGAAACATCCTTGCAATGCGGCCTTCGACAATCGGCCGGAGATTTTCGTTGAGACGGGTGACGGCAAGACGCTCTCCAAGAACGTCCTCCTCGACGAGTTGGTGACGAGCCGCTTCGCGGGCAAAATCCAAATCTTTCTCTCGACCCGCGGCCAGCTTGGAAATCACCAGATCGTGGATTTCCAGACACCATCCGGTCGCCCCCCGGGTATTGTCATTGCTCACCGGAACCAGGCGCTGTTGCCATCCCTCCGGCAGGATCGCAGTCGTCGGATCGACCCCGTGAGCGTAGTAACCGAAGGTGTCGTGGAACGGTGAGAGCTCTCCGATCGTGCCGTCGATGACGTCGGCGAGCTCCGGCTTGTTCTTCGGGTAGACGTCGGCCTCGTCCGAGCCCAGCAGAGCCTCTGGCGCTTGCGGAAACTCACCCAGCACAGCTTGGCTGCCGACGATGATGAGCTCGTCATCATCGACGATATAGGCGGCTGCCCGCACGATATGCTCGAGATGTTCGCGCCTCATCTGAGAGCCTCCCGAGCTTGACGCAAGATCCGCCAGCGCTCTCTGGGTTCGAGGGCGCCCGCGAACGGCGAACACTGCCGCAGCGCGCACATCGCCTCCCCCGGATCGACCAGCCGTTCCAGGATCTCATTCGGCTCGAGCGCGAGTAGCCGGCGCCAGGCCTCAGCGTAGCGGGGATGCGTCGAACCGCCGGCGAGCCAACCCTCGACCCGTTCCCGGGCCCGCGCTAGGATATCGGGCTCGTGCCGCGCCTTGTCTGCGACCGCGCGGTGGAGCCACAGGCTGCGTTCGTCATTGCGTCGATGACCGTCCATGAGCGCCTCTCGCCGGCCATTTTACACCTCATCCAACCATGCAGGATGCCGCGGAGCGCATCGACTTCTTTCTACCTATCCCGCAGAGCTCAGGTTCCCTCTCCCCTTTAGGTGAGGGTGAGGGGCTCCGCTAAAAAGTCCAGCGGATACCCAACTTCATCTTCCATCGGGAGTTGAGGTTGTGGGTCTGAAATTTACTGTTGTTGGCCGGGTCGGTGACGAAGTTGGCCAGGCTATAGACCGGTGCGCCTGAGGGGTCGGTGCGAATGAATGTCACCGGCGTCACGTTGTTGAAGTTAGCGAATCTCTGCAGGCCGGAGTTGCTGCCACTTCGGCGGTGCCAGCCACCTCGGTCACTTCCTTCGGTCACTTCTTCGGTCACTTCGGTCACGATAGTCGGCCGCGCTCGGTAGTCGATAGTGCGCGGCGTACGGAAGCATCGCTTAGGAACGCCTGGCTGAAAGTCTGGTAGACTAGTGTTGTGGAGCAGAGGAAGCTTGAACTGAAGGTCTTCGATTCCCTCAAGGAGGCAGACGCAGCCGATACCGCCTTCTACTCAGCAATGGCGCCTCAAGAACGCTTGAACTTGGTCCTTGAACTCTCGGCGCGCTATCTGGAAGACGCTGATGAGGCTGTCGAAGGACATCCGCGATTTTGTCGAGTTGTTGAACTCGACCTCCACTGAGTACCTTGTCGTCGGAGGCCACGCGGTCGGGTACCACGGCTTCCCTCGATTCACCGGCGACTTCGACTTCTTCGTCCGGGCATCACGCGAAAACGCCCTTCGCTTGATCGAGGTCTTCCGGCAATTCGGCTTCGAAGACGCGGACAACCTATTGACCGTCTTCACCACTGGTGGCCGAGCCGTCAAGATCGGCATCCCACCAAATCGGATTGACGTCATTACCGGCATCAGCGGCGTCGAATTCGACGAGGCTTGGTCTACCGGAGAGCCCGCCGACCTCGATGGAATTCCAGTGACTATGATTAGCAGGGAGTTACTGCTCAAGAACAAACGCGCTTCCGCTCGTCCCAAAGATCTTCTGGACGTGGCGGAGCTTGAGCGTCTGGGCACGGAATCGGAATGAAGATGTCTTCCCCGCGCGAGCTTGGTTGGCGAAGGTTCAGTCCGCATTATCGGCGGAACAGGCGGAGGGCGAGGCTTGACAGCGACGGCTTCGACACCGGGCTCCGCTGAATTCGCGATCGGATCAGCCGACCAGATCTTTTACTGTCAAGCGCAACCCGGGCAGAAGCTGGGGCGACAGCGTGACCTCCGCCGACCCGAGTCGCTCGCGCCGGACATAGCCGTCGGCAGTGGGTTCGCGGTAGACCTCGACCGCGGCACCGCTCAGGTCCGCGATCCAGACCTCGGGGACGCCGTAGCGGGCGTATATCGGGATTTTGACTTCACGGTCGTAGGCCAACGAGGTGTCCGCGACCTCGATCAGCAGCAGGACGTCGTTCGGCCGAGGGTGCTCTTCGGCATAGAAGTCGGCGCGTGGCACCAGAAGCGCGACGTCGGGCTGAGGCTCTGAGAGATCGCCGAGAACGACCGGATCCTGGGCGTCGATCACCGCCTCGTCGATGCCGAGCTCGCGGGTCAGGAGATTGATCAGATACCGGACCCTACCGGCATGCCGGCGTCCTATAGGGCTCATCTCGATGATCTCTCCTTCGATCAGCTCGAGGCGTTCGTCCTCCTCGAAGACACCGGCCTCACCCATCCGGGTGAATTCGGCCGCGGTGATGAGGTGTTTGGCAGTCAGGACTGTCATGAGCTGGCTCCCGCCGGTCGACAGAGTCAAATTAACTGTAACACGCCAGTTTTCAGCCGGGCGGCTCGAGGCCGGTGGCCTCGGCGTAGATACGGCGTACGGTGTCGATGGTGTCGGCTTGATCCGCCGTTTTGTCGCCGCGGTAGCGCTTGACCCTGGCGAAGCGCAGGGCCAGACCACCCGGGTAGCGTGGGCTGGCCTGCAGGTCGTTGAAGGCGATCTCGGCCACCAGCTCTGGCTCGACGTGGACGGTGTAGCGGTCGCGGCCGATCTCGATCTCCTGCAGTTTTTCGGTCTGCCAGGCGAGCAGTTTGTCGGTCAGACCCTTGAAGGTCTTGCCGAGCATCACGAAACCGCCGTGCTTGGGGTCGCGGGCGCCGAGGTGCAGATTGGATAGCCAGCCTTTGCGCCGGCCGTGGCCCCACTCGGCAGCGAGCACTACCAGGTCGAGGGTGTGGACCGGTTTGACCTTGAGCCAGCTGCGACCGCGACCACCGGCCTGGTAGGCGGCGTCGGTATCCTTCGCCATCACGCCCTCGTGGCCGCCACGCATCGCCTGCTGCAAGAAGGTTCGGGCCTCGGCGAGATCGGCGGTGACCAGGTGGGGAATGACCAACTCCTCGGGGGCAAGCTCTTTGAGGGTGTCGAAGCGCCTGGTCTGCGGTTCGTCGATCAACTCGTCGCCCTCGGCGTAGATCAGGTCGAAGAGAAACGGCGACAGCGGCAGGCTCTGGCGCATCGCCTCGACGTCGAGCTTACGGCCGAAGCGCCGCATGGTGACCTGGAAAGGATGCGGACGACGGTCGTCCTTGAGCGCGATCACTTCACCGTCGGCGATCAACCGGTCGACCGGCAGTTGGCGGACGGACTCGACCACCTCGGGTACCGCGGCGGTCACCTCGTTCAAGCGGCGCGAGAAAACCTGGACCTCGTCGCCGTCTTTGTGGACCTGAATGCGGGCGCCGTCAAGCTTGACCTCTAGGGCCGCTTCGCCGAGGCGCTCGAGGGCGTCGTCGACGCCCTCTGCCGGTTGCGCCAGCATCGGTTGAAGGGGTCGGAAGAGCGTGATCGAGAAGCGCGCCAGGCCGGCCGACCCCTCGAGCAGCGCGGCGCTGGCCACCGGCGCGAGCTCGCCGCGCACCATCACCGCTCGACGGACGGCGGCGCGCGGCTGCTTGGAAGCCTTGGCGACGGCGTCGACCATGATCCCTTCGAGCGCCCCCTGGCGCAACTCGCCGATGATCAAGAGGGCGAGGAAACGTCGCTCTTCGCCGGTCGCGCGCTCGAGCAAGCCGCGCAAGATCTCGAGCTTGCGCCGTCCCGAACCCTTGCCGCTGACCTCGAGGATGTTGCGAAAAGCGTCGTCGACCTCGCGCAGGCGGATCTCGGCAGTCGTCACCGGCGGCGGCAGCCCGGAGTCTGTTCCCATCGCCTTGCGCAGGACGGCTGGACCGATGCCGATCGCGCCCTGACGCAGCAGCCCGGAGAGAAACGAGATGGCGATCTCGATCTCCTCGCCGACCAGGCGCTCTAGCAACTGGGCCAGAAGATCGATCTTGACCAGCCGCTTGCGGGTTTCGCCGACCCGGCGCGAGGTCTCGACGAGGTCGTGGAGCAGGGTGTTGCCGGAGCCCATGGGTCAGTCCATATACCCCAAGGCGCGCAGCCGTTGACGGGTTTCCTCGTCGACTTCCACCTCGGCCGCGGGCGAGGCACGTTTCGAAGCCACCCAGGCGAGCAGCTGGGAGCGCAACCAAGCGGCTTCCAGATCGCTGCTGCCGGCGCGATTGATCTGCTCCTGAGGATCGTCTTCAAGGTTGAAGAGGTACTCGGCGTCGCGCGAGCGCCCCAGGGCTTCGCCCATGCCCCAACCGCGGCCGGTGCGCGGTGCCCAGACCAGCTTGAAGCGTTGGCTCTGGGCGGAGAAGACGCCACCCTTGACGCTGGCTGCGGCGGCGAAGTGCACGGCGTTGTCGGTCTCGGTAGGTTCGAAAAGCGGTATGCCTTCGCTCACCGTTTGAGCGTCGCCGGCCAGGCGCGACAGCGTCGCGTGCAGATCCAGGGTGCTGGTCGATCGCTGTCGCTCTCCAGGCGAAACTCTCCGCGGTGACCAGAGGATCAGAGGGATGCGGATCATCTCCTCGTACAGCGTGTAGCCGTGGAGCACGCCACCGTGGTCAAAAAGCTCTTCACCGTGATCGGAGGTGACGGCGAGGAAGGTCTGCTCGGGAGGGTAGAGGTCGGCGAGGGTTTCGAGCAGCTTGCCGAGCTCGGCGTCGTTGTAGGCCAGGGCACCGGCGTAGAGCCCCCCCAGGCGCGCACGATCCGCGTCGTCGACCTGCCGGCGCAGGCGCTGGATGTCGATCAGAGTTTCGGTCGAGCCGTCGATGGTCGAGTCTGAGCCGGCAAACTGTTCGCGGAAGGGATCGGGTGGATCGTAGGGATTGTGGGGATGCAGGGTATGGAGATAGAGAAAGGCCGGCTGACCGGGCTCGAGGGTAGCGATCCAGTCGAGCGCCGCGGCGTGAATCCTCTCGGCATCGTCGTAAAACGAGTTGCCCCCCTTGGCCTCGCTGAAACCGCCCGGTGCGCCGACCGCGTCGAAGCCCCGATCGACGCCGTAAGTGGCGCTGATGAAGGGGTTGTTGGAAAACATGGCGGTGGCGTAGCCGGCGGCGCGAAAGGCCTCCGCCAGGGTCGCGGCGCCGTCTTCGGGCAACTTGGCGCCACCGCCTTCAACGTAGGCTTCGCCGGTGAACAGGGCCTTGGTCGACGGCAAGGTATTGGGAGCGACACTGCGATGGTCGAGAAAGGTGATCCCCTCGCGCGCCAAGCGGTCTAGGGTCGGCGTGACGCCTGCAGGACCGCCCAAGTGGCCGACCCGGTCGGCACGCAGGGCATCCATGACGTAGAGGATCACGAGTTTGGGCCGGGAATCGGGGTCTTGGGAGGCATCGCCGGAGTCGTTCGCGGGCGGATCTGTGATCGACAGGCCTTTCCAGAGCGCCGCCGGGCCCTCGCCGCGGGCTTCCAGCCGGACGCGCACCAGGCCGGGCTCTGGGCCGAGCGGTACTTCGAGCCGCTGACGACCGCGCACGCGGTTCCACAGCGACGCCTGCCAGTGAAAGGCTGTCCGCGAGTCCCCGTCCCGCTCGATGTGGAGCAGAAACTCCTGGCCTGCCGGTGGCGAGGCCGGGGGGTGAAAGACGCCTTGAAGCGTGGCGCCTGCCGGGACCCGGCGCACGACGTCGATCATCGAGTAGCCGGTCTGCAACATGTCGGCGCCGTCGCGGCGAGCGTCGCCGGCAGCCAGGGGCGCGCGGGTGGCCGCGGACACAACTTCCAGCCGGTTGCCGTCCTGGGGGATGAGCTCGACGGTCGTCCGCCCGAGGGGCAGGTCCTCGGGTAGTTCGATCTTCAGCGGATCCTTGAGCGGTTGGCGGCCCAGGTCGCGGCCAGCCGCACGGATCAGGACCTCGCCGACGGGTGGCTCGTAGTCCCATAGATCGAGGGTCAATTGGCGCGGGCGTCGCGACAGCTGAACCAGCTCGAGACGGCCGCCGCTGTCGAGGGCGATCAGCGTATCTTGCCCCCCTGGACGGCTCGGCCACCAGCCGGCGAGAAAGCGGTTACCCCGGGTTGACGGGGGTAGCTCGAGCGGGCGTGCTTCGGTCAACAGGTCCGGCAGGTGACGGTCGTCGAAGAGCGGCACTCCCGGCAGCTCGCGGGGCTCGCCACCGCCACAGGCGACAGCCCCGGCGGCGAGAAAAGTGGCGAGCCATCTGAGAGCGACACGGGGCAGGACCTGCCTCGAGGTGGGGTTGATCATGACCTGGAACGATACTTCATCGCCGGGTGACGTGTAAGCGCTCTGTAATCTTCTCGCCTGCACGGCAAGAGCGGCCTTCGGTCGGGCTATCATGGTCAGATCTATCTGACGGGAAAGGAATGGCGATGCGACAGCTCAAGAAACCGAACTTCCAATGCCTGCTGGCTATCTGCTGGGTTGCTCTGGCGCCGCTGGCTTCCAGCGCTGATGACGATCTGGGCAGGATCGACTTCCCGACCTCGGGTAAGCCTGAGGCTCAACAGCATTTTCTGCGCGGCGCGCTGTTGCTCCATAGCTTCGAGTACGAGGATGCACGAAAGGCGTTTCGCGCGGCGTTGGAAGTCGAGCCCGGCTTCGCCATGGCCACCTGGGGCGAGGCGATGACCTTCAATCACCCTCTGTGGCTGCGTCAGAACCTGGACGAGGCGCGCGCCGCCCTCGAGAAACTGGCGCCGACGCCGGAGGAGCGGCGGGCGAAGGCGCCGACCGAACGCGAGAAGGGATATCTGGACGCGGTCGAGATCCTCTACGGTGAGGGCGACAAGCTCGAGCGCGACCTGGCCTACGCCGAGGCGATGGCCGAGCTGTCGGCGCGTTTTCCCGACGACCTCGACGCCGCCTCCTTCCACGCCCTGGCGCTGCTCGGTACCTGTCACGATGGCCGCGATACGGCGACCTACATGCGCGCTGCCGCGATCGTCGAGGAGGTCTTCGACAAGAATCCCGAACATCCCGGAGCGGCGCATTACCTGATCCATTCTTACGACGATCCGGTGCACGCGCCCCTGGGCCTGCGTCCGGCCCGCCTCTACGCTGAGATCGCGCCGGCGGCGGTCCATGCCCTGCATATGCCGTCGCACGTCTTCCTCGCTCTCGGTTTGTGGGACGAAACAGCGTCGTCCAACGAAGACTCCTGGGAGGCGTCCCTGGCGCGGCGTGAGCGCCTGGGCCTGGAAGTCGACGCCAAGAGCTTTCACGCCCTGCTCTGGCTCCAGTACGCCTACCTCCAGCAAGGGCGTTTCGACGACGCTCGCAAGCTGCTGTCGATCATGGAAGAGGACGCCCGCGTCAGCGATGTCGAGCGAGTGCACTCGCACCTTGCCTACATGCGCGCTCACTACATCGCCGAGACTCGGCGTTGGGACGAGCAGGTCGAGGCTCCGGACCTCGAGGTCCTCAGGCTGCGGCCGGCGGCGACGGTCATCTTCACCGACGGTCTGGCGGCGCTTCACCGCGGCGAGCTCGAGCTGGCCGAGGCCAAGCTCGCGGAGTTGCGAGGGCGACGCCATGACCAGCTCGCCGGGGAGACGGAACACCACTGTGCCAGTGGCTACGTCCGCACCGGTGGTGAGCGAACGATCGAAGCGATGATCATGGAGCTCGAGCTCGAAGGTCTTCTGGCGCTTCAACGCGGTGAGACCGAGAAAGGGCTCGAGAAGCTTCGTGAAGCGGCGGTTCTCGAAGAGGACACGCCCTTCGGTTTCGGGCCGCCGGTGCCGCCGAAGCCGGCAAAGGAGATTCTCGGTGAGGCGCTGATCGCCCTGGGGCGTTATGAAGAGGCCCGTGAGCCGCTCGAAGCGGCGCTAGCCCGGGCGCCGCGCCGGGTGCATTCGCTCCAGGCCCTGAGAAAGGCCGCCGGCGAGACCGGTGATTCGGCGCTGGCGGCGCAAACGCTCAAGACCCTGCAAGAGATCAATCACCGGGCGGATACCGAGATCGCGCAAGCCGTCGGGGCGACGCTGTCGCGGTGACGTCGGAAGCCCGGCGCTACGACCCGAAGTAATACCGCAACTCCAGCTTGACGCTATCGGCGCCGGTATCCGGGTCGAAACCGTGCCGGGCCGCGGCCTGCCTTTGGGCGTCGATGCTCGACAGCTCGAGGCCGAGGCGCAGGTTCATCCGGGGCTCGAAGAAGACCGCGAAAGTCCAGCCGTCGCCGTCTTCGTCGTTGTCGTCGGCCACCGGGCCGTCGATATCGACGACCTCGAACGTGTCGTAGCGCAGGGTGGTGCGGAACGCTCCACGCTGCCAGGAAGCGAGCAGGTAGGCGGTCTCGAAGTCGGCCTGCACTTTGGCCGGTGCATAGAAGCCCATGCCGGTGGAGCCGTTCATCCACTCGCCGGCCAGGGTCCAGCTGTCGTTCGGACGCAGCTCGACGCCGAGCAGGTCCAGCTCGGTTCGCCAGGCGTATTCGCTCTGGTAGAGCCCGCGGTCGCCGCGGTTGTCGTATCGGGTCAGCTGGATCACCGCCCGGTCGGCGGCTCGCCAGCGCAGAAACCCGGCCCAGCCGGCGCGGTCGTCGAGGTCGTCGCCGAACGGCTTGCTGCCGTCGTCGCGCTGGGCGAAGAAGACGCCGTCCGGTTCCAGCGATGACAGCGGCGGCAGGGGGACCAGCTCGCCGAAGGCGCTCAGGCGGTCGCTGAATGACCAGCCGCGCCAGGCCAACAAGGCGCCGTTGGAGTCGTTGCCGCCGAAGACCGAAGCCCCGAGGCGTATTTGATGGCGGCCACCGACGTCGATTTCGTACTCCGTCAACAAGCCGGTGAGGCGCATCTCCTCACCGATCCAGGTATTGAGCGCTGAATAGGTCAGCGTGTAGGGCGACGACCACGCGATTTCGATGTTCTCTCGAGATGTCGGCAGGAAGAAATGGCCGAGCTGAAAATTGAGCGAGCCGGATTTGCCGGCGGGGGCGGAGCCGTGCAAGAAGGCTTCGATGATTCCGATCTCGCGCCCGTCGACCTCGCTCGGCTCGGCGCGTCCGGTCACGTGAAGGTAAGCGCCGAAGAAGGGCGACGGCTGCCAGTCGAGGGCTAGATGCAGCTTGCCCAGGGCATAGACTTCGTCGTCGTCGGTGGAATCCGCGCCCAGGGTGACGCGACCGAAAGCGCCCTCGCGCCACGAGGGCTGAGAACTGACGCCGGTACCGCGCAAGGCGACGAATCCGTCGACGGTGAGCGGGCCGGCGTCGACGGCTGAGGGGGCCGCAAGTATCACCGCGGCCATGAAGAGGTGCAGCCAGCGGGCTGCTGGGGAACGGCGTGCGGTGAGAGGTGATGGGGCGTCTTGCATCTTTTGGGGATTCGCGAGGGGTGGAGCAGCGGATGAAGCAGTGTCGTGACGTACTTTTCGCGCCGGACGAAGCTGGTTACGCTGATGGGGTCGAGTGGGACGAATCTACCCACCCGGAATTCGAGCTGCTATCTTCGAGCTTTACAACGGAGAACCTCATGTCACTCTTGACCACTCCCCTCACCGAGCAAACCGGTATCGAGGTGCCGCTGATCTGCGGCGCCATGTATCCGTGCAGCAATCCCGAGCTGGTGGCGGCAGCGTCGGCGGCCGGCGGTATGGGCATCGTGCAGCCGCTGTCGCTGGTCTACGTGCACGGCCACGATTTCCGTGAAGGTATGCGACTTATCCGACGGTTGACGGATCGCCCGGTGGGGCTCAACGTCATCGTCGAGCGTTCGTCGAAGGTCTACCTCGATCGCATGAAAGCCTATGTCGATGTTGCCCTCGAGGAGGGAGTGCGCTTCTTCGTCACTTCCCTGGGCAAACCCGACTGGGTGGTCGAGCGCGCTCATGCGGTGGGCGGGCTGGTCTACCACGACGTGACCGAGCGCAAGTGGGCTCAGCGGGCGCTCGAGAGCGACGTCGACGGTCTGATCGCGGTCAACA
>JAAUXY010059962.1_pt1 | contig 10659 bp, 6 predicted proteins | sample 7278121 | NCBI WGS metagenome assembly JAAUXY01 (sample SAMN14350117, study PRJNA611818) | marine sediment metagenome | isolation source: surface marine sediment (1.8m) | place: French Polynesia: Moorea | collected 2018-08
CTCTCACACAGGTTGTACCTTTGGCATACAAACCGGCCAAAAGGATGCTGGATTTGACCTGAGCGCTAGCGACGGGCATGTCGTAATCGATTGCATGAAGCGCCGCTACGGGTTTTATAATCAGAGGTGGGGTTCCATCGGTGCTACTCTCAATTCCAGCTCCCATCCTAGCCAAGGGTTCTACAATCCTGCCCATGGGTCGTCGTGACAGTGAAGGATCTCCAGTCAGCATGACGGTAAAACTCTGTCCACTCAAAAGGCCAGCCAACAAACGCATTGACGTACCTGAATTACCCAAGTCTAACGACCGCTGAGGCGCCTTCAAGCCCCTTTTGCCCACACCATGAATCATTACCTGACTTCGCGCCGGACCTTCGATCTCCACCCCCATAGCGCGAAACGCTTCCAGGGTGGCCAAACAATCCTGACCCTCGAGAAACCCACTCAGGTGAGTGACTCCGTCGGCAATAGCCCCTAACATCACTGCACGGTGAGAAATAGACTTGTCGCCGGGCACTCTGAGGGTGCCTTGCAAACGCCCACCAGGTTGGATATGAAATCGAGAGAACGAACTTTCCATAAGTGTCTATTCGTGGATCGATCAATTTAAATGTAACTCACCTACCTATTCTATTACGCACCACGGAGATGTCGATGGAAACTAGTGGACTGCGATGTAATGCAGGGCGAAATGATCGACTCCATTCCTGACTATAATTGTACTAACCAATCACATAAGTATCCCGGGCCTGCTTAGCCCGGGTGAAGATCTCCAATAAGACTTCACCATCCTCATTTTCGATAGCCTCAGCAATAATATCCAAGTCGGCCCGAAAACGCGCCATCATCGACAACAATGCCCTACGATTGGCGACACAGATATCCCGCCACATGAGGGGATCACTCGAGGCAATCCGGGTAAAATCCCGGAATCCCCCCGCGGCATAGCGGAAAATCTCATCATGTTCGCCCATCCTCGCCAGGCTATCCACCAGACCAAACGCCAACATGTGCGGCAAATGGCTGGTTGCCGCTAAAACCTGATCATGATGATCGACACTGGAAATTTCGACAATGGAACCGGCAGCTGCCCACATATCGTGTACTGCCTGGCACGCCTGCTCTGATGTGGATTCTAAGGGCGTCAGTATTGTTCGCTTGTTTTGAAAAAGTTCCGCAAAAGCGGCTTCGACACCACTTTTTTCAGTCCCCGCAATCGGATGCCCGGGCACAAAGCCCATGGGGAGACGGCCAAAAGCTGCGCGCACGGCCGCCACAACGCTAGCCTTCGAACTCCCCACATCAGTCAGTACGGTTCCCTCTCGCAATGCGTCCTTGATTTGCTCACACACTTGCTGCATAGCCCCTAATGGGACACCTAACACAACTATGTCAGCACCATCGACCGCGCATGCGGCATTCATTTCAAAACGATCAATGACTCTCAAGTCCACGGCCCGCTGCAGGTGGTCCTGATTACGACTGGTGCCAATCACTTCGTTAACGTAACCAACGCGGCGCAGTGCCAACGCGAGAGAGCCCCCGATCAAACCTACACCAATAATACACAGGCGATCGATCATGATTTCAAAACGTTGTCAAGTGCCTGTAAAACGCGATGATTTTGCGTTTGCGTGCCAATGGTGATGCGCAAATGATTGGGAAGACCGTAATTGGCTACGGGCCTGACAATAACACCTTGCAACAACAGGCCCTGATACACCGGCAATGCAGGCCGTCCGATATCGACACAGACGAAGTTAGTCACACTCGGAATGCATACTAACCCACGCTCTTTAAAACCGGACAACAGATAGGTTAAACCCGCGGAATTCACCCCAATACTGGTTTTAACATGGATATTATCTTCAAGGGCTGCTCGCGCAGCGCTCTGGGCCAAGCTGTTAGCATTAAACGGCTGACGCACACGATTGAGCAGGTCTGCCACTTCAGGATGAGACACCGCATAGCCGATCCTTAATCCTGCCAGTCCGTAGATCTTGGAAAATGTGCGGATGACGATAAGATGAGGATAACGCTCCAGCCACTTAATTGCATTAGGGTAAGTAGGCTCTTGTACGTACTCGAAGTAGGCCTCATCGACCACTACCAGGGTCGTTTCAGGTACAGCCCTTATAAAACCCTGGAGCGACTCGTAATCCAACCAGGTGCCGGTGGGATTGTTCGGGTTAGCGATAAAGACCACCCGCGTATCGTCAGTAACGAGATCAAGCATCATCTCGAGATCATGCCCGTAAGGCATCGGGTGTTCGGGGCCATTCGCTTGGGCTACCCTTGCAGTAGCCCCCACCGCTTGAGTAACAATAGGGTAGACCGCGAATGCATGCTCAGAATAGACAGCCTCTGTTCCCGGAGCAAGAAAGGTGCGCGCTATTAGCTCTAAAATCTCATTCGAACCATTGCCCAAGGTAATCCGGTCCGAGGTTACATGAAGACTTTTGGCCAGTGCATTTTTCAGCGCAAAACCGTTACCATCGGGATAGACCGAAACACTCCCAAGCTGGTCCTCCATGACCTTCACAGCACGGGCACTGGGGCCCAGTGGGTTTTCATTTGAGGCCAGCTTGAGCGTATGACGTATCCCCAGCTCCCGCTCCAATTCTTCAAGCGGCTTACCCGGTTCGTAGGGATTTAGATGCCGCACTCCCGGTGTAGCCAAGCTCGTAAAATCACATTGCATGCAAAAATTCATCAAGTGTTCTCTATTCCCACTATCCCTTTCTGAGACTGCGAACAGGCTCAGTCATAAGACAGCATGAGGATAGGAACCTAGAATATTGAAAAGATCGGCCGCCTGTTTCAGCTCGACTAGGGCCGAGCTAACATTGTCGTCATCCATATGACCGTCCATATCCAGAAAAAATACATATTCCCAATTGACACAATGTGAAGGCCGTGATTCGATGCGTGTCAAACTGACTCCATAACGGGCCAATGGTTCCAAAAGCCTGTACAACAGTCCGGGTTTATTCCCAGCAGAAACCAACACACTGGTCTTGTCATGACCGCTTGGGGAAACATTGGGTCGACCTATAATCAGAAACCGGGTCGTATTATTCGGATGATCTTCTATGTTGCTTCTGATAATTTCCAAGCCATATTTTTTTGCCGCTGTATCGCCGGCTATTGCCGCCGCGTCAGGCTCAGAAAGGATTCGCCTTGCAGCCTCGGCATTGCTGCTCACCGAAATACGCTCGGCCATAGGCAGATTGGTATCCAACCATTCACGGCATTGGGCCAAAGATTGCTGGTGGGAATAGACACGCTCGATGAGTTGCTGCTGATCTCCCGCTTTGAGAAGGTGGTGGTGAATGCGCAATTCCACCTCCCCGCTAATTTTTAGCGGGGACTGGAGAAACATGTCGAGGGTGTGATTGACGACACCCTCAATCGAGTTTTCAATGGGCACCACACCGTACTGACTTGCTCCCGCTTCGACTTCGCGAAACACTTCATCAATGGCATTCAATGGCGTGGTCTGTACCGAATGCCCGAAATGCTTTAACGCGGCCTCCTGGGTGAAGGTACCTTCTGGGCCAAGAAATGCGATGTTCAATGGTTTTTCCAGCGCCAAACAAGCGGACATGATTTCACGAAACAGACGCGCCATTTCTTCATCATTCAAGGGGCCCTGATTTCGTCTTAGGATCTTGCGTAAGATCTTTGCCTCGCGCTCAGGGCGGTAAAACTCGGCGGGTTCGTTAAACTGCTGTTTAACCCGCGCAATTCCCTGAGCACAACGCGCCCGTTCGCTGATGAGGTTTAGAATTTGCTCATCCAACTTATCGATGCGCGTACGAATAGAATCCAATGTATTATCTGCAGACATTATCGTGGGTAGATGTTGAGATATCTGACGGTTGATAACTCGTTGTAAACACAACTTTTTAACAGCCCCTCTCTGATGAGCACCTTTAGCAGAAGAGCCACCGTTTGAGGGAATAAACTCTGAGGTGTACATTGGTTTACATGACTAAACAGCATCCTAAGGTGAGTAAAATTAAGGCCCTCGAGTTACAGCACTCTGACCTTTAATACTCCCTCTGTAGAAGCGATTTGATCGACGATTTCCGGCGCGATTTCGGTCTCCGTATCGAGCATGGTATATGCCACATCGCCATTAGATTCATTGACCATGTGTACAATGTTAACCCTTGCCTTACCTAAATCATGGGAGATTTTAGCCACCATATCCGGCACATTGGCGTTAACCACTGCAAGACGTGCATGGCCCTTTCTGGGCAAATGGACTTCAGGGAGGTTGACCGAATTCTGTATATTCCCATTCTCCAGAAACTCTCTCGTCTGCTCAGTAACCATGACCGCACAGTTTTCTTCCGCCTGACGTGTCGAGGCCCCTAAATGAGGCAAGGTAATCACATGGGGGTGATGCCTCAGCAGGTTAGAAGGAAAATCGCACACGTACGCATACACCTTACCACTGTCAATCGCCGAGACCAGGGCAGCATCGTCGATAATGCCATCGCGGGCAAAATTGAGAATAACAACCCCATCTCGCATCAACCTGAGTCGGTCCATGTTGATCATATGCCTAGTGGAACTTAGCAAAGGCACATGAAAAGTCACAATATCCACTCGAGTCAAAAGATCATCGATGCTAAAAGCCTGTTCAACCTCAGCCGAGAGTTGCCAAGCCCGCTCTACGGTGATAGTCGGATCATAACCAATGACCTCCATACCCAATGTCTCGGCCATGTTTGCGACTTGAACGCCGATTGCTCCAAGTCCGACGACCCCAAGTGTACGCCCCGGCAACTCAAAACCCACATAGCGCTTTTTGCCCGCCTCAACGGCATCGCGAAGCGAAGCATCATCCCCTTCCAAATTCACGGTGTAGTTCCATGCCTGGCAAATATTGCGACAGGCGAGCAGCATACCTGCCAATACGAGTTCCTTGACTGCATTGGCATTAGCACCAGGTGCATTGAACACCGGCACCCCCAATTGAGTCAATCGTTTTACTGGAATGTTATTCACCCCAGCACCGGCACGACCCACCGCTTTCAGGGATTTGTGAAAGTCCATATCATGCATTTGATAAGACCGCACTAAAATGGCATCGGGATGGGCAATTTCGGAAGCTACTTCGTACCTGTCCCTAGGTAATCGCTCTAATCCTTTTACCGATATATTATTCAGAGTAAGAATTTTAAACACGCTGCAACAATCCTAATAGCTAAGCCTGTTGAGATAATGGTATTCATACACCTTGCGTAGAGAAATGCGAGGCCAAAAGTTATATGGCCATTTCTTAACATCACAGTGAGAAGGTAAAGATTGCAAGCCCGCAGCAGAATTCATCAGGACCTGTGTCAACTGCTTCAACGCGTTTGTCGATAGAGCCTGCCGCCATGATGCTGATAACTTATCCTCTACGCCGTTCGAAATCTACCATAAAATTAATTAATGCATCCACCCCCGCCGCTGGCATAGCGTTGTAGATACTGGCTCGCATGCCACCGACTGACCGATGGCCCTTAAGAGTGAGCAAGCCGGCCTCTTCGGATTCGGTGAGAAACATACCATCTAGTTGCGGATTCGTTAACGTAAACGGGACATTCATCCACGAGCGACAGGAGGGATCCACCGGGTTATGGTAAAATTCCGACCTATCGATCGCCTCGTATAGTTTTTTTGCCTTTAGCCCATTGCGCTCCGACATCACCCTCAGTCCGCCCTGCTGTTTGAGCCATTGGAAAACCATTCCAGCCATATACCAGCCAAAAGTCGGTGGAGTGTTATACATAGAGCCGGCATCAGCATGCACCTTGTAGTTAAACATGCTTGGTGTATCCGAGCTCGCCTTATCCATCAAGTCTTCTCGCACAATCACCACCGTAATCCCCGCAGGTCCAATGTTTTTCTGGGCACCTGCATAGATCACTCCGAATTTTTCAACATCAAGGGGGCGTGAAAGAATGGAGGAAGACATGTCTGCCACCAGCGGAATACTCCCTGTATCAGGAATAAATGGAAATTCCACGCCGCCAATCGTCTCATTCGGTGTATAGTGCACATAGGCCGCTTGAGAATTAAGCCTCCAACGGCTCCGTGGGGGGATGTTGGTGAACCCTGTATCCTCAGAGGAGGCCACCACATTCACTTCACAAAACCTTTTTGCCTCGGCAATGGCCTTTTTCGACCACTGACCGGTGTTAATGTAGTCAGCGGTCCGTTTGTCACCTAGGAGATTAAGGGGCACCATAGCGAACTGGCTGGAAGCCCCCCCTTGCAGAAACAACACCTTGTAATGCCCTGGGATAGACATCAAATCCCGCAAATCTGCCTCTGCCTGTTCAGCGATTGAAATAAATTCCTTGCCACGATGACTCATTTCCATCACAGACATCCCACTGCCCCTCCAGTCGAGGAGTTCTTGCTGGGCTTGATCTAAAACTTCGGTGGGTAAGGTAGCTGGACCAGCACAAAAATTGTATTTTCTAGACATTCTTTATTCTTTTGGTTTAATCAGTTTGACAATCATGCCCCATTATGGACGCAAGGGTTGAAAAATCATAGGTTATTATACCCTTTGCAAATGTATTTTCAGTGCCCGTAGAGAACGTCGCTTTCGCCCCATGGCGTCATTGGAATACGAAAACCAGAGTCCTGGCTATGGCTTACGTATTCCGCCTTGCCCTGGGACTAAAAACACGCACTCCGAACACCCGAAAACTCATCTGCAAAGGGTATATTTAAAGTTAAGCTGTGAACGGTCAATGTGGATTACTTACGCTTTGCTGGAGACATCGAAAGCAAGACGCTATAGCGGAAACGGTAGTCAGCTTTTATCTAAACCTTAGAACTGCCGCAATCGATGTCTAGGAGCTCGCCGGACTTAGAAAGAAACTGCTGCAGCAAAGAGGGAGAGCGAATCTAAGGATGCTGTCTTTTATTCCGATTATTACTCTTTATTGAGTCTACACTATTTGTTTCGAATAATCGAAAGATTACCTTAAGGCCCTTCGTTACGCTCTCTCCACTCACCTCACTTAGATCCCCTATAAAGCTGTTTTAAAAGCTCTCTGGTGAGTGCGAGACAAGGCATCAATGAGTAAGATAGCGCAGTTTAACCGTAAATAAATCAGCATTTCAAACCGATCTATAACGCCATAGCGTACTAGCTGAGGGATTTAAACCAGCTTCTAAGTCAGTCAGCCTCGTGGGAACAGCAAAAAATTCGCGGTTAGCCCATGTAAGGTCCATATGATAATTAATGGTTTAATCTCTGTGTTTTCCCAACCCTTTATACTACGATCAAGCACCATTATCGCCAGACTCTTCTCCATTGTCGCCGTTTATGCGCTCAATTCGCTCCACTTCGACGAGTTTTTCGCCGCTTCCTAAGCGAATCAGCGTAACTCCCTGAGTATTACGACCCATTACCGAAATATCTTCCACTGGGGTACGCACCAAGGTGCCTCCGTCGGTAATCAGCATGATTTCATCATCATCACTGGTCAGCACGGCGCCAATGACCCTCCCATTGCGCGATGAGCTCTGAATCGCAATCACGCCCTGTCCTCCACGCTTTTGGCGGGGGAAGACATCCACCGGGGTGCGCTTACCAAAGCCATATTCCGTGGCTACCAGTACCTCCATTTCAGCGGTCTCTTGGCCCGCGATGATCAATGAAATCACCTGTTGATTTAGCCCGAGACGTATTCCGCGTACACCAACAGCAGTGCGGCCCATGGGCCTAACCTCTGATTCCTCGAAACGAATCGCCTTTCCTGAGTCGCTGATCAGAATCACGTCCTTAGTACCATCGGTGATATCGACACCGATCAACTGATCATTTTCACGTAGATCGATAGCGATGATGCCGCTCGTTCGGGGTCGGGAAAAGTCGGGTAATGCGGTCTTTTTTAGGGTCCCGCCACTGGTCGCCAGAACAATAAATTTCTCTGCGGAATACTCGCGTATCGGTAATACCGCATTGATTCGCTCGCCCTCTTCAAGCGGCAACAGATTAACCATTGGTTTGCCATGCGCAATACGACCCGCTTGGGGTAATTGGTAGACCTTCAGCCAATAAACCTTACCCTTGCTTGAAAAACACAAAATGGTGTCGTGGGTACTGGCGACAAATAATTTATCGATAAAATCTTCGGCTTTTATCGAGGTGGCAGCTTTGCCTCGACCACCGCGGCGCTGGGCCCGGTAAGTAGTCAACGGCTGAGATTTCGCGTAGCCCCTGTGCGAGAGTGTCACCACCACGTCCTCTTCAGTAATCAGATCCTCCATGGACAAATCGAGATGATTGACCAGAATCTCGGTGCGTCGCTTGTCGCCAAACTGATTCCCAATCTTGACTAACTCATCCCGGATAACGTTCATCAGACGATCAGGATTTGCAAGGATATCTAATAGATTTGCGATTTCATCCAACAGATCGCCATAGTCCTTGACGATCTTGTCCTGTTCAAGACTGGTCAAGCGGTGTAGACGTAGATCTAGAATAGCCTGCGCCTGGGCCTCGGATAAGCGATAACCGGAGTCAGCAAGGCCAAATTCGTCGCTTATACTTTCAGGGCGCGAGACCTCCGCACCACTTCGCGCCAGCATTTCCGTCACGACCCCCGGCCGCCAGGTGCGCGCTACTAGTCCTGCCTTGGCTTCCGCCGGGCTGGGCGATGCTTTAATCAGAGCAATGATTTCGTCGATATTAGTCAGCGCAACCGCTAAACCCTCTAGCACGTGGGCCCGATCTCGCGCTTTTCGCAGCTCATAGAGCGTTCTGCGGGTCACCACCTCACGGCGATGCCGCAAAAAGGCCTGTAGCGCCTGTCTGAGATTGATCAACCGCGGTTGAGAATCCAGCAACGCCACCATATTGATACCGAACACGCTCTGCAGTTGGGTATGCTGATAAAGGTTATTGAGAATAACCTCGCTGACTTCCCCACGACGCAATTCAATCACCATCCGCATGCCATCCTTGTCTGACTCGTCACGCAATTCAGCAATACCTTCAATCCTTTTGTTCTTAACCAACTCGGCGATTTTTTCTAACAGACGGGCCTTGTTGACTTGGTAAGGCAATTCGGTGACTACGATACGTTCCTTGCCGCTGCTGTCGGATTCTACATGGCTACGCGCACGCACATAGATCCGTCCCCGGCCAGTACGGTAGGCTTCGTGGATTCCACGGGTACCACTGATAATCCCCGCAGTTGGGAAATCGGGGCCAGGCAGATGCATCATCAGTCCCGGAACATCGATATCAGGATTATCTATCAGCGCCACACAGGCGTTAACGACCTCGGTAAGATTATGGGGCGGAATATTGGTGGCCATACCGACGGCTATACCGGCAGAACCATTGATCAGCAGGTTGGGAAGCCGAGAGGGTAATACTGAAGGTTCCTGCTCGGACCCATCATAGTTTGGCACGAAATCAACCGTGTCCTTATCGAGATCCGCCATCATCTCATGGGCGATACGCGCCATACGCACTTCGGTATACCGCATCGCAGCCGGCGCGTCACCGTCCACTGACCCGAAATTGCCCTGCCCGTCGATCAACATATAGCGCAGGGAAAACGGTTGCGCCATGCGTACGATGGTATCGTATACAGCAGTGTCCCCATGCGGATGATATTTACCAATCACATCGCCCACGATTCGAGCAGATTTTTTGTAAGGCTTATTCCAGTCATTGCCTAGCTCGTTCATGGCGTAGAGCACCCGACGATGGACAGGCTTGAGTCCATCGCGCACATCTGGCAGAGCACGCCCTATGATTACACTCATCGCGTAGTCCAGATAGGACTGACGCATTTCATCTTCGAGATTTACCGGAAGAATTTCTTTGGCAAATTCAGCCATTCAGACAGAGATTACTGTGGAGGGAAAATGAGGTCTAAAAAGGGCTTGTACTGTAACTAAAAAGCCTTTCGCTAAAAGCCCGGTGCGATAGGCCTTTTTCAAGATCACAAGGGACCAGAAATAGCCACCGTCAAACGCACACATATGACGTTACTGCGAGTCTTTAAAACGTTTGCGAGCAATCCAAGCCAACGTGAATATTTTACCATAAGTCGTTGATTGTTCCCAAGCTAATTCAAGTGATAAAAACGATTAGGGGCGTCTGAAAGCAAACATGAAGTTATAACTCTAATGATTTCTGCCCAAGGGAAAAAAAGACTTCTGTGAATTTCTTGGGGCTGCGGTCAGACACTTCCTAATAATATACTTCGAACGGTCATAAATCACGATTTTTTGCTTGCTCCGAATATCTGCAACCGCGTTGCTCAGATTCGCAACACAAGCTTGCTACTTTTCGGCCTCGCGCTTTGCTCTCGATGACCACAACCTAGCGCAAATCTCCAAATTTTTGACCGGTCGAATTATAGCTGAATTTGCGTGTTACAGAAGAAGCCTATTCTGCCTAAATGGGTCAAGTTACAGCTAACTGTCGCTACGAAGCTGTTTACAACTCCTCAGCTGGCACGATGCGGTGTGATAAACCGGTTCTAAACGCTCAGTTACTCCCGTGTAAACCGCGCTTTCTCACCGAATGTTGCCTTGCTTCGTACTCACCTGAGGGGTATTAAAATGCCTTCTAATTGCTCATAAGCTTGCTCAGTTTCTCGCCATTGGGATGGTGAATGA
>JAAUXY010139140.1_pt1 | contig 10655 bp, 8 predicted proteins | sample 7278121 | NCBI WGS metagenome assembly JAAUXY01 (sample SAMN14350117, study PRJNA611818) | marine sediment metagenome | isolation source: surface marine sediment (1.8m) | place: French Polynesia: Moorea | collected 2018-08
ACTTCCGCCTCGAACTCGACGGCATCACCAAGATATACCCGTCGGTGATCGCCAACGAAGACGTGTCGCTGAAAGTGCGCAAGGGCGAGATCCACGCCGTACTCGGCGAAAACGGCGCCGGTAAATCCACCCTGATGAAGATGATCTACGGCGTCGCCAGCCCCGACGCCGGCTCGATGAAATGGGAAGGCGAGACGGTCCAGGTGGAGAACCCGGCGCATGCGCGCAGCCTCGGCATCGGCATGGTATTCCAGCATTTTTCGCTGTTCGAAACCCTGAACGTGGTGGAAAACGTTGCCCTGGCCCTGCCGGGTAACCCGGATCTCGGCCAACTCGCGGACCGGATTACCGAAGTGTCCAATCGTTACGGTTTACCCGTCGATCCCGAGCGCCTGGTGCACGCGCTGTCGGTGGGCGAGCGTCAACGGGTCGAAATCATTCGCTGCCTGTTGCAGAGCCCGCGACTGCTGATCATGGACGAGCCGACCTCGGTGCTGACGCCGCAGGCGGTGCGCAAGCTGTTCGATACGCTGCGCCAGCTCGCCGACGAGGGCTGCAGCATTTTGTACATCAGCCACAAGCTGGACGAGATCCAGGAGCTCTGCCATGTCGCCACCGTGCTGCGCGACGGCAAGGTGACCGGTGACTGTATTCCCGCCGAGGAAACGCCGAAGTCGATGGCGAGCCTGATGATCGGCAAGGAACTGCCGGTGCCCGAGCACGACGCGCCCGCCGATCTCGGCGAGGTGCGTCTCAGGCTCAATGGCCTGTCAAAGCCGTCCGACGATCCCTTCGGCACCGATTTGCAGGATATCGATCTGGAGCTGCGTTCGGGTGAAATCCTCGGTATCGCCGGAGTTTCCGGCAACGGGCAGCAGGAATTGTTGTATGCGCTTTCCGGCGAAGACCCGGTCGCGGACGCGAATGCGATCGAGATCTGCGGTCAGCCGGCCGGGCGCGATTTGCCCGATGCGCGACGTGTCAAGGGCATGGGCTTCGTGCCCGAGGAACGCCTCGGCCGCGGTGCCGTACCGCGCATGTCGCTGACCGAAAACGCGCTGCTGACGGCGCATCACGACGGCATGTTGAAAAACGGCCTGATTCAATTCGATCGCATCCGCGAATTCGCGAACCGCTGTATCGACAACTTCAACGTCAAATGCGGCGGCTCGGAACACGCCGCCAATTCGCTCTCCGGCGGCAACCTGCAGAAGTTCATCATGGGGCGGGAAATCCTGCTGACGCCGAAGCTGCTGATCGCCGCGCAGCCCACCTGGGGCGTCGATGTCGGCGCGGCCGCGTTCATCCGCCAGGAACTCATCGATTTGCGCAACGAAGGCGCCGCGATCCTCGTGATCTCCGAGGAACTCGAGGAACTGTTCGAGATTTCGGACCGCATCGCCGTCATCGCCAATGGACGACTGTCGCCGGCAAAGAAACTCGCCGACACCAATATCGATGAAATCGGCATCTGGATGAGCGGCATGTGGGATCAGCCGGCGGATATGACCACGGAGGCGCAAGGCAATGCTTAGGCTGGAGAAACGTCCCGAAGCCTCGCAAACCATGTCCTATGTGTCGCCGCTGATCGCGATCCTGTTGATGTTGATTGGTGGTTTGTTTTTGTTCGTCGCGCTGGGCAAAAATCCTTTCGAAGGTTTCAAAGTGTTTTTCATCAACCCGATCAGCGACCTCTACGGCCTGTCGGAACTCCTGCTCAAGGCGACGCCGCTGATGTTGTGCGCGATCGGTCTCGCGATCGGATTTCGCGCCAACGTCTGGAACATCGGCGCCGAGGGGCAACTCATCGTCGGCGGTGTCGCGGCCAGCGCGGTGGCGCTTTACTTCTACGAATCCGAGGCCTCACCGATTCTGGTTCTGCCCCTGATGGTGCTCGCAGGTGCGATCGGCGGCATGTTGTGGGCATCGGTGCCCGCGTTTCTGAAAACTTTTTTCAACACCAATGAAATTCTGGTCTCGTTGATGCTGGTTTACGTCGCGCAACTGTTCGTGTCCTATCTTGTGCACGGCCCGATGATGGACCCGGATGGATTCAATTTCCCGCAATCGAGGTTGTTCGAGGATTCGGCATTGTTGCCGATCCTGATCGAGGGTACGCGCCTGAATCTGGCGTTCCTGTTTGCGCTCGCCGCGCTCGCGGTCGGTTACGTCTTCATGTTTCGCAGTTTCGCCGGCTTTCAGATGCAGGTCGCGGGCTACGCCGCCAATGCCGCGAGATACGCGGGCTTTTCCGCCAAACGCGTGATCTGGATCGGCCTCATGAGCGGCGGCGCGATGGCCGGGCTCGCCGGCATGTCCGAAGTCGCCGGACCGATGGGACAGATCACCGAACACGTGTCCAACAACTACGGCTTCGCGGCGATCATCGTCGCCTTTGTCGCACGCCTGAACCCGATCGGCATCTTTTTCGCGAGCCTGTTGATGGCGCTGCTGTATCTCGGCGGCGAACAGGCGCAGCAGTACCTGAACCTGCCGTCGTCGATCTCGCTGGTGTTCCAGGGCATGCTGCTGATGTTTCTGCTCGGTTCGGACGTCTTCATTACCTATCGCATTCGCTGGCAGGAGGCGCGCGCCTGATGGACCTCTTGTCCTCGATCCTGTTTGCGACCATCGTTGCCGGCACGCCGCTGATCATCGTCGCGCTGGGGCAATTGGTCGCGGAAAAATCCGGCGTGCTGAATCTCGGCGCCGAAGGCATGATGTCGATGGGCGCGATCGCCGGCTTCGCGGTTACGCTGCACAGCGAGAGCGTCTGGCTCGGCGTGATCGCCGGCATGCTGGCCGGCGCGATCATGGCTTTCCTGTTCGCGATTGTTGTATTGACGCTGATGGGCAACCAGGTTGCCAGCGGGCTCGCGTTGTCGATTCTCGGCGTCGGCCTGTCGGCGTTCATCGGCAAGCCCTCCGAGGCTGACATCCTGCCGACGGTCGAGGCGATTCGCATTCCGCTGCTGGCCGATCTTCCGATCATCGGTGACGCCCTGTTCAACCAACAGTCGCTGGTGTACTTCTCGTGGCTGTTGTTCGCCGCCATCGTCTGGTTTCTGTACCGCAGCCGGCCGGGGCTGGTGTTGCGCGCGGTAGGCGAATCGCCGTCGTCGGCGCATTCGATAGGATATCCGGTGATCCGGATCCGTTACCTGGCGACCGTGTTCGGCGGTGCGATGGCGGGCATCGGCGGTGCCTTCCTGTCGGTATTTTATACGCCGTTGTGGGTCGAAGGCATGGTTGCCGGGCGCGGCTGGATCGCGATCGCGCTGGTCGTATTCGCGACCTGGCGCCCGTTCCGCGTGCTGGTCGGCGCCTACCTGTTCGGCGGCGTGCTGGTGGCGCAGCTGTTCGTGCAGGGTTCGGGGCTGGAAATCAACATTCCGTCGCAGTTCCTGTCGGCACTGCCGTATGTTGCAACTATCGTCGTGCTGGTCATCATCTCGCGTGATCAGAACACGGTGCGTCTGAATGCGCCGGTATCCCTGGGCCAACCCTACCGGCCGGAAGCGTGATGGCTTCAGCCGGGATTCAGGCGAACAGATTTATTAAGACACGGGGTGCGCCCCGATTTTTGACCATGAAACAAATGCCCGGGAGGGTTTAACCAATGAAAATGATAAACAAAATAATGCATCGCACGGCGATTGCGGGACTGGCCGCGCTGGCGCTGATGGTGAGTGGGACGAGTCACGCGGCCGACAATGTCGGCTTTGTCTATGTCAGCCCGATCGGTGACGCCGGCTGGACTTATCAGCACGATCTCGGCCGCCTGCAGCTGGAAAAGGAAACCGGCGTGACCACCAGTTTCGTCGAAAACGTGCCCGAGGGTGCGGATGCGGAACGCGTGATCCGTGAAATGGCCAAACGCGGCGACAAGGTGATCTTCGCCACCAGTTTCGGTTACATGAACTATGCGCTCAAGGTTTCGAAGCAGTTCCGCAATTCGGCTTTCGTGCACGCCACCGGTTACAAGCTGGGCAAGAACATGGGCCTGATCAACGCGCGTTTTTACGAGGGCCGTTACCTGACCGGCGTAATCGCGGGTGAAATAACCAAGACCTATATACTCGGTTACGTCGCCGCGTTTCCGATTCCCGAGGTGCTGCAGGGAATCAATGCCTTCATCAAGGGGGCGCGCAGCGTCAATCCCGACGCCGAGTTGCGCGTCATCTGGGTGAATTCCTGGTACGACCCGGGTAAGGAGCGCCAGGCCGCCACCACGCTGCTGTCGCAAAATGCGGATGTCATCACGCATCACACCGATTCCACCGCCGTGGTGCAGGCGGCCGAGGAAAAGGGCAAGTACGCCTTTGGATATCACTCGGACATGGCCAAATACGGGCCCAATGCACACCTGACCGCGACCACGCATCACTGGGGTGACTATTACGTCAAGACCGTCAAGGAAGTACAGGCCGGCACCTGGAAACCGACCAGCGTGTGGGGTGGTTACGCGGAAGGCATGATCGCACTGGCGCCGTTGAACGATGCGATTCCGGCCGATGTTCGCGCCAAGATCCAGGTGCTGGAGGGCGATCTGCGAGCCGGACGTTTCCATCCCTTTGCCGGACCGGTCGTTGATCAAAGCGGTAACACGGTCGTGCCCGCCGGACAGAACATGACCGACGACCAGCTCAACAAGATGAATTATTACCTGCAGGGGGTAGTGAGCAAGATTCCGAACTAGCAGTCATTGCGGGGAGCGAAGCGACGAAGCAGTCTCTTGATTGTTGTTTTGAATCGGAAGATTGCTTCGCTTCGCTCGCAATGACGCGGAGCCCAAATGGAAGCCTATCTCCTCGACTGGATTAATCTGGGTCTGCGCTGGCTGCATTTCATCGCCGGCGTCGCCTGGATTGGGGCGTCGTTTTATTTCGTTATGCTCGACAGTTCGCTCGACGCGCCGGCGCGCGGCGATGACGTCGAGCGCGGCGTAGCCGGCGAACTCTGGGCCGTGCACGGCGGGGGGCTGTATCACAGCCAGAAGTACCTGGTCGGCCCGGTCGGCGAACCGCTCGCGCAAAAACTGCACTGGTCGAAGTGGGAAGCCTACACGACCTGGATGTCGGGGATGGGCCTGCTGATCCTGATCTACTGGTTCGGCGCGGGCACTTATCTCATCGACAAACAGGTCATGGAGTTGACTCCGGCGGTCGGCATAACAATCAGCGCCGTCGTGCTCGCCGGCGGCTGGCTGATCTACGATGTGCTGTGCCGAAGCCTGCGCGGTCGCGACGAGTTGCTCGCCGCGATCATTTTGGCGCTGGTCTGCTTGGTTAGCTGGGCCCTGTTTCAAATCCTGTCGGCGCGCGCGGCCTATCTGCACGTCGGCGCGATGATGGGCACCATTATGGTCGCCAACGTGTTTTTCCACATCATCCCCGGGCAGAAGAAGATGGTCGCGCAAATGCGCGCCGGCGAAGAACCCGACGCCGAGCCCGGCATCGTTGGCAAACAGCGCTCGGTGCACAACACCTACTTCACGCTGCCGGTGCTGTTCATCATGATCAGCAATCACTACCCGATGACTTACGGCCATCAACATGGCTGGCTGGTGCTGATTCTGATCATGCTCGCGGGCGTGCTGATTCGACAGTATTTCGTGATGCGCCATCGCGGGCGCGCGCCGCTTGCGCTGCCCGTCGGCGCCGCGGTGTTGCTGGCCGGGCTGGTCGTCTGGCTGGCGCCGGCCGCGGTCGACAGCAAAGGCGATCGCATCACCCAGGCGCAAATCTCGGAGATCATCGATGCGCGCTGCGTCTCCTGCCACGCGAGCAGCCCGACTCAGCCCGGTTTTGCCGAAGCGCCGCTCGGCATGTTGCTGGAAACGCCGGAGCAGATTGCGTTACATGCCGAACGCGTTGCGTTCACGGTGCAGACGAAGTACATGCCGATCGGCAATCTGACCGGCATGACCGAGGCCGAACGCGCCGTCGTCGCGACCTGGTACGCGCAACAGAAAACGCCCTGACCGCCAATGGCAATACTTCCCTCCGCGCTGGATCACTCGAGCTGCGACACGGCTATCCGTGCGAGTTTTCTGCATTTTTTCGACGATCCGGAACAGTCGGATAACGCCTGGGAGTACCTCGAAGACGGCCTGCTGATCCTGAAGCAGGGCCGGGTACAGCAGCTGGTCGAGGCGCGCGAGTGGATCGATTTTCTGCCGGACGGTTCGGCGCTTTACGATTACAGCGGTCGCCTGGTCGTGCCGGGATTCATCGATACGCATACGCATTATCCGCAACTCGAAATGATCGCGAGCCACGGTCACCAGTTACTCGACTGGCTGGAACAGTACACCTTCCCGACCGAAGCCCGTTTCGCCGAGCGCGATTACGCCGACCGCATCGCGGATTGTTTTTTGCGCGAAATGTTGCGCAACGGCACGACCACCAGTGCGGTCTTTGCAACGGTTCACCCCGAATCGGTCGACGCGATCTTCGAGCGCGCGCGGGCGCTCGATCTGTGCCTGATCGCCGGCAAGGTTTTGATGGACCGCAACGCGCCGGCGGAGTTACTCGATACCGCGGAGAGTGCTTATCGCGACAGCAGCGCGCTGATCGGACGCTGGCACGGGCAGGGTCGCCTGCACTACGCGGTCACGCCGCGTTTCGCGCCCTGCAGCACACCGGAACAGCTCGAAGCCTGCGGCCAGCTGTTGCGCGAGCACGGCGGACTTTATCTGCAGTCGCACGTCGCCGAAAACCGCGACGAAGTCGACTGGGTCGCCAGACTGTTCCCCGAGAGCCGATCCTATCTGGACGTTTACGATGGTTTCGGCCTGCTCGGCGAACGCGCGGTCTACGCACACTGTATCCATCTCGATGAATCCGATCGCAAGCGCATGGCGGACAGCGGCGCGGCGATGGCCTTTTGTCCGACGTCGAATCTGTTTCTCGGCAGCGGTCTGTTTGCGCTCGACGCCGCCGACGCCGCCGGCGTGCGGGTCGGACTCGCCACCGATGTCGGCGCCGGCACCAGCGTCAGCCAGCTGCGCACGCTCGGCGAAGCCTACAAGGTCTGTCAACTCGACGGCCACAGCCTGTTGCCACTGAAGGCTTTTTACCTCGCTACCCTGGGCTCGGCGCGCTCACTGTACCTGGACGATCGGCTGGGCAATTTCGAACCGGGCAAGGAGGCCGATTTCGTCGTGCTCGATACGGGCGCCACCGAGTTGATGCAGCTGCGACTGGAGCAGGCGACCACGCTGGAGGAGCGACTGTTCGCGTTGATGATGCTCGGCGACGATCGCAACGTACAGGCGACGCATATCATGGGCAAACGCCAGTATTCGCGAGGCCATTGATGTCGACGCTGCTGATCGAACATGCCGATGTCGTCGTGACCATGGATGGCGAACGACGCGAAATCGCCGACGGCGCGCTTCTGGTTCGCGATCACGTGATCGAGCAGGTTGGCGACAGCGATGAAATGCGACGGATCGCAAGTCGTTCCGGTGTGACGCCGGATCGGGTGATAGATGCGTCCGGCTGCGTGATCCTGCCCGGGCTCGTGAATTGCCACCATCATCTGTACCAGACGCTGACCCGCGGCCTCGGTACCGGTGAGGGCAAGTCGCTGTTCGACTGGCTGCAGACGCTCTACCCGATCTGGGCGCAAATGGACGGCGAGGCGGTTTACATCAGCGCCAGGCTTGGCCTGGCCGAGTTATTGTTGTCGGGCGCGACGACGGTGGCCGATCACCTCTACCTGTTTCCCAACGGCGCACGCCTCGATGACGAGATCCGTGCTGCGCGTGAGCTCGGCGTACGCTTTCACCCGACTCGCGGCAGCATGAGCCTGGGACGCAGCGCCGGCGGTTTGCCGCCGGACGAGGTTTGTGAGGACGAGACCGCTATTCTCGCCGACTGTGAGCGTGTCATCGCCGAGTTCCACGACCCCGAACCCTGTTCGATGTTACGCATCGGGCTCGCGCCGTGCTCGCCGTTCAGCGTGACCCCGGATCTGATGCGCAAGAGCGCCGAGCTCGCGCGCCGCCATCCCGGCGTGCGCCTGCATACCCATCTCGCCGAAACGATTGACGAAAACCGTTTTTGCGAACAGCAGTTCGGCGCACGCCCTCTGGCTTACATCGAAAGCCTCGGCTGGACCGGCGACGACGTCTGGTTCGCGCACATGGTGCATCCGAACGCGAACGAAATCGCGATGCTGGCGCAAACCCGCAGCGGCGTCTGCCACTGCCCCAGCAGCAACATGATTCTGGCTTCGGGCATCGCGCCGGTGCGGGAGATGTGCGATGCCGGCGTGCCTGTCGGCCTCGGCGTGGACGGGTCGGCCAGTAACGATGGCAACCAGATGCTCGGCGAAGCGCGCCAGGCCATGCTCTTGCAGCGGGTCGGCTGGCCGGGATACGAGTCCCGGGCCGATCGTTTCTCGGCACGCGAAGCGCTGGAGCTTGCCACGCTGGGCGGCGCCAAAGTGCTCGGTCGGGATGATATCGGCTCTCTCGAGGCGGGCAAGGCCGCCGATCTGGTCGCCTGGCGCGTTGACGATCTGCAACACGCGGGCGGGCGCGGCGACCCGGTGGCCGCGCTGCTGACCTGCGCGCCGACCTGCGCCTGGCTGTCGCTCATCAACGGGCGCATCGTGGTCGAAAACGGCGGACTGCCGGGTATCGATCTCGACGCGCTGATTCAACAACACAATTCGATTGCGCAGCGCATGCTCGAGCGTCACGCTGCTTCACAGGAAACCACATGACCGAACAAACGCCCGAATTCATCCAGCAATGGATCAACCTCGCCCAGCCCCGGCTGGGCGCTCGTGTCGTCTCCTGCACGGACGACTTTTTCGCCGAGTGCAGCCGCATGTTGAAGCCCGAGGCCCCGATCTGGATCGCCGACAAGTTCGACGACAACGGCAAGTGGATGGATGGCTGGGAGAGCCGGCGGCGGCGGGGCGGCGGTTACGATCACGCGGTGGTCCGGCTCGGCCTCGCCGGCGAAATCAAGGGGGTCGAAATCGACACCAGTCATTTTACCGGCAATTATCCGCCCGAAGCGTCGCTGGAAGCCTGTTACTCGGACTCCGACCCGGACGACGCCACCAGGTGGTCGACGCAGTTACCGACCACCGAGCTGCGGGGTGACAGCCATCATTATTACGCGATCAACAACGATGCCTGTTTCAATCACGTGCGCCTCAACATTTTCCCCGATGGCGGTATCGCGCGCTTGCGCGTCCATGGCAAGGTCATGAGCGACCCGGCATTACTGGATAAATCGGCATTACACAACCTCGCCGCGGTCGAACTGGGTGCGCGCGCGATCGGCTGGAACGACGCCCATTACGGCGCGGTCGAAAATCTGTTGAACCCGGGCAAGGGTATCAACATGGGAGATGGCTGGGAGACGCGACGGCGGCGCGAGCCCGGGCACGACTGGTGCCTGATCGAACTGGGTCACGCCGGCACGGTCGAGGAACTGATCCTCGATACGGCTTTTTTCAAAGGCAACTACCCGGATAGCTGCTCGATACAGGCGGCGCTGATCGATTCGGAAACCGCGGGTTCGATCGTGACGCTGAGCGAAAGCTGGCCGGAGTTGCTGCCCGCGCAGAAGCTGGAAATGGATCGCGAGTTTTACTTCAGGGACGAACTGCAATCGATCGGTCCGGTTAGCCACATCAGGGTCAACATCTTTCCCGATGGCGGCCTGAGCCGCGTGCGCGTGCTGGGGCGAATTCATGCCTGATGCGCTGCTCATCGAGCCCCTGGAGCGGGATGCCTTCGCGCCGTTCGGCGATGTCATCGAGTTCGAGGAGCGTGAATCATATCCGATCAACAACGGCATGGCCGATCGATATCATGCACTGGCGAATGTGCAGCTCGGCGGTGACGATGCTCGTGCTGTCATCAGCCTGGTGCAGACACGCCAGTTCGACATGCCGCGCCGGCTCGATCACATGGAGTATCACCCCTTTGGCAGCCAGGCCTTCATCCCGCTCGATTCGGATCCGTTCATCGTCGTGGTGGCGGCCGCCGGGTCGGAGCCGCAGAATCCGCGGGCTTTCGTAACCAACGGGCGGCAGGGCATCAATTATCGTGCCGGTACCTGGCACCACGTACTGTTGACGCCTTATGCGGGCATGCGCTTCATCTGCGTCGACCGTGCTGCGCCGGACGGTAACTGCGTCGACCACCACTTTGCCGAAGCAGACCAGCTCCTGCTCGATATTCAATAGAATATCGGGGCTGGCGGGGATGAGACTGCCAGGCAGAGACGACGTGACGTTTAATGGCGATCGAAGTTATGCCAGAATTGCGGCTTTATCACGGGGCGGGCGACCTTGAACAAGATTTACATCAGCGCGCAGGAACTGCTCGAAGATTCGTTTCGCCTGGCGCACCGGATTTACGAAGACGGCTTTCACCCGCAGTTTATCGTCGGCATCTGGCGCGGCGGTACGCCGGTCGGGATCGCGGTGCAGGAGTATTTCGAATATAAAAAACTGCAAACCGATCACATCGCGGTGCGCACGTCTTCGTATTACGGGATCGACAAGCAGTCGAAGGAAATCCGCGTGCACGGCCTGCATTATCTGATCGAAAACGCCAATGCCGACGACGGCCTGCTGATCGTCGACGACGTGTTCGATTCGGGGCGCAGCGTGGATGCGCT
>JAAUXY010202018.1_pt1 | contig 10655 bp, 9 predicted proteins | sample 7278121 | NCBI WGS metagenome assembly JAAUXY01 (sample SAMN14350117, study PRJNA611818) | marine sediment metagenome | isolation source: surface marine sediment (1.8m) | place: French Polynesia: Moorea | collected 2018-08
CTTTCGGGATAACTCTACCACTTGAGTATAAAATTTTTGTTTGGGAGTTATACTAAATTCGTAACTACTCAGGTGGGTATGGCATTCTAGAGATAGCTGAGTAATAACCTAAATTCTTAAGAAAATAATACCGACCCAATCCTATCCGGTACATTGTAGTAAAGTTTTTTCCTAAGGACACAACAGTGGGCGCAAAAAAACCTAACAGCCTCTTTTACAGTTCGAACGGTTGTAAATTGGGAAATTTTGGGTGAGCCATGGACATCGAGAGCAAGGCGCGAAGGCGAGTAATAGCAAGCTCCTATTGCGAGCCTGGGCAACGCGGCTATCGATGTTCAGGGCCAGCGAAAAATCGTAATTTACAACCGTTCGAAGTATAGTCAACGGCAACCTACAAAAAGTCAGCGGATTTGTCAATTACGCCGTCGGAACAATGAGTGACGATTTAAGCGACTTTAGCCAACATTTCAAAGGCCGAAGCGAAAAACCAGGGTTTCCATAGTTAATAAGAAAAACGCGGTCGGAAATACCCAGCGAGCAAAACCGTCAATTCGCTGTGCTTTGGCGAGTTCGTCGCTCTGAACGTAACTGGCTGTGATCACTACCTGTACTAACGCGGCGAAGACTAGGAAGGTCGCCGCAAGGATAAAATAATCAAGCCGGGTGAGGTAGGGCAACCGAGGCAGGCTCGCTCCCAGCACGAATCGGTAGGCGATTAAAGTGAGCATCGCGGTAACAGCGACGCTGATCTGAGTGGCCGCTTGTCTTGGATCGATCCAAAAGACGAGCCAGGACATGGCGACGATGAAAATCAGCGGCGCGATCACTTTAAAGATAAAGAATTCGTGCTTGCGCTGCGCCTCGAACGTGAAGGCTATCCCCGCGAGTGGATCTTCCCCGGGGCTGAGCACAACCGGCTTTGTTTCGAACTTCCAATCGAGAAACTCCCAGTCGGGGGCGGACGGACTATTAGTCATCCCGATCACGGAATCCGGATCACGAACGAACTCAACTTCCTCGGGGCTGTAACCGGCTGCAAGGATTTGAAGCGTTAAGACCTGTCGATCAAAAGGGAAATCCTTCAGGTCAAGGGGCTGAGAGAACGAACCCCACACTTGCTGGCGGTAAACAACTTCACCGTCTGGGCTTGCCTCGACAAACTCTGGAAGAGCTGACCACGCACGCTGCTGATTGACGATTTTTATCCTCGGCGTCCATACCTCGGATAGGGATCGCGCAACCTCACCCTCACTGTGGTGCGCGAGGCGCGGGTCCCGCCAGCGGGCCTCCATATAGATAGAGGCTTCGAAACTTTGTTTCGGGGTGTCGATCGAGTCGACATCTTTCACATACACGGTAACATGGACTCGAGTCGGACCCTTGTCCGCATTGGGACGACTGACAACCGCCGTCGCAGATGCACTCGCGGCCGGGGAAAAAACCAGAAAGAACAATGCCATCGCAGTGCAAATATTTCTAAGGACTGTGATCATGGAATAACAGCAAGAGTAACTGCTAATTTTTTCGTGACTACTCTGCTATTGCTAAACCTGCCTGAGTAGTTACACTTTATTCAAAGTTAACGTACTGAAAGACCACAGAGTTGTCAATCACGTGAAGTGGATGTGGCGGATTCCTGTTCATGCAACATTAAATAAACAGGCTGCACCTGTGTCGTGCAAAGGACATGGGAGAATTGACTGAAAGTTTAAACGGGTTGAAACAGTGGACAATAATTTATATCTTAAACGGTATTCTATGGTCTTTAGTCCTTAGAATTATCCGAAACATTTGTTGATTCACTAATAACCATGAAGAATTGATACCCAAATTTTCCCAAAGCGGCACTATAGAAAACCTAAGTTTCTATTAATTATTGTTGTGACTACTCAGCTATCTCTAGAATGCCATACCCACCTGAGTAGTTACTTATTGTTTATGGAGGAGGCTTACAATCATGTCAGACCTTATCGTGATCGAATATGACAACATGCACAAAGCCGAGGAGGTAAGGCTTAAGCTGCAGAAGATGCAGCAGGACTACTTGGTCGACCTTGCAGATGCAGTGGTTGCTGTTAAGGATGAGAATGGCAAGGTCAAATTGAATCAGATTCACAACCTGACCGCATCTGGTGCGGTATCGGGGGGCTTTTGGGGCACGCTAATTGGCGTCATTTTTCTTAATCCCTTGCTAGGTATGGCGGCCGGTGCGGCAGCGGGCGCCATCAGCGGCGCATTGACCGATATCGGAATCAACGATAGGTTCATGAAGAACGTTGCGAGCGGTTTCAATAACGGTACTTCCGCCCTGTTTGTGTTGGTCCGCAAGGTAACGCCGGACAAAGTACTCGCTGAGCTAGAGGGCACCGGTGGCAAAATCCTTCAGACCTCGCTAACCCATGAAGAAGAAACGAAGCTTCAAGCAGCCCTGAGCGATGCGAAGGGCTCAGGCGACGCATAGCGGAAATTCGCAAACACTAGCTCTTACAATACTGCTAAATCTGGCGTTCGGAGCTTAAAATAAAAGGCGGCGCACCTTGCTGAGACCGGTTTTGCAAAGAAAAGATCTCAGCAGACAAGACGAAATACCTGCATGAGACGCATTCTACTTATCGTCAAACGCATAGGCGGGTATTTAGCTTGGGGAGTGCTCGGCTTATTGGCAGGCGGGGCCATGCTCTATGTGTACCTGCTGCGCAGCGGGCCGCCCCTGCAGCTCTGGCATACCGAAAAGCTAACGGCGGAATTCACGGCAGAAAGAGCGGATGAGATCCGCAACTTCGATGACTACCGGCGGCTGGAGGACGAGTTGTTTGCGCAAGTGGAAGAGCACATTTACGCACACACCGGAACTGGACCTGCCTACACGCTGGTTCGCTACAGTACGGGTAGCGCTGCCGACCCAAAGCGCTGGCAGCCCAACTGGAACCGCAGCTTCGAGTTTGGCGCCGACGCGCCCGCGGGCGGTATACTGCTACTGCACGGCATGTCGGATGGGCCCTACAGCCTCCGGACTTTGGGCGAAGTCCTCAACCAGCGTGATTACTGGGTACTTGGCTTACGCCTGCCCGGTCACGGCACCGCGCCCTCGGGGCTAAAAACTATCAGCTGGGAGGATATGGCCGCCGCGGTGCGGCTAGGCATGGAGCACCTTGCGGCAAAGGTGGGGCAAGAGTCGATCCACGTCATCGGCTATTCCACCGGCGCCCCCTTAGCCCTGGAATTTGCCCTCAATGCGCTAGAGGGAACAACCGCACCGGCGCCGGCCAGCCTGGTGCTGATCTCCCCGGCCATCGGCATCCACCCAACGGCGTCGCTGGCCAGGTGGCTGAACGAGCTAGCCCTACTGCCGGGCCTGGAAAAGCTCGCCTGGACCCAGATCCTCCCGGAATTCGATCCGTTCAGGTACAATTCATTCACGAGTAATGCCGGGTTCCAGGTTCACCGTTTGACACGTTCCGTGGCGAGACGCATCGCAGCCCGAGCTGCCTCGGGACCTATCGAGAATTTCCCACCTACTCTGGTGTTTCTGTCGGCTGTCGATGCAACCGTGTCGACCGATGCCGTGGTCGACTACTTGCTCGAGCACTTGGCACCCAAGCGCCACGAGCTCGTGCTGTTCGACATCAACTACACAAGTGTTAAGTCCGCGGTGCTGGTCTCCGACCCACGCCCGCTGATTGCCCGGCTTATGGCTGACAATGCGCTGCCGTTTGGTCTTACTTTGATCACCAACGAGAACACAGAGAGCACCAGGGTCGTCAGCCGCCGTAAAGCACCGTTGTCAGCCGAAGCTTCGAGTGAGTCATTGAACCTCGCCTGGCCGAGGGAAGTGATATCCTTATCCCATGTGGCTCTGCCGTTCCCGCCGGACGATCCTCTCTACGGTCAGCGCCCTCCGGCAAACGAGGGCAGGGTCTTCCTCGGACAGATGGCCATTCGGGGCGAGCGCGGCTTGTTGAAGCTTTCTGGCGACTGGCTGCTGCGCTTGAGGCACAACCCTTTTTACGCGTTTCTCGAGACGCGAGTGCTGGAATGGGTTGGTGCCGTCCAAGAGGGAGAAGGTCCAGCCAAGGGTCGAGATCATCGCCGGTGAGCACCTCGTAACAACGGTGGCAGAGTAAACTCTCTAGAATTCGAGGGCCGGCATCCCACGCCGAAGACTTTAGCCGCTGGCTAAGCCATCGCTACTTGTGTGCTTTCGACGATGTCTTCGTACTACTCGATTTTTGCGCCGTGCAATCGCGGTAGGGACGTAAGTGTTTTGGGGGGCGCATTGCTTGCCGGTAATTGACAAATTTTAGTTCTTTGAGTTACTTTGCTGTTTGATAAAAAAAGCGTTTTATCCACTTATTAACCATCCGAACCGGGAGGAATGGGGTATGAAGGTTATCTACCGTACCTATCTATTACTGTTGCTTTGCACAGTACCACTGGCCTGCGCTTTTGCCGAAGAAAACAGGTACCAAGAGACTATAGCGGCCTTCAAGGACGCCGGCCAAAGCGGCGCCTTCTTCAGCAAAAGTTACGGATATGCGGTGTATCCGAGTATCGGCAGGGGAGGGGTTGGGATCGGCGGAGCGCGGGGCAGGGGACGAGTCTTCGTCAGCGGTGAACATGTCGGGGACACCACCATGACCCAGCTGACCATTGGCTTTCAACTGGGCGGGCAGGTCTATAGCATGGTGGTCTTCTTCCAAGACCGGCGTGCTTTCGATGAATTCACCAGTGGCAATTTCGAGTTCGGCGCCCAGGCCAAAGCAGTGGCCATTACCGCCGGTGCATCCGGGGTGGCCACCACCGCGGGAAGCTCCGCAGGTGCCAGTGGTGGTCGACGAGACGCCACAACAGTGGGAGGCTTCCATAAAGGAATGGCGGTCTTCACGATTGCCAGAGGCGGGCTCATGTATGAGGCCAGCATCGGTGGACAGAAATTTAGCTTCACATCCAAGGAAAACTAGCCGCCACGAGCAACATTTTCTTTATTGTTTTACGGAAAAGGGCGTTATCGAATATTGATTTTCTGTAACTCATTGATTTTATTGAAAACCAGTTTTTTAGGCTAAATCGCAAGTTATTGATTTATAAAGAATGACCAAAGTTCAGTCTAGGAGGAGCCTATCGGATTTGGGAACTGATTTACTGTGGAAAAGCCGGATTTGGACAGATGTCCAGATCCATTACGTTAACTATTGGCGGCTATTCGCCGCAAACAATCGAAAAATCAAACTAAAAACGTCTTATGCCGCACCACGATCCCATCACTTTAGACGATATAGATGTCATGCTCGAAAAGCGCACGGGTCCGTGCGTCTCGATCTTCCTGCCTACTGCACGCGTCACGCGCAACACGGACCAGGACCGCATCCAACTCAAGAACTTCCGCGCTGAGGCCTTCGAGCGTCTAATGAAGGAACACGGTCAGCGTCGTCCGGACGCCGAGGCGCTGCTCCTCCCGGTGGACGAGTTGCTCGAGGACGAAAGCTTCTGGCCCTATCTGAGCGACGGGTTAGCGATCTTCCTAGCGCCGGACGCCCACTTCGTCTACCGCGTGGCCGAGCCCTTCGTGCCGCGCCTGATCATGGGCGCGCGCTTCGTGGTCAAACCGCTGTTGCCCCTGCTCTCCGGGGTCGGTACCTACTACGTGCTCGCCATCAGCCGTAATGAGGTACGCCTGCTGGAGGGAACCCGGCAGGGAGCGAGCGAGATCCAGGTCGACGAGATGCCCAAGAATATGGCTCAGGCCCTGCGCATGCTGGGCCGCGAAGGCGATCGGGCACCGAACAAGCAGTGGCAGGGCGACGAGGGGCAGAAGACCCTCTACCGCAAGTATTTCATGCAAATCGATCGAATCCTGAGGCCCTTCTACGGCGATCGCTCGGAGCCTGTCGTGATCGCCGGCGTGGACTACCTACTGCCGATCTTTCGCGAGGCGACCGGCTACCGGCACATCGTGCCGGAGGGTGTTCCCGGTAACCCAGAGGGACTATCCGAGTCGGACATCCACGCGAAGGCCTGGCCGCTGGTCGAGCCGACTTTGGACGCTCCCAGGCGCAAGGCCCTTGAGCGTCTCGAGGCACTGCGCGGCACGGACCGCGTCACGGACGATGTCTCCACGATCCTCGGTGCCGCCTTCGACGGGCGGGTGCAGACGCTCTTGCTTGACGTAGAGGTTGATGTCTTTGGAACCTTTGCCCCGGAGACGCGTGAGACGGTCGTGCACGGCGCGGAGGCCGAGGCGCAGGACATCGATCTGAGCAGCCTGGCGGGCCGTTGGGTCTACGGGTGCGGTGGCGAAGTGTACGCGGTCACGCAGGCGGAAATTCCCAACGGGCACCCCCTTGCCGCAATCATGCGCTACTGAGCGGACGCTATTCGTTGTGACTACAGCGCTATACGATTGCGGATAGAGGTGATACAGAATGTGTTTCTTCTTTAGTTTAATGCCTGCCACGTTTTGGGCGGTCATCGGATATCTTGTCCTGTTTACTTCCAAGAAGGCAGAAGGCGGAATAAAGAAGTTTGGTCAAATCTTGGCAAGCTGGACTTTTGTTATCGCAGTGCTTTTGCCCATAGCAGGTGCTTATGTCACGCTCGCCGGTCTCTGTCCTATCGATATGATGATAGAACAGATGATTTCGGGGAAACCATGATACATGCATAAGCGAGCGGAATGTCGAATGACGCCTGTGGGTCGGTTGCTGTGCCTTTCAGCGGTCGCAAACCCGCGCAAGTAGCCTGACCGGTCGGCAGTCGGACAGATGCGGCTGATCGCGGCGATTGATTGCAAGTCCGATTAGTTTGATAAAAGCTGACGTTCGCTAATAGGAGACACCCGTCCTACTCTTGACCCGGTCAAGGTCTTGCTGAATGTGATTTGCTAACTCGGCAGCGGTGGGTCTTCGCAACAGGCCTCGGGCACGGGGTCAATCGCGTCCCTTGCCGTCGAAGCCAAATCGCCAGCCGGTTAGCTAAGGTTTGGCGCGCGGTGGGGCCTGAGGCTCTGGCGGTAGTTCCGACAAGCCAACCCGCTGCTGGTGGTCGGGAGAGCCCTTCGGCGGGTAATCGAGGATATCTTCCAGACGCTCGCGCTCTTCCTCCTCGAACTCGGGAAACGGTAACTTGCCTCTGCCACGCCAGTGCTCGACCTGGGCTTCCACTTCGTCCCTGCGCTCGGCATCCAGTCCGGTGTCCCGTGTTAGATACGCTGTCTGGGAGGGAACCGCGAAGGCGGTCCCGGCCTCGCTGATGATGTCCTCCATGCGCAGAAAAATATCCTCCCGGATTGCAAGAAAGGTATTTTCATCTTGGCACCGCAAGTAGGCGAAGATCCCCACGTCCTTGGAGTAGGAGCCGTAGCCGAGGAAACGGACACGGGCCGGGTCGGGGGTGACCATCGGATGGCCCAGGAGCAGTTCGCGCAGCCTGGCGAGAATGTAACGCAGCTGCTCCGGCGTCGTCTCGTAGCGAAGCTGCAGCGTGGTCATGAGCAGCCGCTGGTCGCGTTGTGTCAGGTTGACGATGTGAGTTTTGGAAAACTCGGCATTGGGGATAGTCGTTATGGTTCGGTCGATTCCCCGGATGCGGGTTGAAAGCCAGTTGATTTCCTCAACCGAGCCAATGCGCAGCCACCCTGAGGAGGGATCTTCGCCATAACGGCATAAATCACCGACTCGAACGGGCTTGTTGACTAAGAGGATCAGGCCGCCAATGAAATTTGCAATCGTGGTCTGCGCCGCCAGGGCTACCGCGAGGCCGCCCACACCGAGGCCGGCCAACAAGGGGATGAAATCCACGCCCGCCGATCGCAAACCGGCGATGACAATCCAGACGCCGATCAGAAAACCGACGACGCGCGCGCTGATCCGCAACAGCGAGGCTTCGGAAAGTTGCTCTTGCATTCGCGGCGCGGCAATGATGGTCTCCGCCACGGCCTTGCAGAGCAGGTAAACTGCCCAGGCCGTCGTGGCGATGACGATGATGCTGCCACCTGTCAAGGCGATTGCCAGCACATCGCCCGTGATGTTGAGGTCATCGTTGATAAAGTCGACGACGCCGGTGACCATGATCGCGACAACGATGGGCGTCAGGATCATCAACCAGTCGTTTAGAGGCGGGCGCAGTCGTCCTGCCAATCGCTTGATAACGCGATAGACTACAAAAACCACCAGGGCAATGACCAGTATACACAGAAAGAAGCCAATCCACTGCCAAAGCGTCTGTTCGCCGTACAGCGTCTTGAGCCAATCCGGTAGCTCGTCGAGCCATCCCCCCAACAGATTGGCGTGCGGAATCAAGTATCCCGGCGTTGAAATGTAATAGTCGTAAAAGCCCTCTGACTTGCCGGGCGATGTATACTGTTCATCGAGGGTGCCATAGTCATCCGCACGATAAGGAAGATCGCGAACTTCTTGGTAAAAATCGTTAATGCGGCTGACGGTGTCGGCACTGAACTGAAACCGACCTTGGCGTTCGCCCTCCATGATTTCCACGATCTTGATCTCAGTATTAGGATATCGCCAGCGGATTGGTCCTGCGGCCTGCGAAGATGATCCACTCGCTCGTTCCCGCTCAGCCTCCACCATGTGCGCATTGGGAATAGAATCCACCGGTGGCAGCTGTGTCCGGTCGAAGATCTCTTTCAACTGAAGCGCGGTTTCGATGCCGATGTCTTGCCGGATCGCTTCGGGCACCTGGCTTAGGTCGAGCGTAGACACGGCGCGCTCTAACAGGTTAATGGCCGTTAGCTCGACCTCGCGGGCCGCTTCCTTCGTCATCGTCGGCGGTGTAGTCCTCAGTGCGGCGTCGGCGTCCATAACGAGCGCGTGGGCGCGATTCACACTGTCGAGAAAACCTTCCAGGGTGGACCGTGGGCTCAAGGCGGCGACCGGCCTCAGGCGGTACCTTAGCTGCCTCTCACGAGCCGGCTCGGTATCATCGGAACGGGCCCACGTCTCATACAGGCCGATCGTGGCGCCCGGCTTGTACGGCAGGTGCTTCGCCTGTCGATAAAGCCTGTCCAGCCGCTGCACGGTGTCGGCCGAGAACAGGAACTCACCCACCCGCGGACCGTGCTCGACCCGTCGGATTGTGATTCGAGTGTCGGGGATGGTCCACTGAGTGATGGCGCCATCGGCGACTTCCCGATCGCCTGGGATCTCGTTGTCCGGCGGCACCTCGATGCGATCGAGGAGCTCCTTTAAGAACAGAATGCGCTGGATTCGAACGAACTCTGAGTCGCCGTCGGGAGTCGTGCTGTAATCGAGCGTCTGCATGGCGCGCAGCCACGCCCGATAGCCCGCCGCGCTCATAGCAGCCGGATTTCGTCGCCACTCTTCGATGGTCTCGTTCATGTTCGTCAGGAAACTGCGTAGCGTGGCTCGAGGGCTCGAGGTGTCGGGCGGCCGTAAGGGATCGGGATCGAAATTGGCCCCTCTATCCTGCGCACCGACTGCGGGTAACGATAGTGTAACAATGAGAACAAGAAGTGAAAAAAGCGTGCGGACCCACCAAGAGCCTACCGTCGGCATTGTTGTTATTATTCTCCTCATGGAGTCTATCTCCTTCTGAAACGCATAGCAGTGTTTGTGACTCAACAAATTGGCTGCCCATACCGGCAAACTTGGATGGTATGGTAAGCCCGATGTGTTAGGATGGCATCGCAGACCGTCCCGGCATTGGAGTGAGCTGGATTATGGCTCAAACTTGGGTCTTTTTGAAAGATCTTGACCTCGCCATCTCGAGGATTATTCCTTACCACTGCTTGGAGAGCGAAGGATGAAACCGAGTTTAAAGAACCAACTGGAGAGACTCGTTTTTGCAGTCGTGCTCGCGGGTGCGACACTGTTATTTGCGATTCCTTTCGTCGCGCAGGAAACACCCTCCGGTGGCCAAGCGGCGGCTGGTGAGGATTGTTAGTGTATAGATAGTGTCCCTATCAAAAACCTCGTGCTGATTAAAAATTGGCTCAAAATGCTCATTTACTTCCATTTAAACTGTGCTTTTCGCCAATTTTTGACTTGTCTTGCACTTGCCTAAGACATTTTAAGACAGCTTCTAGGGATTGTAGCTGGCTGTTTGAGTACATACGGCATACATTGTGCTATATTTAGCAAATGAAGCACTATGACTGGAATGCGGAAAAAAACGAGTACCTGAAAACGGAACGCGGCATATCGTTCGAGGACGTGGTGTTTCATATTGGAGCTGGTGAAGTGGTTGATATCTTCGAGCATCCTAACCAAGAGCGATATCCCGGCCAGAGAATTATGGTCGTTATTGTAGAGGGTTACGCCTACTTGGTTCCGTTCGTCGAGCCTGAAGAGGAAGTCTTTCTTAAAACCATTATACCTAGTCGAAAAGCTACGAAGCAGTATGTGGGTGATTCCGATGGGTAAATTAGATTCTGAAGAGAAAGAAATTCTAGACGCTTTTGAAAGCGGTAAGCTCAAGCGTGTAAAAAATCGTAAAAAAGAGCTTGAGCGCCATCAAGAAATCGCGGCAGCAACGTTCAAGAAGGATAGTCGAATTAATATCCGTATTTCGTCCAGGGATCTTCGAGCACTGCAAAAGCGCGCTCTTGAGGAGGGCATCCCTTATCAAACACTCGTTGCGAGTATTTTACACAAGTTCGTTGATGGAAGGCTGATTGAGCA
>JAAUXY010002521.1_pt1 | contig 10653 bp, 8 predicted proteins | sample 7278121 | NCBI WGS metagenome assembly JAAUXY01 (sample SAMN14350117, study PRJNA611818) | marine sediment metagenome | isolation source: surface marine sediment (1.8m) | place: French Polynesia: Moorea | collected 2018-08
CCTTGTCAGTTCATTGTTACTTTTTGCCCGGCGCTCAACGGGCCATCCGCAGAACGCACCACCATATCGCCGGCCTCGAGCCCCTGCGTGACCAGTACGCGGTCCCGGTCGAGCGAACCGCTGACCGATACGCGACGCTGATCGACGACGCGATTCCGGACTCGCCAGACGTAGGTCCCGTCCGCGTCCTCGCGCAACGCTTCGCCCGCAACCAGGACACCCTTGATTTCATCCTGCGGGCCCGCCGGTTCCGCGTCAGCGCCCAGGAATGCGACTTTTACGCCCATGTCGCGCAAGACACGTTCGTCGCGCTCCAGGAAGCCGATCCGAACCCTTACAGTGGCCTTTTGCCGGTCGGCCGTGGGCACGATCGCGATGACCTCTGCCGGAATCTGCCAGCTCGGATACGCATCGAGGGTCGCGCTGACGCGCTGCCTTGCTTTGACCCGCTGGATGTAGGCCTCGTTCACATCGACCTCTATTTCCAGCGATTCCATGTCGACGATCGTGCAGATACCCGTGCGCGTAAAGCCGCCGCCTGCCGACACGGGCGAGATCATCTCGCCGGGCTGCGCGTTTTTCGACACCACCATTCCCGCAAACGGCGCGCGTATCGTCATGTTGTTGAGAGCGTCCTGCGCCAGCGCCACGTTGCGTTCGGCAACGTCGACGTTCTGGCGGCCCGTCTGCAGTCGAGCCGCCAGCGCGTCGTACTCCGCCTCGGCGGCATCGAGGCTCGAGGCGCTCGCCAGCTCCTTGCGCGCCAGGTCCCGCAATCGATCGCGTTCGAGCCTCGCGGCACGCAGCTGGGCCTGGATCTCCGCAAGCGACGCGCGTGAGGCATCGACCTGCGATCGGGCCAGGTCGAGCTGCGCCCGCTGCGTCGTCGCATCGAGCCGCGCGACAACCTGGTCCTGCTCGACGCGCATGCCCTCCTCGACGAGGATCTCGAGGACCTTGCCCGTGAGCTTCGACGATACGGTTGCTTCGCGGCGCGCGACCACGTAGCCGGACGCGTCAAGCACGCTGCCGGCCGTCGCGGTCGTCGGGGGTCGGCGCGCCGTGTCCACTTCCACGGCGATCGCGCCGCTGGCCGGACGCAACAAGAACCACCAGGCGCCGACCAGCACGATCAGCGTTGCGGGCACCAGCAGCCAGATCGTGCGTGAGCCGGTGTCGCCGGCACTGCCGCGATCGATCTTGAGTTGCTGGATCTGCTCTGACCGCTCTGTCATCTGCACTCCGCCTGCGCCGTCCGGAAACGCTGCATCCTACCAAACGCAGCCCGCATTCGCTGCCGTTCCGGAGTGTTAACATCGGCGTCATGGATCTCGGAATCAGGGGCAGAGCGGCGCTCGTTTGCGGCTCGAGTCGGGGGCTCGGCAAGGCCTGCGCGCTTGCGCTGGCAAACGAAGGCGTCAACGTCTGGATAACCGCAAGAACCGAATCCGATTTGCGCGAGGCGGCCGACGAAATCCGCAATCTCGGCAGCGGCGACGTGCACGCCGTCGTCGCCGACGTGACGACCGAACACGGCCGTGACGCGTTGCTGGAAGCCTGCCCAACGCCCGACATTCTCGTCAACAACGCCGGTGGCCCGCCGCCGGGCGATTTCAGGGACTGGCGCCAGCAGGACTGGTTCGATGCCGTCAACGCCAACATGTACAGTGCCATCGACATGATTCGCCGCTGTCTCGACGGTATGGTCGAGCGCCGCTTCGGCCGTATCGTCAACATTACGAGCATTGCGGTGAAGCTGCCGCAGGACGGCCTTGGCCTCTCGAACGGGGCGCGCGCCGGGCTGACGGGGTTCATTGCCGGCATCGCTCGTGAGCCGGCTCGCCACAATGTCACGATCAACAACCTGCTGCCGGGGTTCATCGCAACCGACCGGCTGCGCGCACTGATGCAGAAACGCGCCGAGGCAGAGGGCGCAGAGCCGCAAGGGTTTTTCGATTCGTTCTTCGACAAGCTGCCGCCCGGCAGGGCTGGCGACCCGGACGAGTTCGGCGCCGCCTGCGCATTCCTTTGCAGCGAACAGGCGGCCTATTTCACGGCGCAGAACATCCTCATGGATGGCGGCGTCTATCCGGGGACTTTCTGACCATGACCACCGAACTGTTCCGCGAAGACGCTTACGTCAGGGAATGCGATGCTGTCGTTGTCGACGCAAGCGACGACGCGTTCGTGCTCGACCAGACCGTGTTTTACCCGCAGGGCGGCGGCCAGCCCGGCGACACGGGTTCGCTGTCATGGCAGGGTGGCAGCACGCGCATCGTGGACACGCGCTATGGCGAGAACGGTTCGATCTGCCACTTCGTGGAACCCGGCTCTGCGCGGCCCGCGGTCGGCGACCGTGTGCACGTCGACCTCGACTGGGATCGTCGTTACCGGCACATGCGCATGCACACGGCCATGCACCTGCTCGGCTCGATACTCAAGTACCCGGTGACCGGCGGCAACATCAGCGAGCAGAAGAGCCGGCTCGATTTCAACATGGAAGACACGGTCGACAAGGAAGCCGTCGGCAACGCGCTCGCCGAACTCGTCAACCGGGACCTGCCCGTATCGCATCGCTGGATTTCCGACGAGGAACTCGACGCGCAGCCCGGGCTCGTACGAACGATGTCCGTGCAACCGCCGCGCGGCAAGGGCAGGGTCCGGCTGCTCGAAATCGCCGGCGTCGACCTGCAGCCCTGCGGCGGCACCCACCTGCGCTCGTCGGCCGAGGTCGGCCTGGTGCGCATCGGCAAGGTCGAAAAGAAGGGGCGGCAGAACCGCCGCGTCAACATTCACCTGGACGACTGAGACTCAGATCCCGGTGCGCAGGTCCTCGCGCACGTGTCGGGCGGCCAGTGCGTAGAAAGCCGCCCCGGCGGCGGCGGCAATGCTCGTCACCATGATCGCCCAGCGTATCGACTCGATGCCGATCGACGGCGCAAGCGCGTCGCTGACAGCGCCGACGGCGAGCGGTCCGAGGCCGAGACCGATGATGTTCAGCACGAAGTAGATGAGCGCTGACGCGAGTGCCCGGTAGTGTGGCCCGACCAGCGCATGGGCGACTGCAACGGTCGGTGCAAGAAACATGGCCTGCGCGACAACGGCGACGGCGTAGAACGCCCACATCGCCAGCGTCTCGCTGCTCAGCAGCACGGGTACCAGCACGACGGCAGCGACGAGCGTCGATATACCCGGTACCCAGCAGGTCCAACGCTCGTCGCGAACCCGCAGGTGATCGCTGAGGTAGCCGCCGCCGAGCGCACCGATCGCGCCACCGATGCCTACGATCAATGCCAGCCAGGTGCCGACGACGCCAACCGAAACGTCGTGCAGACGAATCGCGAACGAGGCCATGAAGTTAAGCGAACCGTAGCCGAGAAATGCGTTCAGGCCGGCGCCAATCGCAGCGTATCGGAAGCTCCGCAACGACCATAATCGCGCGATGTCCTGAAGCATGCGCCCCTTGTCATCGTCGCTGTGCTCGCCTGCATCCATCTGGCCGCGTAGCGGTTCGCGCAGCGTCAGCTTGACGACGATCGCAAGCAGGACGCCGGGCAGGCCGACGACGAAGAACGCCATGCGCCAACCGAAGAACTCGTTGATCCAGCCGCCGGCAAGGAAACCGAACAGGATGCCGATGTAGATGCCCACGGAATAGATCGAGAGCGCGCGACCGCGTTCCTCGTGAGGATAGTAGTCCGAGATGATCGAGTGGGACGGCGGGCTCGCGCCGGCTTCGCCTACGCCGACACCGATACGCGCAGCGAGCAGCTGCAGATAATTGCCCGCCATGCCGCACAGCGCCGTCATCAGGCTCCAGATTGCCAGCGACGCGGACACGATCGTGACGCGGTTGTATCGATCCGCCCAACGCGCGATCGGAATGCCGCAAACGACGTAGAACAGCGCGAACGTGAATCCGGACAGGAGTCCGAGCTGTTTGTCGCTCAGGTCGAGTTCGGCTTTGATCGACTCCTGCAGGATCACGAGGATCTGCCGGTCGATGAAGTTGAAGATGTACACCACCATCAACATGAACAGCACGTATTTTCGGTAGGATCTACTGGTCACGCCGGTAGTACTTCAGCTCGTGCTCCGTGATGCCGTCGTCATTGCGCATCACGATGTAGCCGTCGATTTGGTCGTCACCGCGGCGATAGAAGCTCAGACCGCGGAAATGCAGTGCGTCCTCCGACTTCGCGACCAGCCTGAAGTCGACATACTCGTCGCGCTCTTCCCACGCGGAGAAATCCGCGCTGAAGTGTTTGACCTTGAGGCTTAAGCTGCCGTCCTCGACGGTCAGCAACAGCAATTCGTAGAAAGCGATCTCGTCGTCGTCGAACAGCTTGAACAGGCCGACCATGGAACCCGTCGACGGAGCGTTCCAGACGGATTCGAACTTCACGCCGACCGCGGTCCCGGCCCAGGATCCGACCAGCCATGCGGCATCCTCGAGTGTGGCCTCGGGCGGGGCCTCGCCCTCCCCCAGCTGAAACGTGTTCGCGGTCCGGGGCTCGGCCGCGCTGGCCGGCAGAGCCAGCAGCGTTGCAAACAAAGCGATGAAGCATCCTGGTATGCGCATGGCGGTTTCTTGTTGCTCTTCTCGCCAGGAATCTAACACCATACGACCCGTGCCACGCAACACGGCCGCCGCTTTACCTCGCAGCGGCCGTGACATTTCCTCCTTCCTGCAGCGCTGAGCTACACTGGCGCGATGGAAACCCGCCAGCAGCCGCAGTCGGAATTCGATCGACTGCATGAATCGCTTTGCTCGATACTTGGCCCCGACCGGTGCCTGAGCGATCGGCTGGAATTCTATTCGTCGGATATATTCGGCGGCGACAAGACGGCGGCGCTGGTGATTCGTCCGGATTCGACGGAGGCGCTGGCGGCTGCGGCTCACGAGGTTACGGCTGCCGGCTATTCGATCATCGCACGCGGCGGCGGCACCTCGTACACGGGCGGCCACGGCCCGGATCGCGACGAGTCCGTAATCGTCGACACGTCGGGCCTCGATCGCATCGTCGAGGTCAATCGGGACGACATGTACGTCGTCGTCGAGTCCGGGGTCACCTGGAAGCAGCTGCACGAGGCGCTCAGGGGCACGGACGTCCGCACACCGTTCTGGGGCCCGCTGTCCGGCGGCGTTGCAACCGTAGGGGGCTCGTGCTCGCAAAATGCCATCCTCTGGGGGTCGACCGGCCACGACGTGTCTTCCGCCAGCGTCCTCGGCGTGGAGGTGGTACTGGCGGACGGCACGGTCCTGAGCACGGGCTCCGCGGCCGCGGGCGCCAAGCCCTTTTTCCGGCCCTACGGCCCCGACCTGACCGGCCTGTTCCTCGGCGATTCGGGCGCGCTCGGCATCAAGACACGACTGACACTGAAGCTGATACGCAGGCCTGCAGAAACCGGTTTTCTTTCCTACAACTTCGACGAGCGCGCGAAGATCTCCCGCGCGCTTGCCGACATTACACGCGAGGGGATCGCGTCGTCCTGCTTCGGCATGGACCCGGTGCTGCAATACCAGCGCATCAAGCGCGCATCGATCCTGCAGGGCGTCCAGGCGCTGAAGGGTGTGATAACGACGGCGAAGAACACGTTTACGGGCCTGAAAGATGCGATGCGGATCGCCGTCGCCGGCAAACGCTTCATCGACGAGAACGGTTATTCGTTGCACGTGGTCGTCGATGGCGCCGACGGTGCCGAGGTCAAACGCAAGCTGCAACGCGTCCGCGCGATCTGCGACCGTGAAGGCAGCAACATCGCGAATTCGCTGCCGGCGATGCTGTATGGCGACCCGTTCGTGCCCATGAGCTCTGCGGTCGGACCCGAGGGCGAGCGCTGGGCGCCCATGCACGGGCTGTTCGCGATATCCGACGCCGACCGGGCCTGGGCACGCATCGAAAACCTGCTTGACGATTTCGCGTCTCGTTTCGACGAGCACGGCGTCATCGTCGGCTTTCTGATCGCGGCGGCATCGCCGACCGCCATTGCCGTGGAGCCGGTGTTCTACTGGCCAGGCCCGCGCACCGCCTGGGCCGAAGGCGCGATTCCGCAATCGGACCTGGACAAGTACAGGGATTTCCCCGACGACCCGGCTGTCGACGCGACGGTTCGCGACGCGCGCGAGGCGCTGAACGCGTTGTTCGACGAACTGGGCGCCGCGCACCTGCAGATCGGCAAGAAGTACCACTTCTCACAACAACTCGATGCGCCTGCGGCGCGCCTGCTGGAGGCGATCAAGACCGCCGTCGATCCTGCGAGACTTATGAATCCGAAATCCCTGGGTCTCGACTGATGTCCTCCTGGTTCCTGTTTGTCTTCGCGCTGATCGGCGCACTTCTGGTCGCAAATGCTACCTGGCCAACTCGTGGCGCGAAATCACTGTTGCCGAGCTGGATCGGCGTATTCCTGACGGTCGACCTGGCGTTTCACCACATCGCCCTGCACGTAATCGTCGTCGCGTTCTGCTACTGGCTGGGCGCGTTCGAAGCCTGGCCTGCGCGCATCGGCGTCGCCATCCTCGTCATCATCGATCTGCAACTGCTCAGGCTGTGGTTGCCGAACCTCCAGGCCGCCAGCGTAGCCGAGAAGACCGCATCCGACATGCAGCTCGACGTCGTGGAGCCTGTGCCCCGGTCATTGATGCTGTCGCCGTTCGCGCGCTCCAGAAAAGGCGTGGAGGTCGTCAAGGACGTCGAATTCAGTCGGGTAGCCGGCCGGATCCTGAAACTGGATGTCTACCGGCCCGAAACCAACACCGACAATCGCCCTGCCCTCGTCTACGTCCATGGCGGCGGCTGGTTGTTCGGCGACAAGCGCGAACAGGGATTGCCTTTGTGCCTGCACATGGCAACGCTGGGCTGGGTGTGCTTCAACGTCAATTATCGCCTGAGCCCCGGCGCGACCTGGCCCGACCACCTCGTCGACGTCAAAGCGGCGATCGCCTGGATTCGCGAACACGCCGCAGATTACGGCGTCGATCGCTCGTTCATCGCGATTGCCGGCGGATCGGCAGGCGGGCACATTGCTGCGATGGCCGCGCTGACCCCGGGCCGTGAGGACCTGCAGCCGGGATTCGAGGGCGCGGACACGAGCGTGCAGGCCGCGGTACCGAGTTACGCCGTGCTCGACCTGACCAACCGGCTTGGGGCGCATCGGCCCGAGTTCCTGACGAATTTGGTCGGCCCCCACGTTCTCAAGGCCTTCCCCGACACGGAGCCCGGCAAGTTCAGCGCCGCATCGCCGCGCGACTTCTGCGACCAGGCCACGCAACCCTGGCTTTTGTTACAGGGCGACGCCGATACGCTTACACCGGTCGTTGAGGCGCGCGAATTCTTCGAGCACCTGGATGCCGGGCCGGATACCCTGACCGGCTATGCCGAGTTTCCCGGTGCGGCGCACGCATTCGACATCTACTACAGCCCGCGGACGAATGCCGCCGTCAACCTGACAGCGCGGTTTCTTGCAACGGTGCATTCGCGAGCGCCTTGAGCTCGTCGAACGACGCCTGCAGACAGTCGGCGTAGAAGCCGGGATCGGGCATGACCTGGCGATCACAGACAGCGGCGATCGCAAGCTTGCCGTCGTAGCGGGTCACCGTGTGCGCCAACGTCAGGTTATCCATGATGATGCCCATTCCCGTGAATGCGACGAGCTTGGCGCCGCAAAGATAAAGCGGCTCGGTCGGCCCGGGAACGTCGGTGACGATCAGGTTGTGATTTTCGCGGTAGTGTTCGCCCGGCCCGACACCGGCAACGATCGTGCGAGCAGCCGCCGCCATCGTCGCAGACGGCAGTATGTCCTGCAGCTCGGTCATCTCTGCGGCGCTGATGACGTCCTCGGTCTTGACGCGGACCATTTCCTGCTGGATCGCCTGCAGGCGCTGCAACGGATCCGCGTATTTAGTCATTAGCCGCGCACGCGTCAGCTTGACGCGGTGTCCCGGTATGCCGCGCTCCGACATATGGTGGACGTGAATCGGCAACAGCGACCACAACGACCGTTTGGGCAGCTCTCCTTTGCTGTCGAGATATTTCCGGAGCGCACCGCTGCAGATCGCGAGTATGACGTCATTGATCTTGGTATTCGGCACGAGCGCCTGGATTGCCGCGATATCGTCGAGATCGAAGAAGCGTGCGTCCCAGACGCGATGCGGCGTCAGCCTGGCGTTGAAGCGGCTGTCAGGCGCCTCTTCCTCGCCGATATGCAACGTCTCCTCCGTCTCGCGGTGTTCCTTCCCGACGAACGGCAGCTTGTCCCAGAACGCCTGGCCGGACTCCACGAGCTTGGTGGTATTGTTGAACCAGGCGAGCGCGAGCAGTTCGAGGTTGCCGGGCGTGTTCTCGGCCCTCCAAATCGCTTTCGGACCGCCGACCTCGATCTCGGGCTCGAGATCGTGCAAAGCGACAGTTATGTCGTTCTCGGTTACGTCATCGATTGCCGCGTGGTGAACCTTGGTAACAACCGCAAATGCATCCTTCGGCAGCCACGGGATGTTGTCGAGCCCTTCGATGACGTACATCTCCCAGACCGGCCGGTTCATGTCGAGCCGCCGCGAATGCAAGCGTGCTACCTGTATGCAGAACTGGCGCCAGTCGCCGGGCTTCGGCAGCGCGATATGGCGGACGTGAAACTCCAGCTCGAAGTGCGGATCCTCGACCCAGTAGGGATAATCGAGGTTGAACGGCACGTGCACGAGTTTCTGGCGGAAGAGCCGCGACGTGGCCAGCCGGCTGCGCACGTGTTCCAGGATCGTCTCGAACGGGACCTCGCCGGAGGCAGCCGTTGACGGGTCGTAGATATAGATTGTCGACACGTGCTGGTGTTTGCCCGGCTGATCGCTGTAGAGAAAATAGGCATCCGATCCGCTGAGTTGTCTCATGTCGTTTCCTGCTGCTGATCGTAGTGTCGTTGCAGTGTGTTGATTGCGTCGAGCGCCGTATCGATTTCGACTGCGAAACGCTGTCTCCGCTCGGACAGCTCCGCAGGCTCGCCGGCCAGCAGCTCACGATGACGGGCGAGCTTGACGGCAGTCGCAAACAGCGGCTCGGATATTGCCGACTCGCTGGCGATGCGCTTGCGCAGCAGCATCTCCTGTCCGAGCTTCAGGCAGTCGCTCAGGAGCTTTCTGTCGCCGCCTGCATCGACCGTGTAGCCGCCGCGCTCGATGAGTACCTGCGCCAGCACCTTGTAGGCTTCGATGAACGAGCGCATGACGCTGTGCCCGAACAGCGGCGACTGCCGGGCGAAAACCACGTCCGCTGCGCGCGAGCCGGATTCGAGCGATGCCGGCCAGTCGGGGAATCGCTCGTCCATATATGCTTTCACATCCGCGCAAAACGCTCTCTTGCTGCGGAAGAAAAACTCGAATTTCAGCAGGTCGCGAAAGCCCAGCGCGCGTTCGAGAAACAGGTCTTCCGAACGGTCGCATTCGTCCATTGCAGCGATCGCCACCTCCGCGATCGCGCTGGCCAGGAAATAGTGAATGATTGTGTTGCGATAGTACGCTGCGGCCAGTTGCTTGCCGGGTTTGATTCGATAGACGGCTTCGCTGCCCTCGTCATAGCAATCGACGAGCGACGTCGCCGAGAGCGCCGTCATCGTCTTGCTCAGCTCCGCGCCGCTGTCGAACGACAGGTCGCCGGCAGTCGGTAATGCACGCTTCTGGATCAACGCGATGATCTCCTGCGCATGGACCCGTATCTGGATTTCGCTGATCGCGCGATCGTTTGCAGCGAGCAACACCATCGTCACGAGATCGGTGATCGTGATCGGCGTCGCGTGCTCGATGCGTGACATGACCTCGAAGGCGAGCTTCTGCACCTCGATGTGCTCCGGCTCGCCGTCGGCCGGAAAGACGGAATCGGGTATATCCACGGCGTCGGACAGCGCAAGCGGCTCGCCGAAGCGCACGTAGATCCGTCCGTTGCGCGCTTTCATCCCGGAGATGTAGCCAATGAACCAGCGCAGCGACTCCTTACGCTTGGGCACGCCGCGCTGCATCGCGACGTAGTCGTCGATCTCGGCGATCTGGTCGAAACTGATGGACACGGGCACGAGCATCGCGTCCTGCCCGTCGAGCCGGCGGTAGGACTCGACGACCCACTGGATCAGGCCCATTTTCGGCGGCATGAGCTTGCCGGTACGGGACCGCGTGCCTTCGATTGACCACGACAACGGCAGTCGCAGGCGCACGAGGTAGTCGAGGTAGTGCTTGAACACGAGCCTGTACACGGAATCGTCCCTGAAGCTCCGTCGCAGGAAGATAGCCCCGGATCGCTTGGCGAGCTTGCCGAAGCCGGTGAACGCCATGTTGATGCCGGCGAAACTCAGGGGCTGTGGACGGAAATCGTTGTCGTACATCGCCTTCATGAAGACGAAACTGTCGAGATGCGACTTGTGCGACCAGAGGAAGGCCATCGGGTGATCGCGCGACATGGCCTTGAGCCGAGTTATGTCGTCGGAATCGACATCGAGCACGGGTTCATAGCTGCGCGTGTACATGAAGCGCGCAAGCTTGGCGACGCGGTCGAGGTAGCGCTCTTCCGGGTGGACAGCGAGTTCCGCGAGACAGGACTTCGCGTAGTCGCAGGTTTCGTCCCAGCTCTTGCCAGTCTGCTCTGCAATGCCCCGCAGCTCTTCCCGGAAACC
>JAAUXY010181765.1_pt1 | contig 10651 bp, 8 predicted proteins | sample 7278121 | NCBI WGS metagenome assembly JAAUXY01 (sample SAMN14350117, study PRJNA611818) | marine sediment metagenome | isolation source: surface marine sediment (1.8m) | place: French Polynesia: Moorea | collected 2018-08
AATTAACCCATGGGGAAAAGCGCAAACTGGAGATCGCTATTCTTTTGGCGCTCAAACCGGAGATTCTCTTTTTAGACGAGCCCACCGCAGGTATGGGCCAGGAGGAGGTTCCGGCCATATTGGAGATCCTGCAGCGCATCAAGGAGGCCAGGGACCGGACCCTGCTCCTGGTCGAGCACAAGATGGACATGATCATGTCGCTATCAGACACCATCATGGTTCTGCAGGAGGGCCGCATCATCGCCGATGGTGAGCCCGATGTGATCTACAGAAGTGAGGCCGTCCAGGAAGCCTATTTGGGAGGAGGAACGACACGTGAGTGAGACCATTTTGAAAACCGAGGCGATCCATACCTTCATCGGCCAGCACCATATCTTACAAGGGGTTTCCTTTGAGGCCAAGGCCGATGCCGTGACGGTTCTGATCGGCCGCAACGGAGCGGGCAAAAGCTCGACCCTTAAAACGGTGATGGGTCTGTTGCCGGCGTCTGAGGGCAAAATCATCTTCAAAGGCAAAGAGATCCAGTCCAAAAAACCGTACGACATTGCCCGGCTGGGAATCGGCTTCGTGCCCGAAAATATGGGGATCTTTGCTGACCTTACGGTAGAAGAGAACATGCAGGTGGCCATGCTGAAAGAAGACCCTGCGACGGCCGAGAGGCTGGAAAAGGTCCTGGATATGTTTACCGCTCTGCGGGATTTTTGGCGGGCCAAAGCCGGCATCCTCAGCGGCGGACAGAAACAGATGCTGGCTATTGCCCGGGCTATTGTAAACGACACCGCTCTGCTGCTCATTGATGAACCGACCAAGGGCCTGGCGCCCATTATCATAAATGCGCTTATCGATGCCATCAATCAGATCAAACAGAACAGTGTCGTTGTTTTAGTAGAGCAAAACTTTTACATGGCCAGCAGCGTGGGGGATCATTTTTATATCCTGGACGATGGCATGGTTGTTCACAGCGGTGCCATGGAGGACCTCGTCCAGGACGAGGAGATGCAAAGCAAATATTTGGGGATTTCTAAAGCCGATTAATACCTTAATCTTGCATGAAAACCTCCGACTCGTGCAAAATTCAGGTGACTATGGGGATGAATGATTATGGCGCAGACAATACTTAAACAGTGGGGATCGAAGCTGGCCATCGGCGGGGCTATTATTCTCTATTTGCTTCCGCTTCTGGGCATGGACTTCAGTACCTATATGACGCTGACGATTGCGGGCCTGGCCATGGGGATGATGTTGTTTTTGGTGGCTTCCGGACTGAGTATCATATTCGGACTGATGGATGTGATTAATTTTGCCCATGGGGTTTGCTTTGCCTATGGGGCCTATGTGGCCTTTAGTGTTTTTGAGTCCTTAAATGCATGGGTAACGGCGGATTCGGTCTTTCTGAACTTTGGGATCTTCTTCATTGCCATCGTCGCCGCTTTCAGCGTTGTTGCAGCGGTAGGGATTGTTGTCGAAAGGGTGCTGGTCCGCCGGGTATACGGCTCCCATTTGTTTCAGATCCTGATTACCTTTGGGGGTATGGTCGTGCTGACCGAACTGATCCGCATTATCTGGGGACCCAACGACGAGGTGATGCCCAAGCCGGTATCGTTTGCCGGAAATTGGAACATCTTTGATATTATTATTTTGAAATATCCCATTTATGCCATTGCGCTGGGGTTGATCGTTTACGCTGTCATACAGCTCACATTAAAAAAGACCAAAGTCGGCAAAATCGTGCGGGCCGGGGTGGAGAACCCGGAAATGGTGCAAGCCATGGGTCACAATATCTTCCTGCTATTTACCGGCGTCTTTGCGGTCGGGGCCGGTCTGGCCGCCGTCGGGGGATTGACCATGGCCATCTTTAACCTGCAGGTCTATCCGGACATGGGGGGGGCCTACCTCATCTTTGCCTTTATCATTGTTATTATCGGGGGGTTGGGAAGTGTCACCGGATCCCTGGTGGGGGCCCTGATCGTAGGTCTCTCGTACAATTATGTGGCCTATTTGTTGCCCCCGCTGGCGGTAGGCGTCAATATCCTGATCATGGTCATTATTCTTTTGATCAAACCAACGGGTCTTTTCGCGGCTGGAAAGTAACGAGGTCAAGCTATGGCAGAGCAGACACCGGTTCAAATTTTTCGCACACAGGAAAGACAGAAGCAATACCGCAGCGGCACTTTCTTTTTGAAGCTTGCTGTATTGCTCCTTTTTATTCTGGTGCCCTTCCTTTTTCCATCGTTCAAATCGTTGGATCTGGCCTTAAAAATCATGATTTTTGCCGTCCTGGTGGCCAGTTTCGATATTCTGCTGGGTTATACGGGGATTCTTTCTTTCGGGCATGTCATGTTTTTCGGTATTGGTGCTTACAGTGTTGCCATGCTGATCGGCAAATACGGCAACCCGACTTATATTAATCTTGTCATTGGTTTCGTCGTTGCCCTGGGCATTACGTCAGCTCTAGCCCTGATTGTCAGCTTTCTCTCGTTGCGGGTAAAGGCCATATTCTTTGCCATGGTGACCCTGGCGATTGCCGAGTTTGCCATCATCTTGGCCACTAAATTGAGTGGTTTTACCGGTGGAGAAGACGGCATCATCATGAGCATGCCGGGAATCTTCAAGGTATCATTTAATTTGGGAAAGCTTTGGGGCGTTGAGATTACCGGCAGGCTGATCACCTATTATTTTATTCTGGTTGTCTGCCTGGGACTTTTTCTGCTCATGATCCGTTTTATCCATTCCCCACTGGGCCGTGTCATGCAGGCGATTCGCGACAACGAACCCAGAGCAGAGGCTATCGGTTATAAGACGTTTGTCGTCAAGACCATATCGATTTGTTTTGGCTGTCTGGTGTCCACCATCCTTGGCGGGTTGTATGCCATGTGGGTGGGATATGCCAATCCGGAATCCGTCCTGGGTATTCCTATCATGCTCGATGTCCTTCTGATGGAAATTGTTGGGGGGATGGGGACCCTGTACGGCGGGCTTGCCGGCGCTGCCTTCCTGGAATTTGCCCACTCTTTTCTGCCTGATCTTCAGAATTTTGCCAAAAGCCTCTTTCCGGGTGCCCATTTTCTGCATGCAGTTATGGAGCGCTGGCTGCTTATTTCTGGGATGGTGTTTATCCTGGTCGTTTTTTTCTTCCCGAAAGGAATCATCGGTTCGGTTCAGGATATCATTGCACGGCGCAAGCCGATCCGGTCCTAACAGATGGAAAACATCTCTTCCTTTTTTTCGGTGTGGTGTTTGATGGTCCCATAAAGCGATAAGTGATTAGTGAATCTGATACCATGGTTAGAGATCGGACTCCGGAATGCGGTTTAATAATTGCCGCTTGCAAAAGGAGGCTCGAAAACCAGATGAAAATCAAACAGAAGCATATTCGCCTCGCGCTAAGGCTGACCCTACTCTCGATTGTAATATTAACAGCTGCCCAAGGAATGGCCGCTGAGCCTATCAAAATCGGCCTCATTCAGGGCTTAGGGGGACCCTTAGATGTTTACGCCAAACAAGAGATTGCAGGCTTTAAGTTGGGCCTGGAATACGCCACTCAGGGCACGAATCAAATCATCGGAAAAGATGTGATGCTGATCATCAAAGAAACCCAGAGCAAACCGGATAAAGGCGTGGTGCTCCTCACCCAGTTCTACGAAGAGAACCGGGTAGATCTGGCTGTCGGGCCCACCAGCAGTGCGGTGGCCTTGGCCTGTCTGCCAGTGGCCAAAAAATTCAAGAAGATCCTTATCATTGAACCGGCTGTGGCCGATTCTATTACCGGCGCCCACTGGAATCGATACATCTTCAGAACCGGCCGCAATTCCGGTCAGGATGCCATCGCCAATGCCGCTGCGGTGGCCCGACCGGGCGTCAGCATTGCCACCATCGCCCAGGACTATGCTTTTGGCCGGGACGGGATTGCCGCTTATAAGCGGGCGGCGGAAAAACTAGGGGCCAAGGTTGTGGACCAAGAGTTCATCGGTGGTTTTTGGGAAACCGGATTTACACCACCGATTCAGCGGATGATCAATGCGTTGAAGCGACAACCTGGACCCAAATATATTTATGTCATCTGGGCCGGAATGGCGGGCCCCTGGCCCGAATTGCTGGCCAGCGGGCTTGACAGGCATGGTATCCAGATCGCTACCGGCGGCAATATTTTGCCGGTCCTCAAAGGTTGGAAGCGTCTCGAGGGGATGGTCGGTGCCACTTACTATTATTATGAGTCGCCGAAAAACCCGGTAAATGACTGGCTGGTCAAGGAACATCTGCAGCGTTTCAAGGAACCGCCTGATTTCTTTACCTGTGGGGGATTTGCAGCTGCCATGGCAGTTGTCGAAGGTATCCGCAAGGCGCAAAGCACAGATACCGAAAAGCTCATTGCGGCCATGGAAGGGATGGAATTCATGACACCCAAAGGAAAGATGATTTTTCGCAAGGAAGATCACCAGGCCCTTCAGACCATGTTTTCCTTCAGACTTGGAGTCAAACCGGATGTGGAGTGGGCCGTCCCCGTGCTGGTTCGGGAATTATCTCCCCAGGAGACCGCACCGCCGATTATGGTCAAGCCATAGCAGCAGGGTTATATAAAGAGGGGTAATTTTTTTGGAACCCAACTATCCGTTTTAGTGACGCGTAAATCCAGCTATATCGGGGAATTGAATATTAAGAATTGAAGATTTGTGGGTGTCGCTCGCGTAGCGCAGGCGCTCCCGCAGCACCAGCGCTTGCGCGGCGTGTGCGCCGCGTGTTGCTCCATCTTTTTAAAATTGAAATAATACCTTCAATATTCAATTGAAAATATTCAATCGTTTCACGATGGTGAACATATCCATTTAGACCCATTTGCGCAAAAAGCACCATATAACGTCTAAAGATCTTACACAGAAAGGAGGGTCAGCAGATGCTTTACGGCGACTGGATCGGACGCTGGGGGCGAAGCTTTCCTAATCGGGAAGCTCTTGTGGATGTCATCGATGATCGCCGTTACACTTACGGCCAATTAAGCGATGATGTCCATCGTATGGCGGACTTTCTGAGCAACCACCTGAGTATCGAGCCAGGCGATCGGGTGGCGGTGCTTTCATTCAATCGAGTAGAATATATCAAGCTATTTTTCGCTCTGAGCCGCTTAGGCGCCATTCTGGTTCCGCTGAACTTTCGACTGGCGCCGGCAGAATTCGTTTATTATCTGGAAGATGCCACGCCCAAAGCGATCTTTTTCGATCAGCCCCACCAGGAAAGCGTGGACGGCTTTAAAAACAAGATCGATGTGAACCATTATGTCTGCTTTGATGAGGACGATACGGTTGGACAGGCCTTGCCGGGTGTTTGGTCTGAGCTGTCTGCTGAACCGCCACCTGAAGTCAAGATCGGCCCGGATAACCCCCAGCTGATTATCTACACTTCCGGTACTACCGGTCTGCCCAAAGGTGTCATCCTGACCCACAGGATGCTCACCTGGAACGCCATCAATACCCATTTGGGCTGGGATTTGCGCTCGACTGACAGAACTATCCTGCACGCGGCCATGTTTTACACTGCCGGCTGGAATGTGTTTACATTACCGCTTTTTTATGGCCGCGGTGTCAATATTCTGATCAAAAGCTTTGAAGCGGATTTGATCCTGGATCTGATCGAACATGAGCGGGTGACGATTTTTTTCGGTGTACCCACCATGTTTCAAATGCTGCTGGATTCACCCAAATTTGCATCCACAGACTTTTCCAGCATCCGGTTCATGGTTTCGGGGGGTGCTCCGCTGGGCCAGGATATTCTGGAAACCTTTAAAGCCCGGAAGTCTATCCGAATCTGGGAGGGTTACGGGTTAACCGAAGCCGGTCCCAATAACTTTCTGGCCAACGGGAAATTAGGATCGGTCGGTCATCCCATGCCGCATGTCGATGCAAAGATAGTGGACCCTGAGGGGAATGAGGTGCCGGCCGGAGAAGAAGGGGAAATTTGGTTGCGCGGCCCGCACATCTGTGCCGGTTATTGGAACAAACCTGAGGAGACCGCTAAAGCCATATCCGGAGGGTGGTTTAAAACCGGCGATTTCGGTCGCATCGATGCCGATGGCCATTTTGCCATCGTGGGTCGGCTGAAAGATATGATCATTTCGGGCGGTGCCAATATATATCCGGCCGAGATCGAGCGGGCCATCGAAACGCATCCGGCTGTAGCCGGTGTGGCTGTTATCGGGGTGCCGGATGACAAATGGGGCGAGGTGGGCAAGGCCGTTGTCGAGCTTCATGCGGGAAGCACGCTCAGCTTCGAGGAACTGAAAGATTTTTTAAGCGAGCGCTTAGGGAAATTCAAGATTCCCAAATATATGGTAGCGCTAGATGAACTACCCCGCACAGCGGCCTCAGAAAAGGTTCAAAAGTTTATTCTCAAGGACAAACACGGCCGAGCCGACAACAAATAGGAGCATAATGTGGACATCGGAGCGGATTTCTTTTTACAAATGTTAAAGGGGTTATATCCCGGATATGCAGAAACGGATCCCGAAAAATATCGGGAATGGTTTCAAAAAGCCGGCCAAAATTTTTTTGGCGATACATCCGCCAAGACCCAAGGCAAAGACGCCGAAGCGCTATTCAAGTCCTGGATGGAAGGTGTGCAGGAAGCGATGGCCAAAGGCAAATCTTCAGTCGACTTTGAAACCCAAAATAAAATCTTAGAAAGCATCATTCAAAACGGACATCTGTATATCGAATTCATGAATACGGTCTTAGAAGCGGCCAAAGCAACTCATGAGGGGGATGTCACTGACGAAATGTTGAATGAGATCTACAGCAAATTGACGCAACAGTATCTAAACCTTTATCAGGAAAATATCGGCAAGTTCGTCGGTGTACCCCAATTCGGTATTCACAGAGAAGCTCAACACCAGATCATGGCTGCCATCGATTCATATCACCGATTCATGGGGGCTGTTGGAGATTTTTTAGTGAAATTCAGCATGCCTTTGAAAGACGCAATGGAAATGCTGCAACAGGCGATCAAACGCAGAGAAAAGACCGATGACAGCTTGAAAAGCGCAAAAGAAATCTATGATTTTGCCGTCAACCTTCTTGAGAAAAGATATGACGAATACATCAAATCGCCCGAAGGTGTGCAAAATGTGGTGGACGTGGTTGAAAAATATTTAGACTATAAGAGAAAGCAAAACATCGCCAAGGATATATGGTTCAGGTCGCTTTCGATTCCAACACAAAAAGAGATGGAAGATGTCTACAAGGGCATCTATGATCTGAAGAAAAAGACACGCAAACAGGAAGCCCTGATTCGTGATCAAAACAAGATGATAAAAGCGCTGAAACGTAAACTGCAACATGTCGACAGCGCTTTGTCCATGAAAAAATCTTTGTTAAAATCCACTGCCAAACGGCGCGTCAAATCAAAAGCTGCGGCTAAGGGTTCTAAAAAAACGAAAAGGTCCAAGAAGGTCGACAAGTGAGAAGTAGGTTAACCACTCTAAGCCGGCCATATCATTTTCTGAAAGGCGCTATGATTTTCAAAGTGCCGGTGTCCCGAAATTTGGGATTTAACCCGCGCTCCGGGTGAGCCAAATGCTTCGGTGCCCTTCATCCCAAATATCGGGACACAGTGTACATAATGGGTCAATAATAGGCATATCGCCTTTCAGAAAAAAACATGACCGGCTGGCAACTTTAGCGTAAGTAACTTCTAAGTGCGCTTCATTTCGATCCGGGCGATATTGTAAATGCCTTATTGAATAACACACTCTAGTGCGTTCAGAGGAATTTACGTCATCTCTGAACCTATGAACGGTTAATAAAATGAATTATCAGGATATCATTGAAAGCATCGAAAAAGATGTTAAGGAATTTCCGAAAAAAGTATTCCGTGCAACAGAGGTGCTGGCCGGCAATCCGGATTACGAGGTCGCAAAAACCTCTGCTGATGTCGTCTATACCGAAGATAAGATGAAGCTGTTACATTATCACCGCCGGGTGAAAAAGAAGAAAATCCATGCCCCACCGGTTTTAATTGTTTATGCCCTCATCAATCGATACATCATGCTCGATCTGGAGCCGGGCCGAAGCTTCATCCAAAATTTGCTGAATGAGGGCCTAGATGTGTATTTGATTGACTGGGGCTACCCTACGGGTGCGGATCGCTATCTGGATTTGGATGATTACATTAACGATTATATGGACACTGCGGTGGATTGGATCCGATCTGAAACCAAGACCAAAAAGATCAATTTAATGGGCGTTTGTATGGGGGGAACCTTCAGTGTGATTTATGCCGCCTTACACCGTAAAAAAGTTAAGAATCTCATCACGCTGGCAACGCCAACCCAGTTCGACATCGATGACGCCGGTTTATTTTTATGGGCCAGGGGATTCGATGTCGATAAGGCCGTAGAAGGACTCGGTAATCTGCCTGGAGATTTAGCCAATATTCTCTATCTGCTTGTCTCGCCGGTTGCCACGGCAACCAAATATATTCAGCTTTTGGAGGGTATCGAAAATCCCAAATTTGTCAGTACATTTCTGCGCATGGAAAAATGGATATTTGACAGTCCTGATATGGCCGGCGAAGTTTTTAGAGAGTGGATCCGAGACTTCCTGCAACAGAACCTGTTGATACAGAACCGGCTGATTGTAGATGGTCAGAAAGTAAATCTGCGCAAAATTAAATGCCCGCTGCTAAATGTCTTTGGCGAAAACGACTATCTGGCACCACCGTCCACTGCCAAACCGCTCTCCAAGGCAGTGGGCTCCAAGGATGTCACCACGATTGGCGTTGACACCGGCCATGTGGGTATATTTGTGGGCAGCAAGTCATATAAAACCATAAGCCCCAGGATTGCGAAGTGGATCAGAAAACGTTAGACCCAGGAAGAATAGAAATCTAAGAGGAATGACTATGACCGAGCCCATCATGCGAAAAGTCAATGGAGACGGCATAACCATCCAGCTGGCCGTCTGGGAGGGGAAGGCAAATCAGGTGCTGTGCGTTCACGGCCTGACCGCAAACTGCCGCTGCTGGGATGTGATCGCATCATCATTGGCTCCTGGAAATACGATCACAGCCATCGATTTGCGCGGCAGGGGACTTTCAGATAAACCATCCACCGGATATTCTATGCGGCACCACATCCAGGATATTTTTTGCGTATTAAATGACCTCAAGCAAGAGAAAATGGTCCTGATGGGCCATTCTTTAGGCGCGTTTATCGCGTTGGCATTTGCAGCCCATTATCCCGAGCGGACGGAGAAAATTATTCTGATGGATGGCGGCGGACAACTTACTCAAGATCAATGGGATAAAGTCACGGTTGCCATCAAACCCTCATTGGATCGCTTGGGGCAGGTTTTTCCTTCCTTTGAGGCCTACGTGACGCTTATGAAACAGGCGCCCTTTCTCCAACCCTGGTCGCAGGCAATCGAGCGCTACTTTCAGTACGAGTCCGAAGCGGTGGAAGGCGGGGTGCGTTCAAGAATCAATCCGGCCAACATCCAGGAGGAGATCGAAAATATCCAGCAGGAAGTGCCCTCTGAATACTATCCAAAAGTCTCCTGTCCGGTGTTGATCCTGCGGGCCACCAATGGAATACTCAGCCGTGATGACCTCGTTTTGCCTGAATCTGCTGTCGAAAAAATGGTTTCAGAAATGCTCAATGCACATCGCGTAAACATAGACGGCACGAATCATTTTTCGATTTTATTTCAACCGAACAAAATGCGGGATAAAGCGATTCAAGAATTCATTTCAGAATAGCAACCTATTGAACGAACCCATCACCTGCAGACTTGTTCCCAAGTTTTTTGGGTGACTTTTTTCTGTGAAGCTGGCAGTCTTGTTTTTGCGATATCCGCTACGTTGACAAATGACCTCAACTTCGATATTCGGTTTACAGCTGTGATCGGTTACCGAAAGGTTCCTGCGGGAACCGTGCGAGGGACGATCAATGAATGAAAAGCATGATAAAAATGAAACCCCACCTGATTTTCTTTCAGCCTGGATGAAGACGGCCGGTGATGTTTGGGGCAATATGTTTCGGACCTGGTCCGATGCAGCCGCAACCTTCCAGCCTTCGACCGCCTCTCCAAGCGGCGCATCCGGTCATGCTCAGGCGTCGCTGGATGCCGCCATGAAAACCTGGCAGGTCCTTTCGTCGACAATGGCCCGACCCGAGATCACCGATTCCATGTTTAAAGGATCCGGCACCATGCCTGACATCCTGATCCAGCTGGCACAATCGAGTCTTGCCGGATTTTTTGAGTTTCAACAGAAGTGGTTGGAAAGAGCGGGCCGCATTGGCGAATCTACCGAGGCTTACACGTTCGAGGACCTTGACGAAAATGCATTCAGGGCCTGGAATGAGATTTACGAGAAAGAATTCAGGCAATTTTTCAATATTCCCCAACTCGGACTCACCCGTTTCTATCAGGAAAAAGTAAATCAGACCCTGGACAAATTCAATTTGTTTCAGACAGCCATCGGCGAGTTCATCCGGCTGCTTTATTTGCCGGTGACAAAGTCATTCAGCGTTATTCAGGAAAAGCTCGATGAGCTCTCTGAAGCAGGAGAGCTGCCTGAAGACCCACAAAAATATTATCAAATGTGGATAAAAATATTGGAACAGGGTCATGTAATGCCCTTCCAATATTTTTATCCACATTTG
>JAAUXY010115347.1_pt1 | contig 10649 bp, 8 predicted proteins | sample 7278121 | NCBI WGS metagenome assembly JAAUXY01 (sample SAMN14350117, study PRJNA611818) | marine sediment metagenome | isolation source: surface marine sediment (1.8m) | place: French Polynesia: Moorea | collected 2018-08
ACGATGGCACCGAAGTCCGCTTCGATTGCACGCATCGCGTCGAGACCCGTGAGCGGTACGACCAGATGGACAAAGTCACCGCGTGCGACCTCGATCGGCAATGCCGCCTGCGCTGCCGACGAATCGAGTCCGAGTGCCCGCAGCAGGTCGCCGGGGTCGGGCACAAAAGGCGTGAGCCCGGCGGGAGTGACGTCGAGCATGACCCGATAGCGGCCGTCCTCGCGCAGCGTTACCTCGACCCTTGCGCTGGTTTTCGGCAGGCGTAATTCGAGCGCAAGCGTTTCACCAGGCGCGGGCGTAAAGACGCCGGTCTCGCACAGCCGGGTCAGCAGGCAGACGGTGCCGTGGCCGCACATCGGCAATTCCATCACCGTCGACATGAACTGGGCCTCGATCCCGGTGTCGTCGACCGAGTCGACGAAAGCGGTAGCGGGCAGGCCGATCTCACGCGCGATTTGGGTGCGCCTGGCGCGGGGAATTCCGGCCGCGTTCAGCAGAATCGCCGCCTGGCTGCCGCCGAAAGGCAGATCGGTAAATGCGTCGTACAGTGCCAGCGAACAGTGATTCATCGCGTTGTCATTCTCCCCGGGAAACACCCGGTCGCGTCAGAAGCAGCCTGCGCCGGGCCATCTAAGCAGAATCCGGCCGCCGGCGACAGGCTTTTTTATGATCCGGCCTTAACCGGGCCGTGGCGAAATTGGCCGAGCTTGCGATAATTCGGGGCTGGCAGGTAAATAGTTCAATATTTCAGAGGTTTACGTGCCTGATTTAACAGGCATAATAATCGCCATGCGAAACGCCAAGATACTCAGACTGAACAAGGCGGGAACGCCGATCGACTGGATCACGCGCGAGGAGGCGGCCACGCTGGTCGTCAAGGAGCAGGTGGTCTGGGCGCTGGGCGAGGACGCTTTCGAAATCCGCGGCGGAATCAATCGCCTCGGGGTGCAGTCCGTGCTGAAGCTGCCGAGCATTCTCGCCAGCGACGGCAGCGTCAAGCTCAACGATTTCGTGCCGCCGCTGGTCAACGCTTACCTGTTTCGCCGCGACCAGTACCTGTGCATGTACTGCGGCGGCGAGTTCAGGGCCGATTACCTGTCGCGCGACCACATTCTGCCGGTATCGCGCAGCGGCACCGACAGCTGGACCAACGTCGTGACCGCGTGTAAACGCTGCAACCATCGCAAGGCCAATCACACCCCCGAGGAAGCCGGCATGGAATTGCTTGCGGTACCCTTCGTGCCGAACCGTTACGAGTTCTTTTACCTCGCCAACAAGAATATTCTCGCCGACCAGATGGAGTTTCTGAAGACGCAGTTCTCCCGCCACGGGCGCTGGTCATAGATCGCGCGCGTCGCGGTCTGGACTCAGGTATAAATCGGAAATTCCTCGCATAACGCCAGTACGCGCTTGCGCCAGTCTTCGACTCGGCGAGAATCGGCGTCATCGATCGACTCGATGACCCCGGCGATGACATCGCCGAGCACTTCGATTTCCGCTTCACCGAACCCGCGCGTGGTCGCCGCGGCCAGGCCCAGCCGCAGACCGCACCATTCCGCAGGCCGCGGCGAGTCGAACGGGATCGGATTCTTGTTCGACGTGATGTTGACCGCTGCCAGTGCGTCCTGCACCTGCTGACCCAACAGGCCCCGCGGAGCCAGGTCCAGCAGCACCATGTGCGTATCGGTGCCGCCGGACACCAGGCCGATGCCCCGCTCCGTCAATATCGCCGCGAGGCGACGGGCGTTGGTGACCACCTGCTGCGCGTAATCGTGGAATTCGGGGCGCAGCGCTTCACCGAGACAAACCGCCTTGGCGGCAATGATCTGGCTGTGCAGGCTGCCCTGAACGCCGGGGAAGATGGCCGACTGCAGGCGCTCCCGCCAGTCACCGTCGCGTGCCAGAATCAGGCCGCCACGGGGGCCGCGCAGGGTTTTGGTCGTGGTACAGGTCACGATGTCGGCATGCGGCAGCGGGGAAGGGTGCGCACCACCGGCCACCAGCCCGGCGAAGTGCGCCATGTCGACCAGCAGCAGGGCGCCGACCGAATTTGCGATACTTGCCATGCGCGGGAAATCGATTACGCGTGGGTAGGCGGAACCTCCGGCAATCAGCAGCGCGGGTTCGATTTTCCGGGCCATCGATTCGACCTGATCGTAGTCGATCAATCCGCTGTCGCGCGTGACACCGTAATGCTGCGCGTCGAACCAGCGGCCGGATTGATTCGGTCGCGCGCCGTGGCTGAGGTGACCACCCGCGGCAAGATTCATGCTCAGGATCCGCGCGCCGGGCTGAAGGCAGGCGAAAAAAACGGCCTGGTTGGCCTGGGTGCCCGAGTGCGGCTGCGCGTTGACATAGTCGCAGTCGAACAGTTCGCGCGCGCGATCGATGGTGGCCTGTTCGACCACGTCGACAAATTCGCCGCCGCCGTGGAAACGGTGGCCGGGATAACCTTCCAGCGTTTTGTTCGTCATCGCATGGCCGAGGGCATCGAGCACGGCGCGGCTGACGATGTTTTCCGATGCGATCAGTTCGACGTGATTTTGCTGGCGCTGCAATTCGGCATCGAGCGCTTCGCTGACCAGCGGGTCGACCTCGCCGATCGGCGCCTGGCCGGCAAAACGGGCAGTTCGTGCGGGCATATAGAGTTCCTCCGCCTGAATGGAATGAGTCAACGCTAACAAGACGGCTTGCCGGCGGCAAACCAGATTTGCTATTTTATTGGCGTAGAAAAACTAGCCCTAAAATGCTGAATCCGGACAAACCCAGAACTCCGCCGCTCAATGCGCTGCGCGCATTCGAGGCGGCTGCTCGCCTCGGCGGATTCCGTGCCGCCGCGGTCGAGCTGTCGGTAACGCCGGGTGCGGTTGCCCAACACGTTAAATCGCTCGAAGCCTGGGCCGGTGCAGCCCTGTTCGAGCGGCTGTCGCAGGGCGTGCGCCTGACGCCGCTGGGATCGCGGGTCGCCGAGGATTTGGGCGCCGCCTTCGATCAACTCGGCCGGGCGGTGATCGGCTTGCGCGCCGGCGCGGGTGCGCGCGAGATTCGTATCGCGGTGTTACCGAGCATCGCCCAGCTCTGGCTGTCACCGCGTCTGCCGGCGGCGCGCGCCAGTCTGCTGCAAACCACGATATCGATTACCGCGCTGGACACGCCGCCGAACCTGCTGCGCGAAGCCTTCGATCTGAGCCTGTTCTTTGTTGCCGGGGCGACCCCTGGCCATGCGATCGAAATTTGCCCGGACCGGATCTTTCCGGTCTGCAGCCCGGCGCTGGCCACGCGGTTGCGAACGCCCGCCGACTTACAGGATTGCCGGTTCCTGCACGACAGCCATTTTTCCGACGACTGGCCGGACTGGCTGGCAACCGCTGCACCCGGCCTGACGCTCGATACGCGTGGCGCGCAGTTTTCGCTCTACAGCCTTGCGCTGCAGGAGGCGCAAAATGGCGCGGGTATTTTGATGGGTCACGAGCCGCTGGTGCGCGCGGCAATCGATGACGGCAGCCTGGTGGCGCCTTTCGCCGAATCGGTCGAGGTCGAACGGTCGCTAACGCTTGCGACCGCTGCGGAAACGCGCCCCGGAAGCGCGCTAAACGCGCTGGTAAAGCAGCTCTGCTCGATTGCCGCCGATCGGGTCGATACCGACAAATCCTAGTCATCCACTATACTCCCCGTTATCATCGGTACCGGGCTTTGGCGCGCAGCGCCAGGACCATTACAGCAACAAGAATCAGGAAAGCGAATGGAAGATATTTTTCACGATATATCGAAATATTATGCCGCCAATATCGTGAACAACGTGCTGACCATCGGTCGGATCATCTATCAGGACGGTGGCTACCACTTTGCGCGCGACGACGTTCAGGGGCCGTTCAACCTGGTCGATCCGGATGGCGACGAGGACGTGACCCACATGGTGCTCATGATCGGCGAGATCCACCCGTTGTCCGTAATCGAGAAAATCATCGACGTCAACGTCGTATCCTGCCTGTACCTGAACGAAAACGACGAATCCGGGGAAATCGAGGTGCGCTCGATCCACAAGGGTATGGGCACTGCGATATACAGCAAACAGCAGTGCCCGCTGATTTTCTGGAATCCGAAATACGAAGAACACATGTATTTCGACGTTATGGATATCCAGAACGTGTTTCACGAAGAGCGCCTCAAGAACAGCTTTAGCACCATCCTTGCCGAGAGCCTGCGCGAATACGAGCTCTTCCCGCCTCTGGTGCACCTCAAGAAGTAGCCTTTATCGAATGCAAAGCATTCGAAAAAGGTCATCCCGGAATTTGCGCCCAAGCGCAAATGTCCGGGATCTCCCCAAATCAGCTCCTTGAAGAACCAGGCCCACGGTCATCCCGAGTTGCGCAAATCTTCGGATTGCGCTGCGATCAAATCAGGATATTGAATTTCGACCGGATCGCGCCGTCGGTCGCCGCGTCGATGTATCGCGGCTGATGGCTCGCCAGGATTTCGCGCGCCCGGGTATTGGCCCTTTGCCAGGCATCCTCGGCACCCGCTTCTGCCCAGGCGGTCGGCTCGAGCCGGTCCCCCAGGCGCGGGTAGACGTAATCGCGCTCCATCGCCTCCATGGTCTGGGTTTCGCCGATGAAGTGACCCTCACCGGTGATCACGTTTTTCATGGCCTCGAAGGCCAGGGTTTCATCGCTGACCTCGATGCCGCGAATCATGCGATAGACATGCGACAGCATTTCGTTGTCGAGCAGAAAAGCTTCGAAGGATGCGCCAAGCAGGCTGGCCATCATGCCGGCCGATTCATACACCATGTTGGCGCCGGACAGGCCGCAGGCCAGCGACGACAGCGCTTTCTCCATCCCCATTTGTGCGTCGACTGCCTTGGCGTCCGCCATGCTCGACGCGACCCCGGAAGGTACGCCGATGTGGTTGGCGAGCTGGGCCGCGGCCGCGTTCAAAATCGAGATCTCACCGCCGCCGCCGGCAAACGCGCCGGTGCGCAGATCGATCACGAAAGGCCAGTTGGAAAAGATCATCGGGTAACCCGGTGCGAACAGGTTGACCATCACCAGCGCCGCCAGGGTTTCGGCAAAGGATGCCGCGAGCATGCCGTCGATGGTGGCGGGGGAAGTGGCGCCCGACATCGCGGCGATAATGGCATTGATCGGCATGCCGCGCCTGATCGACGCCATCGCCACCTCGAAGGCGTCCTCGCCATAGCGCATGGGTGAAATGATCGGGCTGATGTGCACCTTGCAGAAGGGTTTTTCGGCAAACCTGCCTTCGCCGCCGGCAACCGCATCGAACAGGTCGACCACCGGATCGACGTGGCTGCCGAGGGTGATACTGGTACCTACCGGTTTTTGCGTGTACTGCATCAGGCAATAGGCGGTATTGATATCGAGATCGATAATCTCCGGCACATCGGTGGCGACGCAACAGCGCGTAAACCAGGAGACGTTCTGCAGCGTGTCGACCAGGCGCGTGAAGTCGGCCAGGTCGGTCAGCGTCGACGGACGATAGACGTGACTGTCGAGATCCAGCGTCTGCACCGCCGCGCCGCCGGTACCGAAGTAGACCCGGTCGCCGCCGACCTCGAAACTGTGGCGTTGGTCGCGACCGTGCAGCGTAAACGATTTGCAGGCACCGTCGATGATGTCTTCGACCATGGCCCGTGGATAACACAGGCGACCGAGATCGTTGATCTCGGCGCCGCGTTCGAGCGCGCGTTGCTCGAGCGCGGGCGGCACGTCGCCCATGCCGAGTTCCGCCAGCATTCGCAGCGCGGTGTCGTGGATCTGCCGCAGCTGGGAATCCGTCAGTGGCCGGTACTGGCCGCCGATCGGCCCCGGTGGTGCCGGGTTGAAAGCGGGCGGCTTGCTGCGTTTTGCCAGCATCTCGTCACGGCTCTTGCTGCCGCGACGGCGGCGTTTGCGGGTTTCGTTCATGCGCGCACCAGGCGGTTTTCGGGATCGTAGCGCACCGGCTCCGCCACGCGCGCGGGATAACGCTCGCCGAGAATCCCGATTTCGAGTTCGGTACCGATTTTCGCGCATGCCGGATCGACATAGGCATAGGCGATATTCTGCCTGACCCGATGACCGTAGCCGCCGGAAGTCACCGAGCCGACCTGCCGACCGCTGGCGAACACGCCGTCGCCACCGTGGGCCGGCGCGAGCTCACAGTCGACCGTCAGCGATACGAGTTGCTTGCGCGGTCCGCGCTCGACCTGTTCGAGCAGCGCCGTTTTGCCGATGAAGCCGTCCTTGTCCAGGCGCACGAAACGATCGAGCCCGGCTTCGAACGGGTTGTGTTCGTAGATCAGGTCGGCCTTCCAGTGGAGGTAACCTTTTTCCAGCCGCATCGATTCGGTGGCGTAAAGCCCGAAGTAACCGAGCTCGAAAGCGGCGCCGGCTTGGTTCAGGATTTGCCAGACAAGGTAGAGCTGTTCGTTCGGCACGTGCAGTTCATAAGCCAGTTCGCCGCTGAAGCTTACCGCCATCGCAACGACTTCGGCGTGGCCGATGAACATGGGTTTTGCCCGCAACCACGGCAGTCCTTCGGCCGACCAGTCACTGCGCGGCGACACCGATTGCAATAGCGCGCGCGATTTCGGTCCGGCAACCACCAGAATCGTATGCGATCCCGCCATCTCGGTCAGCCTTACCGTGTCCGGTTTGTGCCGGTTCAGCCAGTCGCGATCGTGCCACTCGGCGGCCGCGGCCGAACCCCACCAGTAACGTTCGGGACCGAGCTTCACCAGCGTCGCCTCGGACAGTACGTTGCCCTTTTCGGTCAACAGGTAAGCCAGGCTCAGCTTGCCGATCTCGGTCGGCAAGCGGCCGCAGATCATGCGGTCGAGGAAGGCTTCCACGCCTTCGCCCGCGATCTCGTAACGATTGAAGCCGGACACCTCCATGATGCCGACATGCTGCTGCAGGTGGGCCACTTCACGCGCGACAACGTCCAGGGTCGGCGTGAAACGATAGCTGTGCTGGTCGACGAACTCGGCACCGGGTTTTAAACACAGCACCCGCTCCCAGCCGTTGACCACCCCCCAGACGGCATCGAGTTTATCCAGCACCGGGTACAGAGGCGTCGTACGTGCCAGGCGTGCCGCCGGGCGATGTTCGTGCGGCAAATGGTAGTGAAACTCGTTCTGGTAGTCCTCGATCGCCTTCAGGCAGGTCACTTCGGTGTTGGCATACTCGGTGAAACGCCGCGGATCGAGAAACCATGCGTCCCATTCCGATTCGCCATGAACGATAATTTCGGCCAGCACCTTGCCGTGGCCGCCGGACTCGCCGATGCCGGCGCGCAGTCCGATCGCACAGTATGCGTTTTCGATACCCGGGATCGGGCCGATCAGCGGCGCGCCGTCGATGGTGTAGGTGATCGGGCCGTTGATCACGGTGTGGATGCCGGCCTCCATCAGCGCCGGCATGCGCTCGAAGATGCGCTCCATGTTGTCGAGGCAGCGGTCGAGATCGGAGGGACACAGTGCCTGGGTAAAATCGGGATCGATACCGTCCATGCCGAAGGTTTTGCAGCCCTGTTCGTAAACGCCGACCAGCAGGCCGAGTTTTTCCTGGCGGCTGTAAAAATCGTCGCCGGGATCGCGGATGATCGGCACTCGGAAATCCAGTGCTTCGAGCTCGGGCAGGGTGTCGGTCAAAAAGTACATGTGTTCCATCGACGTGACCGGGTGGCGCACGCCGAGCATCGCGCCGACCTCGTTGACCCGGTAACCGGTGGCATTGACCACGACTTCGCAGGTGATGTCGCCGTTTTTGGTGTGTACGACGAACTCACCGTTCGGTTTGCGCGTGATCGCCTCGACCGGATTAAAGCGATAAACCGATGCGCCGGACTCGCGCGCCTTGCGCGCGAGCGCGAAGGTGATGCCGGCCGGATCGATATCGCCATCGAGCGGATCCCACCAGGCGCCGAGCAAGCCGTCGGTGCTGAGCAGGGGGTGACGGCGGCCGGCCTCGGCGGCGTCGATGTATTCCATTTCCACCCCCATGCCGGCGGCCATGCCGACGTAATGTTTATAGATGTCGATATGTTCGGGTTTGTGCGCGAGCCGCATGCCGCCGGTGATGTGGTAGGAAATCGGGTTTTCCGGGTCGGCCGCGAGTTCGCGATACAGGTCGATGCTGTGGCGCTTGAGGGCGACCATGGTCTGGTTGGCACCGAATTGCGTGACCTGTGCGGCCGCGTGCCAGGTCGAACCCGAGGTCAGTTCGTCGCGCTCGACCAGCGCCACGTCGGTCCAGCCCTCGCGGGTGAGATGGTAAAGCGTCGAGCAACCGGCGATGCCGCCGCCGATGACTACCGCGCGCGCCTGCGACTGGATTGTCTCTGCCATGCCCGTTCGAGCCTCGTTTCGCTGTTGGGGTGAGCGCCAATATCCGCCGAAATCGCGGGCCAGGCAAGGCTAATTTCTTGTGGATAGTTTAAAAAAGTTGAACTATAGAATGTTTCTTCATAGGCTTTGGCCCTGAAAGAGACGATCAGAAGACAAATAGATTAATCCATGAAACACCCTCTGCCGTCGCTGGATGCGCTTAAGGTTTTCGAAGCTGCCGCGCGCCTGCTGTCGTTCAGCAAGGCAGCGGACGAGTTGTGTCTGTCGAAGGGTGCGGTCAGTTACCAGGTGCGCAAGCTCGAGGAAAGCCTGGACTGTGCGTTGTTTCGGCGTTCGACACGCCAGGTATTCCTGACCGATGCGGGTCAGCAACTGTTTCGTCAGACCCGGCGGCTGTTCGACGAACTCGGCGACACGCTGGCCCTCATCAGGCCGACCGACAGCGGCAAGAACGTGATCGTCGGTGCCACGACTTACGTTGCGCTGCGCTGGCTGTCGCCGCGCATCGCTCGTTTCAGCGAGCGTCATCCGGATATCTCGATAACGCTGCAGCACAGCGTCAATTCGCGCGAGTTTCGCATGCACGACGTGGACCTCGCGATTCGCTGGGATCGCATCGGCGACGAGCCCCGGCGGGGTCTGCTGCGTGAAATGCCGATGTCGCTGTTCCCGGTCTGCAGCCCGCGCCTGCTCGAACGCCACGGTCTGCCCGGTGCGAGAACCCGCCTCGAGGTGCAGGAACTCGCTGCCGGCCCGCTCGCGACGACACCGTTGCTGTGTGAGGATCGTCCGCTCGACCTGTGGCAGGCATGGTTCGGTTCCCAACCGAAACCGCTCGCCAATCCGCGCCGCATCGTCGATGATGCCAACGTGCGCACGCAGGCCGCGGTCGACGGTCAGGGCTGGACCCTCGCCGATGCGATGATGGGTCACGAGCTCGATACCGGCGCGCTGGTGGCGCCATTCAGCCGTCGACTCGAAGGTTACGGCTACGTGATTCAGTCGGCGCCGGGCCGATTTCTCGGCAGCGATGCCGTCACGCTGCGCGACTGGCTGGTGGCCGAGCCCTGAAATATGTCACGGACAGACGCCCCGGCCGGGTGTTAACATGCGTCTACTGGGCTTAGAGCGAGAAGGAGATCGAGATGAAAATAATACCATTGGGCTGCCTGTTGCTGATCTTTACATTACCCGCCGCCGCCGACGTGCAGATCACGATCAGGGATGTAACCGGCGAATCGAGCACCATTAGCAGCAATGGCAACATAGTGCGTATCGATTCCGACCAGCAGTACTTTCTGCTCGACTACCGTGCCGGTGAGTTCAAAATGGTGGATCCTTCCCGCGGCCAGATCATGAAGTCGAATCTCGGCGGTGAGGACGCCGCGCCGGCAGCCGGTCCCGGTGTCAGGATCGATTTCAAATCCGCCGGCGGCGGCCAGAAAATCGCCGGTTACCCGACCAAAAAATATCGCTTCTCGGCCGACGGCCAGAACTGCGGCACGATATACGCATCGAGCAAACTGCTTAAGGATCCCGGCGTGCGTTCGATGTTCGAATCGATGCGCACGATGCAGCAAAAATCCCGTCAGATGATGGGCGGTCTGGGCGGATTTTTGAGTCCCTGCGAGCAGGCCAACCTGCAGCTGGCAGAATCCCTGGCCTCGATCGGGGCACCGATGAAAACGCTCGATGAACAGGGCCAGTTGATTTCCGAGGTGCTGTCGGTGGACACCCGTAAAAAACTGCCCGGGGATTTCTACGACGCGCCCGCGGGCCTCAAGGTCGTCGATCTCGACGACACCATTGCCGGCGTAAAGCAGCAGACCCAGCAAATGATGGAAAACATGCCCGACATGAATCAGATCATGGAACAGATGGGGCAGGGCGGCGCCGGCATGTCGGAAGAAATGCAGCAGCAGATGCAACAGCAGATGCAACAGATGCAAAAGATGCTGCAGCAACTCCAGCAACAGCAGCAGTAGTTCCAAAACCGTAACCCGAAGTATCGCGATGATGCTGTCTCGTCAACCCGGGTACCACACCGGGTCTACCTGCTTTGATCCCAGGTAAAAAGGTATTAACGGTTAAGTGTTTCGATAATAGCGATTAAGAGATCACTGACCTTTTAAACGGGCTGTCTGGCGACAGGAGACCAGATGTACGAAACACTGATAATGCTCAAGAGTGGAGAAGAGTTTCCACCCCCGGAAATGCACAGGCTCGTCGACCGGGTTTGCGTGACCGGGGATGGTTCCCTGGCAATCGATGGTGATTCCTGCATCGTTTCCAACGGTGA
>JAAUXY010019748.1_pt1 | contig 10645 bp, 6 predicted proteins | sample 7278121 | NCBI WGS metagenome assembly JAAUXY01 (sample SAMN14350117, study PRJNA611818) | marine sediment metagenome | isolation source: surface marine sediment (1.8m) | place: French Polynesia: Moorea | collected 2018-08
AGACGTTACCCCGGAGCTACCGCCCGGCGTGGGCAAACCGGATGTCTCGGATGATTTTAACTTTGTCTATGGATTTGTGCTGGCCCTGACCGGCAGTGGTTTTTCATACAAGGAAATGGAAGACTATGCCGATGAGCTCAAAAGAGAGCTCAGTGTCGTCAAAGGGGTCGCCCGCGTGGAGCTCTGGGGCGTTCAGGACAAAGTCATTTACATCGATGCTGCTGAAAAACAGCTGGCCGAGCGGGGGCTGACAGCCGAAAATTTTATCGCCACGCTGGGACGGCAGAATATGGTGGTGGACGCGGGCTATGTCGATGCGCAACAACGTCGTTTTCGGGTGGCCCCCACCGGGGAATTCTCCACGCCCGAGGAAATCGGCGAGCTTTACCTGCATCCAACACCCTTGGATATTCTCAACATGCCACTGACCGGCTCGACGCCGGATTCATCCGGTACTCTCCAGCCCGGCCAGAATGCTCGACCACGGGATCTTGCTGCACCCCAGGAACTGATTCGCATCCGCGACATCGCCAAAGTCAGAGCCGGCTATCTGGAGCCGCCGGACACCTTGATGCGATTTAACGGCAAACCGGCGATCGCCATCCAGCTGGCCAATGTGGAAGGCGGCAACGTGGTACAGACCGGTAAAAATATCGAAAAGCGCCTGAATGAAATCATGCCCCATTTGCCGATTGGTATCGAGATCTCAAAACTGGCCTGGCAATCGGACCTCGTCAGCACCGCAATAAATGATTTCATGGTCAATCTGATGCAAGCCGTCGCCATCGTGCTGATCGTTCTGACCATACCCATGGGCCTGCGCATGGGGATTATTATCGGCACCGGGCTGATCCTGACTATACTGGCCACCTTTATCCTGATGGCGATTTTCAAGATCGATCTGGAACGCATGTCCCTGGGGGCACTGGTGATTGCGCTGGGAATGATGGTGGACAACTCCATTGTAGTGGCTGATGGCATATCCGTACGGCTCAAGCAGGGAATGGATCCGAAGAAAGCCGCCATCGAGGCGGCCAGTCAGCCGGCCATGCCGCTGCTGGGCGCCACCATTGTGGCCGTGATGGCGTTTTACCCCATTTTTGCCTCCGTGGCCGATGCGGGTGAATACTGCCGCACGCTGTTTATTGTGGTGGCCTATTCGCTGCTGCTCAGCTGGCTGATTGCGGTGACGGTCACCCCGATCCAATGTATGCAAATGCTGCGTGTTTCCAAGAAAGGCGAAGACGAAGCAGACGAATATGGGGGTAAATTTTTCGGCGGATACCGCAAACTGCTGGAAACAGCCATCCGGGGCCGCTGGCTGTTTATGGGGGCCATGGTCGGTCTTTTAGTTTTGTCCGTCGTTGGCTTTGGCGGTGTCCGGCAGATGTTTTTCCCGGATTCTTCCCGACCCCAGCTGATGGTGGATTTCTGGTTTCCAGAGGGCACGCGCATCCAGGATGTTTCCGAGCAGATCCAGCCTGTCGAAAAACGTCTGATGAATGATGAACGGGTCGCCAGCGTCAGTGCTTTCAATGGTGCGGGGCCGCCGCGATTTTATCTGCCCGTCGATCCGGAATTGCCCTACCAGAATTACGCCCAGATCATCATCAACACCAAAACGTTTAAAGACATCGACCCCTTAATTGCAGATCTGGAGCCCTGGTTGCAGGAGAATTTTTCCGGCGCCGTCACACGCGTTCGTAAATATGGGGTGGGTGTCAGTGAAAACTGGAAGCTGGAGTGGCACATCAGCGGACCTGCCAATGCCGATCTTAAAACGCTAAGAGAGATTGGAGACAAGGCTTTTGCTGTCCTTCAAAATAGCCCCTATGCCAAGGAAGTAAAAACGAGCATGATGAATCCGGTGCAAAAACTGGTTCCCGAATATGACCAGGTACGCGGCCGCTGGGCGTCTGTCAGCCGTGAGGATATCGGCCGCGCAACGCGCCGGGCATATGATGGCATTCAGGTCGGTCTGTACCGCGAGGAAGACGATTTATATCCGATCTTGCTGCGCCATACCAAAGAGGAGCGTAAAAATGCGACCATAATGGATACATTGCAGGTTCAGCCGGAGCTCTACACCAAAACCGTACCCCTGGCCCAGGTTACCAAAGATATTCGGGTCGAATGGGAGGATCCTATCATTAATCGCTGGGAACGGCGGCGCTGCATTACCATTCAGGCCTCACCGAACAACACAACCTACCCGGATTTAAAAAATCGTATCATCGAAGATATCATGAAGATCGAATTGCCCCCGGGATATGAAATCTTCTTTGACGGCGAAGATGAAAGTACCGTCGATGCGCAATCCTCGCTGATACCGGGGATGATACCGGCCGCCGCCATCATACTCACGATTATCGTGGCCCTTTTTAACGCGCTGCGGCCGCCCGCAATCATTATCCTCACCATTCCCTTTGCGCTCATCGGTATCACGGCCGGGTTGCTGTTTACGGGCCAGCCCTTTGGTTTTATGGCCCTGCTGGGGGCCATGAGCCTGGCGGGAATGATGATTAAAAACGCCATCGTGCTGCTGGATCAGGTCAACATCGAACAGGCCGCCGGTAAAAGCCCTTATGAGGCGGTGGTCATATCGGGCGTATCCCGCCTGCGGCCGGTGGTGCTGGCAGCCGCAACCACGGTTCTGGGTGTCATGCCGCTGTTGAAGGATGTCTTCTGGGTGGCAATGTCGGTGACCATCATGGCGGGCCTGGCTTTCGGCACGATTCTGACCATGTTTGTGGTGCCGGTGTTGTATACGATCTTATTTAAAGTACCGTCACCGGAGAAAACTTAAAATCCCAGTTGAGTTAAAACCAATCAGCATAAAAAGGCCCATGGGCTTATGTCCCTACAAAATTTATTGCATTCAAAGAATCGACTGCTCATCCTTTTGTGCCTGATCCTGGGATTGCTTGTTCTGGTTCCCATTTTAAACCGATTTGTCACCGCCCGCATATTCCTGGAAATTTTCCTGACGGCTATCGTCATATCGATGGCCTACACCATCAGCCGCAAAAAGGGTTACTTAATTGCCGGAGTGCTGCTCGCCATCGTGACGCTGGCAGCGCTGTGGTCACAATACTTTTTTCCTAACAAATCAATTGCGGCCATCGGCATGATCGCAGGAGCTCTCTTTATTGGCGGGGTCATCATCGGCATGTTGCGCTTTGTGATCAAATCCACGGAGGTTAACCGAGAAATCATCTATGCGGCCATATTGTTGTATCTAATGGCAGCACTTATGTGGGCGTTTGTTTATACGTTTTTAGAACTCGTTGATCCTGCTTCCTTTAATATCGACCTGGGCCGACCGGAGGGACATTTACTGGTATTTCAGTATTACAGTTTTGTAACGATCACGACGCTGGGCTACGGTGACATCACACCGGTTACCGAGGTGGCCAAAGCGTTTTCCGTCTTGGAAGCTGTGGTGGGCCAGCTTTATTTGGTGGTGGCGGTTGCCTGGTTGGTGGGGATGTATGTGTCAAAAAAATCAAAATAAAAGACCTCGTGGGAATGGCCGCAAAAAGGCGCAAAGGACACAAAAGGTTTTAAGTGAAATCACAGGATGAAATCTTTGCTTTATGTGATCAAATACGTGAAACGAGCTTTTCTCTGCATCGTTATCTACGACATGGGCATTTGGAGAAGGTATACGAAAATGGTCTGGCCCATCGTTTGCGGAAGGCAGGCTTGCATATAGAGCAGCAGCATCCGCTTAAAGTTATTGATGAAGATGGAACACTATTGGGAGATTATTTCGCCGATCTTCTGGTTGAGCAGGAACTTATTGTGGAACTAAAAGCCTGTAAAGCGCTCGCAAGTGAACATATTGCTCAGCTTCTCGGATATTTGCGGGCATGCCGCATTGAACATGGGTTATTGATCAACTTCGGTGCCCCTAAGCTTCAAATAAAAAAGTACGCCTTATCAGATAGATTATAATCTTTGCGTTTTTGCTGCTATCGCATTTTCAGCAATGAGAAAATATTGGCCGCGAAAAGATACAAAATCCAAAAAGGATATAAGTGAAACTCCAGAAGATATTTTTGTAGTAACAGAATAAATTTTGCGTTTTTTGCGCATCTTTGCGGCTGTATTATTTTAGTGGCAATTCAGAGATGATGTGAAAGTGGATTCTGTCGAAAAGGGGAATATGGAATGACTGCCGACCAGTATATAACCATTGCCATTCTGGCTTTGACCTTTGCGCTTTTGATTAAAAGTAAGATCCCGCCGGTAGCTGTCTTTGTCGGCGCATTGACCCTGACGATCACCTTTCGCCTGGCACCCCTGGGCGAAAGCTTGAAGGGATTTTCTAATCCCGGGATGCTGACGGTCGGGGCCCTGTTGATGGTGGCAGCCGGAATGTACCGCACCGGCGCCATCACGCTGATCACCGAAAAGCTCATCGGCCTGCCTAAAAGTCTGCTAACCGCTCAGGCGAAAATTCTGCCACCAGTGGCTGTGGGAAGCGCCTTCTTAAACAACACTCCTTTAGTGGCGATGTTTATCCCGGTGATCCGCGATCTTGCAAAGGTAAGCCGTCTGCCGGCACCCCGTCTGTATATTCCGTTGAGTTTTGCTTCAATTCTGGGCGGCACCTGCACATTGATTGGATCATCCACCAACCTTGTGGTTGCAGGGATGGTGATGGATTTTCTTGCCAAAGGTGATCCCAGCGCACCGCCATTGAGACAAATCGCCATGTTTGATCTTGCCTGGATCGGCTTGCCCGCAACTGTTGCCGGAATTGTTTTCATAATGCTGACAAGCCGATTCCTGCTACCGGGAACCAAGGAAGCCGATTCTGCTGCAGAAATTACGCGCCTTTTCGGCACGGAGTTCACAGTAACTGCTGATGCACCGATTATCGGCAAAAGCCTCGAGGATATGGGGTATATCAATCCGATGGGATTTCAGTTGCTGGCACTGAAGCGAAATGGTGTGGATGCAGCGGAAATAGAGCCGCAAACCAAACTTGAAGCCGGCGATGTACTGGTATTTTCAGCCATGCTCGAAGCCATCGCCGATTTGGGTGAAAAGGAGGGATTGGTGCCGGTGTATGGCACAGGAGTTCAGGAGATGGTCACCGCCAGGCATTCGCATCGCCTGGTGGAAGTCGTCGTATCCCGCAGATCAGGGGCATTGGGCCGCAAGATCAAAGAATTGCCTTTGCCGGAGGCTCACATTCAAGCGTCGATAATAGCCATCTCCCGGGGCGGCAGGCCCATCGAAGGACCGATGTCGGATGTTCGCGTCAAGGCCGGCGATGTTGCGGTTCTGGAAGTGGATGAACCCTTTTTCCAGGAAAACCAACGAAGAATTGAATTTTCCATGGTTCGCCGCCTGACGGACGCCCGAATCAAACGCTATGACCGTGCTGCCTATGCGACGCTGATTACCATTGCCATGGTGGCGGTGGTTGCGGCAGGATGGATGCCGATGCTCAATGCCGCCCTTCTGGCCTCAGGGGCCATGATTCTGACCGGTTGCATGACGTTTCGCCAGGCAGGACGCAGCCTGGAGTTTAAGACCCTGATTATCATTGCCAGCGCCATTGGTCTTGAAGCCGCTGTCACCGGCAGTGGGCTGTCTGCAAAGATCGCCGACCTTTTGAGCATTATCGGGGGCGATAATCCCTACACCGCCCTTACGGTCGTGTTTATCGGCTGTATCTTTATGGATACCATGATTACCAACGTGGCCTCCGCTGTATTTATGTTTCCGATTGCCATGGCCATGGCCGGTAATTTAGGCGTTAACGGCATGCCCTTCGCTATCATCGTTATGGTCGGTGCGTCATGCAGTTTCATTTCGCCGATGGGTTACCAGACCAACCTGATGGTCTATGGCCCCGGGGGTTACAAATTTACAGACTTTGTCAAAATTGGAATTCCCCTGAGCGTCCTTGTGGGGATTATTACAATAATACTTGCGCCGATGGTCTGGCCATTCTAATCTGAATTGCAGCGGTGGTTAAAGAATCTACCCTTGCAAGCGAAATAATTAAAATATGCAGCCCATTACACACAAACCCGTGCCTAAGATATTGTCTTATAAGCTTCGCCTGCTTTTCGGCATCCTGCTCGGTATCATCACCCTGCTGGCTGTGGCGGGCGCTGCATCCATTCCCTTCTTTTTCGAATCCTCTACCATCCTTTATAAATTCGGCCTTGACAGACACCTCCTGCGGGCCGGTCAGGTGATGGGAGTGGCGGCGGCTTTGCTGCTGGTAATGCAAATCATCTTGAGCGCGCGTTTGAAATGCCTTGATCGTGTCTTTGGCCTCGACCATCTTTTCAAATTTCATCGAATAACCGGGATCATCATTGCCTGTCTGATTCTCCTGCACCCCATTTTGATTTTCATCCCCGAAGACCGGATCATGATTCCGTTTGAATGGCGCTACTGGCCGGAATTTGTGGGTCTCTTTTTGCTATTGCTGATAGTCGCAACCGTGATTGCGAGCCATTGGCGCGCCCGGTTGAAACTCCCCTTTCATCGCTGGTGGCCGATTCATCGGTCAATTGCTGTTTTGATCATTGCGGCCTTAGGGATTCATGTATTATCCGTGAGCGACATATTCGAGCAGAAACTGCCGAGGGTGCTTGCGTTTGGCGCACTGGGTCTTTGCGGGCTCCTGTTTATCTGGATCCGAACACGGCGCCTGCGGCACCAAAGAAATGCGTGTAGCGTGTCAGAGATTGAGCCGGCGGGCGAAGATGCCGTGCGCCTGAAAATTACTCCACAGAACCAAAATATGCCTGTTTATGCACCGGGGCAATTTGGTTTTCTTACGCTTTTCTCGCCCCGTATTTCAGGGGAGGAGCATCCCTTTACCATTGCCTCGAGCCCAACCGAATCCGGTTTCCTTGAATTTGTTGTGCGCACCACCGGCGACTGGACATGTCAATTAAAGAACCTCCAGGCGAAAGACAGGGTTTTAATTGATGGCCCCTTTGGATTGTTCAGCCACCTGCGGCTTCCCCCAGAACAGGAAATCATTATGATCGCCGGCGGGATCGGCATCACGCCGATGTTGAGCATGCTTCGATATATGGCCGACCGTCAGGACCCGCGTAAAATCACACTGATCTGGAGCAACAAAACCAAAAAGCACATCATCCTCCCGCATGAGTTCCAAAATTTGGAGGCGCAATTAAGCGGGCTCCGTATCCTGCATGTCCTGACCAGGGATCCTGAATTTGACGGTGAAAAGGGGCGGTTGGATCGGTTCAAACTCAAAAGGCTGATCTCTGATTGCAGCCATTCAGCGGCCATATTTGTCTGCGGCCCCGACCAGATGATGAAGGATATATTCAAATCCCTTGTTTCCCTGGGATTTTCAAAACGCATGATTTTCATGGAGCAGTTTAGCTTATAGCCTTCAGGTACGTTGACACCCGCAACGCCATCCTTATTGTTTTGTAATGATTTACGGCTCGTCGCAATTGGATGCACGCTCGGTCCAACAGCTTTATCGAACGTTCTAATGAAATGTGAATACAGGAGAAAAGACATGAAAAAGATGGTTCTGATATTGATTACGATTTGCACTTTGTTTCTTATTGCCAACTTTGCATTTGCTGAAGTAGAAAAATGGGAAATCGATAGGGCCCATTCAAGTGTCTATTTTGATATAAAACATACCTATGTCACCGTAAGGGGCCAATTCAATGATTTTTCAGGTACCATAAAATTTGATCCGGACAACCTGGAGGTCGGCCAGGTTATGTTTGAAGTCAACACCAAGAGCGTTAACACGGGTATCCCCAACCGCGACAATCATCTGCGCTCAGATGAATTTTTTGCAGTCAAAAAATTCCCCGCCATGCGGTTTGATTCAACCGCTGTCAAAAAGAAAGAGGGCAATCAATACACCCTGGAAGGAAATCTCACCATCAGAGAAAAAACCAACAAGATAAATATTCCGCTGACCTATTTCGGCACCCGCGAAAATCCTTTGAAAAAGGGGCAGATGGTTGCCGGTTTCGAAGCCCGCTTCTCCATCGACCGCCTGGAATATCAGGTTGGACCGGGAAAATATGCTGAGATGGGTGTCATCGGAAAAAAGGTAGACATTTTAATCGCGCTGGAAGTTTTGAATAATAAATAGTTCATGCATGGGATGCATTTCCTCTTGCTGCATTCTCATGGAAGATATTATTTATTCGGAGACATCATCTTAAATATTATCAGCAGCCCAGTCTATACCCAGTCGATCCAAAGTTTCGCGAAGGGGCGCGCCCGACTCAAGATCCCACCCGCATAGCTGATAATATTCTTCCAGGGCTGCATCAAATTCAGATTTACCGATCTTCCAACCATCGGTCGGGCCGCCTTTCAAGGGTTTTTGAAAAAATTTTGGCGGTAATTGATCCTGATTCCGATCGATTCCATCACGGTCGTTGATTATCCAAGCAGCCGTTATGACGGAGACACCGGCTGTCTTTGCGATTTGGTTAATGGTCGTGGAACTCCATTTTGCTTTTACAAAATTCAAACGTTTTCATTTTAGCACTCTTCAGCGAATATTTTAAAAATCGTATTATTTTTAATTAAATAATTTTAAGCCCCGGTACGAATCATTTCAACAGATTACAGTCATTGAATTTATGCGTATGGTTATCGTCATGGCAGTTCAGAATGAAAAACCTTGACTAAAAGCTGCTGCGAATGTAACCGTTTGCATTCAAACTCGATTTGCGGACTGCGTCGGTTATATCCAAAAACCGTTTCCAGGAGCTGCCAATGGATCCATTTTCTTTCCTGGGAATCAATGCCGTGTCATTCGGCATCGACCGGATTGAACAGCTGGCGGAAGACATTTCCAAGCTGAACCGTAAAACCACCGAAGTGCTTGTAATCAGTGACGTCGGTGTTGCCGAGGCAGGCATCACTGATCACATCCGGGACGTGTTGCGACGATCAGGATATAATGTGACGATTTTCAATGAGCTGGCCGGCGAACCCCATTCCGCCGCTATCGACAAGGCGGCCAGGCTTTTGCGCCAGCAAAATCACGCCGTTGTTGTCGGTGTGGGGGGAGGATCGGTCCTTGATGTCGCCAAATTCGCTGCGGTCATTGCAGCAGATGAGACACCGGCAGAAGATTATGCTCTCTGTGCCCGCCCTTTGCCCAAACCTGGCATAAAAAGGATCATGATCCCCACAACTTCAGGATCCGGATCTGAAGTCACGCGCACCGCCGTGTTCACCAACAGCAAGGGAAAAAAGGTGTGGGCATGGGGACACGAGCTTCTGCCGGATCTGGTGCTGCTGGATCCCAGATTGACAGCGAGTCTGCCGGCTGATATTACAGCCGGTACCGGGCTGGATGCGATGGTTCACGCTATCGAGGCCTGCACATGCCGAAACAGGAATCCGATGGCCGATGCATTGGGCCTTCATGCCATTCGTCTTGCCAGAAAGCATCTGATGACCGCCATCGAAAAACCCGGAGACCTCGACGCACGTAGCGGAATGCTCATCGCTTCCACGCTCGCAGGGTGTGCTTTTTCCCAAACCGGGACCGCCGCAGCCCATTCCATCGGGCATGCCCTGGCAACCATCGCCGGTATTCCCCACGGCCGAGCCGTCACCATCGGCATGGAAATCCTCCTTCCGTGGAATGCCGAAACTTCTCCTGAGGCGCATGCGGCCGTGGCGGAAGCGCTCGGATATGCGAAAAGCGGCGACCAATCCGCAGCGGCATTCAGGACATTAGTCGAAAGAGCCGGTGTAGATCGCTCTCTGGCCGGCAAGGGTATTAAACCGGAAACACTGGCTCGTGTAATGATGTCAGCGGAAAATCTGCCCATGCTCGAAAACAATGCGCGCCCGATCTCAAAAACCGATGCGCTCGAACTGGCCCGACGTATATTGACTCAATAAATGGATAGCCGACAAGGTATAGGTATGCGCAAGACATATGACAGTCACACCAACTAAGGAGAGGAGGGCGAAATGAAAACATTGGACCGTTTGGAAAAACTTTTTAAAGAGGGCAAAATCAGCCGCAGGCAATTTTTGGCCCGGGCAGCTGCCCTCGGATTAACTGTGGCCGTATCGCCGGGTCTGCTTTCAAAGCCAGCCTCGGCGGCCGTACCTAAAAAGGGCGGGCATTTTACCTTTGCCTTAACAGGGGGGTCTACTACAGACTCTTTGGATCCGGCCACGCACACCTCGAGTTGGAACATCAACGCCGAATTTCAGCTGCGAAACTGCCTGGTGGAAATCGATCACAACTTCGATACCATCCCGGAACTGGCCGAGAGCTGGGAATCGTCCCCGGATGCCAAAAAATGGATCTTCAACCTGCGTAAGGGTGTGGAATTCAACGACGGCAAGACCCTGGATGCCGAAGACGTGATCTATTCACTCAGACACCATATGGGCCCGGATTCAAAATCAGCTGCCAAACCATATCTGGATCCGATAACCAGCATTAAAGCGGACGGCAAACACCAAGTAGTCATTGAATTGAGCGCAGGAAACGCCGACTTCCCGTTTCTGATGGGTGATTATCATCTGACCATTTTCAAAGCCGGCACCAAAGGCAAAGAGTTTGAGAAGGGCATCGGTACGGGTCCATACATCCTGGAAGCATGGGAACCGGGTGTTAACCTCA
>JAAUXY010072840.1_pt1 | contig 10645 bp, 7 predicted proteins | sample 7278121 | NCBI WGS metagenome assembly JAAUXY01 (sample SAMN14350117, study PRJNA611818) | marine sediment metagenome | isolation source: surface marine sediment (1.8m) | place: French Polynesia: Moorea | collected 2018-08
AGAACGCCGACTTCTTCGCCGATCTGGCTGTCGCGCAGGCCGGTGTTGGACGCGAGGCGGATGCCGTCGGCTCGTACCGCCGGGTCCTGATGCTGGAACCGGACCACGCGCTGGCGCTGGGCGGTCTCGGGACGCTCTACCGCAAGCGCGGCCAGCTCGAGGACGCCCTCGACTGCTTCGAGCGGGCCCGGGCCATCGACCCCGACCTCGCCATGCTGCACGCGAACCTGGGCGGCCTTCTGCGCGAGCTGTCGCGCACGGAGGAGGCTGCGGACTGCCTGCGCCGCGCGGTCGAGATCGAACCCGAGGCCCCGGGCCTGCTGAAGGAGCTGGCAAGTCTCGAGGCGGAGCTGAACCGGCTTCCGGAGGCTCTGGAGTGCTATCAGCGGGTCCTCGCCGCGAACCCGGACGATGCCGACGCGCTCAACCGGATCGGCGGGCTGCATCACCGCAGGGGCGACCTGACCGAGGCGGCGGAGGCCTACGAAGGCGCGACGAAGGCCCGCCCCAGCTACGCCAAGGCCTGGTCCAACCTGGCCAGGGTGCGGCTCACTGCCGGCCAGGCGCAGGCGGCGCTGGACGCGGCGGAGACCGCCGTGCGGCTGGATCCCGGCGGATCCTGCAGCGCCCTGGCGGATCAGGCCGCCGCCTTGCACGAGCTCGGCCGCAGCCTGGAGGCCCAGGCCCTGCTCGCCTACGACCGACTGGTCTATGTCAAACGACTCGAACCGCCGCCGGGTGCCCGCGACCTGTCGGCCTTCAACGCCGAACTGGCCGGCGCGGTGCGCAAGCACCCGACGCTGGTCCACGAGCCGCCGAGCAAGACCACCCGAAGCGGCTGGCAGACCGGGGAGCTGTTCGACGGCGCCGAGCCCTTCAGGTCGCTCGAAGTGCAGGTGCGCGGCGCGATTCGGGACTACATGGACGCCCTGCCGCACGACCCGCAGCATCCCTTCATGGCGCGAAAGCTGCGCGAGTTCCAACTGACCGCGTGGGGCGTCGTTCTCGGCTCTCAAGGCCACCAGGAGAGCCACACCCATCCCTCTGGCTGGGTCAGCGGGGTCTATTACGTCTCGCTGCCGGGCGGCATCGGGCGCGACTCCGAGGATCGCTCGGGCTGGCTCGAGTTCGGCCGCTGCGATCGGCGCTTCAAGCTCCAGCGGCCGCCGCAGACCCGCGCCTTTCGTCCCGAGGAAGGCCTGGTCGTGCTGTTTCCCTCGTTTTTCTGGCACCGCACGATCCCCTTCGAGAGCGACGGCCAGCGCATCAGCATCGCCTTCGATGCCTTTGGCCAGTCGTAGGCCGTTGCCATGACACGCTTCGCGTCATAGAGGCCTCGATGCCGGGAATCATTTGGCTGGCGTCCTATCCGAAGTCCGGCAACACCTGGGTCCGGGCCTTTCTCGGCAACCTGCTGCTCGACCCGGCGCAGCCTCTGCCGATCAACCAGCTCTCGGATTTCATGCTCGGCGACGGCTATCTGATCCACTACGAGCAGTTCTCGGGCCGCAAGGCGGAAGAGCTGACCGAGCAGGACATCTGGGAGCTGCGGCCGAAGATCCACGAGTGGTTCGCCCATTCGCGTAAAGACAACGTCATCGTCAAGACCCACAACGCGGTGGTGAAGATCGACGGCCGGCCGTTGATCACGCCCTCGGCCACGGCCGGCGCGGTCTATGTCGTGCGCAATCCCCTGGATGTCGCGGTTTCCTTCGCCCACCACTACCAGGTGACCTGCGAGCGGGCGGTCGAGCTGATGTGCGATCGGGATTACGTCCTGCCGCCGTCGGGCGGCCAGATCCTGCAGTATCTGAGCAGCTGGTCGGACCATCTGCGCTCTTGGATGCGCGCGCCGGGCCTGCCGCTCCATCTCATGCGCTACGAGGAGATGCAGCGCGACCCGCTCGCGGCCTTCGGCGCCCTGGTGCGCTTCATGAACCTGCCCGAGGACCGGCCGAGGCTGGAAAGAGCGATCGAATTCAGCTGCTTCTCGGAGCTTTCGGGCCAAGAGCGGAGCGGCGGCTTCAAGGAGGCGCGCCCCGACGGCGCGACGCCCTTCTTCCGGGCGGGTCGCAGCGGCACGTGGCGCGGCCTGCTGAGTGAACCGCTGGTGCGGCGGCTGATCGAGGCACACGGCAAAGCCATGATCGAGCTGGGATATCTGACACCCGAGGGCGAGGTGATCGGCTGAGGCCCGTTTCGGCGCCGCTCCCGCGGGCGGCCTTGTCCCGGGTCTGCTGGCCGTTGCAGACTGTCGGCCCGATCTCCATTCCAAGGCCTGCGAGCCCGACCCATGCCAGGAATCCTGTGGTTGGCCTCCTTTCCGAAGTCGGGCAACACCTGGATGCGGGCGTTTCTCGGCAATTACCTGTTCGACCCGCCCGAGCCCTTGCCGCTGGCGCGGCTCTCCGACTTCACGATCAAGGACAATTTCCTGTTTCACTACGAGGCGTTCACCGGGCGCACACGTGACGAGCTGACGCCCGACGAGATCCGGCGCCTGAGGCCCCAGATCCACGCCTGGTTCGCCCGTTCCGCCTCTGAGACGGTGATCGTCAAGACCCACAGCGCGGTGAAGACCATTGAAGGCGTGCAAACCATCACCCCTTCGGTGACGGCGGGCGCCCTCTATATTGTCCGGAATCCCTTGGACGTCGCCGTTTCCTTCGCCCATCACACCCAGATCGACTGCGCCGAGGCGGTCGAGATGATGTGCGACTCCAACATGGGCCTGCCCGCAAACGCCGGCCAGCTAGATCAGTTTCTGGGCAGCTGGTCCGACCACGTGCGTTCCTGGACCCGCACGCCAGGCTGGCCCGTCCACGTCGTGCGCTACGAAGATCTGGTCAATCAGCCGCACGAGGCTTTCGGCGCGGTGGCCAGGTTCCTCACCTTGCCCGAGGATCCGACGAGGTTGAACAAGGCAATCGCCTTCAGTTCCTTCGCCGAGTTGGCCGGCCAAGAGAGGCGGGACGGGTTCGAAGAGGCGCGCCCCGACGGTGTCTCCCGATTTTTCCGCCAGGGGCGAATCGGTGCCTGGCGCGAAGCCCTGGGCCCAGAGCAGGTCCGCCGGCTCATCGAAACGCACCGTGAGGACCTCGTAGAGCTGGGCTACCTGACGCCCGACGGCAATCTAACGTTTTGAAAAGACGTCGATGACCCGGCCCCCCGCCCCAAACTGTGGCAATGCTGCCACAGTGGTGAGATTTTGCCACGACCCGGACCTTAAGACCTTGACCCCACAGGGCCTCGTCAGGCTCTATTCATCAGCTTCTCGTGACTGCGCGGGGGGCAGTTTCCGCCAGATTCCCGACGGGGGCAGTCTCAATTGTCACTTCGACGGGGGGCAAATCCGCGGAAACCTATGTTTAGGGATCCACGTAGAGGGACATAGTGGCGATGAAGAAACTACTTTACGGCACGACAGCTCTCGTCTCCGCCGGAGTCGTCGCTTCGTCCGCAGCACATGCCGAAGGCGGCATCAAGCTCGGCCTTGGTGGCTACATGAACAACTTCTTCGGGGTCGGTGACGTCGACAATGACGACAACGACTTCGAAAGCACCGGCATGTTCAGCGACGGCGAGGTCTGGTTCGTTGGCCAGACGACCTTGGACAACGGGCTCACCTTCGGTGCCAACATCCAGCTCGAGTCGTTCACGTCGGGCGACCAGATCGACGAAAACTTCGGCTACATGCAAGGCGGCTTCGGACGCGTGCAGTTCGGTTCGGAGAACACGGCTGCTTATCTGATGCAGTACGCGGCTCCGAGCGTCGGCGTGCCGATCAACTCCGGTTGGGTGACCTCGTTCGTTCCGGTGCCGGACGGCTTCACGGCCGCGTTCCGTAGCCCGGCCCTGTCGACCTTCCTCGACACGGGCAACGACGAGAACACGCTGACCTACTTCACGCCGCGCTTGTTCGGCTTCCAGCTCGGCGCCTCGTACCAGGCGGCGGTGAACTTCTCGGGCGACGGTGCGAACGGCCCGGTGCAGGCCGACAAGGACACCGAGTACAGCCACGGCCTGTCGGTCGGCCTGAACTTCGTCGAGTCGTTTGGGGCAATCGATGTGTCGATCGCCGGCGGTTACCGCGGTGCCCAGGCGCCGGACGACGATATTGTCGTCCTCGATCCGTCGCGCAACTCGGCGGGCAACGGCAACGGCGTCGATCCGAAGGTCCGCTCGGTCAACGTAACCGACATCAACCAGGTCTCCGCGGGCCTCAGTATCGGCTACGCCGGCTTCACCTTCGGCGGCTCCTTCGCCAAGGAGATTGATGGCCGGGTGACGTCGAACACCAGCAGCTTCACTACGACTGACTTCGGCGGTACGGCGCTGGCCGGCGGTGCAACACCGTCCGGCCTGTTCCCGACTGGGACCAACTCGCTGACGGCGAACACCTTCACCAGCGGCACGACCTCGACCAAAGGCACGTCGTTCGACGTCGGTCTGTCCTACGGGACCGGTCCCTGGACCTTCGGCGCGACCTTCTTCTACGGTGAGGTCGAAGGCGACATGCAGAGGGCCGGCAAGGACAAGCTGAAGGCGGCCAACGGCGCTGTGGAATACGCGCTCGGCCCGGGCATCACCTCCAGCCTCTCGGTGCTCTGGGGCGACTACGATGGCGAAGACGGCGCCGACAACCGCGGCGTCGCGGGCATCGGCGGAATCAACTTCCGGTTCTGATCTCTCGCGCAGTCGAATGTTCCGAGGGGGCGGTTTATCCGCCCCCTCTTTTCTTGTCTCCCATACTCTTGTCCAAGCGGCGGTCGACCCGCTCGGGCCTCAGTTCAGGGCACGACTCCGGCACCAGTCCCGCCAGATTTCCCGGTAAGCGGTCTCGAGGGCTCGCGCGAAGGCGGCAGCGTCCATCAGCGGCGAGGCGGTCAAAAGCCCGCGCAGGCCGGCCCTCAGGTCGGCCAGGCGATTCGGATCGGCCGCGAGTGCAGCGGCCCTGCCGACGAAGTCGGCCGGCGCGGTCGCGATCCAGCCCTCGAGACCGGCCTGGGTCAAGAGGCTGGCGCCGACCCGGCCGGCCGGCCTGTCTGCGGTCAGCGTGATCACGGGAACCCCCATCCACAGCGCCTCGCAAGTGGTCGTGGTGCCGTTGTAGGGACAGGTGTCCAAGGCGATGTCGATCCGGCCGTAGGCGCCCAGGTGGCCGCCTGTCGATTCGATGTGGCCGATCAGGTCGATGCGCTCGGCCGCAATCCCCTGCGCGGCGAAGAGCCCGCGGTAACGCTCTCGGGTCGCGTCGTCCGCGAGCGCCCGGCTCTTGAGCAAGATCCGGGCATCCGGCAGGTCTCGCAGCAGCTCGCTCCAGATCGCGACCACCTCCGGTGTCGTCTTCGACAGGTTGTTGAACGACCCGAAAGTGACGAAGCCGTTGCTCGCCGACGGCGGCGGGACGACGTCCGGTGCATCGGGCGGCGGCGCATAGCAGTGGAAACCCCGGCGCAGGCGGAGCCGCCGTTCGCTGTGCGGTGTCGCGCGTTCGTCCGGCGGATCGCAAACCGCATCGGTGATGCGGTAGTCCATCGCATCGAGCCCCGTCGTGTTCGGATAGCCGAGCCAGGTGACCTGGAGCGGAGCCGGGCATAGAGCGAAGGCGCAGAGCCGGTTGTGCGCGGTGTGTCCGCCCAAGTCGACCAGAATGTCGATGCTGTCCTGGCGGACCAGGGCGGCGAACTGGCGGTCGCCCTGCCCCGCGGTGTTGCGCCAGACGTCGGCCCCGGCCTGGATCCGCTTGCTGGTGGCGTCGAGCCGCGCGAGCTCCGCATAGCAGATGACCTCGACCACGCGGCGGTCGTGGGCCGCCAGCAGGGGCTCGAAGAAAGTGGCCACGGAGTGCCGCCTGAAGTCGGCGGAAACGTAGCCGATCCTCAGACGCCGCTCGGGTTTCGGGGCATTGGCGTGGGGTTCGATGCGCGCGTGCGGCACATGGCCGAATTTTCCATTCCAGCGCCGGCTTTCAGCCCAGATCTCCTCGGCCGAAACGTCCGAGGTGCAGTTCAGCGTGGCCACCAAGTTGCTGTGCAGCGCCGCGCTTTGTGGCTCGAGCGCGATCGCCTTGCGGTAGGCGGCGAGCGCCTCCTCGATCCGTCCTTGCTCCTTGCGCATCACGCCGATCCGGGTCCAGGGCGCCGCGGCATTGGGCTGCAGCCGCACCGCCATCTCGCAGGCGGCCGTGCTCTCCGCGTAGGCGGCCCGCTCCCAAAGGATGCCGCCCAGGGCGTTCAAGGCCGCCGCGGACTGGGGCGCGATCTCCAGGAGTCGGCGCAGGATCGACTCGGCGGCCTCGATCCGGCCCAGCGTCTGCAAGACCTGGCTGGCCGCAAGGTAGGCGCCCTCCTCCCGCGGATTGGCCGCCACCGCGGCTTCGGCGACCGCGGCGGCGGCTTCGTCCAGGTCCCGCTCGCACAACAGCGTACCGAGATCGGCGTAAGCGGCGAGCAGTCCCGGCGCCAGCTCGATGGCGCGGCGGTAGCTCCGTTCGGCCTCGTCCGGGCGGTCCTGCTCCTTCAAAACGCGCGCCAGATCGCAGTGGATCACCGGGTCGCCTGGCGCGATCTCCAGAGCCTGCCGGAACCAGGCGACGGCCTCGGCCGCGCGGCCCTGCCTGCGGCAGAGATTGCCAAGGTTGCGGTACGCTCCGGTGATCCGATGATCCAGCTCGAGGGCTTGCCGGTAGGCGGCTTCCGCGTCTTCGAGTCGGCCCGACAGCTCGAGCGCCGTGCCCAAGAGAAAACGGGCTTCGAGATGGCGCGGGTCGCGCGCCAGGGCACGCCTGTACTGTGCCGCCGCCTGCTCCAGCCGGCCGAGATCCTGCAGCACCTTGCCCAGATTGCATAGCAAGGTCGGATCCTCTCCGGCCAGCGCCACGGATCGCTCGATCTGCGCCAGGCCCCGTTCGCGCTGGCCCATCTGGTAGGCCAGCAGGCCGGCGTAGTTCAGCGCCTCCGGATGGTCCGGCTGGCGAGCGAGGATCTCTTGGTAGGCGCTTGCGGCTTCGGCCAGCTTGCCGCGCTGGTGAAGCTGCATCGCGTGCGCGAGCCGAGCCACCGTCGTCGGCGCGGCCGTGCCCGGACGTCCGGTTTCGCTCATGGTCCGGGTCGCTCGACTGCGCCGAAGCGCGCATTTGCGTAGCTGTCCAGCTTGCGAGCTCGCCCTTGTGGCGGTAAATCGACGCCTCGGAAGCGTCGGTGGCGAAATCCTAGAAGCCGTCAGAGCCGCGATCAACACGCGCCGCCCGCGGCCTCCGCAGGATGGCATGGCCCGGCCCGGCGCACTACCTTAGCGGCGTGTGCCTTCAGACTGGCAGGAAAAGCAGCAGGATGGCCGATCCCAACCAAGAGGCCTTCGACCCGCAAAGGGTTTTCGCGGAGGCCCTGGCGCTTCATGAAGGCGGGCGCTTGCCGGAAGCGCAGGCGCTATACACGGCAATTCTCGACCGAATGCCGCGTCACCCGGATGCGCTCAACCTCCTGGGCGTGGTGGCGGCCCAGCGCGGCCGTCTGGACCGGGCCCGCGAGCTGATCGAAGCGGCCCTGGCTGAACGGCCGGAACACCCGGAGTTCCTGTTCAATCTGGCGCACATCCGAGAACTCGACGGCGATCCGGCGGCGACCGAGGGCTATCGCCGCGTGCTGGAGGTCGAACCGAACCATCTGCCGTCCTTGGTCAACCTCGGCAACGCCTTGCTGGTCGACGAGGCCCATGAGGAGGCGGCCGAGATTTTCCGGCGCGCCGCCGACGCCGATCCCCGGTCCGGCAAGGCGCACGCGGCTCTTGGCTTCGCGCTGCAGCGGCTCGGCCGCATCGAAGCAGCCCTGGCGGCTCTGGAGCGGGCCACCGAGCTCGATCCGCACGACGCGGAGGCCGTGGCCAACCTCGCGGGACTCTACCTCGAGCTCGGCCGACCGGAGGCATCGATCGCCCAAACGCGGCGTGCCCTGACCATGCTGCAGGACAATGCCGACCTCCACGCCAACCTCGGCATCGCCCTCTACAACACGGGAGATGCGGTGGCGGCGCTCGAGGCGCTATCGACCGCGCGCCGCCTCGACCCGAGAAACGTCCGCGCGGCCGGGACCATCGGATTTGTCCGCACCGCTCTGGGCGAAGGCGAGGCGGCGCGGACTCTGATCGATTATGACCGCTTCCTTCAAATCCGGCGGGTCACCTCGGTCCCGGGATTCCCGAGTCTCGAGTCCTTCAACCACGCCTTGGCGAAACATGCCACCGGGCACCCGAGCCTTGTCGCGGACCGCCCGAGCAAGACGACCCGCGGCGGGCAGCAAACCGGGGATCTCGGCGGCACCGCCGAGCCGGCAGTCCGTGCGCTGATCGAGACCATTGAGGAGGTGGTCGGCGCCTACCTTGAGCGGATGTCCGGATTGACGGACGACCCCTATTTCTCGGTCCCGTCCCGCTGGCGACTGTCGCTCTGGGCGACCATCCTCGACGCGGGCGGTCACCAAGTGCCGCACAACCACCCGGCCGGGCTCCTGGGCGGGGTCTATTACGTGAAGGTTCCCGAGGCCCTTGGCGGCGAAGCGGGTGCGATCGAGTTCGGCCGGCCGCCGGCGCACTTCAGGACCGGGGCGCCGCCGAAGGTGAAGCTCGTTCATCCGGCCGAAGGGATGCTGATCCTCTTCCCGTCCTACTTCTGGCACCGCACGATTCCGTTCGACGGCGCCGAGCAGCGTATCAGCATCGCTTTCGACGTGATCCCGGAGGAATGACCATGGCGCTCGACACGCTCTCGGTCGCGGACAATCTTGCGGCGGTCCACGACAAGATCGCCGCGGCGGCCGAGGCCGCCGGCCGCGCGCCGGCGGAGGTCACGCTGGTCGCGGTCAGCAAGATGCACGACGCCGCGCGCGTCCAGGCCGCGATCGACGCGGGGCACAGGGTCTTCGGCGAGAACCGCGTGCAAGAGGCGGCGGCGAAGTTCCCAGCGCTGAAACGGGCTCATGCCGATCTGCGGCTGCATCTGGTGGGGCCTTTGCAGACCAACAAGGTGCGCGATGCGGTCGCGCTGTTCGACACCATCGAGTCGCTCGACCGGCCCAAGCTGGCGCGCGCGTTGGCCGCGGAGATGGACAAGGCCGGTCGCCGGCCGACCTGCTTCATTCAGGTCAATACCGGCGCGGAGCCGCAGAAGGCCGGCATATCCCCGGGCGAGGCCGAGGACTTCGTGGCCTTGTGCCGCGACGAGCTCGCCTTGCCCGTCGAAGGCCTGATGTGCATTCCGCCGATCGACGAGGAACCGGCGTTGCACTTCGCGTTGCTGCGCGACATCGCCCGGCGCGTCGGCTTGCCGTCCCTGTCCATGGGCATGACCGCGGACTTCGAGACGGCGATTCGCTTCGGTGCGACCCACGTGCGCCTCGGCACCGCGATATTCGGTCCGCGGCCGCCGAGAGACGCCTGACGGCTAGTCCGCTTCGACGCGGAGCCGGCTGTCCGATCGCGCCTGCCGCAGAAGTGCGCGCAGGTCCGCTGCGGCGAGCGCGACGCAGCCCTCCGTCGGCGCGTAATCGTCCTGTGCGACGTGCAGGAATACGGCGCTCCCCGCTCCCGGGACCACCGGGTCATCGTTGTGACCGAGGACGACGACAAAATCGTAGAGCCGGTCGTCGCGCCACAGGCGTTCATGTCGCGCCGGGTGCGGCAACGTGACCGGCCGGTTGTAGTCGGCATGAGCCGGGTCATCGCACCAGCCGTCTTCGGGGGCCAAGGGCGCGACCGACAGGGCGGTCTCGGGCGGGTCGCCGCGGTCTGGACGGTACAGCACGCGGCGCAGCGGCCAGGTGCCGACCGGAGTCGCGCCGTCGCCCTCGCGCTTGTCGCGCCGCACGCCGCCCCGCCCGATCGCGCAGCGCCAAGAGACATCGCTACTGCGGACCCGCCAGATCCCGTCGCCACGCTGGACGATGAACTGCATGGGGACTCCTATCACATTTCCCGGCCCTCGCGGCGCCCGCCGATCGGCGAAGCGCCCGTCATGACCGAGACCATCGATACGGCAGCGACGATTTGTATCCGGATCTGGAATGAAATCAACATATAGTAGGTTGCTACCATCGACCTACAGGATACTGACAATCCCGGTGGATATCTTGCCTTTCAAATAAACTGTCCAAAATGGAGAATGCGATTCTAAGGCGTTACAAGGAAGCCTTGGCTCGGACAAGCCGGCCGGTTGCGACCGGTCTCGCCCGTTGCGACTCAGCGGCCGGAGGGAGAACTGTCCTCTTTGGACTGACCGTGGCGCTGTTTCATCATCGTCTCGTACTTCTTGAGGGCGTCGAGCATCAAGCTGGAGACGTCCTCCCCGGGCGCTGCCGGCGCGAAGAGCGTGGGATCGGTGCCGCGCAGCGGTGAGACCTGGGGACCGGGCGGCCGTTGTCGGTCCGTGGCCGGCAGGGCTTGGCTCGGCGGTTGCGCCGGTGCCGCCGGCGGTCCGGAGGCGAGCGGCACCGCGCCGTATGGGGACGCGATTTGGCCGCTGCCGCGCTTGTCACGGTTGCCCGCTGCGCCGAGGTTGGCGGGCACGCGCTCCGCCTTTTGCACCGTCTCCGGCCCCGGCAACGGCGGCACCGGGGCCACGTCGACCGCACCCGGGGGCGAAATCCGGTTC
>JAAUXY010038841.1_pt1 | contig 10638 bp, 8 predicted proteins | sample 7278121 | NCBI WGS metagenome assembly JAAUXY01 (sample SAMN14350117, study PRJNA611818) | marine sediment metagenome | isolation source: surface marine sediment (1.8m) | place: French Polynesia: Moorea | collected 2018-08
CTGGTGCTCGCCGTGCTGCTGGCGAGTCCCGCGGCTCACAGTCAGCGCGTCGAGCTTGCCAATGGCGACGTCTACGAGGGTGAACTCGTTGATGGCCTGCGCAGCGGCAAAGGCACCTACGTGTGGGTGGACGGCAATCGCTATGAAGGCGACTTCGAGAACGATCGTCTCCACGGCAAAGGTACGTACACGTGGGCCGACGGGCGCACTTACGTCGGCGACTTTGTCCGCGACCGTCGCGAAGGCGAAGGCACGCTCCAGTGGCTCAACGGCGACCGCTATGTCGGACAATTCGTCAACAACCAGATGCACGGCAAAGGCTTGTTCAGCTGGGCCAATCAGGATACCTATGAGGGCGATTTTGTTGCCGGGCAACGCACCGGGAAGGGCGTCTTCAAGTGGGACTCCGGCGCCGAGTACAGCGGCGACTTCGTCGCCGGCATCATGCAGGGACAAGGTCACTACAGCTTCCCTGACGACCGCCAGTTCATCGGCAACTTCGAAGACGGCAAGAAGGTGGGTCAGGGCGTTTTCCTCTGGCCGAACGGCAACCGTTACGTTGGCGCTTTTGTCAACGATCAGCGGGGCGGGGCCGGGGTTTTCTACTGGCGGGACGGCACGGTTTACCGTGGCCAGTTTGCAGAGAACAAAATGCACGGCTGGGGTATCAAACGGGCTCCGGACGGACCCATGGAGGTGCAACGCTGGCAGACGGGTGAGCTCTCGGAAAGCCTGCCGGTCATTCCCAGCGAGCGCTGCGCGCTGAACCACCTGAATCAGCGTTGGATGTTCAACAGCAACGAATGCATCAACGGTCTTGCCCATGGGCGCGGCGTTGCCGCCAGCCTCGATGGGCTCATGGTCATTCCAGATGGTCGGTTCGTGCTCGGCAATCTGGTCGCCGGTGAGGTGTTGACTCTACCGACGGACGACGCAGTAGCGACCGTGGATGGCCGCTGACGCGCGCGGATCGAACGGAATGGAACTCTCCCTGCCAGGATATACGCTTCAGGAGCAGATAGGCCATGGTGGCTCTGCCGAGGTGTATCTCGGCATCGACGACGAAAGCGGGCAGCGCGTGGCCGTCAAGGTTGTCCGCACAAACCCGGCAACGCCATCCGTCGAGGCGCTGCGCTTTCTGCACGGCGCCGAGCTGAACGCGGCCGTTGCCCACAAGAACGTTGCGCAGGTCTATGCTTACGGTTCCTGCGCCGCGGGTGTTTATCAGGTAGCCGAGTTTCTCCCGGGCGGTGATCTGGCAAGCCGCCTGCAGCGCGGCATGCACGTTCAGGCGCTCATCAAAGTCATCAAGGACGTCGCGCGCGCGCTCGACCACATTCACGCCGAAGGCATCGTGCATCGGGATGTCAAACCCGAGAACATTCTGTTCCGCGGCAACGGCGCAGCGGTGCTCACCGACTTCGGAATTGCCGAGCACGTCAGCGAAGCGTCAGCCTCGACAATATCGAACAACGGCACCGTGATCGGCACTCCGGAGTACATGAGCCCCGAACAGGCGACCGGGCGCGCCATCGACGGGCGCTCGGACGTTTACAGCCTGGGCGTGGTGTTCTACCGCATGCTCACCGGGGATCTGCCCTACCGCGCGGACACCGCCGTCAGCCTTGGCGTCAAGCACCTGCAGGATCCCATTCCGCGCCTGCCCGGCTATCTTTCCATGTTTCAGGACGTGATCGACAAAGCGCTCGCCAAGCGGCCCGAGCAGCGCTTCGCCAGCGGCGCGGCGTTCGTCGCCGCCCTCGATTCGCTGCGCAACCTCCCGAGCATGCCGGAAGTCACGATCAAAACGAGGCCCATTTCCACCCAGGAAATCATGGCCGTCGGCGGCGATCTGCTCTCGACGCAACGCGACCCCGTACGCGCCGAGCGACGCTCGGCACGGCTGAAAAAGCGTCAACGCGTGCTCTCCGCAATGCTGACCCTGGTGCTGGTCGGCGGGCTTGGCGGAGGTCTCTACTACGGCTACGAGCAGGGCTACATCAGTCAGGAGGTGCAGACGCAGCTTCTCAGTCAGCTTGGCATCGGTGAGGACCCGGCGGTCAGCAACGCGTGGAGCGAGGCGCAGTCCCTGCGACAGGACCCCAACCAGGGGTTGAGCGCAATTGTTGCAGGCTATCGACGGGTGCTGGCGCTGGATCCGGACCACGCGGGCGCGCTTGCGGAGGTTGATGGCCTTGCCGCGGACTGGCGACAGAACATCAACGAGGCGCTCGTGCAGGGCAATCTGGAGCTGGCAACTACCCGTCTCGAGGAGGCCAACGCGGTGTTTCCCAACGACGTGGAATGGGTGCAGCTGAACGTGCGTCTGCAGAATCGTCAGCGCGCCGACCGCATCATGGTCAGCACCGAGGCGCTGCTGACCAGCCATGGCTTGTCCGACCTCCCCAGCGCCACGGCGGCGATACAGTCGTATCAGGAGGTGCTGCGGCTGGCGCCGGAGCACAGCGACGCCCGGCAGGCTCTGGACGAGCTTGGCAGTCACTATGCGCTCCTCGCCGAAAACGCCGCCAGAACCGGTGAGGTGACCGCGGCCATCAATCTCCTGGAGCGCGCAACGGCGGCAAACGATGCGCTCCCGCAGCTGGCACTGGTCAGGGAGCTGATCTCACAAGCGACAACCGCGCAGGCGGCAATCGACGAGCTGCTGCAGCAGGCGCGTCGCTACCGCGCCCTCGATCAGCTGATCATTCCACCCGGAGAGAACGCCGCAGAGCTCTACCATCGGGTTCTCGCGACCGACCCGGACAACGTCTTCGCAGCGCAGGGCCTGGATGAAGTCACAGCACAGGTCACCGCCGGCGCCAATGAGCTCCTTGCGGCCGGCGAGCTGGGCTCCGTCGACATGCTTGTCAATCAAGCCGCGGCCGCGGGCTTGAGTCCCGACGTCATCAATGACATCCGCTCCCAGCTCGACGCCCAGATGGCGCGTCTCGAGGACATTGCGGTAAATATGCTCGCGGCGCAGCAGCTGATGACGCAGGGTTACCTGACAGCCCCGCCTGACAACAATGCGGTCGCCTATCTGCGCGAGGTACAGCAACTGGATCCGGGCAACGCCGAAGCCGGCGATCTTCTGCGTTTATGCGCAGAGCGATTAGCCAGCGTCGCGAGGGAAGCTCACGAATTCGGCCTGCAGGACACGGCGGAGCAGTATCTGGACCTGGCTCTGACGATTACCCCCGAAGTCGAGGAATGGGTGGCGCTACGGGATAGCTGGGAGACGAGCGAGCGCTCATGAGCACAGACATATCCTATCTGCTGTACTGGGACGACGACAGTATCCCGATCGACGGCAACATGACGCTCGGCAATCACCTGGACAACGACGTTGTCGTTCCGGGAGAGGACGTCTCGGACTATCACGCCCGCATCGATTTATCCGATCGCGGTCCCGTGATCATCCCCCTGGGCAATGCCACCATCAGCGTAAACGGGCATGAAGCCGCCGCACCCGTGCAGGTGATGATCGGCGACGTTGTCGGTATCGGACAGGCAACCATGCAGATTGGCATCGAGACCGAGGGGATTGCCGAAGCCGAGAGCTGGACGCTGCATGCCGAGAACGGTGACGCCGCGTATCCCATTGCCGGAGAAGTTTCAATTGGACGCGCAGACAGCGCTGATATAAGCCTCCGCGACGAGCACATCTCCCGTTTTCACGCGCGCTTCGTGGAGAAACACAATGTCGTCTGGATCCAGGATCTGCACTCCGCCAATGGCACCCGGGTCAACGACACGCCGCTGGTGGGTGGGGCCAGACTGTTCCATGGCGATTTTGTCTCGTTTGATAAACAGCGCTTCCAGCTGATCGGCAAAGGCGGCGACCTGACGCCGGTCAAAGCGTTTGTGGATCCGCTGCGCGGCACAACGCACCAACCGCCGGTCAAACAGGCTGACACGACGGAATTTGCCGCAGTGAGCGAAGAGGAAATGCGGCCGGTGCAAATCCCGGAGCTCAGCGAGACCGGGGCATTCCTGCTGGGCATTTCCGAATCCGTCGACGGAGAAGTGTTCCGCGTCGGGCTCGGCGAGTGTCTGCTGGGACGAGGCGAACAGTGTCACATCGTTCTGGGCGACAACACGGTCTCGAACGAACACGCGCAGCTGATGGTTCGTCCGGAAGGCGTGACCATCACCAATCTGAATTCGACCAACGGCACCAAGGTGAACGGCGTAGACATCACCACCGCCAAGCTCGGTGACGGCGACGTGGTCAGGCTCGGCAAGGTCAGCATGGTCTTCAAGGACATTCCGTCAGCGTCCATCGAGGCCTATCCGCTGCTGAACCGTCTGTCAGCCTGGACCCTTGCAGGTATCAGCCTGGGCGCCATTCTGCTGCTTTTATTGATTCTCTAGGGACGTTGCTTTTCCCCAGACCCGATCCTATATTGCGCAGCGCGATTTGAGGAACTTCGACAATGGCAGTACAGATTCCGTTCTCACGAAAGCTCGATTTCAGCTACGGCACCGCCGAGCAGATCGCCCCGGGTATCCGTCGCGTCATCGCGGAGAATCCGAGCCCGTTCACGCTTTATGGCACCGGTACTTATATCCTCGGCACAGGCAGGGTTGCGGTAATTGATCCCGGCCCGGCCGATGCAAGCCACATCGCAGCGCTCCTGAAAGCCGTTGAGGGTGAAACCATTTCACACGTCCTGGTCACGCATACCCACATGGACCACTCACCGGGTTGTGCCATCTTGAGTGAACACACCGACGCCAAAACTTATGCCTACGGCCCGCATGGCGCCGGCAAGCTGGAGCAGGGCGTGCCGGTTGAAGAGGGTGGAGACATGGAATTCACCCCGGACGAGCTGATCCGCCACGGCGATATTCTGGAGGGTGACGACTGGTCCGTCGAATGTGTTTACACGCCCGGGCACACGTCGAACCACATGTGCTTTGCGCTGCGCGAGCAGAAGGCGCTTTTCACCGGGGATCACGTCATGGGGTGGTCAACCAGCATCATTTCACCTCCGGACGGTGACATGGCCGCTTATATGGACAGCCTCGCGCTGCTCCTCGAACGCGACGACGAGGTGTACTGGCCCACCCACGGACCCGCCATTCGCGATCCCAAGGCGCTGGTAAGTGCGTTCATCGAGCATCGCCACGAGCGCGAAGCGCAGATTCTCAGCTGCGTCGACGACGGTATCCATACCATCACCGAGATGGTGCCGGTCATGTACAAAGGCACGCCGGAATTCATGTATCCCGCAGCGGCACGCAGCGTGCTGGCAGCCATCGAGTACCTGGTCGCTCGTGGTGATCTGACATGTGAGGGCGAGGTCAACCTGGACGCAAGCTACCGCCGGGCCTGAGTCCTCAGCCCGCTGAGACCCGCTCCGAGACGATCGGCGCGGACCGCGATTCCTCCGCAGGTTCCGCAAGCGGCAGCTGCACCATCACCGCGACACCCGAACCGTCGGCAAGGTTCATCGCGCGCACGAAGCCGCCGTGGTGTTCCGCGATGATGCGGACAACGTAGAGCCCCAGCCCGAAGTGCAGGCGATTCTGCGCGCCCCGGTGGCTCACCATCGAGTCGAACACGGATTTCTCCACCGCTTCCGGCAGCACCGGACCTCGGTTCGCAACCGTCAGCTGCAGCTGGTCGCGAAAGCAGTCGAGCTGCACCCGAATGGCGCTGTCGGCACGGTGAAAGTCGATGGCGTTGTCGATGATCTTGTCGAGGAGCTGCTCGATCCGGAAATCTGAGACCATGGCCCAGGCTGCATGACCGGGCCCCCGGTAGACAAATTCGCAGTGGGGGTGGACGAGCTTGCAGTTCGCCACGTAGTTCTCGAGCAGCAGATTGAGATCAACGAGCTCCATCTCCTCAGCTTCCAGCGATTCCTCGAGATTGGCGGCATCTGCCAGGTTCTGCACGATCGAGCCGATCCGATGTACGCCACGCTTTGCGCTTTCGAGGTATTTACTGTCTTCCACGCCGGGGTACTCCTCCGCAAGGTTCTGCAGGGAGGTGCTCAGCGTGTTGAGCGGATTGTTGATCTCATGCCTGAGCGTTCGCGGCATGCTCTCGAGGAAGGTATTGTGGCGATGCAGCTTGGACAGCATGTTCGATACGCTGCGTGCCAGATCGCCGATCTCATCGCCTGCGGCCATCTCGTTCTGCAGCTCGTTGGTCCGCAGGCGTCCGTAGGAGTCGATTGCGGCGCTGGCTTCGCGGCGCAGATTGCGGATGCGCCATGCGAGCCGGCCGGCAAAGGCGAGCAGGGCAATGAAAACGGCAAACAGGCTCAACACCGACACGAGGATGACCTGCTCCAGAGCGGTGCGCTGAAACGACAGGATGGTGTCGATGTTCTGCTCGACAACGACGGTGCCAATGACCGCATCAGCCGAGATGATCGGATGAGCCGCCAGGATGATCTCCGTGTTGCCACTGCCGCGGCTGCGCATGGCTATGGGTTCACCGGAGAGGCTGGAACCAATGGCGCGATCCCCGGCCATGCTGGCCTGAGTCTCAGTGCCGCCGAACTCGACGTACGCTTCACCCATGACAACCGCGTGTATCCAGGGACGAATACGATCGAACATCTCGCCGATTCTATCGAGCCAGGAGGCCACCTCCGGCGCCTTTTCGGCGCTGGTCACAGCACCCGTTTCCGCCCGCACCCTGCGCTCACTGTCGATGACGAGAATACGGGCACCGGAGTAGCCAAGCCCCTGGATGATGTTGCGCACCTCCCGGGTTCTGAGCACCACGAGGTTGAAGCTCTGCTGTCCGGCGGTTGGCAGCGTCTGGGTGGTATTGACAACCTCGCGGGTGGCAGCGTCATCGACGTCTACCCAGGTCAAGCCAAAGTGCCGGGTCGAGCCGAGCAGAGTAAGCGGCACGCGGAACTCCAGATTGACCGTCTCACCCGCATGGACCACGCTGCCCTGAATGCGGTTGTCCGCCGCACCCGTCGCCGAAAACCGCCAGGACTCATCCATGGCAAAACCGGTCACGGCGCCACCTTCCTCCAGCACGAGCGCAATGCGGCCGTCTTCCCCGTCCGCTTGAATGAAACTCAGGCGCAGCTGGTCGGCGTTGTCCAGGCGTAGAATGCGCGGATCACGACGCACGAGGTCTGCATCGACAATGCGCAATTGTGCATAGAGCTGACCCGCGCGCTCTCCCAGAATGAGCTGGAAATCGCCATCCCGGTCACCCTCCGCGGAACCGAAGCTCAAACGCTCATCGAGGAGACCCTCGTCCCAGTCGTCCGCCAGACCGTCCATACGGATGTTGTTAGCCAGCGGATGCGCATACAGCGGCTCGAAGTCTTCGACATCGAGCGGCAGGTCGTTGAACAGATCTTCGCGCCCGTTGAAGAGCGTGGAAATGCCTTCCGCGGTCAGGAGCTGCGCTTGCGACTGTCCTTGAATCAGGAGCTCTTCCATCTCCACGAGCTGCCGGTAGCTCAACATCGGCACGATGAGCAGCGCCATCCCCAGCAGCGCAAGCTTGGTGCCGAGGCGCGGCCCGCGGAAACCGCTGAAGATTCTCATGACTTCGCCACCACTTGTTGGATCATTGCTGAGACCACCGGTATCCGTATCCGTATTCGCTCTTGATGCAGGCGAAGTCGGAATCGGTCTTTTCGAATTTCTTGCGGATGTTGCGCATGTGCGTGTTGATGGTGTTGTTTGTGACCAGGCTCTGCATCGTTGCGTTCATCAGGGTTTCGTAGCTCACCGCATGACCGGGCATGCGCACGAGCTTGGCGAGCATGCGGAACTCGGTTCCAGAGAGGTCGATGCGCTCACCTTTCCAGGAGGCGAGCAGGGCGTCCTGATCCAGCGTCAGATCACCAATCTGCCGTGCCGAGGGGCTGTCGGCTTCGGGTTCCTGGTCGCGCGCCTCGTTGATTCGCAGCAGCGAGGAGATGCGCTCGGCCAGATAGTCGAGAGAGATCGGCTTCGGTAGATAATCCCAGGCGCCAAGTCGCAGGCCGGATATTTTGTCGATCTCGTCGATCCGCTCGGTCAGGAAAATGACCGGCAGATTCGGCGCGCGCGCGAGCAGATCACGGCACAGCTGGAATCCCGCATCCACTTCCTCACCGAGGATGATGTCGAGAATGGCCAGGTCCGGCAGGCCCGCGTCAAACCCCTCCAGCGCCTCTTCGCGGCTGCCGTAAGCGTGCACCTCATAACCTTTCTTGGTGATGGCGTCGGTGTAGTTGGAGCGTTGGTCGGCGTCGTCTTCGACAATGGCGATGATCTTTGCCAAAAGCCTCTCCGGGTCGAGTTTCTCAGACCGCTGCATCTTACCTGTTTTTGCCGCGCGATTCAGACCGTGTCTGCAACGGCTCAACCGGGTCAAACGTCAAATAAATTTAGCTAAAACAGTGCATTAGGGCGTTTTTGTGATGTTCGTTCAAAAACCTTCCAAAGTGTGTGCCACGTCAAAGCAGCCGTCCCTTATTCCTCCATCATTTGTCCCGCAGATTCAAGAATTACTGCACGAGGCATGGCGAATGCCACGGTTTAATGACGCCACACGACGTGACGTTATCTGCACAGGACGTGATATGCGCAACCAGAACAGCAACAACGAAAACAACAGCACCGGCAAGATTTTTGTACCTTTCAGCGAAGATCTGCTCGCCACCACCGGCACGCCGCTGGGCGAGCTGGTGCCCTTTCAACTCGAATACCGCTGCGTGCGCCTGCTGGACGGCACCTACGAATTCGAGTTCAGCAGCCCCACAGAGGACAGCTTGAAAACCACACCGCAGATGGGGCACGCTGCCTGACCCGATACCCATTGCGGAAACCGCTTGGCTGAATACATCGCTGCGAACTGGCTGGAGATACTGGGCCTGATCTCCGGCCTGCTGTGCGTCTGGCTGATGATCAGGGAGAACGTCCTCACGTTTCCCATTGGTCTGGTGTATGCCGTCATCACGGTCATTGTCGTCGGCCGCGCCAACCTTTTCGCCGACGTCATCCTCAACCTCTACTACGTGGTCATGAACGCTTACGGCTGGTACTTCTGGCTGTACGGCGACAAAAGCCGGCGCACACATGATGACCAGCACGAGCTGCAGGTGGGCTGGGTGCCGGCACGGCTGTGGCCCGCAATTGCCGTGATCGGCATTGGCGGCACGCTCCTGATGGGCTGGTATTTTGCGTCTTTTACCAGTGCCGATCTGCCATATCCCGACAGCTTCACCACCGTGGCAAGCTTCGTTGCGATGTGGATGTCGGCGCGCAAGTATCTGGAGAGCTGGATCCTGTGGTTTGTCATCGACGTCGTGCAGGTGGGGCTCTACGTGATCAAGGGGATCGAGTTCTACGCCATCCTCTACCTCGTCTATCTCGGCATGGCCGTTGCCGGCTGGCTGGCCTGGCGCAGGCACCTGGTCACGAGCCCGGCAACGTAAGGCCAGGCATGCTGTTCGTTTTGACAGGTCCGGAGAGCAGCGGCAAAAGCACGCTGGCGGAAGCGCTTGCCGGGCACTTTCAAAGGCAGTGGATTGCCGAGGCAGCGCGGGAGATGCTGACCGCTGCAGTCTATGAGGCCACTGATTTGTTGCAGATTGCCGAAGCACAACAGCGCGCGGAGCAACCGCACGCCGGTGATCTCACGTTCGCCGATACTGACCTGCAGACCATCTACATCTGGTGGCAGGAGCGTTTTGGACCCGCACCGTCCTCGCTGGTGCAGGCTTACGCCCGTCAGTCCCGGCGTTTTTACCTGCTCTGCCAGCCAGATCTGCCATGGCAGCCCGATCCTCTGCGGCAGAACCCGCACGACCGGGGACGCCTGTTCGATCTCTACGAGCGCGATTTACGCACACGCGGGCTGCCGTACGAGATTGTCAGCGGCGCGGGCAGCCCGCGCATCGAGCAAGCCATAGCAACGGTCAAGCGCGTGCTTGCAGCTCAGCCTTAGCCACTTCCGCCTGCTCGCGAACTTCGGGACGCGTGTTGCCGTGACGCATCTGATACTCCGCCCAGCCGAGCTCGCGCAGCCAGAAGTTGCGGACCACGCCATCGAGTCGTGACGCGATTGCCGACGGCGAAGAACCGAGATAGGCGGCTGCCATCGGCAGGAGCTCCTCAGCGGGTAGTGCCAGTCCCTGATGCAGGGTGACCAGATCAAAAAGCGGATCGTTGTGACCCACAAACTCCCAGTCCAGCGTGATCCAGCCATCCGGGGTCACGATGATGTTCCATGGGTTGAGGTCGTTGTGACACGTGATCGTTTCCTGCCCCAGAGGCGTTGGCACGAACGGTGGCGGTCCCTGCCAGAATTCCCGTGTGAGGGCAGCAACGTCATAGACGGCCTCGGCGACCGGCAGTCGACCATGCAGTCCGGCCAGATAGTCGAGCAGGTCCGCCGCCTCGAGCCTCGACCAGGCGTCAATCAGGAGCTCCCCCTCGATCCAGGGGACAATCATGCGTCCGGACCGGGCATCCAGGACGAGCGGTTTGACGCTGATCCCGTCCGGCAGACGCCGATACCAGCCATGCTCCCGCTGCCGGTCGACAAACGGCTGGTGGCGCTCCGGCATACGTAGCACGTAGCGTTGGGCGCCGTGACGAAACGTGTAGTTGGCGTTGCTGTAACCACCCGAGAGGTATGCGATGTCCGTAATCTCA
>JAAUXY010201770.1_pt1 | contig 10634 bp, 12 predicted proteins | sample 7278121 | NCBI WGS metagenome assembly JAAUXY01 (sample SAMN14350117, study PRJNA611818) | marine sediment metagenome | isolation source: surface marine sediment (1.8m) | place: French Polynesia: Moorea | collected 2018-08
GAAGCGCGCCTCGACGTCGGCGGGTCGCCAGCCCGTACGGCGCACCCAGACGCCGAGCTTGTCACGCCAGCGTTTCGCGTGGCGGGCATCGAACATCAGGTAGTCGTAGACTTGCAGGTTCGCCCAGATCGGATTCCAGTTCGCGAGCGGTTTGCGGACACCGAACACGACTGCCTCGTCATCGAGTTCTTCCTGGTACGTGCCGAACAAACGGTCCCAGAGAATCAGAATGCCACCGTAGTTCTTGTCGATGTATGCCTCGTTCTGCGCGTGATGGACACGGTGGTTCGACGGCGTGACGAGGATACGGTCCAGCACGCCGAGCTTGCGCACGAACTGCGTATGCACCCAGAACTGGTAGATGAGGCTGACTGCATTCGCGACCAGCAGCACCTCGAGCGGGAAACCGATCAGGAACAGCGGCAGGTAGAATATCCAGCCGAACAGAAACCCCGAGCTCGTCTGCCGCAGCGCCGTGGAAAGGTTGTAGTCCTCACTCTGGTGGTGCACGGCGTGCGCCGCCCAGAGGACCGAGATCTCGTGACTCAGGCGGTGGTACCAGTAGTAAAAGAAATCCCAGCCGAAGATCGCTGCGAGCCACAATGCCATGCCAGTGGGTGAAGCGTCGAACGCGCTCAACGGCATATCGAAAAGTGCGAGGTTCTCGAGCACGATGCCCCAGAAGAACAGCGGCAACAGCCTGGTGAAGTAGCCGGTCGTGGTATTCAGGACGCCGGCACTCAGGCTGTTGACCGCGTCGTTGAGTCGGTACAGCCGTGTCTTGCGCAGCAGATCCACCGTCAACTCGACGAGCAGCGCAAGCAGGAAGAACGGCACGGCATAGGCGATCAGGTCCATGTGCCGATGTTACCGCCTTGCGGTAAGCTGCCGCCATGATCAATTCAGCCGAGATCGAGCTGCTCAAAGAGGCGCTCGACACGCTCGAGGCAGGCTTCAGGAAATTGCCGTCCTACACGCCCGCCTTCGACGTCGACCACGCAAGGGAAGTGCTGCAGTCCGCCGCAATGCGCATGCAGGATAACTACCCTTATTATCATCCGCAGTACGCGGGGCAGATGTTAAAACCGCCGCACGCCGTCGCGAGAATCGCGTACGCGATGTCGCTCTGGATAAACCCGAACAACCACGCGCTGGACGGCAGCCGCGCCAGTTCGCCAATGGAGGTAGAGTGCATTCGCGCGATCGGCCGCATGTTCGGCTGGGAACAGCCGCTCGGGCACCTGACCGGCGGCGGCACGATGGCGAATCTCGAGGCGCTGTGGGTCGCCGGCCGGCTCAACCCGGGCAAGCGCGTCGTCGCCTCCGCGCAAGCGCACTATACGCACGGCCGCATTTCGGAGGTACTCGGCCTTCCGTTCGAGCCGTTGCCTGTTGTGCACGACGGACGCATCGACGTAGATGCGCTCGAATCGATGCTGCACAGCGGTGACGTTGGCACGGTCGTCGCAACTATCGGCAACACGGGGCTCGGCGCGGTGGATCCCCTGCCCGATATCCTGGCCTTGCGCGAGCGCTACGAGTTCCGGCTGCACGCGGATGCCGCGTACGGCGGCTACTTCGGTCTGGCAAGCGAACTCGATCCCGGGACTTCGGCGGTTTACGACGTTCTCGCGGCGGTCGATTCGATCGTGATCGATCCCCACAAGCACGGCCTGCAGCCCTACGGCTGCGGCTGCGTCCTGTTTCGGGATCCGGGCGTCGGACGCTTCTACAAGCATGACTCGCCGTATACCTACTTCAGCTCGGCCGAGTTGCACCTCGGCGAAATCAGCCTGGAGTGTTCGCGACCGGGCGCGTCTGCCGTCGCCCTGTGGGCGACGCAGCAGATGTTTCCACTGGAGAAAGGCGGAACAATGGCCGGGTGGCTGGACGACTGCCTGTTGGCAGCGCGCGATTTTCACGCGCGTCTCGAGAGCAGCGCAACCTACGTCCCGCTGATGTCACCGGAACTCGACATCGTCGTCTACGCGCTCGATGCACCAACATCGTCGGAATCCAGCAGCCGGGCACGCCGCGTGTTCGAGTCCGCGGCACAGAACGACCTGCACCTCGCGACCATCGCACTGCCTGCCGAACTGGCGACGCACTACCTGCCCGGCATGGAAATGAACAGCGACACGATCCTCTGCCTGCGCTCCGTCCTGATGAAGCCCGAGCAACGCGACTGGATCGAGCAGATTACGGGGATCCTTGAAGACTGCGCAACAGCATGAAGCCCAGGTAAAAGCAGACGAATCCGCCAACGAGTGAGCCCACGATGTAGCTGAATGCGAAGAACAGCTCGTTCTTCTGGATCATCGTGTTGAGTTCCATCACGAACGCTGACAGCGTCGTGAAGCTGCCGCAAAATCCCACCGCCAGAAGCAACCGGTATTGATCCGGCACGACGCCGGCTTCGTTGAACCACGCGGCAGATGCGACGAGGTGCGCCACGATGCCCATTACGAAGCAGCCGGCGAGGTTCGCGCTCAGCGTGCCCCACGGGAACTCGACGTCGCGTTGCAGCAGCACGTTGAGACCAAAACGCGCCATTGCACCGAGCGCTCCGCCCAGCGCAACGAACCCGTACTGCAACAGCACGACTTTCATAGCAGCCGCTCGCGCGCCTCTCGATATTCCTGCTCGAGTCGCAGGACGAGGTCGTAGGCCGGCACAACCTCGTCGATGTTGCCAACGCCCTGACCCGCGCCCCAGATGTCCTTCCACGCCTTCGCGCCCTTGATCTCGTTTTTCGCGAAATCCATCTGCGCCTTGTGGCCTTCCGGCAGTGCGTCCGGATCCAGCCCGGCATTGCGGATACTGCCTTTCAGGTAGCTGCCGTGTACGCCTGTGAACAGGCTGGTGTACGCGATATCGTCAGCCTCGCTGTCGCAGACCATTTGCTTGTAGGCGTCGACGGCATTTGCCTCGGGCGTCGCGATGAAGCGCGTGCCGAAGTAGGCCAGGTCCGCGCCCATCGCCTGCGCAGCGAGAATATCGGCGCCGTTCGACATGGCACCGGACAGTATCAGCGTGCCATCGAACTCTCGCCGGATTTCCTTGAGCAACGCGAACGGGCTCAGCGGCCCGGCGTGACCGCCTGCACCCGCACAGACGGCAATGATGCCGTCCACGCCCTGCTCGATCGCCTTGCGTGCGTGACGCAGGCTGATCACGTCGTGGAACACGATACCACCGTAGCTGTGCACCGCATCGACGACCTCGGCCGGCGGCCCGACGCTGGTGATGACGATCGGCACCTCGTGCCGGATGCACGTTTCCACGTCGTCCATCAGCCGCGTGTTGCTGCGGTGGACGATCTGGTTGACGGCAAATGGCGCCACGACCGCAGCAGGGTTTTCGTCCCTGTACGCGGCCAGCGATTCCTCGATCTCCGTTAGCCAGGCGTCGACCTGCTCCTGCGGTCTCGCATTGAGCGCGGGAAACGCCCCTACGATGCCGGCCTTGCATTGCGCAATCACGAGCTCCGGGCGGGACACGATGAACATCGGTGCACCGATGAGCGGGATGCGCAGCGTGTCCTGGAGCGCGGCGGGTAGTGGCATCAGGGTACTTGCTGGTCGATCGTCAGGTCGATAGCGCTTTGCTCCTCCGGGCGAATAATTGCGCTTGCAAACCAGTCGCCGGATTGCGCCATGGGCTGACCTGACTTCGACGCTCTGACGACGACCTCGAACTCCGGGTACATCGACAGCATCCGGCCCTGGACCATCGAGTTGCTGTCGTCGAGGCTGACAGCCACAGGCAGGTCCGCAACGGACAGTCGCCTGACGGCGATCGGCGGCGAAGGTTGCGCCGGGTCGCGCGCGATCACGAAAATCGATGCCGCCAGCCCGAGGTCGGCTACCGTAGAGTCGTCGGCCGACACGTTGATGACGGCGATTGCGTCGTCGGGCACCGCGGCCGGCTGCATTTCCGTCGCGGGCGACTGCACTGCCGGCGCCGATGCCTGTGCCGGTGTTTCGCCACGCCACGTCGCGATGTTTTGCTCGAGGATCGAACGGATTTCGGGCGGCGGATTCAGGCCCATGAGTTTCTCCCAGCGGCTGGCCGCGAGCTCGGTGTCGCCGAGATTCGCCGCGTTGATTCCACTGTAAAACAGGGCTTGGGGATTGTTCGGGTCGAGCGCCAGCGCGCTTTCGACGAGGGCCGCGGGTCGGCCCGCTATGCCGCCGCCATCGCGCGCGAGCAACGCCTCGGCGAGGCTGACGAGCGTCTGGGCATTGGATGAATCCTCGAGTTCGACGGCGCGCTCGAATGCAGCAACAGCCTTATCGAAGCGCTGCATCGTGAGGTTTGTTCTGCCGAGCATGATCCAGCCGTTGAGGTCGTCCGGCGCCTCGGCGACCCGCTGCTCCAGCGTCGCGACCAGCTGCTCCATGTCGTGGCCGGGATTGCCGCGGCCTGACGGTACGTCCGGGCTCCCCTGGTAGGCGTACAGGCCGGCGGACGCCGCCAACACGACGACGACGATCAGTGTCGTGTTCGGCGCCAAACGTTTGCGCTCGCGGTACATGGGAAGCGCGATAAAAACCGCCGCAAGTACGCCCATCAGCGCCATGGAGATCCAGAGAGCCACTGTGTCAGCCGTCTTCTATCGCGTGGTCGTCAATCGGCAGGGCCATGCGCCGCCGCAAGACGCGCACCAGCGCGAAACCGCCGAGGACCAGCAGCGCGAACGGTGCGATCCAGAGAATCAGCGTCTTTCCCGACTTGCGCGGGCGGTACAGCGCGAACTCGCCGTAGCGCTCAACAAGAAAGTCCGCAATCTCTTCGTCCGACATGCCCTCGTCGATCATCCGCCGGACTTCACGTCGCAGATCTCCCGCCAGGAAAGCGTTGGAGTCTTTGATGCTCTGGTTCTGGCACTTGAGGCAGCGAATCTCGTCGATGAGTTTTTCGTAGCGCGCCTGCAGCTCGGGATCGTCGAACGCCTTGCCCGTATCGATGGCCCACGCACCCGAAGCCAGGACGAGCGTGGCGATCAGTATTGTCATCGCTTTCATTTCGAGCCCCCGGATATCAGCGGCACGAAATCGCGCTGCCAGATTTCGGCCGACAGCGGGCCGAGGTGCTTGTGACGGACAATGCCGTCAGGATCCACGAGAAACGTCTCGGGCGCGCCGTATACGCCCCAGTCGATGCCGACGCGGCCGTCCGCGTCGAAGCCGGACATGACGTAGGGATCGCCGAGGCTCTGCAACCAGCGCTTCGCCTCGTCGCCGTTATCGCGCCAGTTGATGCCGAACAAAGGGATCGTGTCCGATTGCGCGAGTTGCAGAAGGAAGTCGTGCTCCTGGCGGCATCCCACGCACCACGTTGCCCAGACGTTAACGAGCGACCAGCCGTTGGTGAGCACGCCTCGGTCCATCGTGACGTCCGGTTCGAGCAGCGATGGCAGCGAGAAGTCCGGCGCCGGCTTGTCGATGAACGGCGACGGCAGCTCGTTGGGGTCGCGCGTCAGGCCGAACATCAGGAAGCCCAGCAGGACGACGAAGACGACGACGGGTGTCCAGTGTCGCATCAGGCAGGCTCCGCCGCGATGTCGTCCGTCGCCTCCCTGCGCCGGGCCCGCGATCGATAGCGACGATCGCTGGCGGCAATACCACCGCCGATCGCCATGATGAGCGTGCCCACCCAGATCCAGCGGATCAGCGGCTTGTATTGTACGCGGACACTCCACGTGTCGTTGCCGAGCTGGTCACCGAGCGCGACGAACAGGTCCTTGTTCCAGGTTGCGTGGATGCCGGCCTCGGTCATCCAGTTCTTCTGCACGAGATACTGCCGTTTTTGTGGCCTGACCTCGCCAACGAAATCGCCGCCGTCGCGGATTTCGATCACGGCCTCGATCGCCGAGTAATTCGGTCCCTGCACGTTGCGCAACTCACGCATCTCGAAATCGAAACCGGCGACCTCGATCGATGAGCCAGGGCTCAACGCCCGGTCGGTCTCGACCGAGAATGCCGACACCATCGTAACGCCGAGCGTGAACACGCCGACCCCCAGGTGCGCGATGCTCATGCCGACTGCAGCTCTCGGCAGGCGTGCCTGGCCCTCACGACGGCGCAGGCTGCGCCAGATCGGCAGCAGGGACGAAATGACCAGCCACACACCACCGATCGTGCCGACGACGACGAGAATCCCGACGCGGCCATAGAACAACAGCGGAATCACGACGCCGACGACGAGCGCGGCAATCGCCGGGATGCGCAGCATTCTCATGACGGGGCCCGACGCCTGGGAGCGCCAGACCGTGTGCATGCCGAGACCGATCAGGAAGATCAGCGGCATCATCGGAATTGCGAACGCCACCTCGAACCACGGAGGTCCGATCGAGATCTTGCTGCCGTCGATGGCCTCGGCAACGAGCGGCGCCAGCGTACCGATGAAGACGAGCGCTGCGGCGACGACGAGCAGCACGTTGTTCAGCAACAGGAACGTCTCGCGGGAAAACAGGCGGAATCCGGCCTCGGAGTCGAGCTCGGGGGCACGCATCGAGTAAAGGACGAGCGCACCGATGATGACGACCGCGAGGAAGGCGAGGATGAAGTAGCCGCGCGTCGGATCGACCGCAAACGCATGCACCGAAACGAGAATGCCGGACCTCACGAGGAAAGTGCCGAGCAGGCTCAGCGAAAATGCGGCGATCGCCAGCAACAGCGTCCAGCTCTTGAACAGGCCGCGTTTCTCGGTGACGGCAAGCGAGTGTATCAGCGCCGTACCGACCAGCCATGGCATGAACGAGGCATTCTCGACAGGATCCCAGAACCACCATCCGCCCCAGCCGAGCTCGTAGTAGGCCCACCAGCTGCCGAGGGCGATGCCGAGCGTCAGGAACAGCCACGCTACCGTCGTCCACGGCCGCGTCCAGCGTGCCCAGCGCTGGTCGAGGTCGCCGCTGAGCATCGCCGCAACGGCGAAAGCGAATGCCACGGAGAAACCGACATAGCCGATGTAGAGCAATGGCGGATGGATCGCGAGACCGGGGTCCTGCAGCAACGGGTTGAGGTCGGCGCCATCGACCGGCGCCGGGAACAGTCGGTCGAACGGATTCGATGTCAGCAGCATGAACAGCAGGAATCCGACGGACAGCAGCCCGAGCACGGCAATGACGCGCGCGGAGAACGCCTCGGGCAGGTTGTGACTGAAGCGCGACACCGCGATCGTCCACGCAGACAGGATGAGCACCCAGAGCAGCAAAGAGCCCTCGTGCGCGCCCCATACTGCCGAGACCTTATAGATGTCAGGCAGATCGATCTGCGAGTGATTCGCGACATAGGCGACCGAGAAGTCGCTCTGAAGAAAGGACCACGTCAGGCAAAGGAATGAAAACAGGACGAAGACGAACTGCCCCGTTGCCGCCGTGCGTCCCACGCCCATCAATCCGATGTCGCCCCGCCGAACACCGACGAGCGGCAGAATCCCCTGGCACAGCGCCAGGCCCAGCGCGAGTATCAGCGCAAAGTGACCAAGCTCGGGAATCATTGTGGATTACAGTTGCCGATGTTGTCGGCAACGCCATTTGTTTTGCTTTGAACATGCTTGGCCATGGACTCGGCAACCTCCGGCGCCATGTAATTCTCGTCGTGCTTGGCGAGAATCTTGTCAGCCACGAATACGCCGTCGTCCCCGAGCCGGCCGTGCGCGACCACGCCCTGGCCCTCACGGAACAGGTCGGGCAGCACACCGCTGTACATCACGGGCAACTCGCATGCCGTATCCGTTACGCGGAAACGCACGTCCATCGATCCCTCGGCCCGGTTGATGCTGTCGTCGACGACGAGACCGCCAATGCGAAACGTCCGGTCCTGCGGATAGTTTCCGGCGACGACCTCGGAGATGTCGATGAAAAACATCATGTTGTCGCGGAACGCCTGCAGCGTCAGTACCGTGGCGATGGCAAGGCCCACGACCGCAAGGCCGACAGTCAGCATGCGTTGTTGTCTGGGTTTCATTGGCGATCCTCGAGCGCCTTGATGCGCACCTCAATATCCCGGTAGACGCTCCGGTGCCGGGCACGCGCGCGCCACTCCATACCGACGACCACCAGCACTCCGAGCCCGAAACACGTCCACACGTACACCCCGTAGCCGCCCATTGCGAAATCTTCGAACATTAGTGACCTCCGTTTCCGAGAACCAGTTCCCGAACCCAGCGCGTTCGGCGCTCGCGAAACAGCACTTCCGTACGGATCCGGCGCAGCAACATCGCGCCAAACAGCAGCGTCATGCCCAGGATCGTCGCCAGCAGCGGGTACAGCATTTCGGGATCCATGGCCGGACCGTCATCGGCGAGGATCGTCGGGCCCTGGTGCAACGAATTCCACCATTCAACCGAAAAATGGATGATTGGCACGTTGACGGCACCGACCATCGCCAGTACCGCGCTGGCCTTGTCGGCCTTCTGCAGGTCGTCGATTGCCGCCCTGAGGGCCATGTACCCGAAGTACAGGAAAAGCATGATCAATTGCGACATCAGGCGAGGGTCGCCCCACTCCCACCAGGTGCCCCACATCGGTTTGCCCCAGATCGACCCGGTCGCCAGGGCCAGGAACGTGAAGGCGGCGCCGATGGGAGCGACGGCAGCCGCCACGGCGTGCGCCAGTTTCATGCGCCAGATCAGACCGATGCCCCCGGCGATCGCCATGATCATGTAGGCCATCAGCGAGAGATAGGCTGACGGCACGTGCACGTAAATGATGCGAAACGCATCGCCCTGCTGGTAGTCCATCGGCGCGAGAAACAAACCGGCATACAGGCCGTAGCCCACCAGCAGCAAGCCGGGGACGCCAAACCAGGGGATCATCGCCAGTGCGATGCGATAGATGTGCGGCGGTGATGCCAGCTTATGAAACCAGGTCCACATGGCTCGCGATTCTACTCGTTACTGATGCGTAATGCGGCAGCAGTTGCGTAAGGTGCCAGCGACAGCGCGCCGATTGCGTAGGCCGCAAGGAAGTAGACGCCACCGGACAGGCCTTCGCCGCTCGCCGCCAGCGAAACGGCGCCGGCGCCTACCGTCAGGATGGGCATCGCCAGTGGAAGAATAAGTAAACTGAGTAGCGCCGTCGCCCGGTGCAGCCCGACCGTCAGCGCGGCGCCCACGGAGCCCAGCAGGCTGAGGCTGACTGTGCCCAGCGCCAGCGTCAGCATCAACACGCCAATGGTCGACGCCGACATGTTGTAGGTGATGGCGACGAGCGGCGTCACGAGGACCAGCGGCACGCCCGTCGTCAGCCAGTGAGCGATCGTCTTGCCGAGCGCCAGCGCAGGCAGCGGCTGCGGGCTGACGAGCATCTGGTCGAGACTGCCGTCCTCGTAGTCTTGCAGAAACAGCGTGTGCAGCGACACCATCATGGCCAGCAAGGCAGCTACCCAGAGCACGCCCGGACCGCTGAACTGCAGCTGTTCAGCACTCGGCCCGGTACCCAGGGGAAACAGCGTCGCCACCATGGCAAAGAAGAACAGCGGGTTCAGGATGTCGCCCGGCCGCTTCCACGCGAGCAGCAGGTCACGTCGTATGACGGCCAGCAGGCCGCCGCCGATACCGGGAACCGGCGACTCCGGATCGTTCATCAGAGCGTCACCCGGGTCATCGGCGCGTCCACGTCGACGTCCTGGTGCGCCGCCATGACACACATCCCGCCGCGGGCAAGATGCTCGTTCACCAGGTTGACGACGAGTTCACGCCCCTGCCGGTCGAGATTCGTGAACGGTTCGTCCATCATCCACAGCGGGGTGTCGGAGAGCAGCATTCGCGCCAGTCCGACGCGCCGTTGTTGCCCCGCCGACAGCGAGCGAAGCGGCAGTTTTTTCAGCCGCTCGATGCCAAGGCGATCGAGCACGCTGTCGAAGTCCCTGTCGCCCTGGACCCGCAGGTGCGACTCGAAACGCAGGTTTTCGACAAGCGTCAGGTCGCCTTTGAGTCCGGTACGATGCGCCAGCCAGGTCATCGCCGCGTGAAAAGCCTGGCGTTGCCTGGTGACAGGCTCGCCGTCCCATTCGACGACGCCTTCCTCGAACTCGATCAGCCCGGCGATGGCACGCAGCAAACTGGTCTTGCCACTGCCATTTTTTCCCTCGAGCAGCAGCATTTCACCGGGGTTTAGCGCAAATCCCAGATCGGTAAACAGGCAGCGCTCTCCCCGGAACAGGGTCAGCCCCTCGGCCGATAGCTTTGCAGTCAATACCTTAGGTCCTGTCGCCAATCACAGTCGGTCCGGATTCAGACCGCAAAAAACTATACCAATCATCGAGTTATTTTTCGTACTGAATGTAGATTCGTGAAACCCGCCGTGTCTCGCTGAACGGCAAAGGGTCCCAATTTTGGCGGTTTACAATTCCCGGAGCCGAATCGTAGACTGAAACGCAGGCAAATGCTCGGAAAAAAGGGCAACGCCGGCTCCGAATAACAAACGATAACAACGACCGTACCGGCATAACAGGTACCAGAGCTAACGCATATGGATTTGGGCGCAGCAGGGCTCAGAGAACAACCTTTCCCCACTCATGGCAGGCCGCTGTCGGTCGTCTCCTACGCGTCCCACCGCGACGCGATCGGGATGTTGCACAGGACCTGCTCCACCCGCAATGGCATTGCGCTTTTGCAGGGAC
>JAAUXY010192170.1_pt1 | contig 10631 bp, 10 predicted proteins | sample 7278121 | NCBI WGS metagenome assembly JAAUXY01 (sample SAMN14350117, study PRJNA611818) | marine sediment metagenome | isolation source: surface marine sediment (1.8m) | place: French Polynesia: Moorea | collected 2018-08
CTTCGCCTCCGAAGACATGCCGGCTTCCTCGATGCGCTTCTCGAGATCGGCGATCTCGTTCGGCGCGTCGTCCATCTCGCCGAGTTCCTTCTGAATGGCCTTCATCTGCTCGTTCAGGTAGTACTCGCGCTGGCTCTTCTCCATCTGCTGCTTGACGCGGCCGCGGATGCGCTTTTCGATCTGCAGCACGTCGATCTCGCCCTCGATGATCCCGAGGATCTGCTCGAGGCGCGTCTTGACGTCCTGGATTTCGAGGATGCGCTGCTTCTCGGAGAGCTTCAGCGCCATGTGTGCCGCGACCGTATCGGCGAGCCGGCCCGGCTCGTCGATCCCGGACAGCGAGGTCAGGATCTCGGGCGGCACCTTCTTGTTCAGCTTCACGTACTGTTCGAACTGCGTGATGATCGAGCGGACCAGGACGTCGATCTCGCGCTCGTCGTGACGGTCTTCTTCGCCGAGCAGCGTGATGGCCGCGGAGAAATGGTCGCCGACATCGATCGAATCGATCAGCGCGCGCTCGCCACCCTCGACGAGCACCTTGACGGTACCGTCAGGCAGCTTCAGGAGCTGCAGGATCGTCGCGAGCGTCCCGACCTCGTAGAGATCAGCCGGCTGCGGATCGTCAAGATCGGCTTTCTTCTGCGCAGCCAGGAGGATGCGCTTGCCCGAGTTCATCGCCTTGTCGAGCGCCACGATCGATTTCTCGCGGCCCACGAACAGCGGGATGACCATATGCGGGTACACGACGACGTCGCGCAGCGGGAGTACCGGGATTCCGGAATCGTCGAATTCGGGCTCGACGGGGCTGATCAGGTCTTTGTCCGACACCAGATGTAGTTCCTCGTTGTATACATAGGTATTCGGACGTAGGTCCGAATAACTTTAGTTCAAGCTGAGGAGAGCCACTACGCTCCGTCGGAACCGGTCGGTCGCTGCGGCTGTTCGATGTTGACGGTAGGTGACTCGTCCGACTCGTAAATCACGTAGGGCTTGGTCTCGCCGGTAACGACGGCCTCGTCGACGACGACCTTCTTGGCGCTGGTGGCCGACGGCAGGTCGTACATCGTGTCGAGCAGGACGTTTTCGAGAATGGTTCTCAATCCGCGGGCGCCGGTCTTGCGCTCCATCGCCTTCTGGGCCACGGCCCGCAGCGCGTCGTCGCGGAACTCGAGCTCGACACCCTCCATGTCGAAGAGCTTGCGGTACTGCTTGGTCAGCGCGTTCTTCGGCTCCATCAGGATCTGCACGAGCGCATCCTCGTCGAGCTCCTCGAGCGTCGCGACCACGGGCAGGCGGCCGACGAACTCGGGAATCAGCCCGTAGCGGATCAGGTCCTCGGGCTCGACGTCGTGCAGGAGTTCGCCGATGTTCGGCTCTTCTTCCTTGGTCTTCACCTCGGCTACGAAGCCGATACCGCTCTTCGACGAGCGATTCATGATGATCTTGTCGAGACCCGCGAATGCGCCGCCACAGATAAACAGGATGTTGCCGGTGTCGACCTGCAGGAACTCCTGCTGCGGATGCTTGCGGCCACCCTGGGGCGGTACCGAGGCAATCGTGCCTTCAATGAGCTTCAGGAGCGCCTGCTGCACGCCTTCGCCCGACACGTCGCGTGTAATGGACGGGTTGTCCGACTTGCGGGAAATCTTGTCGATCTCGTCGATATAAACGATACCCGTCTGCGCCTTGTCGACGTCGTAGTCGCACTTCTGCAGGAGCTTCTGGATGATGTTCTCGACATCTTCGCCGACGTAACCGGCTTCGGTCAGCGTCGTCGCATCAGCAATCGTGAACGGAACGTTCAGAAGGCGCGCCAGCGTCTCGGCAAGGAGCGTCTTGCCGCAGCCCGTCGGGCCGATCAGCAGGATGTTGGACTTGGCGAGTTCGACGTCGTCCTTGGATCGTTCGTCGAGGCGGTCATTGAGGCGCTTGTAGTGGTTGTAGACGGCAACCGACAGTACCTTTTTCGCCCGCGACTGGCCGATCACGTACTCGTCGAGGATCTCGTTGATTTCCTGCGGCTTGGGCAGCTTGTCGCGGCCCGGCTCGCCGGTGTCCTCGAGTTCCTCGCGAATGATGTCGTTGCAAAGCTCAACACACTCGTCGCAAATGAATACCGACGGACCCGCAATCAGCTTGCGGACTTCGTGCTGGCTCTTGCCGCAAAAAGAACAGTAGAGGAGCTTTCCGTCTTCGTTCTTACCGCGGGTCTCGTCGCTCATTCAGGGTCGGCCTCTTGCAAAAAAATCAGTCTGTTACGACTGTGTTGTGTATATATCACGCGGCTTTCGGACGTGCAAAGTTCAGGGTCTCATAACGAGACACGAGTTCGCTTAAGCAATTGAAACTAAACGAATCAGTCCGATTTTTTGTCGCCACCCATCTCGGTGCGCTCGGCCAGAACCGTGTCGATAATGCCATATTCGACGGCGGCGTCCGCGCTCATGAAATTGTCGCGCTCCAGGTCCTGTTCGACTTTCTCGACGGACTGGCCCGTATGCTTCGCCATAATCTGGTTCAGCCGTGCTTTGAGCGCGAGCACCTCGTTCGCATGGATGCTGATATCGGTCGCCTGGCCCTGGAAACCTGCCGAGGGCTGATGAACCATAATGCGAGAGTGCGGCAGCGCGTAGCGCTTGCCCTTGGTGCCCCCGGCCAGCAGCAAAGCGCCCATGCTTGCCGCCTGCCCAACGCAGATCGTCGACACATCGCAGTTGACGAACTGCATCGTGTCGTAGATCGACAGGCCGGCAGTTACCGAACCGCCCGGCGAGTTGATGTACAGGTGAATGTCCTTGTCCGCATTCTCGGACTCGAGGAACAGCAGCTGCGCCACGATCAGGTTTGCCATGTGATCCTCGACGGGACCGACGATGAACACGACGCGTTCCTTCAGGAGTCGTGAATAGATGTCGTAGGACCGTTCGCCACGTGCGGTCTGCTCGACCACGATAGGGACCAGGTTCAGGGCTTGTGCGCTCATGTTTCGGTTCTCTGCCTCGTATTCGGTGGGTGTCAAGTTTCTCACGAATTCATGTAGTCCGTGAACGACACTTTCTTGCTGGTGACCTTGCCATTCTCGAGCAGCCAGTCGACGGCCTTCTGCTCGAGCGCCATCGGTTCGATCTGCTGCACGATCTGCGGATTCGACATGTACATGTTGACCATATCGTCCGGGTTCTCGTAACCCGCAACCATTTCCTCGATGTGGGCACGCAGACCGGCCTGATCAAGGGTAATGCCCTGGTCAGAGATGAGCTGGCGGATCAGCAGGCCGAGTTTGACGCGTTTTTCGGCCGCCTCTTCGAAGTTCTCGATGGGCGGCGCCTGCTCGTGATCCTCGATGCCCAGACGACGCATCGCGTCGTACTGCATCGATTGCATCTCCTGGTGCTTCAGCGTATTCGGTATCTCGATCGGGTTGGCGGCAACGAGCGCTTCCATGACCTGCTCGCGGACGTCGCTTTTCAGTTTTTGCTCCGCCTCGCGCTCCATGTTTTCCCGCACATCGGACTTGAACTGCTCGAGCCCGCCTTCCTCGACGTTGAACATTGCCGCGAATTCGTCGTCGACCGTCGGCAGCGTCATTTCCTCGACGCCATGGACCGTCACGGCAAAGTCGACCTTCTTACCCTGCAGGTCCTCGGCGTGATAGTCCTTCGGGAACTTGACCTTGAAGCTGGTCTCGTCGCCGGCCTTGACGCCGGTGAGGCCCTTTTCGAAGTCAGGCAGCATCTGGCCCTGGCCGAGTACGACGGGCACGTTGCTGCCCTGCCCGCCTTCGATCTTCTCACCACCGAGCGTGCCGTCGAAGTCGCAGCTCACGCGATCGCCTTCCTTGCTCGCCCGTTCGACCGGGCCCCAGGTCGCCTTCTGCAGGCGCAGCTTCTCGATCATGTCGTCCATGTCGCTGTCGCCGATCGACACGTCAGGCTTCGAAATCTTGAGCTTGTCCAGGTCCTTGAGCTCGATCTCGGGCAGGACTTCGAGTGTGGCCACGTAAGCAAAGCCCTCGCCGTCGCCGCCGTCTTCGGGCTCGATGCGCGGCGCGCCGGCCGGGTTCAGGTTTTCCTGCATGACGGCATCGGAGTAGCTCTTCTGCATGAGGTCGGACAGCACCTCCTCACGGATCTGCTTGCCGTAGCGCTGCTTGACGACCTTGGGCGGGACCTTGCCCGGGCGAAAGCCCTTGATCTTCGCCGTCTTGCCAACCGACTTGAGGCGCGAATCCACCTCTTGTTCGATGCGGTCGACGGGCAGTTCGATGCGCAGCTTGCGCTCGAGCGTCCCCGTCGATTCAACCGTGACCTGCATTGTTCTCGATCCTCATGGTCGTGGCCGCCGGCGATCTCGAGAGCGCCGCCCGCGGCCGTAAACTTTAAACGTATTCATTGGGTTATGACGGTTAGAGCCTGGTGCGAAAGGAGAGACTCGAACTCTCACGGGTTGCCCCACTGGAACCTAAATCCAGCGCGTCTACCAATTCCGCCACTTTCGCCGATCTGGTCGGAGGGCTAACAGGACCCGTCTATCCCGTCCAGCCGGGCAGTATACCCGAATCCGGGCGATTCTTCGCCTTCAGGCGAGCAAGCCGTAACGACCGCCGAGCTTCTGGTCGAGGCCCATCGTGCGGCCCGCATGCAGCCCGCCGAGCACGACCAGGATCACGAACCAGATGACGTCGTGGTTCTGGGCATCCAGGATGCCCTGGCCCTTCGCGAACCAGAAATTCAGCACCATGAAGGCGCCGAGAAATGACGCGTAGCGGGTCGCAAGGCCCAGTATCAGTGAGATTCCGAGCAGGACCTCGCCTGCCGTCACGAGGAAGCCAAACACGCCGCTGGCCGGCAGTATGACGTTCTCGACGACGGGCCGGTAAAAGCCGAAGGTATTGTCCGAGACCGCGTTCAGAAAACCCTCGACGTTGACGCCGCCGATGACTTTCACGATGCCGAAATACAGGAAAAACACCCCGGTGTAGACACGCAACAGCACGAGCGGCCAGGTAGCCAGCCGCGCGGCACGAAAGTCGTCGAGATTGCTCATACTTCCCTGTCCCGCTCTCCTCGGGTGAATGAGCAGTCTACACCACGGCCGGCGCGCTACAGCGCCGGCAGCACGCACAGCGCGAAGACCGCGAGTATGAGCAGGTAGCCGAACAAGCCCGACGGGCGAGGAGTTTCGTTTGCCATGCGTCTCTCCAGTAGAATGTCGAGGAGCTGTCATGGTTTCGCATGCGGCGCCGCTGGCCCTGATCGCGGGCTGATATCCACCTGATGAATGTATGAGGAAGCACCATGGACGTCTCTGATCTGCGCCGCTCGGTCGAGGACCGGGACCTCAACCGAGAGGACCTCGATGACGACCCGATCGCGCAGTTCGAACGCTGGTTCGGTGAGGCCTGCGAGCACGTGCCGTTCGAGCCGAATGGCGTGGCGCTCTGCACGGTCGATTCGAACGGCCGGCCGTCATCGCGCACCGTACTGATGAAGTATTTCGACGAATCCGGCTTCGTGTTCTTCACCAACTACACCAGCAACAAGGCCCGTGACATCGAGGCGAACAACCAGGTGTCGATGCTGTTCTTCTGGCGCGAGCTCGGCCGGCAGCTGAAGATCAACGGTCGCGCCGAGAAGATCGCGGCCACGGAAACGCTCAAGTATTTCGCGACCCGGCCGCGCGGCAGCCAGATCGGCGCGTGGGTCTCCGAGCAGAGCAGCATCGTTACCTCACGAACGCTGCTCGAAGCCAAGTTCGACGAAATGAAGCGCAAGTTCTCGAACAAGGAAGTGCCGCTGCCGTCGTTCTGGGGCGGCTACCGGGTCGTTCCCGAGCAGATCGAGTTCTGGCAGGGTCGAACCAATCGCCTGCACGACCGTTTCCAGTACAGGCGCGGCGATGACGACAGCTGGACGATCGAGCGGCTGGCGCCATAGCCGCGACCCGCGTCACACCGGGCGCCGATTTGTACGAGTAAAATCAAGGCTTTGAAGACCGGGGAGGCCCGCCCCGTGAAAGGCCGTATTCTCATCTCGCTGTTTGCGCTGCCGTTCGCCGGCGTCGGCGCATTCATGCTGTACTCGATCGGCAGCACGCTGTTCGATGCGTCGCGCATGAGCGGCTGGCAGCCTGTCGAGGCGCGCCTGACAAACGCCGGCTACACGTCACACCAAGGCGACGATTCCGATACCTACGAGGCCTACGCGCAGTACAGCTACAGCTGGCAAGGAATGGCCTACACCGGCGACCGGGTCGGGCTCTCGGGCGGCGGCGACAATATCGGCGACTACCAGCAGGACATCGGTCGCGAACTGAGCGCGGCGCTCGCAAGCGGCAACAACATCATCGTTTACGTCAACCAGGACGACCCGCGCGAGGCGGTCATCGACCGTGGCGTACGCTGGGGCCTGATCGGCTTCAAATCGATATTCGTATTCGTGTTCGGCGGCGTCGGCGTCGGCCTGCTGATCGCGATCTGGAGCGCACCGAAAGAGAAGGACAAGGATGATCCCAGGTATACGGCCGAGCCCTGGCTCCTGAACAATGACTGGCAGACCGCGTCGATCACCTCCGATTCGAAGATGGCGATGTGGGGCGCCTGGATGTTTGCCGGGTTCTGGAACGCGATCTCGTCGTTCACTCCGTTCATTGCGTGGGAGGAGGTAAACGACGGCAACTACATCGCGCTGGTCGCACTGCTGTTCCCGCTGATCGGTATCGGCTTGCTCGTCTGGGCGATCAGGCAGACCCGCGAGTGGCTGCGCTTTGGCCGCACGCCGGTCGTACTCGACCCGTTCCCGGGGGCAATCGGCGGCCACGTCGGCGGCACGATCGATATTGCGCTGCCCCACTCCTCGGCAAACACGTTCATGCTCACGCTCACGAATGCGCAGAGCTATGTTTCGGGCTCGGGCAAGAACCGCAGCCGTCGCGAAAACGCGCTCTGGCAGGACGAGTCCCTGGCGTTTGCCGAAACGGGCCCGAAGGGCACCCGGCTGAGCTTTCGCTTCGATGTACCCGATGGTCTTGCCGAATCCGACGCGGACACGAGCACCGACAGCTACAAGCTCTGGCGCCTGAATCTCCGCGCCGAACTCGATGGCACGAACCTGAACCGCAGCTTCGAAATTCCGGTCTATGCGACGGGAGAAACGTCGAAACACCTGTCGGCTCGTGCCGCGTCCGTCGCCATGTCCAGCCAGGCGGCGATTCACGACGACGCGATCCGCGATGTCGTCGAGGTCAGCTATGACGGCGTCGGCAAGAAACTCAGCTATTCGATGTTCCGGTTCTGGTGGTCGAACCTGGCCGGCACGGTGATCGGCGCCACATTCGCGGCAATCGGCGGCTGGCTGATTATCGAAGAAGGCCAGACGATCTTCGGCGGCATCTTCGGCAGCGTCGGCCTGATCGTCGCGCTGTCGGCGCTCTACATGCTGTTCCGCTCGCTCGAGGTCGTGCAGGAAGGCGACCGGATCCGCTCGATTACTCGCTGGCTCGGCCTGCCGGTGCGGACCCGTGAACTGCGGCGCTCGGAGTTCTATCGCTTCGAAAAGGAAGCGAACCGGCAAACGCAGGCCGGCAACTCGCACGTCATGTACTACAAGATCACGGCTATTGCGCGCGACGCGCGCGAGATCGTGCTCGGTGAAGGATTCCGCGGCGCGTCTGGCGCCGACGCGGGAGTTCGTTTCCTGGAACGGGAACTCGGACTCGAAGAACAGGACGCAAGCTCATTCTGACCCCGGGCTGGCTGATCCTCCCGAACCAGGTGTGCCGCAGCGGTAACATTCGCCGCGGATCAGATGCGGCGATAGACGCTGTGTGTGCTATTTTTCGTCTATGCCGAGCGCCTACTTCGTCTCAGACATCCACATCATGTCGCCGGAGTGCCCGCGCGCTCGGGCCTTCGTCGAATTCCTGCGCTCGCTGACCCGGGCGTCCGCGTCGCACCTGTTCCTGCTCGGCGATATTTTCGATCTCTGGGTCGCCGACCACCGCTACTTTGTCGATCGCTACCGAGACATCGTCGACGAGGTCCGCCGCCTCAAGGATGACGGTGTCGAGGTCCACTATTTCGAGGGCAATCACGATCTGCACCTGCGCTACTTCTGGGCCGACCAGCTCGGCGTTTCTGTCCATCCGGGTCCGATCTACTCGCGGCTCGGCGAGACTACGGCGCGCCTCGAACACGGCGACCAGATGGACCCGGACGACAAGGGCTACCTGTTCCTGCGCTGGTTCCTGCGGACTGCGGTCATACGCTTCCTCATTCGCCATCTGCCGGGCCGGCTCATCGCCCGTATCGGTGATCGCGCCAGCGCAACGAGTCGCCACTACACGTCGACGGCGAAGGGTATCGACGCCGAGAGCGCGATTGGCAAGATTCGAACGCACGCGGCAAAAGCACACGCCGAAAAGCCTTTCGACATCATCATCTCGGGCCACGTGCACGTCAGGGACGATTGGCAGGCAGACGACGGCGGGTTTCGATCGATCAATCTCGGCAGCTGGTTCGACCGGCCGAACTATTTCAAGCTCGACGAAGACGAAGCCGGGTTCCACGAACTGGCGGTCAACGAAGATGCGAGGACCGCGCAGAACCTGACCGAACCGGCGGCCGCCTCATGAGCGCAATCCGGACAGCGGTTGTCGGCGTCGGCGCCATGGGCAAGTGGCATGCGGAGAAATTCGCGGCGCTGCCCGAATCAAAGCTGGTCGCGGTCGTGGACGCGGATGACGCCCGAGCGAGTGACGTTGCCGAGCCGCTCGGCGCCTCTCCTGAAGCCGACTTCAAGGCGCTCATCGGCAAGGTCGACGCGGTCTCCATAGCCACGCCCACGTCGTCTCATTTCGAGATTGCGAGCACCTTGCTCGACAATGGCATTCACGTGCTGATCGAAAAGCCGATTGCGGCAACGATCGACGAGGCCCGCGAACTCGTCGAGCTGGCGGAGTCGAAGGGCCTGATCATCCAGGTGGGACACCTCGAACGATTCAACCCGGCAATCGCCGCCATCCGCGACAAAGTACGCAACCCCCAGTTCATCGAATCGAACAGGATCGCGCCTTACAAGCCTCGCTCGCTCGACGTGAGCGTCGTCCTGGACCTCATGATTCACGATATCGACCTGATTCACAGCCTGGCCGACTCGCCCATGACCGAGGTCGATGCGGTCGGCCGCTCGATATTTTCAGACAGCATCGACGTCGCCAATGCGCGGCTTCGTTTCGAGAATGGCTGCGTCGCCAACGTAACCAGCAGCAGGATCAGTATGAAGACGGAGCGCTCGCTGCGAATCTTCCAGGCGGATGGCTACTTGTCAGTCGACATGCACAACAAAGCGGTTACCTGCTACAGCAAACGTGGCAGCGGTCCCGTCAAGGGCCCGGAGGACGTCGAGGTGGAGAAACAGAGTTTCGGCGACAGCGACGCACTGCTCGAGCAGGCGCGTGCTTTCCTGGAATCCGTAGCGGGCGGGCCGCCGCCACTCGTCAGCGGTCGCACGGCAATGGAGGCACTCAGGACCGCGACCGAGATCAGCAAGATGGTCGGCAGCGACCTCGGCTGAACTTCACCTGCCTCGTTTGCTGCCTCGTTTGCCTCGCGCGAAACCGTAGCTTCCGTATTTGCTTTTGACGGCAAGCCACGTGCGCAGGTACGCGACTTCGTCGGTGTCTTCAATACCGGATAGTTCGCGGTCACCGTCGCGTAGCGCCTTGAAGGCGGCTTCCAGTGCGCGGTAACGGTCACCTTTAACGCCGTTGCGCCGCAGCCCTATCGTGTTCAGCCGATAGTGGCGCACCGGATCACCGCCGATCAGCGTAAACGGCAGCGCGTCCTTTCTGAGTGGCACAAAGCCCGCAACCATGCAAAACGGCCCGATGCGCGTGAACTGGTGCGCACCCGCGGCACCGCCCATGACAACGTTATCGCCCACCTCGACGTGTCCGGCGAGCAGGACGTTACTCGTCAGCGTGACGTTGTCGCCCATAATCGTGTCGTGGCCGACATGAACCCCGGCCATCAGGTGGCAGTTGGAGCCGATCCGCGTCTCGGCGCCAGCCAGGAATGGCCGATGGACAGTGACGAATTCGCGCACGACGTTGTTGTCACCGATGACGACCCACGTCTCCGAGCCATCGTAGTCCGTGTGCTGCGGATCGCCGCCGATGACGGCATGCGCGTCGATGCGATTGTTCGACCCGATTCGGCAGAAGCTGCGGATGACCGCGTGCGGACCCACGGTCGAGTTCGCGCCAATCTCGACGTGACCCTCGATGACCGCGCCGGGACCGACCCTGACCGACGGATGAAGTATCGCGCCGTCCGACACGATGGCCGTCGGATGTATCAGGGAATCACTCATTCATCGGCTTCCGACGGCTGCCTGGCTCTCCTCGATCAGCGACTGAATTGCCGTCTGCATCTGGAGGCGTAGTTCCTCGGTCTGTTCCGGCGACAGGCTGCGCGGCACCTCGATCGGTTCGCCGACGGCGATCGCCACTTTCGCGAACGGTTTCGGAATCATGAAGCGGTCCCAGGTCTTGAGCACCCAGGCCCTGTCCGCGGCGTAGCCGATCGGCACCATGGGCGCACCGCCGATGCGCGCCATCAGCACCGTGCCGGC
>JAAUXY010076313.1_pt1 | contig 10629 bp, 7 predicted proteins | sample 7278121 | NCBI WGS metagenome assembly JAAUXY01 (sample SAMN14350117, study PRJNA611818) | marine sediment metagenome | isolation source: surface marine sediment (1.8m) | place: French Polynesia: Moorea | collected 2018-08
CACCTTGGTGATCGCGGCCGTCAGTGTCGTCTTACCGTGATCCACGTGGCCGATCGTGCCGATGTTCACGTGTGGCTTAGTGCGCTCAAACTTCTCTTTAGCCATCGTATCCTCCTGGGAACTGTCTCTAGGTCTTCCTCGGTGGGTCTTGAATATCTCAGCCCGCGGCGCGTGCGACCACCTGATCGGAGACGTCGCGCGGCGCGTGCTCGTAGTTGTCGAATTGCATCGTGTAATTGGCTCGGCCCTGGGTCACTGACCTCAGATCGGTGGCGTAACCGAACATTTCAGCCAACGGCACTTTGCAGCTGATGACCTGCGCGCCGCTACGCGCCTCCATCGACTGCACGCGACCGCGCCGTGACGTGAGGTCGCCGATGACCTCACCCATGTAGTCTTCCGGGGTCACCACCTCGACCGACATCACCGGCTCGAGCAACACTGGCCGCGCCTTGCGGCAAGCGTCCTGGAAGGCCATCGAGCCGGCGATCTTGAACGCTACCTCGGAGGAGTCGACGTCGTGGCTGCTGCCGTCGATGAGGTCGACTTCGATTCCCGAGATCGGGTAACCGGCCAGTGGCCCGGTCTCCATGGCCTCGGCGATTCCCTGGTGGATCGGCTTGATGAATTCGCGAGGGATCACCCCGCCGACGATCCGATTGTTGAACACCAGGTGCTCGGTGGCGTGGGGGCGTACCAGGATCTCGCAGTGCCCGTACTGACCCCGACCGCCGGTCTGACGCACGAAGCGCCCTTCACCCTCGGCCTCGTCGGTGATCGTCTCTTTGTAGGCCACCTGCGGCCGGCCGATGTTGGCGCCGACGGAAAACTCGCGCACCAGGCGATCGGTAATGATCTCGAGGTGCAGCTCGCCCATGCCGGAGATCAGAGTCTGGCCGGTATCCTGATCGGTGTGGACCCGGAAGGTGGGATCTTCCTGCTGGAGCTTGGTCAAGGAGACGGCCAGCTTTTCTTGATCCGCCTTGGTCTTGGGCTCGATCGCGACCGCGATCACCGGCTCCGGAAAGCTCATCGACTCGAGCACGATCGGCTCTTTGGCTGAGCAGATGGTGTCGCCGGTGGTGGCGTCTCTGAGACCCACCGCCGCGGCGATATCTCCGGACCAGACCTCCCGAATCTCCTCACGTTTGTTGGCGTGCATCTTGAGGATTCGGCCGATACGCCCCTTGCGCCGCTTGTTGGCGTTGTAGACGCCACCGCCGGCTTCGACCCGACCGGAGTAGACCCGGAAGTAAGCCAGCTGACCGACGAAAGGATCGGTGATGATCTTGAAAACCAGGGCCGACAGCGGTTCGTCGTCCGACGGCTTGCGCGACAGCGGCACTTCGCCGGTAACGTCGGTACCCTCGATCGCCCCCACCTCGACCGGTGACGGCAGAAAGCTGACGACCGCGTCGAGCAACGGCTGGACGCCCTTGTTTTTGAAGGCGGAACCGCACAGCACCGGCTGGAGACGATTGTCTACGGTCGCCCGCCGAAGGGCCGCGATCAGCTCGCTGTCGTCGATGTCCGCTCCCGACAGGTATTTCTCGAGCAGCGCGTCGTCGGTCTCGGCAACGGTCTCGATCAGCTGCTCGCGCATGACCTGCGCGGACTCTTCGAGCTCCGCGGGGATGTCGGCGAGCTCGTAGTCGGCCCCCAGGCTCTCGGTGTCGTAGGAGATGCCCTTCATCCGAACCAGGTCGATGACGCCGCGAAAGTCGGCTTCGACCCCCCAGGGCAGCTGAACCGCTACCGGGGAGGCCTTGAGCCGCGATCGCATCATGCTGATGCAGCGATCGTAGTCGGCCCCGACCCGGTCCATCTTGTTGACGAACGCGATTCGCGGCACCCGATACTTATCGGCCTGGCGCCATACGGTTTCGGACTGGGGCTCGACGCCGCCAACGGCGTCAAACACCGCGACCGCGCCGTCGAGCACCCGCAGCGAACGTTCGACTTCGGCGGTGAAGTCGACGTGCCCCGGGGTGTCGATGATGTTGATCTGATGATCGGACCAGGTGCAGGTTGTCGCCGCCGACGTGATGGTGATCCCACGCTCCTGCTCTTGAACCATCCAGTCCATCGTCGCGGTCCCGTCGTGAACTTCACCGATCTTGTAGTTGATTCCGGTGTAGTACAGGATCCGCTCGGTAGTCGTCGTCTTACCGGCATCAATGTGGGCCATGATGCCGATATTCCTGATCTTGTCGAGGTTGACTTGGCGTGCCATCGGGAAGCTCCGGGGGTCTCGAACAGAACGCTGCCGTGCCGCGGGAGGACCCGCTGCCGGCTCGTGCTGTTTCGTTAGACCGTAAACTGCGAATAGATCTGACCCCTGGTTAATGATGCGAGATGACTCGATGGAACACTGGTCGCTTCGACTCGATCGCTAGACGGGAACTACCACCAGACACCTACCATCGATAGTGCGCGAAGGCCTTGTTGGCCTCGGCCATGCGGTGGGTGTCGTCTTTCTTCTTGATCGCCGCGCCGCGATGGCTGGCGGCATCCATGAACTCATTAGCCAACCGAACGTCCATGGTCTTCTCGCCCCGACGCAACGCGCTCTGAATCAACCAGCGCATCGACAGGGCCAGACGGCGCGACGGACGCACTTCGATCGGCACCTGATAGGTCGAGCCGCCCACGCGCCTCGACTTGACCTCGACCACCGGTTTGACGTTGTCCACCGCCTTCTTGAAGATCTTCATCGGGTCTTCTTCAGTGCGCTCCTGGATCAACGACAGGGCATCGTAGAGCAGCTTTTCAGCCACGGACTTCTTGCCGTCACGCATGACGACATTGACGAACTTGGTCACCAGCTGCGAGTTGTACAGCGGGTCCGGCAGGATCGGACGTTTCGGAACTTCACGGCGCCTGGGCATCTTGAATCCTCGTCAAACAGGAACTATTCAATCTTGGCTCGGGGCTACCCCTTCGGACGCTTGGTTCCGTACTTGGAACGGCCGCGACGGCGGTCGTCGACGCCGACCGCGTCGAGCGTGCCTCGAATGACGTGGTAGCGCACTCCCGGCAGGTCCTTCACACGACCGCCGCGGATCAGCACGATCGAGTGCTCTTGGAGGTTGTGCCCCACGCCGGGAATGTAAGTCGTCACCTCGATACCGTTGGTCAACCGGACGCGGGCTACTTTGCGCAGCGCCGAATTCGGCTTCTTCGGCGTCTGGGTATAGACGCGGACGCAAACGCCGCGCTTCTGAGGCGATGCTTGGAGCGCCGGGCTCTTGGTATGCGCCTTCTGACGGCGGCGCCCTTTCTTCACCAGCTGATGGATGGTCGGCATCCGATGACTCTCCTACTGTCGCGTTTCCCTGGAGGGTCGTTCCGCCTCAGGGAATCTGCTCGCACACCTTGACGGCGGGCGCGTCTATGACTGCTCACCAGAGACATAAAAACCTGGGCGGGACGTCCCGGAGACTCCTACCGGCGAGCGTTGAACTTCTTGCTTCCCTCAGAGGGAGGCGAATACAAACTGTCTGAAAATTGGGCTGAACAGGCAGGTCAGTCGCTTGGCCATCATCGAGAGGCAGTGCCTGAAGATCTTGCCTGACGTGGGCCCCAAAAAATGGGATGTCAGACGGACCACGCTCTCGACTGCACCTTCCGGTTGCGCCGCGGACGCACGAGAGTAGCAGAGCCCCCCTGGGTCGTCAAGAGGGTATTCTAATGAAAGTCAACCGGAGCCAACGGCCAGCTTCAGCACTTCGTGAACGTCGAAGTCGCCCCCATGCCGGGTGAGCCATTTCTGCGCCTTACGCACAGCCGGCCGCCACTCGTCCGCACGATCGGCGACATCGCGCTCGAGCAGCGCAATAACGGTGGCGGTCGCCACTACCGCCTCGCCGTACTCGCTGGCGGCGCGCCCGACCTCCGCAAGATCTTCGCCTAGCCACTGTTTCAGCGCTCCGCTGAGGTGAAAGCTGCCGTCGGCTTTCTGGGTCATGAGCAGGCTATAGAGGCGGTCTTCGGGCGCTGCTTGCTCTGCGGCCACGCTGATAGCAGTCCGGCGTTCTGAGCGTTCGGAGGCCGGCCGCTTGGCCCGGAAGAATTCGCCGATCGCCGCGGAGGCACGCTGCAGGCCGATCGGAGCGCACGACGCCAAGGCAACCTTTGCCCTGCGCAGCGCAGCGTGCGTGGCGGCCGGCGTCAACATAGCGTCCATCTCCGATGGCCCGCCCGCAAAGGCCGGCTGCAAAGCCCCCGCTCCCGTCATGGTGCCACGACGCTTGCGAACACCTCCACGCGGTACGGCAGCGGTCAGGCGACCGTGGCCACCCCAACCGATCGTGAGCGCGATCGGTATCTGGCGCAGCTTGGCGGGCCCCTGGACCCGCTCTTCCTCGAGCCGCTCCTCGACCGCTACATAGCTGGTGACGCTGGAGAGCAATCCATAAGTTCGGCCGAGCTCGACCAGTCGCCGGCGGCGGCGCTTTTCGGCTTCCGGTCGCCTTTGAGCCGAGCCGGCAGCGGCGCGGCGTTCAAGGTCACGGATCCGTTCCCGCGCCCAGAGCCTGGGTATCGGGCCGCCGACCTCGGCGCCGTCGACATCCAAGGCCAGCGGCCAGCTCGCGCCAGCGGCGGAGAGAGTGACCGTGGAGACACTGGCCGAATCACCGGGATTGTCCTTCTCTGGATCGAAGCGGCCAAAAACCGTCAGGCTGTCACCGGCAAAGATCGGCGGTATCCGAAACGGGGCCTGCTCGATTTCGAGGTCGCCCCAATCCAGCTGAACGTCGTCGAGTGCCGGCGTGCGCACGCGACCGAACATCCTCAACACCTTGGGTTCGATGCGCTCGCCGGGAAAGATAAATTCCGCCGCCCCGCCGGTGACCCTAGCCAGCTCGCGCACCAGGTACTCGCTGGAGCCGGCGCCAATGCCAAAGGTGAAGATGCGCACCTCATCTGCCGAGTGCTCGGCGAGAGCCACGATCTCGCTTTCATTGGCCACCTCACCGTCGGTCAGAAGCAGGATCTGGCGTCGCCGATCCGGATCCTGACGAAGCTGAAGAGCCTGACGCAGAGGCTTCAGAATCTCAGTGCCTCCCAGGTTGGCACTGACATTTTCGATATATCGGGTTGCTTCATCCAGAGTGTCGTCATCGAAAGGCCGCGGCCGACGCCACAGCGACTCGAACTTATTGCCGAAACGCACGATTTGAAAGCTATCCCCTTCTTCCAGCGCCCGGATCGACAGCGCCAGCGCCCGGCGTGCCTGGTCGATCGAGTCGCCGAGCATTGAGCCGGAGCAGTCGAGCAGGAAGATCACTTCCGAGGCTCCTTGCGGCCGGGCTTCGAGATCGGGGCAAAACGTCACCTGGCAGAAGCCGGAGCCGTCGTCCCCACGAACCGCGCGGGCGATCGGATGATGCGGCTCGGTGGTCTCGACCACCAGCACGAAGTCACGATCGAGCGCCGTCTGTTCGCGCGCCAGCTCAACCGTGGCGCCGGTCTCGCGCAAGCAGACCCGAACCGGATGGCTGGGCGACTCGACGCCGGCGATCGGCCCGCCGGCTTCCACCTCGACACGCAGCTCGAGGCCGTAGGGAACTTCCTGCCAACGCTCGGGATTGACCCGTTCGCCGTCGGGCTGCCCCACCTCAGCCGGAGTATCGCGGGGTACGTAGCGAGGCGAGACCGTGGTCGGAATCATCAGACGGACACCCGCTCCTTGATGTGCGGCCAGAGCCACGTAGGTGATCCGGATCTCGACCGCTTCGCCCGGCCGGAGATTGCCGACCGAGGCGGTGAAGACATTGGGCCGTTCCTGATCGAGCAGAAACGCGCCGTGACCGTCGGCCATGGCGTCGTCGTAGATTTCGAACGCCTCTTCTCGCTCCGCAACCCGGCCACGGATGATCTTTTCGCCGACCCTGGCTTCGAAGCCGCACACCGCCGCACCTTCCTCGAGCGGAAAGACATAGACCGCCTCGACCGCGATCGACTCACGGTTGCGGTAGCGCTGGGCGACCGTCACCTCAGTTCCCAACCCCTCGAGACGAGCGTCAATACGAACGCCCTCGAGCGGAACCAGCCTCTGGCCGGAGACAAACAGACCGCAAAATTCCGACATCGGTATTCTTCTCTCTGCCTGAATGCTCATCATCGTCCTCCTTGCCGGATGATTCTCCGGATCGCATCTATCGCCGACCGGGCCTGCCGTGGAGTGAGGGCCATATCGCGCAGGTGAAGCTCGACGCCGTCGTCGATTTCGAGGCGCGTCCAGCGGCTGAGACGATCAGGCGCCGGCAGGTCGCGCGCCCGACTCACGGCTCGGGGCGCTTCGGGCGAGGCGAGCTCAGCGGCAATCTCAACCAGCGGCCGGCCCGCCTGCTGTAGCTCACGGATACGGATCAGGGTGCCTAGATGTCTGTCGGTGTAGTGGCGCCCGCGCCCCAGCCCGGTCGGCGCTTCGAGCAGGCCACGCTGCACGTAGTAACGCACCGTCCGTCGGCTGACGCCACCCAGCGCCGCCAACTCACCAATCGAGTAGCGACCGCCGCCGCTCGGACGGCGCTTGCTGTTGGTATCACGGTTGGCCCGGTGGTCGTCGTCGTTCATCACGACACCTAATATAACACTTCAGTGTCACATTATCAAGTGTCACATTCCGAGCACGACGCATAAACTCAGCGCTTCGCGCGAACCTGCGCGGGAGGACGGTGGCGGCGAAGGTCTGCGCTCAAAAAGCCCAACTAGATCGCGTCCAGAAACGCTGGCAGGCCGGTCGCGCGGGTGGGCTGCGCGCGGTGCTGCGTAACTCGCTTGGTCCTCAGCGAAGAGCTGTCAGCGGAGTTCATCAGCGGCTTACGTCATTGCGCTCGCTGGAGCGCTCAGACATCCTCGCCCGTGCTCGCTCCACCCGCGCGACCTCTGAGGTGGGAAATAGGTGTTTCTGGATGAGATCCAACTAGGTTGGGCAATTACCCCCAGACGTCCCGGTAGCGGCCTAGCCAACCCATGCCGCTACCTCAGGGTTCCGGAGCTTCTGGTGTCACATTCTCAGCCGCGCAGGCGCATCGCGGCGAAGCTCGGGTGGCCGATCGGCGAGAGGGTGAAACCCTCGAGCCGCCAGGCGTGGACCGCGGTTGCGGGTCCGTAGAGAAGGGGAAAGACCGGCACCTCTTGAGCCACATCACGCAACAACTGCACCCGGTCGTGATCGTCCTGACTGGCGCGCAGACGTCTCAGAACCTCATCCGCCGCCGGCCATCGCCAACGGCTGAAGTTGGCGTGGCTGGCCAGGCCACCGCCGATCTCGGGGATGGCTTCGGACGATAGCAACGCCTCGAGAAAATCTACCGGGTCGGGTGTGTCTGCAATCCAACCGCCGAGGTAGAGATCGAACTCGCCGGCCGTGATCCGGCGGGTCAGATCCTCAGCGCCGGTCGACATCTCCACATTCACCGACAAGCCGATCGCCGCGAGTTGTTCGGTCAGCTTGGCGGCGACTCTGGACGGCTGCGGAAGGTAGGGTCGCGGGCTCCAGATCACCAGCAAGTTGAGCGCCTCGGGCAGCTGAGCGCGATGTGGCGCCAGGAGCTCTCGCGCTTTCTGAACGTCGAAGACGATGCCGTCCAGCGACCAACCGAGCATCGGCGGCAGCAGGCCGCTGGCAGTGTTGTTGGTAATCGTGATCGGGTCGGAATAGAGCAAGGCGGCCAGGGTTTTGCGGTCGATGGCCATCGCCATCGCTTGGCGTGCCGCGGGGTCGCGAATCTTCTCGGTGTTGAAGAATAAGAGCGCGGTCGATTTTCCCGGCACACTGTGGCGACGCACGCCCTTGAGCGGCTTTTGTTGCTCGGAGGTCAAGACGTTGGTGAAATCTACCTCGCCACTTTCGATCGCCCCGAGCAGGGCACGCGGGGTGCCGTCGTCTTCCGGCGGATAGACCTCGAAGTGGATCTCAGGAATCGGTACCGGGTCGCGGTAGTGTGGATTGCGGACCAGGCGGAGACCGCTACCGGACCCGGAGGCCGCGACATAGGGCCCTGTCCCGATCTGGTCTTCGCCACCGTCGCGGATCACCGCGCAGTCGGGCACCGTCAGGGCGAAGTCGAACCGTGCATTCGGCCGTTCGAGGGTGAAGACGATGCGATTCCCTCGGGCCTCGACCCGCGCCTGACCGGCCAGAGCGGGCGAGCGCCCGAGGGTCTGTGCCACCTCATCCGCCGTCAGCTCAGAGCCGTCGGAGAAGCGCACGCCTTCACGCAGCCCGGCCGAAAGCACCGGCCGCTCGGCGGAACCCGCCGCCTCTTCGACCAACGGCTCCTCGAACAGAAGCGGCTCGGCCTCGAGCGAGACCCCACGCACCGCGTAGGGCGTCTCGAAGATCTGGGACCCGACCAACGCCCTCCCCATTTCCCACGCGCCCCGGGGATCGAGACTCTCGATCGGAGCTAGCAGGCCGACGCGGAGGATGTTTGGGGGAGGAGCCATCAAGTCTACCACTGTACCTCAGTCGGTACCATTTCCAACAAGATCCGTCGCAACTATCCCGACGAGACCCGCCACGCCTTTCAACCGGGCGACGCAGGCGTCGCTCCTACGATGGCCGACAGTGACAGACCGGAGACCGATGCCGAGCTCAGTTTTGCCCGACGCCACCGAGGGCAGCCAGCGCCTGTTGGCGAGCGGCCTCGAATTCGTCGCCCGGATTCCACGACGGCATCTCGTCCTGCTCGGCGACGGGGCGATCCACGAAGTCGGTACCGGTATCCAGGTAAACCGCGGGCACACCGATCTTGGCCAGGTTGAACTGGTCTGAGCGGTAGAAGAAGCCGCGATCAGGGAACTGGTCACCCTGGACGGTGCGACCCTGCTCGGCAGCGTATTTCTCAACCACGGAGTCGAGCGACGACTTGCCGTAGCCGATGTAGGTGACATCCCGGTTCTTACCCCAGATGTTGCCGCCGTCGAAGTTGAGATTGGCGGCTTGGCGACCCGGAGCGACGGTGGGATTAGCGGCGTAATAACCGAACCCAAGAGTCCCTGCTCTTCGGCCGCCACCATGGCGATCAAGATCGAACGCCGGGGACGTTCGGGTAGGGCGTTGAAAGCCCGACCGAGAGCCAGTATCTGGGACATGCCGGCGCCGTTGTCGAGCGCGCCGTTGTAGATGGCGTCGCCGTCGTCATTCGGCTTGCCGACGCCGATATGGTCGTGGTGGGCGGTGTAGATAATGTGCTCTTGGCCGAGCTCGGGATCGCGGCCGGGCAGCACGCCGAGGACGTTGGCGGTCTCGACGGTCTCGAGCTCGACAGATAGCGACAGCGAAGTGGTGATCCCCAGCGGCATAGGTTTGAAGTCTGTTTGCCTGGCCGCTTCCCGAGCCGCGTCCAGATCCTGGCCGGCGAACTCGAAGATCCGGCGCATGGCGTCCTCGGACGTCCAGGCGCCGATCTGAATCCGCGGCTCGTCGCCGGCTGGGATCTCGAACTGGGGTCCGGTCCAAGACGTCTGAACGACCTGGAAGGGATAGCCCGCCGACGGCGTGGTGTGAATGACAATCGCGCCAGCGGCGCCGAGCTCGGCCGCCTTCTCGTATTTGTAGCTCCAGCGCCCGTAGTAGAGGCGACGATCGCCTTCGAACAGCGCCGGATCCCAGTCCGGGTCGTTGTTCATCACGACCAACATCTTGCCCGTGACGTCAACGTCTTTGAAGTCATCCCAGCCGTACTCGGGCGCCCGGATACCGTAACCGACAAAGATCAGCTCGGCGCCATCGATCGCCGCTGTCTCAGCCTGGACGCCGCTGCAGGCGATATAGTCGTCCCACCAGGCGAGATCGAGGCTCTTGCCACCGCGCTGGAAGCTCCAGACCTCGGGCACCTTGGAGTCGACGCTGACGATCTCAAAAGGCTGCAACCAGCCGCCGTCCGCGGCACCCGGCTCGAAGCCCACTTCCTTCAGCTGAGCGACCAGATATTCCTGGGTCATACGGTCGCCGTCACTGCCGGGACCCCGCCCCTGGTAGCTGTCATCGCCGAGCTCGGCGATCGGGGGCCGCAGCACCTCAGCGGTGATCACGCTGGCGGCGATGTCGGCCGTGGCCAAGAGATCCGCCGCCGCTGGCTCCTCGGCCGGAGGAGCACAGGCGGAGAGTAGAGGCAAAAAAAGACCATCAAGGCATCGCGAGAGAGCTTTTCGGACATGAAGTCTCCTTTGCGTTTCAGCTTCTGCAGAGTTTTGAACAGGCCAACAGTTCTCAACTGTCGACTGGAGATACGCCGAACGCGACCGGATCGTTGACCACACACCGGGCCACGGCAGCATACTCGTGCTCGTCTTGTAGATAGTGCTCCGTCAAGAATTCCTCCAGATCAGCGGCTAAATCGTGCTTGCCGGCTTCTCTTTGTGCGTCAATCACTCTTAGAAAGTCGACGACTTTCAAAATGCTGCTCTGACGAAGATCACGTAACCGTCTCCTATTGAGATGGAAGACGTCGATCGAGGCTGCGCCCCGCACATTACCGTTGAGGCTCAGGGCCCTACCTCGAGCATCGAAAGTAAGGACCTCCTCCGGACGATCCTTGCACGGATCCAACAGCAGATGATCCTCCAATTCGATCGCGTGCGCAGGATTCATCGCACGAGTGGACTCATCTG
>JAAUXY010028335.1_pt1 | contig 10620 bp, 9 predicted proteins | sample 7278121 | NCBI WGS metagenome assembly JAAUXY01 (sample SAMN14350117, study PRJNA611818) | marine sediment metagenome | isolation source: surface marine sediment (1.8m) | place: French Polynesia: Moorea | collected 2018-08
GCCAGTCTTCGACAGGCCGGCCCTCGATCAGGCATTTGCTGTCTCCGCAGCCGGAACAGCTCACCTCCTTGAACAGCACCTGGCGGCCGGTGAAGCGCGTGGTGTAGCCGGAGGCGTAGCCGATCTGCATCCAGCAGACCGGCTCGACGCTGACGCCAAACTCGGCCAGGAATACTTCCGCTTCGAAGGAGTTCTCCCACTCGAACAGGCCGTGGAAGGACCCCGTGTCGTAATCCAGGTCGAGTTTCACGGGAATGACCTTGGCCTGGCCCGTCACCATGTGAGACTGGGGACCGACCGAAAACACATCGAACACCGAGGCGTCAGGGCGGAGTTTTCTCGCGGTATCCGCGTCTTTTTGCCCGGCGATGTATCCCATGCGCATCAGCAGAGACTTTGCCCGCTCGACGCCGAGGGATTCGATCATTTCCCGTCGTAGCGCCCGTATCTCACTGCTGTGGAGCAGTATCATTCGCTCCTCAGCCAGCCAGATTCGACCTTCCTCGGATTCGAAGCGAATCAGGCTCCAGAGGTCGTCAAACGAAGGAAGATCAGGAAGGCTTTCATTCATCAGGCGTGGATATCACCGTACTCCGGGTCGCGACCGTCATACTCTTTCCAGTCATCGGAAACACGCACTTCATCGATCAACGTGCGCTGCATCAGCCGGTCATTCCGGAACCACTGCCAGACACGCGCGCGTGCGTTGCCGTCGTCGCTCAGTTGTATCATCTCATAGAGGTACAGGTCGGGTTCGCCGGCGCGGGTCCAGTGCAGCATCATCGTGCGCCCTTTCTCGTCAAGCTCGACCGCGGCGGCCCAGCCATCGATGATGCCGGAGAGAATCAGCTTGTTGTCTACGATCTGCGCCGGGAAGTCGCGCGTTTCCTTCTTGCCATCGGCCCAGCGATAGAGATTCGTCTGGTGGTAGTCACGGTCTTCCTTGATACGGCAGATCAGCCGGGAACGATGCTCGTCGATCTTGGTGCCCGCGGCATCGTAGTAACGGTAGTAGCCTTCCCAGACGCCTTCGTTGCGTGCAAGGAGCGGCATGTTTGATCGTAATGACATGTTTTCACCTCATTTAAGGCCCAGCGATCCCGGGTTCACTCGGCTCTCGGGATCAACCGCCTGTTTGACAGCTTCGACGACGCGCCACGACTCAGGCCGCAGCCCGTCACGATAAGGATATGACTTGCCGATCTGCATGTGTATGCCTCCGGCATTGCGGAACAAGTCGATCAGTTCACTGCGGATCATCGCAGTTGCTTCGGACGCCGCCGGATTGGCATCGAAGCAAGGCATCCTTTTCAGCACGCCCGGCTCGACCGTCGCTTCGTGAATCTCGTTCAGCGAGTCCGGTGTGAAGAACACCGGTTCGATCACGAAGCCGTTCGTAGACACCGTCGCCAGCAGGAAGCCGTGACCGATGCCATGCTGTTCCATCAGCACGTCGTGGTTCTCGAACAAGGCCTTCACGTCGGCGAGTACCTGTTCGGCGCGGGAGTGTGGAACGAGTGTGTGGACGGGAACCCATCGTTCCCCGTTTGGACCGACCATGTTGTTGAGTGGCGTGAACGGGTTTGCCCGCAGGATCTTCGGGATGCTGTTCTCGATCTCCTTGCCGCCTCGTTCGGTACACAAACTGCGCACCTCATCAGCCGCCGATGTTGCCGCGGCCGGGGTGCGCTCCTCGATCATGACGTGCAGCGAATACTGAACGTTCTCCATGAATCCGCGACCCGCGACAGCAACACGGGTACCATCCTTGATCGCACCGAGAATCGAGCCGCTGGATTTCAGCACGCCAGCAAATTTCTTGACGTCGCTCATCAGGCTTTCGCGCTGCATGCGAACGGTCTGCAGGTTCGGGTCGAACGCAAAACACTCGTCGGCCAGACCGGCTCGCGCCACGTCGCTCATTGCTGCAACCAGGGCCGGGTAATCCTCGAAATCGAAACTCAGGTGTGCGCGATGTTCGAACGCCGGGACGAGCCGCAGCGTCACGGTCGCTTTGAGGCCCAGGGCCCCGGTGTCGCAGGAGAACAGGCCCGTCAGGTCCGGACCGTAGTGCCGGAAAAACGGCGCGCCGTTCCTCTGCGCATTCGCACCGGTGCGCACGATACTGCCATCGGCGAGCACGACCTCGAGTCCTATCACTGAATCGGCCGCTGTGCCGTGACGCGCCGAGCCCCAGAAGATCGAGTTCTGCGAGATACCCCCGCCGACGGTCGCATGAATGCCCGACAGGGTGCCCCAGAACGGAGTGCGACACCCGGTTGCCTCGAGCGCCTCGTGCAGGGTCTTCCAGGTGCAGCCCGCTTCGACGGTGACGTACATGTCGGTCGTGTTGATGTCCAGCACCCGGTCCATGCGCTGCATGTCGACGATGACGCTGCCCTCTTCACTGGGTACGTAGCCGCTCGTGTATGACATGCCACCACCGCGTGCGATGACCGCATGTCCGGCATTTGTCACGGCTGCAACGACGCGGGACAGTTCCTCAATGCTTCCCGGCCGCGCAACGGCAATCGCCGGCAGACCCTTCGTATACACGTCCTGCGAGTACAGGACGCAGCTGTCCTCGTCGGTCAGGACAGATTCGCTGCCCAATACGCGCACCAGCGCCTCTATCATTGCTTTTTCCCGCGATTCCGACACAATGTCTTATTAATATATCATTATAGCTGTTGCACGATTCATGACCGACAACACGCGAGTTCTGCTGCGGCGCCAGTGTGAAGGTGTGCCGCAACCCGATGACTTTGAAATTACCACGGCGCCGATGCCGGAAACCGCGGATGGCCAGCTGCAATGCGAGACCATCTACCTCTCGCTCGATCCATACCTTCGCGGCCGCATCAGCGGTCGTCACCTGACCGGAGCGATACGTCCGGGCGAGCTCATGGCGGGCGAAGCCATCAGCCGCGTGCTCGAATCGAAGCATTCCGATTTCGCTGCGGGTGACGTCATCGCCGCACACAGCGGCTGGCAGGCGTTCAGTGCGGTCGACGCCGAAGCCGCACGCAAGCTTGACCCTTCCGTCGGACCGCTGTCGACGTTTCTCGGCATCCTCGGCATGCCCGGCCTGACCGCATACGCGGGCCTTTTGCGTCTTGGCGAGCCACGCGAAGGCGACGCCGTGCTCGTTTCGGCAGCCTCGGGCGCCGTTGGTTCCCTCGTCGGGCAGATTGCGAAAATCAAAGGCTGCCGCGCCATCGGCATTGCGGGTGCGCCCGAGAAATGCAACTGGGTGACGGACGTCGCGGGCTTTGACGACGTAGTCAGCTACAAGACCGGCAACCTTCGCGACGGACTCGACCGCGCGTGTCCGGACGGCATCGACATCTATTTCGACAACGTCGGTGGCGACACGCTGCAAGCAGCGATGGAACGTCTCGCTCTCGGCGCCCGCGTCGTGCTGTGCGGCCTCATGGCACAGTACAACACGGCCGAAATGCCGCCCGGCCCCAATCCGGCATTCATCATCAAGGCAAGAGCCACGGTGCGCGGGCTCGTCGTGTACGATCATGAAGACCTGCGCGACGCCATGGTCCGCGACGTCAGCCAGTGGCTGCGCGATGGCAGGATTCACTATCTCGAGGACAGGACCGAGGGACTCGAAAACGCGCCCGAAGCGTTCTCGCGTCTCATGCAGGGCAGAAACGTCGGCAAGGCGATCGTCGTCGTCAGCGAGGAATAAGCCCTATTTGCCCGGCCACCAGAGCATAGAACCAGTCCGTCAGGCGCGCATCTCGTCACACAGGGTGCGCTGGTAGAGCGCACCGTCGCGGAACCAGTGCCATGTCCTCGCGCGATGGGAGCCGTCGGGGGCCAGCACGATGACTTCCGTGAACGACTCACCCGGACGGTCCTTGCGGTCGAGCGTCAACATGACGACGTTGTCGTGCGTTGCCCAACCGTAGCCGCTGAAGCGATCAGTGTCCCAGTACAACCGGTCGCCCCGAAGCTTGCCGCCAAACTCGGCCACGAATTCGCGTCCATCGGGCCATGTAAACCGGTTCTTTTGCACGTACGCCCACAGGCCATCGTCAGGGAAAACGCATTCCACCCGGCTGTCATGCCGATCGATGACGTTTCCATCGAGGTCGACGACACGATAAACGCCCTGCCAGACACCCTCGTGCAACAGCATGGCGGGCATCCGTTCGGCAATGTCGTCGCGATGACTCATTGCCGGACTGCCTGCAGCGCTGCGGCCGGCATCGATTCGAGGTCAGTGGCCAGCGTCGAGTTCCAGCGGTTCAGGAAACCGAACAGGGCGATCACCGATACGATCTCGAGTCGGGCGTCCTCGTCGAAGTACTTCGCGAGTTCCGCATACATCTCGTCGGTGACGCTGTTGGGACACTGCCCGGCATGCAGTGCCACACGGAGGGCGGCTCTTTCTGCAGCGTCGAAGAACTCGCTCGACTCGAATTCCCAGACGGCAGCGACCTTCTTACTGGGGACACCGTGCCGCTGGCTCGTCAATGCCGTGTGTCCCGCGCAGTAGGTGCAGCCGGCAGCGCTGCTTACCACGAGTCCGACCAGCCGTTTGAGCCCGTCATCAACCTTGCCCGGCGCGTAAATCGTGCGTACCAGCGAAGCGAAAGCCTCAAGCAAGGCCGGTGCTCGCGCCATCGTCAGCGAATCGTTTGATACGAAACCCATCATCTGCTCGGCCGTTTTCATGGCCTCCTGCTGTGCCTGCGGCAGGTCGTCGAGATTCAGCGGTTCAATTCGCGACATCTTTGCCTCCTTACATGTACGGGGTCTCGAACCTGTTTGATTTCATGAAACAGCTCGCAAGTATCCACTTGAGGTTGATTCCAATGCGATCGGCGTCGGGCACGGTGAACGCATAGCCATGCTCCTTGCGCTCCCCCTCGACCTCTTCGCTGATGTAGATGACGAACGAGTCTCGCGTAAAGACTCCCTGGTAGTTGTTCAACGGCCAGTCGACGAGGAACAGGGTGATGCCGAGCCTGCGGCCGTCTTTGGTGTCAAACCAGACGGCGCCGCCCTGGTCGTGCGTACGAAAACCCTCGTAGCGGTCATAGGGGATATCGCGACCGCCGCCTACACCCGGTATGTCGGCGTAGCATTCGAACGGGCGGACGCGATGCAGCCTGTAGTCGGCGCCCTCACCGCTCCACTCGACCCATAGCTGCTCTTCGCTCAGCACCAGCTCGGGATGTGCGGACCGGTCGCAGTCGTCGTCGGCAAGGGCACGGAATTGTGCAGCCTCGCGACGCCAGAACAGGTTGCAGGTTTCCAGGCCGCCCAGCGCCGCGCCGCTCAGCGTTGTATCGGCCGCGAGCTGCTGCTCGAGGCGCCAGCTCTGCATGTGTACGGACGCGGAATCGTCATGCGTAGCGAGCACCCACAGGAAGTCGCCAGCATTCTGTGTCTCGTCGTTGTCCCAGTACAGCGAGGCAACGAAGACATGGTTCCCGAGGGCGGGTGCGTCGACCTTGTTGATGTCGGCATGGATGGGACGGTGCTTCGTCTCCTGATTGCCGCGCACGTCGAAGTAGGCCTGGTTGGCATTGTTGAAGCCGCCTTCGAGCAGGGTCGCGATGACGCTGAGGTCACGCTCGTAAAAGGTGCTGTCCTCGCCTTGTGCCGATGCCAGTGCCGGAATCAGGAACACTGCAATGATGTTCACGCGGGTCCATTTCATCCTGTTCTCCACGCCGTCAGGTATCTCCGTATACGGTTTTAGGGACCAAATGTGCCAAATGCACTATTGATATGTTTTTAAGTCCTTAATGATATAAGATTAGCGGAACGCGTTGCCGCTTTCTAAAAGACCAATCAGGGGGGTCAAGAATGATAGCCAGATTCACTATCGTCGGCGTTGCTGCGCTCGCGGTTGCTCCGTTTCTGCCTGGCGGAGTCGCAATGTCGCAGGGTGCTGACGACCGCTTTATCGACGAAATCACCGTTACCGCACGCAAACGCGAGGAAACCCTGCAGGAGGTTCCGGTCGCGATAACCGCATTCGGGCGCGACGACATCGCGACGAACGATTTGCGACAGCTCGAAAACGTGTCCGACCTGACGCCGGGCTTCCAGTTCAAGAACCAGGGTAACCAGCAGCCCGGACGATACAACACGCAGCTTCAGTTCCGTGGACTGACTACGGCACAGTTCTCGCCCAGCTTCGCAACCGGTGCCCTGTTTATCGACGGTATCTACGTACTCAACGGCGGCACGTCTCTTTCGCTCATGGACGTGGAACGCGTCGAGGTCATCAAGGGCCCGCAGTCGGCGTACTTCGGTCGCAACACCTTCGGCGGTGCGGTCAACCTGATCACGCGCGATCCGAATCCGACCGACTGGGGCGCCGAGGTCAGCATCGCGACGTCCGACCGCAGCAACAATGACATTTCCGCATTCCTCGAAGGGCCCATCGTCTCCGAAACACTTGCAGCAAGCCTCGGGGTGCGCTTTTACGACAAGAAAGGTCATTACACGGCAACCGACGGTGGCCGACTCGGCAACGAGGAAACAATGACCGTGAACCTCGCGGCAAAATGGACCCCGTCGGACAACCTGTCTATCAAGTTCCGTTATGGTTACTCGGAAGATGATGACGGCGCACCGGCACAGGGCTTCATCAGCGGCATCCTCAACGACAACTGCACGGGCCGATCGATCTCGACGCCGGAAGGCACAGCCAATCCGACCCGCTATATCTGCGGCGCCGTGCCCGACCCGAGCACGGCGATCGTGGATTCCGGTAATTCGGTGCTGAGTTCGAACACGCGCCTGCCCGATGTCGTCGTGGGCAACCTGCCCGGCAACCCGACGCTGGCCGAGGCATTGGCCGACCCGTCGACGAACCTGCCGGGCGTCCCCGGGGTCAGCAGGATCGGCATGAAGCGCGAAACGGAGCGCCTTACGCTGGCCGCGGACTACGATATCAATGACTACACCCTGAGCTTCACGTACGGGATGAACGAGCAGAACGCAAACTGGATCCGGGACTTCGACAACTCGGATCGTGTCAGCTGGTTCTCGCGTGACCCGCAGACGGCCGAAGACGACAGTATCGAACTGCGCATCACGAGCCCGCAGGACGGACGATTCCGCTGGCTCGCCGGCGTCAACCAGTACACTCAAGAGTTCTCGACCTCGGGAGGCGGCGGTGATGCGTCGACCTCCTGCTTCTCGTTCCTGGGTGCGCCTACGGACCCGCTGACGGACGACTTGTCGACTTGTATCCCCGGATTCACGCTTTTCTTCCCGAACTCACTGCAAAATACGGATGAGGCCGACGTACTCGGAATATTTGCCGCGGTCGACTACGACATCACCGACGAGTTCACGCTGATCGTCGAAGGTCGCTACCAGCAGGACGAACTTACGAAAGGTGGCGGCCTGATTACGCCGGGCGCACCGATCCTTAAGGACTCGTTCGACAAGTTCCTGCCGCGCGTCATCGGCCGCTACCAGCCAAACGACACGACAAACCTGTTCCTGAGCTACTCGCTCGGGCAGATCGCAGGTGACTTCAACACCTTCTTCATCAACGCCGATGATCGTGAGCGCGCGCAGTATCTCGCCGCTGAACCGACCGTGTCCGAATCGACACCCGCGGAAGAACTGACCGCGTGGGAATTCGGCTGGAAACAGATCTGGCTCGACGGACGTATCCAGACGAACCTCGCGATCTACAACAACGAGTGGACGGGTATCAAGGGACGATCGACGGTCAACGTCAACGAGACCTGCCGTGCCGCGGACATCGACAACGACCCGGCCTGCCAGAGCGCAAACGGTATCGGCGTGGGCGACCCCAAGCAGATTCCGGATCCCGCAGGCGGCGGAGGCCTGATCCCGTTTATCAACTCACGTAACGTCTTGTTGCCGGGCGATGCGGATATCACGGGTATAGAGTTCGAGTCCTGGTTCCGCCCGAGCGATGACTTCGAGATGACGATCAACTTCTCGCACATCGACTCGGAATACACGGATTACAAGTTCAACTTCGTATCGCCGATTGCGGGCTACTCGCAGATGGCGGGCAACAGCACGCCGCGCCAGCCCGAGTGGAGCGGCAGCGCGACCGCTACGCAGTTCATCGAGTTCGGCGAGCTGGATGGATATGTCCGTGGCGAGATGTTCTTCCAGGGCAAGGCCTACGCGGATGAGTCGAACCTCGCGTTCATCGACGACTACACGCTGTTCAATCTGCGCGCTGGCGTCCAGAGCGACGAGTGGCTAGTGGAACTGTTCGTCAAAAACCTGTTCGACGAGGACGCCTGGGCAACGGGCGCGCGCTGGTCAGACTTTGGCAGCCCGACACAGTTTGTCTACCTGACTTCCAAACAGGGCGTCGTCGTATCTCCGCAGGACCGCCGTGAATTCGGCATCCGTGCGAGCTACCGTTTCGGCCAGTAAGCCTGAAGACTCCTGCATCAACACGGCCCTCTCAGGAGGGCCGTTTTTACATGTCAGGAATCTTTGCTAGCAATTCGTCCACGAGCATGCCGACGTAGTAGTCGTCAGAGACTTTCCGCGCTTCTTCGAGATAGGCGCGCAGGTCGGCCGCCGGAATCTCGACCCCGCATGCGTCAAAGTCACCGCGCAGGTAGTGCCGTGGCAGCGACACCAGCGCCGCAAGGCGGCGGTAACGCGCAGAGCGCTGCCACAGCTCGAGCGCCCTGCACGTATCCTGTTCTATCGTGCTTCCGATCAGATGTATGTAGCCGATGACGAAGGTCGACTGCGGATAATCCTTCTGCAGCGCTTTCAGGCGATACGGCATCGCTTCTTCCCCACGGCCGGAGTAACCGTATGCCCTGGCGAGCTGGTAGTTGAGGCGCGGGTTCTCCGGGTCCGCCTTCACGGCCGCATGACAGGCCCTGATTGCCGCCTCCTTGTCCATGGTGCCGCTCGTGACTGGCGTCCCGACGTGACCGGGATCCCGCCCGTGCGCCGCCAGTTTGTCGCATTCCGTCACCTCCTGGGACCAGCGACTGAAATCGTAGTCTTCGAATTCGACGGCAAGGGCCGGCAACCCGCAAACGACAAGCAGCGGGATCGCCGCAACAATCGTCTTCGTCATGAAATGCTCCGCTCCGTGGGGTGTTACAGAATAGCGCATGCGGAATCGTTTTCCGGCGGGAAGATCGGGGCCAGTTGCCGTATAATGCGGCGTCCGCCGCAAAGCCAGCGGCCCTCGAATACGAAAAACACCAGCCTGATCAAAACGTTACATTTGTAATGTCCGAGCCGATCGGGTGCGGATCGAAAACATATGAGCACCGCAAAGATCATCTACACGAAGACCGATGAAGCCCCGGCCCTGGCGACCTACTCGTTCCTGCCGATTGTCCAGGCATTTACGGGCGCCGCGGGCATCGATGTCGAAACGCGCGACATCTCGCTTGCCGGCCGCATCATCGCGAATTTTCCCGAAGGCCTGACGCCGGAACAACGGATCGGTGATGCGCTGGCGGAACTCGGCGAACTGGCAAAGACGCCGGATGCGAACATCATCAAACTGCCAAACATCAGCGCCTCGATTCCACAGCTGACCGCTGCCATACAGGAACTTCAGGAACACGGCTTTGCCGTGCCGGACTACCCCGAGGAGCCGAAGAGCGATGCCGAACTGGCGATCAGGGATCGCTACGCGAAAGTGCTCGGCAGTGCGGTGAACCCGGTGCTGCGTGAGGGCAATTCAGACCGGCGCGTCGCTGCCGCCGTCAAGGAATATGCGAAGAACAACCCGCACTCGATGGGCGCGTGGAGCGCCAACTCGAAGTCGCACGTCGCGCATATGACCGACGGCGATTTCTACTCGAGCGAACAATCCGTCGTTGTCGACAAGGCTGGCAGCCTCACCATCACGTTTCACGGTGACGACGGCGAAACGACCGTGCTTCGCGAAAGCGTGCCGGTCAAGGCCGCCGAGGTCGTGGACTCGACGGTCATGAGCTGCAAGTCGTTGCGCGCGTTCTTTGAGAAGGAGATCGGCGAGGCCAGGGAACAAAACCTGTTGCTGTCCCTGCACCTCAAGGCGACCATGATGAAGGTATCGGACCCGATCATGTTTGGCCATGCCGTAACGGTTTACTACAGGGACGTCTTCGACAAGCACGGCAAGCTGTTCGATGAACTGGGCGTGGAGCCTCGCAATGGAATCGGCGACGTGTACGCGAAGATCGCGGACCTGCCCGACGAGCAGCGTTCGCAGATCGAAGCGGACATCGCGGCCGTCTACGAAACGCGGCCGCGACTCGCTATGGTCGACTCCGACAACGGCATCACGAACCTGCACGTTCCCAGCAACGTCATAATCGATGCGTCCATGCCCGCGGCGATACGATCATCGGGACAGATGTGGGGACCCGACGGTAAGCTCGACGACACGAAGGCGATCATCCCCGATCGGTCGTACGCCGGCATCTACCAGGAAGTCATCGACTTTTCGAAGGAGCACGGCGCGTTCGACGTCGCGACCATGGGCAACGTCTGCAACGTCGGGCTCATGGCGCAAAAAGCGCAGGAGTACGGTTCGCACGACAAGACGTTGCCCATGGTCGCGACGTCGAACGCGCCGTGCTCCTTCGAAAAGTCGATGACTTCCTGGTAGATGCCGGC
>JAAUXY010002900.1_pt1 | contig 10619 bp, 8 predicted proteins | sample 7278121 | NCBI WGS metagenome assembly JAAUXY01 (sample SAMN14350117, study PRJNA611818) | marine sediment metagenome | isolation source: surface marine sediment (1.8m) | place: French Polynesia: Moorea | collected 2018-08
CCCAGCGGCACTCACCGCGCTCGATCCAGATGATCTCGTAGTCCGGCAGGGTGCGCGGACCGAGCCGACCGCCCGACGGATAGTCCGCAATGCCACAGTCGTTGTTCTGAACAGCCGGGACCTCCATGGCGGCGATGTTACACCAGGACATGTTTTGGTCATAATGAGGCATTCTCCCGCGACACAAGGACATATAGCATCTTTGTCAGCCATGAAAGGGGGGTAACCAGGATGGCCGCTAATCCGCGTCTTGAACGATCGGCCGCAGCCGAGGCTTACGTCGAACACGGCTTTTTCGTCGCCGAGGGTCTATTCGGGGCCGACGAACTGGCGGAGCTCAAGACCGACCTGATCAGGCTTGCCCGGGGGGAGTACCCGTGCAAGAGCCTGCAGCCGCTGCCTGCCGGTATCGACGATGCGCAGGCGCTCGAGCGGATTCTCTGCATTCACATGCCGCATTTCGTGTCGCCGGTCGTCAAGCGATATACCAGTCACCCGGCCATTGCCGAGATTCTCGGCCAGATTGTCGGCGCGCACATGGCGGACGGCCTCTGGAACGGCGGCGTCAAGTGCATGCAGTCGATGTTCTTTGCGAAGCCGCCGGGCAAACCCGGCCAGGCCTGGCACCAGGACGAGGTATTCATTCCAACGCGGGACCGCAGTCTCTGCGGCGCATGGATCGCGATAGACGACGCGACCATCGACAACGGCTGCCTGTGGGTGCTGCCGGGCAGCCACCGCCCTGGCGTTCTCTACCCTATGCGCGAACACGACCGACCTGACGAGTTTGACGTCTCGCCAGAGAGTATCGGTTTCGACGCCGCCGCCGAGGTACCCGTGGAGCTTAAGGCCGGGTCCGTGCTGTTCTTCAACGGCTACCTGCTGCATCGCAGCAAGAAGAACGTCAGCGATCATTACCGGCGGGCGCTCGTCAATCACTACATGGGTACGCAGAGCATCCTGACCTGGTGCATGGACGACGAGGTTGATGCCGGCGCGATGTGCTACGGCGACAACCGGGCCGTGCATGTCGTCTGCGGCGATGATCCCTACGCCGAGTACGTCTATCGAACACCGACGAACGCGGTCTGGCTGCGGGAGTACGCGGCGGACGACAGCGACGAGGGATGACTGCCCGTCGCTACATTGCGCGGCTCTTCGCGTGCCTCGGAATCGTGTTTGCTGCGCTGGCTGCAGCGGACGAAGACGAGCCGATCGAGCTCTGGCACACGTTCTCGGCCGACAGCATCGAGGAGCGTTTGCTGACCGACGCGGTCGATGCGTTCCGCGAAGCGCATCCCGAAATCGCGGTGCAGGTCACTCGCATTCCGTACCTGCAGAACCTGCCGCAGTTCATCAATTCATCGCAGGGCGGTGAGGCACCCGACGTCATACGCGTATCCGACACCGAGGTCGGCAAGATCGGCCATATCTCCGTCGAAGGCTTGCCGCTGCTAGAGGATCTGAGGCCACACCTGACGCCGATGCAAAGGTCACGCCTCGAATCGCGGGCGGTACGTGCCATGCGCTACGACCAGGCGCTGTACGCGATTCCGGTCAGCCAGGGCTGCCTTGCCCTCGTTTACAACAAGGCGCTGTTCGACGCTGCAAATCTCGACTACCCGAACGATCGCTGGACGACCGACGACATGATCCAGGCTGCGAAGGTGCTGAGCAGGGACGGCGTCATGGGCGTCGCCCTGCCGTTGAAGTGGTCGTACTGGTTCATTCCCTTCCAGACCGGCTTCGGCGGTCGGCCGTTCGACGACGATGGCAACCCGACGCTCGATTCCCCGGGAACGGCGGAGGCGATGGACTGGTTCCTCGATCTCGAGCGCGAGCACGGCATCGTCGCCTCGAGCGTCAGCCTGGAAGCGATGTCGACCCAGTTCCAGCTCGGCAAGGCAGCGATGGTCCTCGATGGCCCCTGGAACTGGAACAGCTACAGCGGGGCCGGTCTCGATCTTGGCGTGACGATCATGCCCGTTGTGTCGGAGACCGGTCAGCGGCTCGGGCCGATGTCCAGCTATTTCGGCTGGGCGGTATCCAAGCAAAGCGCGAGCAAGCCCGAGGCGGTGAAGCTGGCCTACTGGCTAACCTCCTACGAGGTGCAAAAGGCGTTTGCAGTGGAGACGTTCATGGTGCCTGTCGATGTGTCGCTCGCCGACGATCCCGAGGTTGCCGGCAACGCGACGCTGGCCGCCTATCTCGAACAGGTGAAGTACGGCACCGAAGTCCCGACCCTCCGCGCGACCTCGATGATCTTCGAGCAGCTCGATACCGCCCTCGAGCTGACCTATTCGGGGCAGATGGACGCGGCATCGGCGCTCTCCGAGGCTGACCGCGAACTCGAAAAGAGGCTGGCCGAGTGAAACGCCTGCTTGCTGCCCTGCTGGCTATGGCCACCGTCGTGACGGCGGTCACCGCGGCGGAAGTACCTGGAGTCAGCCTGCACTCCGGTGAGCCCGAGTATCGTCGGATCCGCATCGACGTCGCCGTGAACCCGGATTCGGACGTCGAGGCCTACGAGGTGTGGTTCGCGGGGCAGGCGTTCCAGGCGCGCTCCGAGGCGACTCTGCATTCCATCCTTCGAGTGGGTTCGACGGCGGGCCTCGAACAGCCCCGGCCGGGCGAGAGTTTCGACGATTGCTGGAGCGATGGAGAACCTGCGCACCGGGACGAACGGGGCATGGTCGTCATCGCCCCGGAGACCCGCCGCTGGTCGTGCTCGCTGACGGGGATGGCGCCCGGCGTGGATCAGTGGATTGCCGTCGTGCCCGTCGATGGCGACGGTAGCGCGCTCAGCGCGGTCGCGCCGATCGTTGCGCGTACGGATGCCTCCGACGAGCGCACGCCGCCGCCGGATACGCGGCCCGTGTTGTATGCGCTCGGCTCTATCGTGTTGTCGGCGATCGTCTTGCTGTCCTACCTTCGCTGGAGCGACGCGCGACGCGGCCGCCACAAGTCCAAGCTCGCGCATATCTATGTCGCACCCGCGCTGGTTGCGCTTGCCGCGCTGACGTTCTACCCGATTCTCTACGGCATCTGGCTCGCCTTCACGAACGCCGACCAGAGTCGTCTCGGTGACGAGGTGTTCATCGGCCTCGCCAATTTCACGGGCGTGTTTACGAGTCCCGGGCTGCTGCGCGTAACGCTGTTCACGTTCATCTGGGCGTTTGGCAACACAGCGGCGCACGTCGTCTTTGGCGTCGTGCTCGCGCTGCTCCTGAATCGCGCCGGGCTCACCGGCAAGACGGCGTATCGAACGATACTGCTGCTGCCATGGGCCATTCCGGCCTACATCTCGGTACTGGCCTGGAACGGCATGCTGCAGCCGGACGGTTTCGTCAACGCGATGCTCGGCACGAGCATCGATTTCATCGCGAATGCGGGTTCCGCACGCGTTGTCGTCATCCTCGTGAACATCTGGCTCGGTATCTCCTTCATGATGATGATGACGAGCGGCGCGCTGCAGGCCCTGTCAAAAGACATGTTCGAGGCGGCCGAGATTGACGGCGTCAGCCGCTGGGACCAGCTGCGCTACCTGACGCTGCCAAACCTGAAGAGCACGCTGGTTCCGGTGAGCCTGCTCGGCTTCATCTGGAGCTTCAACATGTTCAACACGATCTACCTGATGACGCGCGGTGGTCCCTATGTCGGCTTCGGTGAGCCGGGCGCGACGGATATCCTGGTGACCTACGTATACAGCGTCGCCTTCGAATCCGGGCACTATGGCATCGCGGCCGCCTGGTCCGTGCTGATCTTCCTGATGCTGATCGGTTTCTCGGCGGTCTACGTCAAGAAGACCCGCGCAACGGAGGCTACGGCATGAACGGGCAGGGCATCGCGGTGCGCTGGTACGTGCCCGCGGAAATCCAGGTGCTCCGCGTATGGTTGCCCGTCGCGGCACTTATCAACGCATTCATCGTCGGCGCAGAAGTCCTGCGAGCTCGGGAGCACGGCATGCTGCTGTCGGTCGCCGGGCTTGCCGCTCTGCTCCTGCTGCGCGCTCTGCTGCCGGACGGCCGTTTGCCGTGGAAGCGGACTGCGGCGCTGGCGCTGGCCGCAGCGGGTGTGCTTGCCGGCTTATGGTCGCTGTTCGCGATAGAACTCTCGTTTTTCAACTTCTGGTCGAACACCTGGCTCGTCTTTCCGGCGGGCATCGCGCTCTATTGGCTCAGTGTCGGTCCCGCAGCCAGCTGGGCATCCGGCGCCTCGGACAGCGCGGCCGCGGAAAGCGGGCTCGCTCGCAACAAGCAGGTGCTGCCGCGTCTCGAGAGTTTCGGTCTGCACACGCTGCTCCTGCACGCTATCGCGGTCGTTATTGTCCCGGTCATCTGGATCATCGATATCTCGTTCTCGCCCGGCAACGTGCTCGGCGGTGCAATCGGCGATGCCTTCACGCTCGAGCACTACGAGTCGATGCTCGGTGGCTCGCAGTTCTGGCTGTGGACGCGCAACTCCGTCATCGTTGCTATTGGTACGACAATCGTTGGCCTGCTGTTGGCGATACCCGCCGGCTATGCGTTCAGCCGCTACGATTTCGCGGGACGCAAGGGCTCGATGTTCGTATTCATGCTCGTGCAGATGTTCCCGGGCGCAATCATCCTCGTCCCGTACTTCATGGTCATGAAAACGCTGGGCCTGCTGAACACCAGCATCGGCCTGATCATCGCCTACTCCGTCACGGCGCTGCCGCTCTGCGTGTGGATGCTCAAGGGTTTCTTCGACTCGGTTCCGAGAGCGCTCGAAGAGGCGGCACTGCTCGATGGCTGCACACAGGTCGAGGTGTTCTACCGGATCGTGCTGCCGCTCTCGCTGCCTGCTGTTGCGATGACCGCGCTGTTCTCGTTCCTTGCCGCTTGGAACGAGTTCGTTCTCGCCCTCGTTTTCAATACGTCGAACGAGAGCTATACGCTGCCGGTCGGCCTCGCGTCGCTCATTCCCACGGTCGGGCAGCAGTGGGGTGACTTCGCGGCGGCGAGCGTTGTCGTGAGCATCCCGGTCGTCATCATGTTCATCGCGTTCCAGCGCGCCCTGATCCAGGGCCTGAGCGCCGGGGCCGTCAAAGGCTAAACCAATGTCCGACGTTGAATTCTCAAAAACTACAAAAATTTACGACGACGGCACGCATGCGCTCGACTCGCTCGAGCTCAAGATCAACGAGGGCGAATTCCTCGCCCTGCTCGGGCCATCGGGCTGCGGCAAGTCGACCGCGCTGCGTCTGCTCGCGGGCCTCGAGGACATTACCAGCGGCGAGATCCGTATCGGCGGCGAGCGCGTCAACGATCTGCCGGCGGGCGCGCGCGGACTCGGCATGGTGTTCCAGTCCTATGCGCTGTATCCGCACATGTCGGTCCGTGACAACCTCGAGTTCGGTCTGCGGCGAGCCAAAGGTGGCATGCGCGTCGATGAGGCCGAAATCGCACGCCGCGTCGACGAGGCGACCGAGATGCTCGACCTCGGCATGGCGCTCGGCAAGAAGCCGAAAGACCTGTCCGGCGGACAGCAGCAGCGCGTGGCCATCGGCCGCGCGCTCGTGCGTCGACCGAAAGTGCTGCTCATGGACGAACCGCTATCGAATCTCGACGCCAAGCTGCGTAATCGCATGCGCTTCGAGATTCGTCGCCTGCACGAGATGCACGGTACGACAACGGTGTATGTCACGCATGACCAGATCGAAGCCATGACGCTGGCGGACCGGATCGCGATCATCGCCGACGGCAAACTCCAGCAGCACGCGAAGCCCCTGGACGCCTACAACCAGCCGGCGAACTCGTTTGTCGGTTCGTTCCTGGGCACGCCGGCGATGAACCTCGTCGAGGGCGAGGCACACAACGGCGTTTTTCGAGCCGGCGACCTGAGCTTCGACCTGCCGGAGCATCTTGCCGGCTGGCAGGGGCCGGGCATATTCGGCGTACGGCCCGAGGACGTTCGCATCGTGGACAGCGGCGGCACTCGCTTTCGCGTTGGCGGCGTCGAACGGCTCGGCGGCGAGGCGATCTATCATCTCGAGGCGGGTGGCCATTGGATCAAGGCACTCTGGCACCGCTCCGGAGGCGGGCTGTCGTCGGCCGCCGAGGATCACGCCGAACTCAACGTGTCACTGGCCGTACCCACGGCCGTTATTTTTGAGGATTAGGACTTTGGGCACACACAAGGAACAGGAGTGGTGGCGCGGAGCGGTCATCTACCAGATCTATCCGCGCAGCTTCCAGGATTCCAATGGCGATGGCATTGGCGACCTGCCGGGTATTACCGACAAGCTCGACTATATCGCGAGCCTCGGCGTCGACGGCTTCTGGATATCGCCATTCTTCACATCGCCGATGAAGGATTTCGGCTATGACGTTTCAGACTACCTCGACGTCGATCCGATGTTCGGCACGCTCGACGATTTCGACCGGCTCGTGGAACGCGCGCACGAACTCGACCTGAAGGTCATCATCGACCAGGTCTATTCGCACACGTCGGACAAGCACGCGTGGTTCGAGGAGAGCCGGCAGAGCCGCGACAATCCGAAGTCCGACTGGTACATCTGGGCGGACGCCAAGCCGGACGGTTCGCCGCCGAACAACTGGCAGTCGGTATTCGCCGTCCCGGCGTGGACCTGGGACGCGCGCCGGCAGCAGTATTACATGCACAACTTTTTGCCCGAGCAGCCGGACCTCAACCTGCACAATCTCGAGGTGCAAAACGCACTCCTGAACGTCGCGAAGTTCTGGCTGGAGCGTGGAATCGACGGCTTCCGGCTCGATGCCATCAACTGTGGCATGCACGATCCTGAACTGCGCGATAACCCGATCGCGCCGGCGAAGTTCCGCAACGAGACCCGGCCGTGCTTCATGCAGATGCCGAAGTACAACATGTGCCACGACGACATGCCGCAGGTCCTCGAACGGCTGCGTGTCGTCACCAACGCCTACGGAGATATCTTCACCGTGGCGGAGGTCGGTACTCCGGAGCCGCTGCCGGTGATGAAGGACTACACGCACGGCGCGCATCGACTCAATACCGCGTACAGCTTCGAGTTCCTGGGCTCCCCGGACCTGACGGTCGAGCGGGTCCAGGAAATCCTCGACGGCTGGCCGGGCGAGCCCGACGAGGGCTGGCCCTCGTGGGCGTTTTCCAATCACGACGCGCCGCGAGTTGCGAGCCGCTGGCTGCAAACCGTGGAACACGAGCAGCGGGTCAAGTTAATCGCGCTTTTGCAGGTCGCGTTGCGCGGCAACGCCTTTATCTACCAGGGTGAGGAACTCGGCCTGACACAGTCGCATGTACCGTTCGAGCGCCTGCAGGACCCGGAAGCCATCACCAACTGGCCGCATACGCTCGGACGGGACGGGGCGCGCACGCCGATGCCGTGGAAGCTGAACGGTGCACATGCCGGCTTCTCGACGGGCGAGCCATGGCTGCCGATCGAGGCTGCGCACGAGCTGCGGGCGGTTGCGACCCAGGACGCCGACAAGGAGTCCACGCTGAACTTCTTTCGTCGGATGATCGCGCTCCGCAAGTCGTCTCCGGCACTCAAATACGGCGATCTCGAGCATGTTGAAGCGCCCGACGACGTGCTGGCCTTCATTCGCAGCTTCGGCGAGGAGCGCATGCTATGCGTATTCAATCTCGGCGAATCAACGGTCGATTGGCAGCCCCCGGGCTACAAAGATCTCGAGGTCCTCGCGGCGGTCGGCGTCAACGAGCATGGCGTGTCGAAGGAGATACCGGCATTCGGCGCCTACGCAGGTCGCATCGGCCATGGCTGAGTGGGACGCGTCGGATCCGTTCGCGGATGCGCGTCGGGAGTCGGGCGTGCTGGCGGCGGACTTCCTCGGCGAACAGATTCCGCTAATCCTGCGCTACAAGGATGTTCGCGCCGCGGCAGGCGACTACGGCACCTACAGCTCGGATTCACCGTACCGGGTACCGATTCCCAGCGAGGAACGTGTGCGCAACGTCAGGCAGCTGCCGATCGAGGTCGACCCGCCGGAGCACACGGACTATCGTGCGATCGTAAAGCCGTTCTTTGCGGCACCCAAACGTCCCGAGATGATGGAGCAGGTCGAAGCCCTGATCGGGGCGATGCTCGATGACGTGCTCGATGCCGGTCCGGTAGAGATCATCAGCGACTTTGCCCTGCCGCTGCAGTCGCGTGCGCTGACCTTGCTGCTCGGTATGCCAATGGAGGCGGCCGATGAGTGGATCAGCTGGGGGCAGCACGTCTTCAGCGGGCCGGAAGGTCACAGCGAGGAAAAGGGCAGCGTCCTCGACCGCTACCTGCACGAGCAGTTCGACCGGGCCGAAGCGGACCCGGGTGACGATTTCTTCAGCGCGCTGACGAAGGCCGAGTTTCGCGGCCGCGCATTGACGCGCGACGAGATGGTCGGATTCGCAAACCTCGCGTTTGCGGGCGGGCGCGACACGGTCATTGCGACGGTTTCCCTGACCATCGCCCATCTCGCAAGCCACCCGGAGGACATCGACCGCCTGCGTGAGAATCCGTTGCTCGTTCGAAGTGCGGCAGAAGAAATCGTGCGTATCGCATCGCCGCTGACGATAATCGGCCGGACCTGTCCGCATGCGACCGACATTCACGGCGTTCACGTCGATGCGGGGCAGCGTGCCGCGATCTGCTGGGCGTCGGCAAATCGTGACGAGAGCGTCTTCGATGACCCCGAGAAGCTGGACATCGACCGCAAGCGCAACCCGCACGTCGCCTTCGGCGCGGGGACGCATACCTGCCTCGGCGCCTCGCACGCCCGCCTGATCCTGCGCACACTCGTCAATCTGATCAGTCGCAAGGTGGGCAGCCTGACGCTAATCGATAGCGAGGCGAAATACGAAGAGTGGCCGCATTACAAACGCCAGACCGGCTACGAGTATCTGAAGGTACGTTTTGATTCCTGATTGCCCGATCGGAGTTTCCATGAAAACAAGAACATACATGCTAATCGTCGCCCTGCTGTTCACCAGCAGCGCGGCATTCGCCGACAGGCCGCCCAATATCGTCCTCCTGATCGGCGACGACCACGGCTACCCGTACTTCGGCTTCATGGGCGATACGAACGTCGAAACGCCGTCAATGGACGCGCTGGCGCGCGGCGGCGTTACCTTCAGCCACGGTCACGTCACCGTGCCGTACTGTCGACCATCCCTGCGCACGATGATAACGGGTCTCTACCCGGTGCAGTATCAGCTAAGGCTGAATGAGCACGTCGAGAAGCGCATGCGCGAGGATGTGGGTTACGAAGCGCTCAGCGACGTCGAGAAGCGGATGTGGATGTCCGTCGAGAAGGCAAACGGCATGGCAATCTTCGACACGCTGCCGAAGCTGCTCAAGGAGCAAGGCTACGTCAGCTGGCAGGGCGGCAAGTGGTGGGAGAATTCCTATCGCAACGGCCACTTCGACGAGGGCATGACCGAGGGCTGGGACATGGACACCTTCGGCACGGATCAGTTCTTCCACGAAATGATGGGTGCCGAAGGCAACGAACTGGTACGCGAGACGATGGATCCGCTGTTCGATTTCATCGATCGTCACACGGATGAACCCATGTTCATCTGGTTCGGCCCGATGCTGCCGCATACGCCGCTCGATGCGCCGTACAAATACCAGAAGTACTACGCGGACAGGGAGTTGTCGCGTTCGGCCAAGGAGTACTACGCGAACATATCCTGGTGGGACGACGGTGTCGGCCGGCTGATGGATCACATCGAGAGCAGGGGGCTGCTCGAGAACACGCTGTTCATCTACCTGAGCGACAACGGCTGGGAGCAGGACGCCGACGTCGAGTACTGGTACCCGGAAGCGCTTGCCGACTACGATTCCGAGTACCTGACGGGCGGTTTCCGCGGCAAGGGCAGCCTGTTCGACATGGGCCTGCGGACGCCCATCATTTTCTACTGGAAAGGCAGCATCGATGCCGAATTCAACGATACGAGCCTCGTGTCGTCGCTGGATCTCGTTCCGACCATCCTCGACATTGCTGGCGTCGACGCCCCTCCTGAATTGCAGGGATACTCGCTACGGCCACTGCTCGATGGATCGGGCAGCATCGATGAGCGATCCGAGATCGTCAGCTACTCGAACAATCGCCGCAGCCGCACCGACGCGATGGGCGCCGCCGCGGAAGGCTACGCCGTCCGTACCCGCTCGCACCACTTCTTCTGGTACGCCGATACCGGTGAAACGCGCCTTTACGACATGACGCTGGATCCACGTGGCGATGTTGACCTGAGCGAATCGAAACCGGAGCTGGTCAACGAGTTCAAACAGATCATTGCCGGCTGGAAGGAGAGTGTCGGTATGACGGAGCGGCTGGACATCCATGAATAAGCGCATGGGTAGACGAATACTGTCGCTCTTCTGCGCCTGCTGGCTCGCGGCCTGCTCGGCGGAGGACCCCGTGCTGGCGGACACCGACAGCGGCGTCTGCGAAAGCGGTGACGGGCAGCTTCTGCACGTCGACTCGCCGGATTGGCGCGACCAGGTGATCTACATGCTGTTCATCGACCGTTTCGACGACGGCGATGCCAGCAACAACGATCAGGGCTACGATGTTTACGATCCAGAGAAACCGACGCACTTCTCTGGCGGCGACATACAGGGAATCATCGACCGG
>JAAUXY010111804.1_pt1 | contig 10618 bp, 17 predicted proteins | sample 7278121 | NCBI WGS metagenome assembly JAAUXY01 (sample SAMN14350117, study PRJNA611818) | marine sediment metagenome | isolation source: surface marine sediment (1.8m) | place: French Polynesia: Moorea | collected 2018-08
AGGCCCCATACACGGCCAAAAGCACATAGACCAATGCCATTATGGGAAGTAGGAGCAGTCCCGCCAGACTCAACCACAGTGGCAAAAGTACTACCCGAATAAACAATGGGTTTTTGCCCGTCTTGGAAGCCGATGACTTTGTTGTTGAAGTTCTGGAACCACCACCGACCGTCGGCATCTGTTACTGCTCCGCTTATGTCGTTTCCTTCCGGATCAGTAAGGCTGTTCCCTATGCCCCCGTTCCAAGACACGATCATCTCGACCGTGCCATCTCCTTGTAAGTACTCGTGGATCGCCTCGACGTCAGGAGTACTCGTAATGTCTGTAGTCGTGGTAACGCTGTACCCCTGCCGCGCAGCCAAGCGCCTTGCGTCATCAAGTATGCAATTCTTGGCGTTCGTCGCCCAGTCGGGGGAGAGTATAGTACCTTTCTGCTGTAGGTTCAGTCCTCTCCGACCGGGAGTTACCGCATCGATTGGCAGGAGTTGCTGAACCATTAGGTTGCTACCAGCTCCACGTTGTCGCCCTGCTCCGCCTGGTCTCTACCGATGGCTGAGTTAAGGGCATCTAGAAATCGTTGCTCGTTAAAGAGGCCGTTAGCTCCTAGCTCTTCTCCGCGCTCTTCTAGCGCGTACCACGTACTCCCCACAATCAGAGGCCGGACCGGGATCTTGATGTTGGTGTCAAGAGTATCCTTGTCCAGCGGTGCTTGCGGGATAATCAGGGTGATCTGGATGGTGGTGGATGCTGAAGGGCGGGGCCACACGTACAGGTCCAGGACATCTCCGGAGCTGTTATCGAGGGCAAAATAGGTAGGCTCCTGACGCACATCCGGGTCAATCGTATCCCGGTAAAGTAGTTCAGCCAAATCCATTTCAATCAGGGGGTCTGGGTTTGTGCTGTCAGTGATGTCGAAAACCAACGGCACCGGCGTGGGCCGGTTCTGCTGATACAGACGAACAAGCCGAGACCGTTCGTTGGCCTCGGTGATCGTCGCGCTGTTAGCATCGGCAGCGATTGTTACGGATACAGTCTGCCGCAGAGCACGCCAGTTGTGGGCGTCCTCAATCTGCTCTTTGATGTCGTTAATGAAGGACAGCACCAGTAGTTCATAGCGTTCCGTCAGTGACGTAGCTGAGTCACCGACCTCATCCTCTGCTAGCTTAACAAGGACTTGGTTAACTGCCTGGAGTACTGTCGTCGCCATCCTCTTCCTCTAGTTCTTCGGCCTCTTCCTCTTGGAGTCGTAGGGCTGCTTTATTCTGCAGACTCAGGAGGCTTGCGGCCTTGTCACGACTGTCCGCTTTACCTTGCTCGAAGGCCATGTTGACAATCGCAATAATGTTCTGGTAGTCTTCTTTCGAAAACATATCTCTCTCCCGTTAAAGTAGGCATCAGGGGGCCGAAGCCCCCGTCAGTCCTAAGGTATATTATTAGGTCGTCGGTACGACAAACGTAACAATAGAGCTGTCGCGAAGCGCTTTCACGCCGTACAGCATATCGGTCACGAACAAGTTACCCAGGTATTCCAGCTTGTACTGTTCCTGAGCACGTACACCTGCTTGCTCGACGAGGACCATTGCGTCGCGCTGGAACATAACACCAGAGATGTTATCAGCGTTACCCAAAGAGTCTTCAACCAGCGGGGTACGAGTCGTTACGTATACTTCAACACCGTATACGTCACCAACGATACCGTTGCGGATGCTGTTACCAGCTGCAACCTCACCAGTGAACGCTTGCTCAGTGAAGCGGTTCAGACCCAAGAGGTCGAACTTAACGATAGTCGGAACTACCATGAAGCGACCCATCATCGGGGCGTCAGCGTCGTCAAGAGCTTTAACGAAGGTACGGATACCGGCATCAGAGATGTCAGTCGAGGCGCCCTCGTCCCAAGTAGAACCGTCACCTTCCAAGATGGTGTCGAACGTAGAAGCCGTGGTCAGCTCGTTGTTCGCAGCATCGTAGGTCAGGGAAGCGGAACCAGTGTTGAACGCTTCGACCAAGAGGTCGGTGTCAACCTGGCGTGCGATCGCGTAACCACCGTCGTCGGTGTAGAAGCGACGCAAGCTTTCCAGTGCCTGGACTGAAACGATATCTTCGATCAAGCGTGAGTATTCCTTGTGCTTGTCGATGGTGATCGTCAGACCGGCGTCGGTGCCGTGCTGGATCAGAGTTACCTGAGTCTCAGCAGCCTTGTCGCTGGCAGAGCCGCGAGTCGGCGTCGGGATGCGGATGGTGTCACCCTTTTTGCCGCGGTGGTTCAGTTTACGAACCAGCTGGGCCATAACGAGGTTCTGCTTATATGCAGCGATTACTTCGTCGGACCATAGCTCCGGGACAAAATTGGGGACTTCTGATAAGATTACATGGTTTGTGCCTAAAGCCATGGTCTAAGTCTCCATTTGATGGTTAAGGTATAAGGTTAATCGTCAACCCTTCCCTCGTGGTAAGCCAGAACGATTTGATCGTTCATGCGCTCGTACTCATCTGGGTTGTTGATTTTGAGTTGCACGAGTTTAGCGCGTGAAAAGCGCGGCTTATTACTTGAGGTAGCGTTGCCTGTAGAGCCAGTCTCTGTCGAGACTTGCTGAGCAGCCTGAATCTCCTGCTGCTGCTGAGTCTGGAGCGGGTCCTGCTCCTGGGCCGGTTGGCCCTGGTTTAGCAGAGCTTGACGCTCCTTCCATTCGGACAATAAGAAAGACAAGGAGTTGGCATCTCGATTCTGGATTGCGTTTACTGCTATACCCTGTCTATGCGGAGAGGCTTTCACCCATGCATGGAACTGCGGGTCTGCAGTAATCTGATCTACGTCCTCGTAAGTTTGCGCTACTTGTACTTGTCCGAGCTGTCCTTCCAACTGGTTGAGACGATTTTCCAGAGCTTGGTAAGCCGTGTCTTGGGACTTACGCTGCTCGTAGTACTCATTCATCACTCGGGTTGGGTCGGACAGAAACTCAGTCGGATCGATTTTAATCTCTTCCGGCTGCGGTGCACCTGACTTCTGCAGGTCGTCCAGTCTCTTCTCTTCGATCGTAAGGAAGCGGTCCGTCATTGTGCGGTACTCACCGAGCTGATTGCCCTGTCTACCGTACTCGGATTCGAGGTTGGTATACATTTCAATTACGTCGGCCAGTGACTTACCCTGAAACTTTTCCGGGAGTTCTGGTTCGGCAGCTTGATCTTGAGCCGGAGCCTCTTCCTGGGGTTTAGGGTCGGATTCTACGCCTTGATTAAGGTCCACGACCTGGTCTTCGACAGTGTCGACTAAAATGGACATGATTTCTCCTTTTCCCGCCCATCAAAGGGTTGTGGGATTCGGTTAGTGGTTGAAGGGGGAAGTTATCCCGTTCCTGAGTTGTAGTCTTGGCTGCGTCCGGATGCTCCCGGGGCGTTGCCGTAGTCTCCATGCTCTTTGAACGTTTTCTCTTCCTTAGCCTTCTGTTGCTTGTGCATCTTCTCAAACTTGTCTACGGCTTCAGGAGATGCGTTGTTACCCATCGCTAAACTGGACCAATGTGGTTTTGCAGTCGTGAGGATAACTTTATGGGATACGCCGCCGCACGCATCGCAGATAGACAGATCGTCCCCTGCTTTGCACATGTGCTCCTCGACGGATCCACAGTCTTCACAACGAAAGTCATGCAGGATCATTAGTAGGCTCCTGCCTCTAGATTCACCTCTACTGGGTTATCATCCTCTCGGATGGCCTGAGATGTTTCTAGTCTGTCTTCCGTCATCGATTGTAATTGGTGCTCTATCACTGCCTCGATGTTGGCAGCTAGCGAATAAGCGTCTCGCATGCCTCTGGCGTAGTTGTATTGGTCCCACGTCGAGGCGTTGTTGATACTGGGGGTTACGTTGTCAAGCTCTTGGAGGATGAGCTTCTGAAACTGTGCGTACCCTCTAGAGGAGATGAACTCCTCCCAAATCTCTAGTTCTTGCTTTTCCTGGTCGGTCAGTGCCGCCAGTTGGCTCTGATCAAGGTCCATAGTCTCTCCCGTTAGTTGTTACGTTCGCGCTGCTCCAAAGACCTTTCGGTCAAGTCTAGGCGGCGTTCGGCAATATCGTTCTGGCGATCGAAGTTCTCAATCTCAGCCACCTGAACTGCTAGCTTGCCTGTTTCTATGTCTGTACGCCGATCTTGGTCGTCGGCTTTGCGTTCCTGCACCTCTGCACGTGCCAGCAGCTCTCTGATCTCAGCCAGGGTCTTCTGGTTATCTACCGTCAAGGTCTCGATATCCAGCTGGCGGATCCGGGCATCCAGCTCGGCAATCTGCTCTTGCTGTTGCGCCTGCGTGGTCTGCTGCTGAGACAGACGCTCTCGGTCTGCTTGCAATGCTTGCAGGATCTCCGCCTTGTTGACTGCGGAGGACATTTCTATGAACCCTTCGGCTGCGGCCAGCTTAGCTCCGACTGCGTCGTCGGGGAGCATGGCTATCAGCTGTGTAAGGTTTACTTGCTCGATTTCACGAGCTATGATCCCAAGCCCACCTTTTACGGAGAACTTGAAGTCGGAAAATGGGTACCGGCTAGGGGCAAACTGCAGATAGCGGATCGCCGTACCCTGGACTAGGGGGACGATTAACTGCCGTTCTACATTCTGGACAGCTCGTTTGCTCCGTTTGACAAAGGCTCCGAGCATCATGGAACCGCTTGTGGCTGCGTTCCCGCCAGATCCCGTACTACCTCGCAGGGTGGAGGAGGTATCGAGAGCCCCCGTCCCCAATTGCACCATCTGTATAAGCTCACTGGTGTGAGAGAAGGTGTTGGGTTCCACCTGGCCGATAGACACCGGTTGGATAACCTCGTTCGGGTTTCCGTTGGTGAGCCAGACTTTGCCGGGTTTAACTTCGGGACGGAAGCCCCGCGGTACGCGTCCGGCATCCATACCCACCATGGGTGCTGACACAAAGCCGAGCGAGTCGATACGACCGCGCATCTCTGCGTCGAATGCTTTTTGAGGGTTGTACCCCTTCTCCATAACACCGCGGCCCCAAAAATGGCCAGGTACTTTCTCCCAAGGGAAAGCGATAATGGAGCGGTCCACCTTGACAAACGGGTTCTTGATGGCCTTGAGGAGTACGCTCTCGTTACCGATGACTACAATGGCCTCTACAAGAGGTCCCAGCTCGCCATCGGCTAGAAAATCGTTTCTTAAAAGTGAATCGGCTCCCAATGCATCGGATCCGATAGCCTCTTCCAATAGAAAGAGAGGGACTTTTCCGTGATACTCCAGCAAGTGCATTGCGTCGGCATCTGTGTCGTTGATGATCGGGGACATGTGATGATCTGCTTCATCCCCTTTCTTCGGATTGGTGATTGCTTTGATGAACGGTAGGGCTTCGCTACGGTATGCTCCTTGCTGCACCTTCTCCAGGACAGCGTGAACTGGCTTATTGCGATAGTCAATCGCAAAGCCCATCATTTCTTTAACGGTAGTCCCGGACGGATCAGGGATGCACATGTCTGGGCGGATAGACTCGTGAGAGACGACTACACGCTGCTCCCCCTTACCTTCCATACGGCCCTGGACGTTACGCTGAGGGACAACTTCCCGGATAACGTCGACATTCATTTTGACAATACCTGTGCCAAAAATAGCCGAGTTTGTGACCGCTTCCGCGATAGCATCCTTGGTTTTGACTGTCTCCATGTCTTCTAGGAGCAGATCCCGCATGATAAGCGTATCGGCGGCATCCTGGTCATTTACGTCGTCAGCCACGTCGATCCAGATCTCTCTGGAGAGTAAGGCTTCTTCGACTTCTGCAACGGACATCTCTACGGCCGTGGCTAGCGCCGGGCCGATGAGCTTAGAGCGTTCAGATTGTTTGTTCCTGTCTTCCTCGTGCCAGAACCCGCGCCACATGCGCCAGTACTCGGCCCACCGCCTAACTTCTGGCAGACGATTGCGATGATCTCTCCACGGACGAACAGTACCGATCAGCCAAGATACCAGAGCCTGCCCGGGGTCTCCCCGAAAGCTTAGGTCGCTATCGATTTCATCTGGGTTGTCTACCAGAATTTCGTTGCCCATACTTTAGTATCCTGATTCTAGATCCATGGGTTCCCACATGTCTTCGTACTCATCTGGGTCCACCCAACTGGTAGAAGCCATTTGATCGACGTAAGCGACCGCATCCGGTCCGTCATCGTGGGACAAGGGGTCGCCTAAGTCCGCACATTGATCAAGGAACCACTGGTTCCAAGGCCCTGCTACTAATTTGATCTGACCGCGCTGTGCCCTGCCTTGCAGTGCCCACACGATGCGGTCTAACTTTTTGGTATTTCCGTGTGATAGATGGAACGGGGTGATGTACCGGTTACGCCGACGCATTTCGTCGTCAAGGTATGGGAGTACTGCGTGTAGGAGCGCCCCTTTTTCGATGCCTAGCTGGCATCCCGGGTTCTCTGCGCAGACTGTCATGATTCTCATCGCCACGTCTTTGACATCCCAGTGGCCGTGCGCTATGTCTAGGACGTACCAGCCTTCTTGACCCACCCAGGTTAGGGCGATGACAGTTTCATCGGTCCTGGGCTTGTGCCTACCGTCCCCCTTGCCGTAACCGGCTAAGTCGACGGTGACGTATAGGTTGCCTATGGCGTCCGGGACATCCTCTACAATCTCAAACCACTCAGGCTTGAGGTGTTTACCTGCACCGGATACAAAGCTGGCCTCTAGCTCCTGTCGGATAGTCTCTCGGGAGATTCCGCCGCCACTCCCCATGACAAGCTTCAGCTCATCTCGGGCTAGCAGTGGGTTATCCATGGACTTGAAGTGAAACGCTTCCCAGTCATCCCAAGGGGAATCCTGGCCCATGAACTCAGCATTCCAGTCCTCCGGGACTGGCTTCTCTAGAGCCCCCATGAACAGACGGAAGAAGTGGTTTTTACCCTTGGGGGTACCAATAAAAAGGGCATCCCCCTTAACGTCCATCAGTGCGGGTCGGATGATCTCCTCCCACACCTCTTCCTTCATGTCTGCGTACTCATCGAGTACTACATAGGAGTACCCCTCACCACGCAAGGAGTCGGGATTGTCCGCCCCCTTGATGTAAATCATCCTGCCAGAGACTAGCTCAATGAACCCTTCGTTGACGTTCTCACGTCTGATGAATCCACCCTGCTTCTCGTACCCCAGGATGTTGCGCAGCTTAGGCCACATGACACGACGTGCCTGGTCGGCAGTCGGGGCGACATAGTACACCTTGTTTTCAGAGGTGAGTCGGAATCCCCGGTGCTCAGTCTGCAGAGCAGCAGCCCCTAACGTGGCCGCGGCATAGTGAGACTTACCGAAACGTCGTCCAGCAGCTACCACCTTGAAACGGGCTTCGCTCTTATATATGGCTCTTTGCCCAGGGTGGAGCTTTACTTGAAGCTCTCCCGTCATATCTACCTACTGATTCGAGTCAGTTCCCTGCCGGTCACGGCCGGAGCGGCCTAGACCAGACGCGCGCCGAGCGGCATCCAGAGCTAGCTGGTTCGCCGTTTGCCGGCGTATGACCTTCTCGCCCGCTTGTTTAGCGGCACCACGACCGGTGCTTCGGAGCAGACCAGCCTTCTCAGCCTTACGTCGGGCAGACTCTGTGAGTTCTACACCCTTACGCTTAGCCATTAGGTTTTGCCTTTACCGCGGAACGTTGACTGGTTGTCACCCTGGCCGGACTTACCCTGGAACTGGGCCGGGGCGCGGCGCGGGGGAGAAGACGGTCCCTTGCCAGAGATGTTACCACCCTGAGCTTGGACGCCAGAACCGCTAACGTCTGCGTGTTGTTTACTCTTCGCCATGCGAATTTTCCTCTTGGTTTATGGTTTCACCTCGAACTTCCTTTGGGAGGTCGTCTTCGGTCAGATCCTTGATTACGAACACATACTCAGTGTTCTGTCTCTCCTGGACATCCTCGACTGACTTTCTATTAGCCATAAACTTGTCGATGATGTATTTTGACGCCTGCACATTACCACCAAGTGCCTCGGCTACCAGATTGGCCAGTACTGCTTTAAGCACCTCGGGGTTTATGTTCTCCCTCAGCGCTAACTCGGCTTCTTCTTGGAGTTCTGTTAGGCGATTCTTAGACCCCTTCGGGCGTCCTTTTGGGTTACCTGACGTGCCTTTTGGCCACTGCCCGTTGGGGAGATGCTTCACCTCCTTATCTAGGTACAGCTCTGGTAACTGCTTTTCCTCTTCCTCTTCCACAAACCTCTCCCGGGGTGGGGCATCCTTGCCCCGAATGCGGATCCCTTATACGTTCTGAGCAGCTACGGTCAGCGGTACCGGAGGCAGAATCTCTGCTGCGGTTACTGAGCGAATTACTCGTGCGGAACGGTCGCCCTGGTCGTCTACGGACTGAATGCTCACTTGGACGTTGCCAGGCGTTACATTAGAGAAGACATACGAAGTGCTGCCAGCAGGGGCAGTACCATCGGCGCTAAAGGTCGCACCATCGTCATAAGAGATCTCGAATGCGTAGTGATCTACGGCAGATTCCCATGACTCAGGGGTGGGCTCTACCCACGTCATTTCAACGTTTGCCACGTTTACTGTGCTCCTATACAAGGATTTGAAGGATTACCCTCGAAAAGAGGGTAGGAAAGGGCCGGTTTCCCCTTTATCGGAGGAATGGACGCAAAACGGTCCCGGCTTTAACGACTTGCTTGACGCGATTGCCCAGCAAGCCGAGTCTGAAGTTCCCGAAGGCCTTGTTGACCTTAATTCCGGTGTTATTCTTGATTCTGCTGTGGTAAAAGCGCCCTTTGGACCTGGCGGTCAAGAATTCAAGGGCCAGCTTAGGATCCACGCCGGAGTAGACGTATTCCGGGTATTCTTCCTTACCGCGGAACAATATCGACATTTCAGACGATACTGGGTTGTAACCAATACGTAAAATAGCCTCTGACCCCGGAGTTTCCGTGATTATCATCGGATTTCCGGCGTTTATCCCTAACCGAGGCATCTCTAGGGCTTCCTCGCCCTAAGATGAGCTTCAACAGCGTGCTGAATCTCCTCATCGGAGATGAAATCTTCAAAAATGGACTCAGGGAGGCCTAAAGCCCCCTCTGGTAGATCAGTTGGAACTGCGGATGAACGAAAAAGCGTCCGAGAGGTCGTTGTGGACTGCTTCGGTCGTGCAATCGGATAGGCTCGGACGTTGTTGGGCTCTTTTGGACGCTGCGAGTTGCTGCGCTGCCCGTCTACGTTGCTTTTTGATTCGTTCTTCACGATTTGGTTGGTCGCTCACGCTAACCCTTCTTTAATCATCGTGGATAATCTTATCCATCGGTAGTACTTCTTGATGAGCATTATTGTCATCGCCTAGGAAGGCGTCGGCTTGGCCGTGAGTAGGACTCTTAGAGTTCCCACCGGTGGCGTTTACCGGATCACCCATGTTTTCGTCGTCAGTTTTCTGGTCTTTAGCCATCGTCATCTGGGTCCATGTTGTTTTCTAGGTAGGAAAGCCAGGCTTCGACGTACTGATTGAAGTTATCGACGTCCTGACTCCAATATTCGGTGTCAAATGCCTCCCCCTCCAAGAATTGGATGCGTCGTAAGACGCCAAGATGGGAAAGTATGCTGAATAGGGCCAGATTCTCCAGGGTTAGGTCTTCGTCCATTAACCTGGAAATCTGTATTGCTTTCATGTGCAACCAATCTGGCCAGTCGTCCTTAACTACCCCTCTAATCCGCGTTTCCAGAGGTCCCAACTCCTCGGGGATCTCCTCCCGTTCTTGTAAGTCCTCTTGTTCTGACACCAAGGGCAATCTCCATGGGACCGACAGGACTTATCCACCGCTTTACTGCCGGTGTAGGGTTTTCGGTAAGTACGCGCCATATTCGTCCGCTGCACATCTGGTGGAGAGGGCTGCTAACTTGAACTCTTCTGCTTGAACTAGTGGATCTTGGTTCTCCACCCATTCTGGGAGGACCACATTCCAGGACAAGATCCCCCCGCATCGAGAGGAGACCTTCCATTGGAGGAACGCTAGCTCATACACCCATTTGGTGTTCATATGCGTACCGCACGTTGTCTGCGTAAAACTGCGCCAATCCCGGTGGCAAGCTAAACGGGTCACACTCTGCTAACCTCAGGTACTCCCACCGATCTGTGCGGTCTTCATTGAAGATGTCAAAGCTCAGCACATAGGCCTTTAGCTCTTCACTCCACTGGCTTTGGATGCGCCACCCCTCTTGTATGAGGTCCTGGAACGCGTGGGGCATAGACCCATCCCACGGCTTTGCACCTGCTATAGACAGAGCTGGTAGTGCCACAGCTGCGCTTGCGGCTAAGCTACGGGATATAAATTTACGTCTGTTCACAACTCTCCCCGTAATTTGGTGGAGCCGACCGGGACTCCCACCCAGTTTACAGCCGTAATGGCCCGACACCCATTGTTTGTGAGGAATTTCTTTACCGCCCCTCGACAGGTACGCTTACTTAGCCTTTGCGCGAGGCTTTCGGGATCCCCGGCGGTATCATGATTCTGTAAAAGCCCCGTTGCGGGGCGTCCAATGAGCATTTCCCCCTGAAAAGGAAATGGCACTTGGAGTAATAGGGTTTTTTTCATGAAACAACAATCGAAAAGCCTCAAAGCTTTTCTCTTGTATTCGCTTAACGCTCAT
>JAAUXY010022083.1_pt1 | contig 10616 bp, 5 predicted proteins | sample 7278121 | NCBI WGS metagenome assembly JAAUXY01 (sample SAMN14350117, study PRJNA611818) | marine sediment metagenome | isolation source: surface marine sediment (1.8m) | place: French Polynesia: Moorea | collected 2018-08
AGGACCCGCTGGCGAACGGCAAGCAACGCCTCGTAAAGCTCCCGTGCTCCCTCGGTATCCCCTAGCGCCCTGAGGGTCGATGCGAGACTGTACATCGATGCCATTGTGTCGAGGTGCTCGTCGCCCAGGACCCGCCGACGAACGGCAAGCGCCGCCTCGTGTAGTGCCCGCGCTCCCTTGTTATCCCCTAGCACCCGGAGGGTCGAAGCGAGATTGCTCATCGATGTCATCGTGCCTTTGTGCTCTTCCCCCAGGACCTGCCGGCTCATCACAAGCACCGATTCCTGCAGTTCCCGCGCGCCCTCATTATCGCCAAGCGCCCCGAGGGTCACTGCGAGGTTGTTCATCGATTTAATTGCCTCCGGGTGCTCGTCGCCCAGGACCCGCCGGCGAATGGCAAGCGCCGCCTCTTGCAGCTCCCGCGCTCCTTCGGCATTCCCCAACGCTCTTAAAGTCTGTGCAAGGTCGCTCATCGATGTCACGGTGTCGAGGTGCTCGTCGCCCAGGACCTGTTGGCGAACGGCAAGCGTCGCCTCGTGTAGTGCCCGCGCGCCCTCCGCATCCCCTTGTGCCTCGAGGGTCGATGCGAGGTTGCTCATCGATGTCATAGTATGGGGATGCTCCTCGCCCAGAATCCGACGATTCAGGGCAAGCAGCGGCTCCTGCAGTTCCCGCGCGCCCTCGTTATCGCCAAGCGCCCTGAGGGTCAGTGCAAGGTTGTTCATCGATGCCATTGTGTCGGGGTGCTCCTCACCCTGGACCCGCCAGCGAATGGCAAGCGTCGCCTCGTGTAGTTCCCCCGCTCCTTCGACATCTCCCAGCGCTTTGAGGCTCAGAGCGAGGTTGTTCATCGCTGTCATTGTGTGTGGGTGCTCTTCGCCCAGGATACGACGAGTCATCGCCAGCACCAACTCCTGCTGCTCCTGGGCTTCCTTGAACTCGCCCTGTTTGTAACGTGTACTCGCCAAGGCGCCCATGATGGATACTGTTAACATATCGCTACTTCCAAGGAGCTCACGAGATTGCTGGAAAGCCCTCTTGAGATGCCGGCTCGACATCTCGAGCTCGCCAAGCCCCGCCAGGGAGATACCTGCGAGCAATAGGCCCTTGACCTCCGCAGTCGTCTGTGGCTCGACGGCTTTCAAAATGGCGTTTGCTTGGCTGAGTAACTCTCCGAAGCGGCCCTGCTCAAGCAGGAGTCGCCCGCGAAGCATGTAAACCGAGAAGGCGCGTTCATATGAGAAGGCATGTGTTTCGTCCTTTGAAACCTGAGCGTCGATATACGCATCAAGAAGCGCCATCCGCCGGTAGGCAGGCCAATCCTGCGAGGACTTGAGAAAGATCCATATCAGGTCCGGTTCGAGATCCCCGCTCTCGATTTCGGCTTGAACCTTGGGCTTGAGTTGTTCAGCCTCGTCGCTACCGATCCACCATTCCAGTTGTCTGCGGTAGGCTCTCTGCTCGCGATCTCCCAGATGGGTCGTTACTGCCAGAAACAACCGAGCCACCTCACGCCTACGGACAGGTAGCCGGTCTTGAAGAAATGGCATCAGCGACGCTGCCTCCATTTCACGGTTAATCGGATTTACCTGCTCAAGAATTACGCCAGGCATGATCGGATCACAGAACTGGTAGATGAAGAGCCCTGGAAACGCCGGATGCTTCTGACCGAGATCAAAGAATAGCCCCAACTCATCCACGAGGTGATCGTCGATGACATCCATCAACTCATCCGCCTCATCTTCCGAGAGATCGAGCTTTGTGAATAAGAGTGCCGCTGGCACGTTGCGCCGACACAGAGCAGCCAGAGCTAGAAACTCGCGCAGTTCCCGCCCTAGCCGCGGCATCCCAGCAATCAGCTTTTCGATCGGAGTATAGAAGTCGGCTGCGAAGCCCTTTGCCAGCGCCTGAGACGCGAGGCCTTCCACTCCCAGATGCCACAAGATCTCCTCGCCGTCCGGCGGCATGTCACTGATCGCTCCCAGTTTCACCAAGTCCAGCATCTTGAGCGCGACTCGGGCCGGGAAGCCGGCGCTGTAGCGAAGCAGAGCATTAACCAACTCGGCAGGGCATGCCCCCGGCTCGAAGCGAGATTCAAGAGCCTCCTGGAGAAGGCCGTGATCGAGCGGCTCGAAATCGAAGCGCAAGGGGTCCTCCGGCAGGAGATTGACGGGCACGAGTTGATCTGTGGTGTCCTCAGGCCGGCAGGAAATCGCGAGAAACAGATTTCGATTGCGTACCACTTGGGTAGCCAGCCAGCGACGATAGCTCTCGCGAATCTGCGTGCAATCCGTCACATGCAGGAGCAGCTTGCGCTTCTGGGTCAGCTCGTCGAGCAACATCTGAAGCATCTCGCGCTCCGAGCGTTCAGCGCCAGAATAGCCCTGCTTCGGCGTGGCAAGGATCTCGCCAAAGCGCTTTAACGGATCCTCGAACTGCCACAAGAAAGAGAGGATCGCTGCGGACCAATCCGTTTTGCTCAGGGTTCTGGCTAGGGTCTTCAACGCATTGTGCGTCTTCTCGCGCTGCTCTTTGGTTCTGCGCTCCTCATCCTCGAGTAGGTGCAGGAGATACCTGCTGAGCGGATCTTCGCCATCGGGTTCGAAGCCTTCCAAGTCGAGGTGCCAGAGTGCCAAATCCTCGCCATGTTCCCTTGCCATCCTGAACTGGGTAGCATTTAGGAAATACGATCGGCCAATAGCTTCCATGCCCGCGAGCAGGAACACCCGCGGGCCGCAGCCAGTTGTGAGGAGCTCGAGCGCCTGGTCCAGCCAGGATTTGCGCTGGAAGTTGTAGAGGCCGTATTCGGCCTCTGGCCATTCAAGAAATGCACCTTGGATTCGCTTAAGTCTCATAGTCTTCGGCAGCCGACAGATCGAATTGATCAAATACTTTCCAACAATACTGGACTAGTCTGAGAGCTGTCGTTTCGGTCACGATGATGACCCCTGCGCTGCCGTGGGCAAGGGCACCTTGCACAAGCGCTTAGCTGGTCGACGGACCCAGAGGGCATTCCGACGAGGCGATTGCTCGCCCTAGCTGAATCTCGCGCTCTATCAGGTGGCATGCCGTTATGAGCTACTTACCGGACTCCTATCTGCGTAGGTCTTCATCTCTTCGTCTTCATAGCGACCCTGATCCCTATAAAGTAGGGCTAGATTCTTTGGTATTCTGGCAAGTGCCGGATGATCAGGCCCTAGCGCCTTCTGCATGATCTCTAGGGCCCGGTGGTAAAGAGGCTCCGCCTCCTCGTTTTGGTTCTGATCCCGATAAAGGCTCGCCAGATTGTTGAGAATGGTGGCAAGTGCGGGATGACTAGGTCCCAGCGCCTTCTCCGTGATTGTCAGGGCTCGCTGATAAAGGGGTTCCGCCTCCCAGTACCTGCCCTGATCGCGGTAGAGACTTGCTAAGTTGCTAATAGTCGCACCAAGTTGGGGGTGGCTGTCCCCGAGCGCTTTTTCCTCAATCGCTACTGATCGCTGGTACAGCGGCTCCGCCTCCTCGTACCTGCCTTGATCACGGTAGAGGCTCGCCAGGTTGCTAATACTGATGCCAAGCTCCGGGTGATCGCCTCCCAGTGCCTTCTCCGTGATTTTCAAGGCCCGTTGATAAAGTGCCTCCGCCTCCTCGTAGCGGCCCTGAGAATTGTATAGGTTTGCCAGATTGTTGAGGAGTGTTGCGAGTTCCGGATGGTCACCGCCTAGCGCCTTTTCCAGGATTGCCATGGCCCGTTGATAAAGTGGCTCCGCCTCCTCGTAACGGCCCTGAGAACTGTATAGATTCGCCAAATTATTGAGAGTGGTTGCGAGTTCTGGATGGTCACCTCCCAGCGCCTTCCCCTTGATCGCCAGGGAGCGCTCGAACAGCGGCGCCGCCTCCTCGTAGCGGCCTTGATCGCTGTATAAGTTCGCCAGGTTGTTGAGTGTGATGGCGAGGTACGGATGGTCGCCCCCCAGTGCCTTTTCCGTGATCGCTAGGGAGCGCTCGAACACCGGCGCCGCCTCCTCGTAGCGGCCTTGATCGCTATATAGATTCGCCAGGTTGTTGAGCGTGGTAGCGAGGTCCGGATGGTCGCCTCCCAGAGCCATCTCCTTGATCGCTAGGGAGCGCTCGAACAGCGGTTCCGCCTCCTCGTAGCGGCCCTGAGCGCGGTAGAGGAGAGCCAGGTTGTTGAGTGTGGTGGCGAGTGAGGGATGGTCGCCTCCCAGCGCCATCTCCTTGATTGCCAGGGAGCGCTCGAACTGGGGCTCCGCCTCCTCGTAACGGCCTTGATCGCTGTATAAGTTCGCCAGGTTGTTGAGTGTGGTGGCGAGGTACGGATGATCGCCTCCCAGAGCCATCTCCGTAATCGCCAGGGAGCGCTCGGCCAGCGGCTCCGCCTCCTCGTAACGGCCTTGATCGCTGTATAAGTTCGCCAGGTTGTTGAGCGTGGTAGCGAGGTCCGGGTGGTCTCCCAGCGTCTTCTCCTTGATCGCCAGCGAGCGCTGATATAGCGGCGCCGCCTCCTCGTAGCGGCCCTGAGCGTGAAGATAGCTTGCAGCCTTGCCTAATACCTGTGCGGCTTCAATTGTCTCGATTGAACGGCCGGCGGCGAGTTGGAAAGCCTGTACTTGCGGCAGAAGTCGCGCACATTGGTACCACGTTCTGAATTCCACCTCTGGGAAGGTGCTGTCGAGGCCCCGAGCGATCCGGTGTATCCAGCTCGTGCTCGACGCCTCGTCAAGGCTGCTCCTTACGACGTCCTGAATCAGTGGATGAACGCTGTAAGAGCGATCCAGCGTTTGGCGCTCGACCAGCGAGTAGCTGGTCAGGGGCATCAGAAGCTCATCCACAAGAAGGCGACCAGATCTGTCTAGGGTTTCGGAGATCGCTGGTCCGAACTTACTCGCACCTTCGATCAACAGCTCTTCGGGTATCCGCTCAGGGCTCAAGAAGGCGCTGAGCCGCAAGACATCTCCAGAAGCTCGCGAGATTCGTTCGACCTGTTTAAAACTCAGGTTCCATGTCGCCTCAACGCCCCGTGGATAGATGCCGGTCTCGGGTTTAGAGCGCTCCAGAAGTTGTAGGCGGAATTCACGATAGTCCGCGAGATAGTCGTCGAAGCGGGCCTGTTTCGCTGCGACGTAGGCACCGGCCTGCTCCAGCGCAAGTGGCAGGTATCCTAGTTCCTTGGCTAGATCTGCCGCTGCTTGCTCGTCGGCCGCGTCGGGCGCCTTGCGCCCGGCGCGGCGGAGTAGAAATGCCCGCGCTTCCTCCGGTGGCAGAGTGTCAAGGCGCAGGGGGTCGGGAATCGACAAAAGGCCAAAGTAGGACGCCCGGGAGGTCAGCAAGATGTGCCCGTTGTACGTTGGCGGCAGGTAGGGCTTGAGCAAGTCTGGGGCATCAGCATTGTCGATCACCAACAGCCATGACGTGTGCTGGTTCATCCAGCGATGTACGGCAGCCAGCTGCTGCTCGGGGTCGTCAGCGGCTAAGCCGAGGGCTTGGGCTATCTCCCCGAAGCCTTGGGCCAAATCGCCCTCTGTCGCTCCCCGGATCCACAGAACCGCCTCGTACTCGTCGCGATGACGGTAGGCATACTCGACCGCCGTTTGCGTTTTGCCGATGCCGCCGAGGCCGCTGATCGCCTGCGTCTGTCCAACAACTGCACAGCCGTCACCGCGCAGCGCCTCGCGAAGAGCCTTCAGCACATCCTCTCGAGCCGTGAAGTAGGGGTTCCGCCTATGCGGGATCATCCACAGGTCGGCTCGTTGCGAAGGTAGCTCTGGCGAAGGCCAGTCGGGCGGTTCAACCTGCGGCTGTGCGACTGCTTGAGAAGCTTCGAAAAGTCTGCTCAGCAATACCCAGTCGTCGCTCTGGCGATCTGAAGCAACTACGCTCTCTATCAAGGAGGCGGCCCGGTCCATTATCCGAAGAGAGTATTCCTCGGCGTCGAACATTATGCGATAGAGATGTTCGCCTTCACGAGTCCGAAACGCTGATTCGCTTGCGGTCTCATCCCACGTCAAGTTGCCTTTGGCCGTCTCCTTCAGGAGGCGACGAAGAAGCCTTCGAGTCCTTCGCTTAATTCTAGAATTCAAGGATTTCCTCTTCTAGAACACCGTTCAATGTGGCCAGTCCTCGGCGAATTATTCGGAGACTCTTGCTAGTCTTGGGTGGACACTTGCTGTTCTCAATGTTCACGATCGCGAGATCGAGGTCGTCCAACCATGGGCCTAGATTGTCCACGGCGGCCTTACCCTGTTTGTTCGAGATGCTCGAACGTAAAAGGGGCTTTTGCCCCCAAAAACCAACGATACCTCGTCAAGGTGTGCGGATCCGTAACAGTTTCGCCAGCCGTTCAGCCAAGCTCTCGCAGAGGCTATGTGCGTTCTTCCACTCCTTGTCGTGAATCGCCATGAGAAGCTCGCCAGCGACTGCTGTAGCCTCCTCGGTTTCGTTAGCTAGCAACCGCAACCTGAATCCCCTTCGTATCCGTCTTAGATTGCGAATAGTGACGCCAAAGCCGATTAGCGCGAGCAAGAATCCGGCGATGCTCGCATAGCTACCGAGAACATGTGGCGGATTGGCAAGCAGGTGCTCGATCACTCTGTTCTGTCCGTATGCGAATCGAGCTGGGTTAGCCTGTTCTGGGGATGCTACCGCGACTGATACTCACCGTCATCCAACGATGTGTCAGCCTAGCCGGTTCCTAACATCAATCTCAGTGTTGACCTACGTAAGCCCTCACGCCTCCTGGATTGACCCAGTGTACCAACTCGCTGACGGATCGAGAGTAGCCCAAACCAAGTCCTCCAAGCGCTGCACCTCTGGAGCGTGTCGGCCAACGCCGTGGACGACCAGGGAGCGTTCCCCGAGTTCGAATCCCACCCCAATGAGGATTTCGCGACCGGCGACCATGTGTGGAAAGTCGACGACCGCGGATTGTCGGCGGAGGCGTCCGGCGCCGTCCCCCCCTGCATAATGTTGCGCAACCCGCTCCCGTCCGCTCGAAGCCTGAAGGCCCTCGATCTTCTCTGAATCCCATGCCCATGACGACGGCGAGCGCGGTATCCCGCTTACCTGTTCTGTGCGCCAATCTGCTCATGTCGACGAACGGTGGAGCCTTGGTCATCTCGAAATCGCCCGCTACCTGCTCGGCCAGGGCAGGAGCGAATCTTGACGGGCAGTCTTATTCTGTGTAAGACTGCTCGTCATGAACCTCCCACATCTCTCTAAGAAAGAATACGCCATCCTTGCGATGTTGATTCGGAACGGGGAGATGTATGGCCTCGAGATGGTTAAGGCTTCCGAAGGCGCGCTCAAACGGGGCACTATATATGTCACCCTCGGACGAATGGCGGAGAAAGGTTATGTGACCTCCCGTCAACAACGCTTGGACGACCAGGCCGGGGGACTCCCTCGACGACTCTTTCGGCCCACGGGATATGGCCAGAGTCTCTTCCAGGCTCTAGAACTCGCTCGGGCCAACTTGGCGCTAGCGACATGAGTACGCATCGCCAGGAGTTGACGCTGCTGGGCGTGGCCATGGTCGCTGCGGTTCTGATCGCCGCGACTTGTGCCATCGAGACGCTCAAGTGGGTGCACCGTCCGAAGATCGTCGCGCAGGAGGCGCTTGCTGCTGAGAGCCGAGAGCGAGCCCGTGAGTTGGCGCGCTTGACTAGGGCGGTCGAAGAACTAGAGAGCCTTGAGAAGCAGCGGGAGACCTTGCTCGCGATCGGACCCGGTCGGGCCGGCAGAGGGCGCTTGGACCTAGAGGCGATCGAAAACTCTTGGCGATCGAAGCTGGACAGCGATGGCGGTCGAGGCAATCTAGATTCCTTCATTTTCTTCACATTTCTGAAAGAGGATTTCACGCGTAGCTTGCGAGACTACGCGCTCAGCAGACGGCCGGCATTAGTTTCAGATTCTAGTATTGCTGAAATCTGGGGCGGGAAGACTGCGGAAGTGAAATCGCTGTGGATGAAATGGGTAGCAGAGGTCGAGTCGCAAGCGGAAAGGGACTTCTGGACGTCCGTGCAGGGAGATGCCCTGTGGCAGCGCATCGCGGCGGATTTCGACAGGGCCCAGGAGAGTTTAGGCTTATCTGTGACGATCTGGTCGGAGAAGAATGACAATGCCTTACCGGTGGACGGAGGTGCGCAACTGATTGGCGTCTCGATGGACGTCGACAACAAAGAACGTCACATTCCCAGGATCGACAACAAAGAACATCACATCCTCAGGATCGACAACAAAGAACATCACATCCTCAGGATCGACGGCCTGTCGCTTGAGGAAGCTCTTGCCTTCGGTAGGAAGTCGAGTCTCGCAGACTCCCACCGGTACTTTTCGATCGGAATCGCGGAAGGAAGGCGATGCCTCCCCCTAAAGCCGGATCTTGAACCGTTTGAGGCCATTAGAAGATGCTCATCTTCCCTTCTTAGGGCTGAGCTTTGGGCCCGGGCGCGGGTGGAGGGAGAGGAAAACCAGGTGATTTCGAGAGTTAGCGAGTTGGAGCAGGTCGAACAGCGGGAGCTAAAGGCTGCCTCGGACCTGCTAGCCTCGCCGTTCAGCCTAAAGGGGGACACCGAGCCGTGGCAGGCCAAGACCGAGATCTGGTCTGCGTGGGGGGCGTGGAAGGTCGAGGAACTTGAAGCACAAGGCTTGAGATGGGAGATCACGAGCCTGGTTGCAAGGCAAATACTCGCGGGCTTCGCCCCGACTCAGAACGAACAACAGCCCTGGGAGATTGCGCTGCAATCCGCGGCCAAGCGTCAAGAAAGCTTCAACGAAGCGACGCTCCTGAGCCAAGAACTGGGAACCCACCGACGGGCGCTTGAGCGCGCTGAAGCGCTAAGGCGGGCCCTCGACAGCGTCACGATCCTCGGAGCGGTGCTCGCGTTTGCGTTCCTCGCCGCAATCCTGATCTCGGTGACGTCGAGCCAGCTGACCCGTGCCCCAGGCTTCGGACTCCTAAGTTCGAGCGAGTTCTTCTTCTCGAAGAAAACCTATACCACGGTGCTAGAGCCAGTCATCAGCGACTTCCAGGTTGAGTACATCGAAGCGCTCAGTCAGGGCCGGCTGTTGAAGGCCCGCTGGGTCCTGGTCCGCGGCTACTCGTCCTTCTGGACGACGGCTCTCCTCCAGATACCGACGGCCCTCCTTGGTCAGTTGGCCAAAGCCCTTGGCATCTGGCCGGTGTCGCGCTGACCGTCTCGGAGAACGACTTCAATCTCCGCGCGAGCATCGCGATACCGAACTACAAAGCTATCGATAAGGCAGCTTAACGCATAGCCTTCGGATGTTGAGCAGCGTAGTCTCCTCAGGGCGATTGACCGCAACCTCAATCTTCAGAACGCCCCGGCATCAAGCGCAGCCAACAAGTCCGCGCGTCAGGGTGCTGGCGCGCGTCCGTCAGGGTGCCACCCACCTCGGTCAGGGTGGAACCCTTTCAGGGTTCGGGTCAGGGACGGCCGCCGACCCAGGGTGGCGCGCTTCGCGCTGACCCTGGGCTGATGGATGCAACCCCTGCGGGGTGGTCAGAAGTTGATCGGCAAATCATGGCTAATCATCGGGAACTTCGAAACCCGAACAGCCCAGCTCCCTGTGTCAGGGTAGTTGTTGCCTTTGTCTGAATCACCGACGATGCCGGGCCAGGAGGGCAATCGTCAGCTGAGCGGCGGATGTCACAGTCGCGCACAAATTGCTCGCGCGTACCGGTCGAGGCCCGCCGACGATGCTGATGGGCGCGCGCGTACCGCCTGCTGACGCTCTCGGCCAGCGACTCGTTGTGCTAGGGGTAGAAAGATATGGCTTTTGGACTCAATCTGCTTCCTTTGGATAGTCTTGCTACTGGTGTGGAAGATCCAGGAACTTGCGCGAACAGCGTCCGCTGGTCAGCCAAAGGCGGCAATAGTGACGTTATCGACGCATGTCCATGTCTCGCCGTCGGCTCAAGAGGCATTGAGGACGCTATTCCAAGGCTTGCCATCCGCCTGAGAACACTTGTCGACGCATGTCCAAGCTTCTCCGTCGCGTAGAAAACGATGAAGGGCGAGTTGCCTGAGCTTGGACATGCGTTCTCAACGGATGGGAAGGGGACTCTGGCAGCGTTCAAGACGTTCTTTGCGAGAAAGCAGGTGGCTTTGGCAGCGTTCAAGACGTTCTTTGCGAGAAAGCAGGTGGCTTTGGCAGCGTTCTAGGTGTCCTTTGCAAGCCCAAAGACGAGGTCGGTGCGAGAAAGGATTCGCATCCCGAGTAAAACGCGCAGCAAAGCGACGCCCCAGGATCCGTGAGGAGCACCAGTCTTCTGTCGGTCAGGGGCGAAGGTCGGTGTGAAGAGGGATTCGCGTCCCGAGCCAAGCGCGCAGCGCTTGCGACGACCCAGAAGCCCTGAGGGAGCGCCTGCCTGCCGCCGGTCGAGAGACAAGGTCGGTGCGAGGAGGGATTCGTGTCCCGAGCCAAGCGCGCAGCGCTTGCGACGACCCAGAAGCCCTGAGGGAGTGCCAGTCTTTCGACTGCAAGGAGAAAGAATGGTGCGCCCGAAGGGATTCTGGGTCGTCGCAAGCGCTGCGCGCTTGGCTCGGGACACGAATCCCTCCTCGCACCGACCTTGTCTCTCGACCGGCGGCAGG
>JAAUXY010027344.1_pt1 | contig 10616 bp, 11 predicted proteins | sample 7278121 | NCBI WGS metagenome assembly JAAUXY01 (sample SAMN14350117, study PRJNA611818) | marine sediment metagenome | isolation source: surface marine sediment (1.8m) | place: French Polynesia: Moorea | collected 2018-08
GCCGACCGCGGGGGTCGACTACCACGTGCCCTTCGGCGGCCGGAAGGGCTCCAGCTACGGCCCGCGCGAGCAGGGCAGCTATGCCGCCGAGTTCTACACCACGGTCAAGACCGCCTACATCGCGCCGTGAGGGGAGCCGGCCGATGACCGAAGCCTACAGCGGGGTCTTTCCGATCGCGCCGACGCCCTTCGACGACCAGGGCGGGCTCGATCTCGAGGGCCAGAAGCGGGTGCTCGAATGCATGGTCGACCAGGGGGTCGACGGGATCTGCATCCTCGCCAACTATTCGGAGCAATTCCTGCTCTCCGACGAGGAGCGGGAGGTGCTGCTCGAGCTCTGCCTCGCCCAGGTCGCCGGACGGGTGCCGGTGATCGTCACCTGCAGCCACTTCTCGACCCGGATCGCCGCGGCCCGCGGCAAGCGGGCGGCCGAGGCGGGGGCGGCCATGCTGATGCTGATGCCGCCCTACCACGGCGCGGCGCTCAAGGCGGGCGACGAGGGTATCGTCGAGCACTTCGCGGCGGTGGCGGAGGCCGCGCGGATCCCGGTCATGGTCCAGGACGCGCCGCTCAGCGGCGTCGACCTGTCGGTGCCGTTGCTGGCCCGCCTGGCGCGGGAGATCGGCGAGGTCGGCTACTTCAAGATCGAGACTCCCCAGGCCGCCGCCAAGCTGCGCGCCCTGATTGAGGCCGGCGGCACGGCCGTCGAGGGGCCCTTCGACGGCGAGGAGTCGATCACCTTGATGGCCGACCTCGACGCCGGCGCGACCGGCACCATGCCGAGCGCCCTGCTGCCCGACCTGATCCGGCCCGTGCTGGTCCATCATCGCGAAGGCCGCCGCGACGAAGCCGCCGCCCGCTACGCCCGCATCCTGCCGCTGATCAACTTCGAGAACCGGCAGTGCGGCCTGCGCGCCTGCAAGACCGTGATGATGGAGGGCGGCGTCATCAAGTCCGATACCGTCCGCCATCCACTGGCCCCGCTGCACCCGGCGACCCGGGCCGAGCTGCTGGAGCTGGCCCGCGAGCAGGCGCCGCTGGCGCTGACCTGGGGCCGGTAGCGGGACCGCGGGTGCGCGACAGGCCGACAGCGAGTCGAGAGAGCCTGCCCCATGGGCGTTGAGACCTTCGTCGCCTTCACCGTCGCGATGATCGTCCTCTCCGCGACTCCGGGGCCGGGCTGCGCGATGGTGATCGCCCGGGCGCTCGCCGGCGGCTTCCGGTCGGGCCTGGCGGCGGTCCTGGGGCTGGTGCTGGGCGACCTCCTTTACCTCGTGCTGGCGGTCTTCGGCTTGAGCGCCCTGGCGACCCTGATGGGCGAGTTCTTCCTGGTCGTGAAGATCCTGGGCGCGGCCTACCTGATCTGGCTGGGCGTCAGGTGCTGGCGCGCGCCGGTGGATCCCGGGTCGGCTCGGCCGTCGCGCGACCGCCGCGGTCTGGGACGGTCCTTCGGCCTCGGACTCTTCGTCACGCTCGGCAACCCCAAGGTGATCCTGTTCTACGTCGCCTTCGTGCCGACCTTCGTGGATCCGACCGCGCTCTCGGCCTGGGACCTCGCGCTGCTCTGCAGCGTGGTCGCGGGCGTCCTGCTGGCGGTGCTGGGCGGCTATGCCTTCCTGGCGGCGCGGGCCGGCCGCCTGTTCCGCTCCGAGCGCGCCCTGAGGCGCCTCAACAGGATCTCGGGCGGCCTCCTGATGGGCGCCGGGGTCGCTGTTGCGACCCGCTGAGCCCGGTTCAATCCGGCCATGACGCCGCGCGACGTCGCCTTTGCCGTGCTCGCCGCCCTGATCTGGGGGGCGACGTTTCCGATCTCGGCGCTGGCGCTGATGGACACGCCGCCGATCTTCTTCACCTTCCTGCGCTTTGCCGGAGCGGCCGCTTTCGTCCTGGTGGTCCCGCGGCCGGCAGTGCCCTGGCGGAGGTTGGTACTGGTCGGGTTCTTGCTCGGTGCCGGCCAGTACGGCTTCATGTTCGTCTCCATGACCCAGGGGATCTCGGCGGGCCTGGCGTCGCTCCTGGTCCACACCCAGGCCTTTTTCACGATCCTGATCGCCATGGTGGTCTTCGCCGAGCCGTTGCGGCGCCGCCAGGTGATCGCAATCGGACTGGCTGTGGCCGGGCTCGCCTTGCTGGTCGTGAACCGCGCCGAGACCGGGGCGCTCCTCGGCGTTGCCCTGATCCTGCTGGCGGCGCTCTGCGGGGCCTCGGGCAACAGCGTCCTGAAGTCGCTGGGCGAGGTCGACATGCTCGGAGTCGCGGTCTGGATGAGCCTGGCCGTGCCGCTGCCGATGCTGGCGCTCTCTCTCGCCCTGGAGGCCGAGGGGACGCCGGCAGCGTTGTTCCGAGGCATTTCCTGGACCACCCTCGGCGCGGTCGCCTATTCGGCGGTGCTGGCGACGGTCTTGGTCTTCGCCATCTGGGGCCGGCTGCTGGCCAGCTACGCCGCCGTGAAGGTGGCACCCTTCTTCCTCCTGGTCCCGGTCTTCGGCCTGAGCCTTTCCGCGGTGTTCCTGGGCGAGCGCCTGACGGGGCTTCAGGTCGCCGGCGCGGCCCTGATCTTCCTCGGTCTCTGCCTGGCGCTCTGGCCGGCCCGCCGGGCGAGCGGATGATGCCCTGCGAAACTCCGGGTTGCCGTTAGATGACCCAGACGCCGACCTGCTCCTCGCGGCCGCGAATCGGCAGCTCGCCGCGCCGCTCGAGGCCGTCCAGGGCGCTGCCTTCGCCCTCCGGCGCGCCGGCGCGGACCGCCTGCAGGGCGGCGTCGCTGATCGCGGCGCGGCAGTCCAGGCTTCGGGTCAGCTCCTGCAGGCGGCTGGCGACGTTGACTGTGTCGCCGAGCACGGCGAACTCCAGGCGGCGCTCCGAGCCGATGTCGCCGACCACCACCGCGCCGTAGTGCAGGCCGAGCGAGAGCCGGACAGGCTCCTCCCCGCGCGCCCGGCGCTCGGCGTTCCAGGCCTCGAAGGCCTCGAGGATCGCCCGGGCGCAGGCCAGGGCGTTGTCCGCGTCGCGCGGCGAGGTCTCGGGAGTCCCGAAGGTCGCCATGACCCCGTCGCCGATGAACTTGTCCAGGGTGCCGCCGTGGTCGAAGACCAGGGTCTCGAGGCGGCCATGGACGTCGCGCAGCAGCCCGATCACCTCGCTCGGCGCGCGCTTCTCCGACCAGCGGGTGAAGCCGACGATGTCGGCGAAGAGCACCGCCACCTCCTGCTCGCGGACCTGGGACAGCGGCGCCTCGGTCCGGGCCAGGCGGTCGACGATGTTGGGCGGGAAGTAGCGCGCCAGGTTGCCGCGCTCGCGCTCGGAGCGGACCTGCCGCAGCACCAGGCGCCGCGTCCGCAGGACGACGGCCGCCAGCAGGCCCGCGACGATGAGGAAGACCGTGACCTCCTGATAGCGCACGCCCAGGTCGACGTAGCCGAGGTCGCCCAGCAGGCCGGCCAGGGTGTCCGGGTCGAAGGGTTCGGGGACCGCGATGATGGTCGACGGCTGGTTCAAAACCCAGAGCACTCCGATAGTCCAGGTCACGGCGCCGACCAGGCCGCCCCAGACCATGACAATCGGCCGGTAGCTGAAGGCCAGGCCGCTGAGCAAGACGAAGAAGTAGATGAAGTTGCCGAAACGGAAGGTCATCGGGGCCGGGTACTCGACCTGGGCGAAGGGGTTCGGATAGATCAGGGTGAAGCTCATGAGGGCGAAGTCGAAGGCCACGAAGAGGTACTCGTGCCAGCTGCGGTGATAAGCGGACCTTTCGAGCCAGCCCTGCAGCAGACCGTTGGCCGCGAAGACCGCGAGCAGGGCGTGGTAGTAGAGAACGCCTGGAAAGGAGGTCAGGAAGACCAGGAGGACCGCGATCGCCAGAAGGGCGAGCAAGCGGCCTCTGAGGGCGAGCTGCAGGCCGTCCCGGCCTTCCCTGTCGATGGCCCGGTCCACCCGGTCCCGGTCTGGAATCGGCTGGTTTGCCGCCCCTCGGCTCGAGACGGACGGCGGCGGCGTGGTGAGAGCGGTCATCTCCTGTCCCCATCCTGCGGTAGGCCCGGCCAGCGGGCTAGGACAGGGTTGCGCCGGCGGCGGCAAAGATCAAACGTCGGGGAAGGACCGGCCCGAGTCCCGGGCCGGCGGGTCAGCGCGGCGCCGCGGCCCGGAAGTGGGGCGTCGCGGAGGGCAGGGCCTCGGCCTGCAGGCGCCGGGCCAGCCCTTGCCGGGCTTCGGAGTCGGCGATGTGGTGCAGGATCATTTCGTCCAGGTCCTGGTCGGGCCGGTGCCGCGCGCGCAGCCAGGCCTGGATTGCCTCCTGGTCCAGCGCACGATGCGGCCGCTTGCGGCTCGGCACGGCGGCGAGCCCGACCGCGGCGCCCTCGATCGCCAGGCAGCCGTGGCGGCCGAGGTAGAGCGCGACCTCGTGGAGCTGCGTCGAGGGTCCGGCCTCGAGCCTGATATCGACCGCGGCGAGCTGCCCGAAGGCATAGTTGCCGACGCCCTCGGTCTCGTGCATGCGTTGCAACTGGACCTCGGTCAGCCAGGTCACGGCGAGGGCCGCCTCGCAGTCCGGCGCGTGCTGCAGGGTCGAGGACACGGCCCCGTAGCGGGTGATGTGGGCGGCGTAGACCACGTCGTAGTCGTGCAGCCAGGCGCGGGTGACGGGCACCGCCCCGTCTTCGTCGCCCAGATGACCGAACTTGCGGGCCAGTTGCGCCGGTGCCCGGTTGGAGCCGTGTGCCAGCACGGGACGCCGCCCGGCAAAGTCGGCCTCCTCGATGGGCCGAATTTCACCAGCGGCGAAAACATAGCACGCGGCAGGCGCTTCGAAGGGATAGCTCTTGGCCAGCGCCAGACGGTCCTCGGGAGCTTCGGGGAGCGGCCAGGGCAAAGCGCGTCGCCGCTCAGTCGGTGCAGGGTGGCGGGGCGTCCTTGTCGATGCTCTCGATGCGGTAGCGGGTGTGGCAGTCGTCGACCGTGTGCCAAGCGTGCTTGGACCATTCGGCCATGGCCGCATCGTAAGAGTCGAAGGGGCCGATCCAGGTTTCGTCACGACCGACCGTATTATGGAAGCGGGTGTCCGAGTACTCCCCGCCGACGACCCAGTACTGCTGCATTGCGGGACGCCTCTTTTCTCTCTTTCTGATCTTGCCTGCCGCGCCTGTTCGGGCTCCGTCGTTCCGGGCCTCGGCATCGGTGACGCAAGACAAGTCTGAATCAGCGTTACTTAACAAGACATGAAACCGCAAGCCTGATATGCAGCGCCCGGATAACTCCCCGAAGCGTTGTTGCGCCACGGCCACGCGGTCACACTAACCCTTTGTTTTCTAGAATTTTCTCGAAGACGCCTTCGACGACGCGCAAGTTCGCCGATTTCGGCCAGACGCCGTCGGTTCGAGGGAGCGACGCCGGCGCGCTCTTGCGGTCATCCGCGGTCGATCTTGAAACCGGTCTCGAGCCGCGGTTCCTGCGACATCTGCGCCACCGCCGATCGCGCAGGAAGGCGGCCGCGGGATCATCCTTCCCGAGGCCCAAGGCGTAGAAATCAATGAGGGTCCGAGCCTTGCCTGAAGCGCCGCTCGCGGACTTGTGAGGACCGGGGACTTGGGTTAGGTTCCGCGCGTCCGGCCGGGTTGACGACCTTCGGTGCAGAGCCTGGCGGCTGGCGTTGGTGCGACATGTCGGCAGTGGCGGCACCTCATGAAAACCTGGATTTTGGGAAGCAAGCAGTGATGGCGCGTACGATACGGTTCCTGTCTCTCGCGACCCTGGCGGCGCTCGGCCTGCTGGCAGCCGGCACGGCCGGCGCTGCCGAGCCGCAGCCCTGGCAGATGGGCTTCCAGCCGGCGGCCTCGCCGGTGATGGAAGAGATCCACAGCTTCAACAACCTGCTGCTCTGGATCATATCCGCCATTGTGGTCTTCGTGCTCGGTCTTCTGCTCTACGTGATGTGGCGCTTCAGCGAGAAGCGCAATCCGAACCCGTCGAAGACCACGCACAACACCCTGATCGAGGTGGTCTGGACGGTGGTGCCGGTGATCATCCTGGTGATCATCGCGATCCCCTCCTTCCGGCTGCTCTACCTGACCGACCGCAACCCCGACGGCGAGATCGAGATGACGATCAAGGCGATCGGGCACCAGTGGTACTGGTCCTACGAGTTCCCCGATCACGGGAACTTCACCTTCGACGCCTACATGGTCGCCGACGAGGACCTGGAAGACGGGCAGCGGCGCCTGTTGTCCACCGACAACGCCCTGGTGCTGCCGGTCGACACCAACATCCGGATCCTGGTGACCGCCAGCACCGTGCTGCACAACTTTGCGGTGCCCTCGATGGGCCTGAAGATGGACGGCGTTCCGGGCCGGATCAACGAGACCTGGGTGCGGATCACCAAGGAAGGCACCTATTACGGCCAGTGCTCGGAACTCTGCGGCACTGGGCACGCCTACATGCCGATCATGATCGAGGCGGTGTCCAAGGACGACTTCGGCAAGTGGGTCGAGGAGGCCAAGGTGGAGTTCGCCCGGGTCGAGGAGCCGGAGGCGCCCCTGCGCCTGGCGGACGCGAACGACGACAAGACCACGGACTGAGTGGCTGGGAAGGAGAGACGACCATGGCCCACGCGGCAGCGCACGATCATCACGACCACAAGCCCGGCTTCTTCGTCCGCTGGTTCTTTTCGACGAACCATAAGGACATCGGCACGCTCTATCTCGTTTTTGCCGTGATCGCCGGCCTGATCGGCGGCCTCGCTTCGATCCTGATGCGGATGGAGCTGCAGGATCCCGGGATCCAGTTCCTCCATACGATGTCGGACGATCCCGGACAGTTCTGGAACGTGCTCATCACCGCGCACGGCCTGATCATGGTGTTCTTCGTGGTCATGCCGGCGCTGATCGGCGGCTTCGGGAACTGGTTCGTGCCGCTGATGATCGGCGCCCCGGACATGGCCTTCCCGCGCATGAACAACATGTCGTTCTGGCTGATCGTGCCGGCCTTCCTGCTGCTGCTCGGCTCGGCCATCGTCGACACCGGCGCCGGAACCGGCTGGACCGTCTATCCTCCGCTGTCCTCGACCATCGGGCATTCCGGTCCCTCGGTCGATATGGCGATCTTCGCCTTGCACTTGGCCGGCGCCTCCTCAATCCTGGGCGCCATTAACTTCATCACCACGATCTTCAACATGCGCGCGCCGGGCATGAGCCTCTTCAAGATGCCGCTCTTCGTCTGGTCGATCCTGATCACCGCCTTCCTGCTGCTGCTGTCGCTGCCGGTCCTGGCGGGCGCCATCACCATGCTGCTGACCGACCGCAACTTCGGCACCACCTTCTTCGAGGCCGCCGGCGGCGGAGACCCGATCCTGTTCCAGCACCTCTTCTGGTTCTTCGGGCACCCCGAGGTCTACATCATGATCCTGCCGGCCTTCGGCATCATCAGCCAGATCGTGGCGACCTTCTCGAAGAAGCCGATCTTCGGCTACCTCGGCATGGCCTGGGCGATGATCGCGATCGCAGCGGTCGGCTTCGTGGTCTGGGCGCATCACATGTACACCGTCGGCCTGGACGTCGACACCAAGGCCTACTTCACCTTTGCGACCATGGTCATCGCGGTGCCGACCGGCATCAAGATCTTCAGCTGGATCGCGACCATGTGGGGCGGGTCAATCCGCTTCGACACGCCGATGCTTTGGGCGATCGGCTTCATCTTCCTGTTCACCATCGGCGGCGTCACCGGGGTGGTGCTGGCCAACGGCGGCATCGACAACGCCTTCCACGACACCTACTACGTGGTTGCGCACTTCCACTACGTGCTGTCGCTGGGCGCGGTCTTCGGCATCTTCGCCGGGATTTACTACTGGCTCGGCAAGATGACCGGCCACCAGTATCCGGAATGGGCCGGCAAGCTGCATTTCTGGACCACCTTCATCGGCGTCAACCTGACCTTCTTCCCGCAGCACTTCCTGGGAGCGGCGGGCATGCCGCGGCGCTACATCGACTACCCCGACGCCTATGCGGGCTGGAACTGGGTGTCCTCGATAGGCTCCTACCTGTCCTTCGCGTCGTCGGTGTTCTTTGTTGTGATGTTGGTCTACGTGATCTGGTTCAGCCGGCGCCAGGCGGCGGAAAACCCCTGGGGCGAGGGGGCGACGACCCTGGAGTGGACCCTGCCCTCACCGCCGCCCTTCCACACCTACGACGAGCTACCCCGGGTCAGCTAGGACCGGGGTCGGACGGGGCGAGGCGGTGAGATGACGGACCAGACGGCAATGGGCGGCCTTGTGACGGAGCCGCGCCTCGCGGCCTCCGGCACGGCGGTGGGCGATTTCATCGACCTGCTCAAGCCACGGGTGATGTCGCTGGTCGTCTTCTCCGGACTGGCCGGGCTCCTGATCGCGCCGGGGGCGATCCATCCGGTGATCGCCGCGGTCGCGGTGCTCTGCATCGCGGTCAACGCCGGTGCCGCGGGCGCCATCAACATGTGGTACGAGCGCGACATCGACGCGCTCATGGCCCGGACCTCGGCCCGGCCCCTGCCGCAGGGCCGCATGGCGCCGGAGGACGCGCTGGGCTTTGGCGTCGCCCTCTCGATCCTGTCGGTCATGATGATGGGGCTGGCGGTCAACTGGACCGCGGCGGTCCTGCTGGCCCTGGCCAACGGCTTCTACGTCTTCGTCTACACCATCTGGCTGAAGCGCCGCACGCCGCAGAACATCGTCATCGGCGGCGCGGCTGGGGCCTTCCCGCCGGTGATCGGCTGGGCCGCGGTCACCGGCGACGTCGGGATCGAAGCCCTGGTGCTCTTCCTGCTGATCTTCCTCTGGACGCCGCCGCACTTCTGGGCCCTCGCCCTCTACCGCAACGGCGATTACGCCCGCGCCGGCATCCCGATGCTGCCGGTGGTCGCCGGGCGCGACCGGACCTGCCGGCAGATGCTGATCTACACCCTGCTTTTGCTGCCGGTCGCGGTGCTGCCGGCGCTGCTGGGCACCGCGGGCCTGGTCTACGGAATCACCGCGACGGCGCTTAGCCTGCTGTTCATCGTCAGCGCGCTCAGGGTTTGGCAGCACAACGACGACCGCCGGGCGCGGCAGATGTTCGGCTATTCGGTGCTCTACCTCTTCCTGATCTTCACGGTCCTGGTGGTCGACCGGACCGTGGGGTTGCCGGGCCTGGCGTCATGACCGGTGACCGGGAGCAGGGCAGCGAGCTTCGCAAGCGCCAGCGCGGCAAGAACTTGGTTCTGCTGGCGGCCCTGGCCGGTTTCGTGGTTCTGGTCTATGTCGTCTCGCTGGTCCGGATGGGAGGCTCCTGATGGCGGCCCCGCAGCCCCGGCGCCCCGAGTCGCGCAACGGCCGCACGGCCTTGGTCCTGGTCGGCCTGGTCGCCGGCATGATCGGCCTGTCCTTCGCCTCGGTGCCGCTCTACCGCCTGTTCTGCCAAGTCACCGGCTTCGGCGGCACAACCCGCGTGGCCGAGGCGCTGCCGGCGCAGATCGGCGAGCGGGTCGTCACCATCCGCTTCAACTCCGACGTCCATCCGGACCTGCCCTGGGCCTTCCAGCCGGTACAGCGCGCGGTCGAACTCAGGGTCGGCGAGTCGGGCCTGGCCTTCTACAAGGCGCGCAACCTGGCCGCGGAACCCACGACCGGGGTCTCGACCTTCAACGTTACGCCGCAGAAGGCCGGCGTCTACTTCAACAAGGTGCAGTGCTTCTGCTTCGAGGAGCAGACCCTGCAGCCCGGCGAGGAGATGGAGATGGGGGTCAGCTTCTTCGTCGACCCGGCCATCGAGGACGACCCTAACCTGGCCGACGTCCGGACCATTACCCTGTCCTACACCTTCCTGAGGTCCTTGGACGATCTGCCCGAAGAGGGCGGGTCGGCCGAGGACGGACAGCTTTCCAGCGCGGCGCCGGCCTCCGGCACCGATCGGGTCAACTGAAGCGCCGCTCGGAACGGCGCGGCTCTGCACCAAGGGGAACGGCATGAGCGAGGCTCACGCAGAAGACCACGGCCACAAGCATCCCTACCACCTGGTCGATCCCAGCCCCTGGCCGCTGGTCGGCTCCATCGCCGGCGGCCTGGCCGCGCTTGGCATGGTGCTCTACATGCACGACATGGGTGTCTGGCTGCTGCCGGTCGGCATGCTCGCCATCGCCTTTGTGATGGTCGTCTGGTGGCGCGACGTGATCAAGGAGGCGACCTTCCAGGGCCATCACACGCCGATCGTGCAGATCGGCATGCGCTACGGCATGGCGCTCTTTATCGCCTCGGAGGTGATGTTCTTCGTCGCCTGGTTCTGGGCCTACTTCGACGCCTGGCTCTTTCCCAAGGCGGCGACCGGCTACCAGTGGCCGCCGATCGGGGTCGAGGTCTTCGAGCCCTTCGGCCTGCCCTTCCTCAACACCCTGGTCCTGCTGCTCTCGGGCTGCACCGTCACCTGGGCGCACCACGCCCTGCGCGAGGGCGACCGCCGCGGCACCCTGATCGGCCTGGCGCTGACCATCCTGCTGGGCGCCGCCTTCACCGCCCTGCAGGCCTTCGAGTACTCCCACGCCGGCTTCTCCTTCGCCTGGGCGGAGGGCAACGAGCCCGGCCAGGGCGGGATCTATTCCTCGACCTTCTTCATGGCGAC
>JAAUXY010134193.1_pt1 | contig 10615 bp, 6 predicted proteins | sample 7278121 | NCBI WGS metagenome assembly JAAUXY01 (sample SAMN14350117, study PRJNA611818) | marine sediment metagenome | isolation source: surface marine sediment (1.8m) | place: French Polynesia: Moorea | collected 2018-08
CACGCCCAACGCTGCACTCTTGTGGCTTGGCATGCGGATCGCGAAACCCCATGACTTCGGCTCCGTCGCGAGGACGATAACCCAATCGCCCCAGGACTAACCGCATAAGGGATCGGCAAACCCGCTGGCCGATCCTTGGACGATGTAAGTTCGACACGAATCCCGCAAGCTGGCCTCAAGACCCGTTCCGGCGAGTGAGCGAATCGGTTATCGCGGCGACGGCACGTCGGACCTCCGCCTCGAACCGGCGCGATCCTCCCTCACCGCAAAATCGTGCCAGGCTTTCGCACGGCGATTGGAGCTTGACGAAATGTTCCGTTGCGCGCGAGCCGCGCTCCTCTTTGGCGAACCAAGCCCTTCTGTTCGAATAGTCCAAAATCGTATCATACAACAGCTTGCCTTCCTCGAGATCGGTCAGCTGTGCTCGGACCACCAATTCGAAGCAATGGGTGCCCGTCTGTTGGCACTGACGGAACTGGGCGCGCAGGATCTCGAGTCGAAGCTGGCCCCTGTAGTCCCGTTCCTCGACTGTCTCCTCGGCGGCCTTCGCAAAGACGTCCGACAGTCCTTTTTCGCCGGCCGTTCGAAAAAAGCTCTCGCGCAATTGCGCTATCACGTCGAATTCGCGCAGGTCTTCGGCGAGACGTGCCATGCAAGGTCCCCACGCCTTCTCCGCCGCGGAAGCTCCGCTCGCCTCCAACGCCGAGCCAATTGGCCAGTACAGCAAGGCCAGCAAGACCAGCCCGCCGCAGCCGGGTCCATACAAACCCGAGCCTGCTCGGGCGCCTTCACCCCGGCCGAAATAGCGTTCATGTTCCCGACCACGCCAGTTCGGCGATCTGAGGTCCTGGTAGCCATTCGTTCTGAATTCAATGCTCGCAAGCCGCCGCAGTTCTTCGCGGGGCAACGGCGAGCCGTAGCGTGAAGCGAGACCGGTCGAGACCGGGCCATAGTCGGCGAACTGAGACCGACCGATAGCGAAGGCGGCTTCCGTCTCGTCGGAGATCGTGACTTCGCTGGCACAGGCTTGCAGCGAAGTGCCCTGCCAGCGCGTCGAACAGGTCAGATGCAGGGAACCCGCGTAAAGGACCGGTGCGCCGCGAGGCACATGGAGCCAAAAACTGGGCGCTTGATTGTCGCCTGTTTCGCTTCGCCATTCTCCGCTGGTGCCATAGGGCGTATTGACGAAGAGCCGATAGCTGCCTGGCCGCAAGATCAGATAGCGCCAGCCTCCGGCCCTCGTCTCTTGCGATGGCGCCCGGTTCTCGACCCACGGAATGAACTCAGCGGGGCGACCGGTGATCTCGACAGGGGCCACGCTGATGAAGGTCTTACTCCATGCCGTTTCCCAGGTGTTCATCGGCTGGCCGTCATCCGTTCCCGTGATGCGTAGAAGGACGATCGCCGCCTCCTTCGATTTTATGGCTGCGGCGTCCTTGGAAGGCAAAGCGCCCGATGGGACCATCGTGCATGCGGAGGCAAGAACGCCCGCGGCGAAAGTGAGAACGAAGCCGCGCTTCACTCTCCCGAGAAGGCAGAGTCTGTTCTTCATGGCTGAGGCAAATCCGGTATTCGCGGTCGATGTCTGGTCTCGAGGTCGAGTTAACCGAGCCTAAGTAGAAATGCCATGACGTGAATCAATCGGAAGGGGCAGCCTCATTTTGACGTCGACCGGCGTTGCGCGGGCGAAGTCGCCGGCATGGCCGTGGCAGGCCGTGCAGCGCCGCTCGAAAAGCTCGTGGAAGTCTTCGGCCGCGGCGGCCGCCGGCACGAGACAGAGCAGCAGAAGACTGAAGGCCCGACCCGGGTGCATGGCCCGATGCGCTCGCGGCCGCCTCTAAGGCGGCGGTGCCGGAGCCGCTTGCTCCGGATCGAGGCATGCGATCAGCTCGAGGTCGCCCTTGCCCTTGAGGTCGACCGGGCCCTTCGAGACGCCCTGGAAGGCGCCGCCCAGCCTGCGCCAGGTCGCCGAGCTGACCAGCACGGAGCCGCGCTCGGCCTGATCCACGATCCGGGCCGCGATGTTCACCGTGTCGCCCCACAGGTCGAAGCCGTAGTTCTTGCGGCCGATGACTCCGGCGACCACCGGACCGACGTGGATGCCGACTCTGACGTCCCAGGCGGCCTCCAAGGTCTTGGCGGCGGTGACCATCTCCAGACCGCAGCGCACGCTCGCAACCGCCGGCTCGGGCACGTAGTGCAGCAGCCCCGCCGTGGCCATGAAGGCGTCGCCGATGGTCTTGATCTTCTCCAGCCCGTGCTTGGCGGCGATCTCCTCGAAGCGCGTCACCAGAGTCTGCAGGTGACCGACCACTTCCTCGGGCGCGTGCCGGTCGCAGAACTCGGTGAAATCGACGACGTCGCAGAACAGGACCGCGACGTCTTCGAAACGACGGGGCTGCACGCAATCGCTGGTCTTGAGCTCCTGCACGGCGGCGGCCGGCAGGGCGGCGTGCAGCAGGTCGTCCGCGCGCTTCTTCTCCGCTTCGATCTGCTTCAGGTAGGAGGCCTGCTGGTCGCGCAAACGCTTCCGCTCCAGGCAGGCGGCGATGCGCGCCTTCAGCACGGCGGCGTTGAAGGGCTTGGACAGATGGTCTTCGGCGCCCTGCTCGATGCAGCGAACGACGCTTTCCATCTCGTCGTGCGCCGAGATCATGATGACCGGTATGTCGCGCAGCGCCATGTCCGACTTGATCCGCTCCAGCACCTGATAGCCGTTCATCACGGGCATCATGATGTCGAGCAAGACCAGATCGAAGGGCTGCTCGGCCAGCATATCCATGGCCTCCTTGCCGTTTGCCGCGGCCGAGACGTTGGCGTAGCCATCGTGCTGCAATCGCTCGACCAGGGTGTAGCGGTTGTCGTCGTAGTCGTCGACGACGAGTATGGCCGGGCCTTCGCCGCTCATGTCGGAGGTTCCTGCGAGAGCAAGGCGTGGATCTTTGCCAGCAGGCGCGGCAGGTCGACCGGCTTGGTGTCGAATTCGTCGCAGCCGGCGTCCAGCGCCCGCTCCCGGTCCCCGGCCATGGCGTGAGCGGAAAGGCCGATAACCGGAATCCCGTGCGTCGCCTCGGAAGACTTGAGCCGGCGCGTGGCCTCCCAGCCGTCCAAGCCCGGCAGACTCAGATCCATCAGTATCAGAGCAGGCATCTCTTTCCGTGCCGTTTCCACGCCCTGATGGCCGTCACGCGCGACCAGGACATCATAGCCTTTTCGGCTCAGCCGGCGCGTCAGCATGTAGACGTTGTCGTCATTGTCTTCGACGTAGAGGATTTGGACCACAGCGTCTGTCCTCAGGCCTCGATCCGCTTGTCGCCCGCGTAGCGCCGCAACAGGGCGCGCAGCTGCTCGAACAGGTCGTCGCAGTCGTCTGAGCGCTTGTTCAGTATATCCCTGGCGCCGCCTCTGAGCCTTTCGTGATCCGCTGCCGAGAGATCGGCCGCCGTGATCACCACCACCGGTATCTCCAAACCCCCGGGCTCTTTGCGGAGCTCGGCCAGGAACTCGAATCCGTCCATTTCGGGCATCATCAGATCGAGCAGAATCACGTCCGGCCGGCCTTCCGCGAGCCGTTGCAGCGCGATCCGCCCGTTTGCGGCCTCGTCGGCCTGCCAGCCCTCGGCCGTGAGCACACGGCGGATTTGCCGCCGGGTCTCGGTCTCGTCTTCGACGATCAGCGCCCGAGGGCTTTGCGCCGCGGACCCGAAGCGGGCAAGTGCCTCGCGCAGAGTCTTCTTGTCGATCGGCTTGGTGACGTAGTCGGAGGCCCCGAGGGTGTAGCCGCGGCTTTCCTCGTCCAGGATCGTCAGCATGACGACGGGGATCCCGGCCAGATGAGGATCCGCCTTGAGTTGCCGCAGGATGCTCCAGCCGTCGAGGCCCGGCATCATGACATCGAGCGTGATGATTTCCGGGTGCAGGTCGCGCGCCAGTTTGACGCCCGCCTCGCCATCCTCGGCGGTGATGACCATATAGCCTTCCTTGTCGAGGAAGCGGCGCATCAGGTCGCGCACCGTGGGATCGTCATCGATGACGAGCACGAGGTTGGCGTGGCTGCGGACCGAGTGCCTCGCATCGCGATCCGGAGGCAATTCCGCGTGCGGGGCCCGCCTTTCGTGCGAGACGTATTCGCTGCGAGGGTCGACCTGCGCGGGGAGCCGCAGGGTGAAGCGGCTGCCGGTCCCCGGCGTGCTCTCGACCAGGATCTCGCCGCCCATCATGCGGCACAGCCGCCGGCTGATCGCCAGACCGAGGCCGGTGCCGCCGAAGCGCCGCGTGGTCGAGCTGTCGGCCTGGGTGAACTCCTCGAACAGACCGTCGATCTGTTCCGCGGTCATGCCGATTCCGCTATCGCGTACTTCCATGGCAACCCAGTCCATTTCGCCGTCTCTCTCACGCTTGGCTGCGAGGACGATATCCCCGCGCTCGGTGAACTTGCAGGCGTTGCTCAGGAGGTTGAGAACCACCTGCCGGACCCGGGTCTGATCGGCGTTCATGGTCCCAATGTCGTCGGCCACCTCGAAGGTCAAGCTGTTGTGGTTCTCGTCGGCGAGCGGCCGTGCCGTGGCAGCGAGGTCGCGCAGCATGGCCTGAAGGTCGAACGGCTCCAGATCGAGCTCGACCCGTCCGGCCTCGATCTTCGACAGGTCCAGCACCTCGTTGATGAGATGCAGCAGGTGCTTGCCGGCACGGACGATGCGGTCGAGCGGCTCGAGGAAAGCCTCCTGCCCGGCGGCGCCGGCGTCCTCCAGGAGCATCTCGGTGAGGCCGATGATGGCGTTCAGGGGCGTGCGCAGCTCGTGGCTCATGTTCGCCAGGAAGCGGCTCTTCGCTTGCGTGGCCTCCATGGCCTGATCGCGCGCTTCGGCGAGCCGCCCGACCATATCGGCAAGCTCCTTCTGCCGGCTCTTGAGCTCCGTGATGTCGCTGTAGACGCCGACCGTGCCGCCGTCCTCGGTCTTGCGCTCGCTGATTCGCAGCCAGCGCCCGTCGCTGAGCTTCAGCTCGATCGGACCCCTGGGATTGCGATGCCGCTCCAGACGCTGCTCGACCCAGGCGTCGACGCCGCCGGGATAGTCCGGGAACATGCCCCGCAGATAGCCTTGGCGGATCATTTCCGAGAACTCCTGGCCAACGAACACCAGGTCGGAGATGTCGATCCCCGAGGACTCGCCGAGCAGCCGGCGGTATTGGCTGTTGAACAGGACGACGCGGTCGTCCTGGTCGAACAGGATGAACCCGTCGGAGATGGATTCGATCGCCTCGCGAAACTGCGTGTGCGCCGCCTCCGCCTGGTCGCGGGCGATTGCGAGGCTATCGACCAGTTTGGCCAGTTCTTCCTCGCGGCGCTTGCGCTCGGTCACGTCGGTGTAGGTCGAGACGAAGCCCTCGCCGTTCGGGAGCGGCTGGCCGCGGATCTCGATCACCATACCGTCTGGGCGCTCGCGCTCGAAGGCGTGCGGCTCGAAGCGCCGGCTCAGCTCCATGCGCTCGCGCACCTGCTCTTCGACGTCGCCGGGGCCGTACTCGCCGCGCTCCGCGTTGTAACGAAAGGCCTCCTCCATGCTGTAGCCGCGCTTGAAGCGATCAGCCGGAAAATCCAACAATTTCAGGAACCTGCGATTGAAGGCGATGACGTCGAGATCCTTGTTCACCATGGTGATGCCCTGGCTCATGTTCTCCAGGGTCACTTCCAGGATCTCGGTCTGAGCCGCCAGCTGCGCGGCGCGGTCCTTCAGTTCCGTGATGTCCGTGAAGATGCTGACGATCCCGCCGTCGTGCGTCTTGCGCTCGCTGATCTTGATCCAGCGGCCGTCGCTCTGCCGTTGCTCGTGCGGCCCCGGTGGATTGCGGTGGAGCTCGAGGCGTTCGGCGATCCAATCTTCGACGTGCCCCTCGGCGCCGGCGACGACGTTTCGCTCGACGGCCGCCCGAACGATCTCCGGGTAGGGGGTTCCCGGAACCAGGAGGTCGGCGATATCCGCGTACATCCGCCGATAGGTCTCGTTACAGAGCACGAGACGGTCGTCCGGGTCGAACAGGGCAAAACCTTCGGAGATCGCCTCGATGGCCTCGGTCAGCTGGGTCTGGGCCCGTTCGACGCTCTTGACGGCCCGGCTCAAGGCGGCCTCGCGCTCCTTCAGCTCGGTGATGTCAAAATAGGTCAGCATGCGCCCGCCGTCGGGCAGGGCCTTGCATTGGTACTGCACCACCCGGCCGTCGCTCACGCGCATCTCCGTCGGCGCGACGTCGCCCGCGCGCACCGCGGCGATGCGCTGTTCCACGTAGTCCTCCCACTGCGCATCGGGGACGTCGTAGATCCCGGTGTTTCGGTTGTACTCGAGCGCCTCGCGCATGCTCGGCGATTGCGCCAGGAAGTCGGCCGGCATGCCCCAAATCTCGCCGAAGGCGCGATTGACGATCCGCGCGCGCAGATCGGAGCCCATGAACAGCACGCCGTATTCGATCGTCTCGAGCACGGCGTCGAACTCTTGCAGCAGCGCATCCTTGGCCTTGACCGCTTCGTCGAGCTCGGCCTCGCGCCGTTTCAGGTCCGTGATGTCCGTATAGACGGAGACCAGGCCGCCGTCCCGGGTCCTGTGGTCGCTGATCTGCAGCCAAAGGCCGCTGCTCATGTGCTGCAGCCGCGTGCCCTCGGCCTTTCTGCGCAGCGTGAGCACCTCATCGAGCCAGGCCTCTTCCCGTCCCTCGGAGACGGGGAACATGCCGCGCTCGACCGCGGTGCGCAGGAGCGTCTGGAACGGCGTGCCGGGCACCACCATGTCGGCCAGCTCGCGAAAGTACTCCCGATAGACCGAGTTGCAGACCACGACCCGGTCTTCGGCGTCGAACAGAACGAAGCCCTCGGAGATGGCTTCGATCGCCTCTTCGAACATGTTCTGGGCCGCCAGCGCGCGGTCGCGGGCTTCTTGCAGCTCCGCCTCGCGCCGTTTGAGCGCGGCGAGGGCGTGCTTCTGGGCGGTGATGTCGCTGACGGCGCCGACCAGACGGATCGCCCTTCCCGAATCGTTTCTGACCGCGATCGCATGATCCGTGATCCAAAGATATTCGCCGGTTCGGTCACGGATGCGGTACTCGCAGGCCAGCCGCTCGGAGCCGCCTTTGAAGTGGTCGCGCAGCGCACGGCGGTAGAGCTCGGCGTCGTCCGGGTGGACGCGGGCGTACCACTCGGTAGACCGCAACGTTCCGCTTTCGAACTTGAAAATCTCGTTGAGCCGCGGCGAGACGTAGAGCTCGTCGATGGCGACGTTCCAGTCGTAGAGCCCCTCGGTGGCGGCCTCGGTGACCAGGGCGTGGCGCTGCTCGCTCTCCCTGAGCGCCGCCTCGACCTGCTTCAGCTCCGTGATGTCGCGGATCGAGGCTACCATGCGCTGCGGCTTGCCGTACTCGTCGCGAACGAAGGTCCCGTGATCGAGCACCCAGCGATAGTTGTCGGTCTTGTCGCGAAACCTGTACTCGCAGCTCCAATCGGAGCCGCGGCCATCCATTTGCTGCTTGAGCGTCGCCTGGTAGTGGCCGAGATCGTCGGGGTGAACCCGGCCGTCCCAGTTGACGGTCCTGGGATCGAGCTCGCCGATCTCGAACTTGAAGAACTGCTCCAGCCGCGGCGAAACGTAGGTCTCGCCCTTCTGGATGAACCATTCGTAGATGCCTTCTTCCGCGGCCTCGGCCACGAGGGCGTAGCGTTCTTCGCTTTCGAGCAAGGCGCGCTCCATGCGACGGCTCTCGGTCACGTCGGCATAGGTCAGCAACAAGCCGCCGTCGGGGAGCGGGCTATAGCGGATCAGCAAACGCCGGCCATCGGGCTGAACGCGCTCCAGCTCGTGCGGTTCGGATGTCGCGATCTTCTGCACCCGCTTGGCGACCTGGGCTTCGGTGTCGCCGGGCCCGAAGTCGCCGCGCTGCGCCGCGTAGCGCAGCAGCTTCTTGAGAGCCGTGCCAGGCCGGCAGAGCTCCTCGGGGTAGCCGCGCAATTCTTGGAACTGCCGGTTGCAGCTCACCAGCCTCATATCGCCGTCGAAGATTCCGAAGCCCAGCTCGACCTTGTTCAGGGCCGTCGCGACAAGGCGGGCGTTGTCGCCTTGTCCCTGGAAGTGCCCGGCCGCCATCCCCGCACCCTCTCGAACTTCAGCAATACCCTTGAGAAGACTTGGAATTCCGCATTTTGGGCGATTTTACTCCAAGTATCCGGATCCCGATACTCCTGCGGTTCTTGATCGGTCGAAGGCTCTGCGCGAGGCCAGGCCTAGAGCCCGATCGGGTCACACCGAAACGCTGAGACCCGCCAATCAGTCTCTAAGCTATTAGAGAAGAGCAAGATTCACGCGTTAGGTTGATTCGATCCAACTCGACCTTGCCCTAGGCCGCGGCGCCGCCCATGTGCCGCGCCGTGTCGCGGATCTGCGTCCAGGCCTCCTGCACGTGGCGGCGCTCGCTCGAGGTTTGGCCGATGTTGAAGCGGATCGCGTAGGCGCCGTCGATGCGCGTATGGGTGACGTAGAGCTGGCCGCTGTCGTTCAGGGCCTCGAGCAGGCGCTGGTTGAGGGCGTTGAGCCGCTCGGAATCCTCGGCGAGGGATGGGCGGTATCGAAAGCACAGCATGGCCAGGCGCGCCGGCGCCAGCAGCTCGAAATCCGCCGCCGCCTCGACTTGCTCGGCCAGCTCTCGGGCCCAGGCGATGTGCGCCGCGATCTTCTCGCGCAAGCCCTCGGCGCCGTAGCTGCGGATCACGAACCAGAGCTTGAGGGCGCGGAAGCGCCGGCCGAGCTGAATGCCCCAGTCGCGGTAGTTGATGACGGCCTCGCCCTCCCGCGTCCTCAGGTACTCCGGTTGGATCGCGAAGGTGCGGGTCAGCGCATCGGGGTCGCGCACGAAGAAGGCGGTGCAGTCGAAATTCGTGAACAGCCACTTGTGCGGATTGAACACGAAGCTGTCGGCCCGCTCGATGCCGTCGATCATCCAGCGCTGCTCGGGCAGCACCAGAGCGCTGCCGGCCCAGGCCGCGTCGACGTGCAACCAGATGCCGTGGGCGCGGCAGGTCTCGCCGATCGCACGCAGCGGGTCGAAGCCGGAGCGGCCGGTGCTGCCGAGGGTGGCGACGACGCAGACCGGCTTGCGGCCCGCGGCGAGGTCGGCCTCGATCGCGCGCGCGAGCCCGGCGGCCTCCAGCCCGCCGCCCGCGTCTGTCGGGATCTTGCGCAGGTTGTCCTCGCCGAGGCCCGCGATGCGCACGGCCTTGTCCACCGAGGAATGGGCCTCCGCCGAGGCGTAGGTAACGAGGGGCCCGCTGCCGGCCAGGCCCGCGTCCTTGACGCGCCAGTCCAGGGCCCGCTCGCGCGCGGTCAGCAGGGCCGAGAGCGTGGCGACCGAGGCGGTGTCGTGGATCACGCCGGCGAAGCCCTCCGGCAGACCGATGAGCTGGCGCAGCCAGTCCATCACCAGGGTCTCGAGCTCGGTGGCGGCCGGCGAGGTCTGCCAGCTCATGCCCTGGACCGCCAGCGTGGCCGTCAGCATCTCCGCCAGCACCGACGGCGGGCTGCTGTTCGCCGTGAAGTAGGCGAAGAAGCTGGGGTGCTGCCAGTGGGTGATGCCGGGCAGGATCAATTCCTTGAAGTCGGCGAAGATCCGCTCCATGGGCTCGCCTTCGGCCGGAGGCGACGCGGGCAGACGGGCGGCGATCTCGCCGGGCTCGACTTGCGCGCGCACCGGATAAGCTTCGATGCCCTCAAGATAGTCGGCCATCCAGTCGACGAACTCGTGGGCGTGACGGCGGAAGTCTTCGGTTTTCAAGGTCGGACCTCGCTATGGGTCAGGCAATGAAGCCAAGAAATTCACACACCCGATGTCATCCTCGGACGAAGCGTAGCGGAGATCCGAGGATCCATGGATCAATCGGACTCCGGACCTTCAATGGATTCTCGGATCTGCGCGCAGCAAAGCTGCGCTTGTCCGAGAATGACAATACCGAAGAAGCTCGGCTCGACTCCGTCCCTCACGGATACGCGCAAACCTCCGCAGCGGCCCAGATCAGGTTGCGGGCGGCCGGCTCGCGCGCGCGGCTGGGCTCGGCGCCGATGTAGTCGGCGAGGGCCGAGGTCATGGTCTCGTTGCCGGCTTTTCCGATGCAGCGCTCGTACCATGTGAAGCCCCGCAGCAGCCCGGCCCGGTGCAGCTGCAGCAATTGATCGGAAAGCCCGGACACGTAATCCGCGCGGCTTTCCGCGTTGCGCGCCAGGAACCGGTCGCCGCTCTCTATCGGTGGCGTCTCGCCCGCCGCCGGTGCGGCGGCGGCGAGGCAGGCGATCAACGCGATCGCGCAGGCGTGATTCCGCATCTTGTCGGTACCTCCTCTGGCGCGAGGGAAGGAGAATGATCTAGATCCCCTCGGCGATGATCACGTTGCCCTTCGCGGCGGCAAGCCGCAGCGGCAGGATCTCCTGGTAGTCGTCGGAGCGGTAGAACTTGCGCGCCGCGTCCACGTCGTCGAAGGCGATGATCACGAGTCGCGGCAGGGCCCATTCGCCTTCGAGCACCTCGATGGCGCCGCCGCGGGCCAGGTAGCGCCCGCCATGGCGCTCGATCACCGCGGGCACTG
>JAAUXY010046907.1_pt1 | contig 10610 bp, 9 predicted proteins | sample 7278121 | NCBI WGS metagenome assembly JAAUXY01 (sample SAMN14350117, study PRJNA611818) | marine sediment metagenome | isolation source: surface marine sediment (1.8m) | place: French Polynesia: Moorea | collected 2018-08
ATCGAGTCCTCGCCGATGCGGTAGAGGATCTGGTAGCTCGGCACCAGCGCGAACGGCCGGAGGGCGGCGATCCGCAGGCAGAAATCCCAGTCCTGCGCCGCTTCGAGGCTCGCATCGAACCCGCCCGCGGCGACGGCGCAGTCACGGCGCACGAGGATGTTGGACCCGCTGGCAATGAAGGCGTGCCGGACGAGCTCCCCGAACACGTCGCCTTCGAAGTGCGAGGGCTCCTTGGCGAAGAGGAAGCGTCCATCCGCGTCCAGGAAGGCGGTCCAGCTGTACGCGAGAGCCGCCTCCGGGTGCCGGCGCAGGGCTCCGAGCTGCCGTTCCAGCTTGTCGGGCGTCCACAGGTCGTCGGCGTCGATGAACGAGAGGAACTCACCCAGCGACTGGTCGATGCCGCGGTTGCGTGACACGGCGAGACCGCGGTTGGCGAAGCTCGAGACGCGGATACGCGGATCGCGGACGCTCTTGGCGCGCGCGAGGGTCTCGTCCGTCGAGCCGTCGTCGATGACGAGCAGCTCGAAGTCGGAGAAGGTCTGGCGGCGAACCGACTCGATGGTCTCGAGCAGCGTGGCCTGCGCGTTGTAGGCCGGGATGACGACGGAGATCAGCGGCGAGGGCATGCGGCTCGCCCGGACGCGGCGGGTGTCTCGAGCAGGTGGAGGAGGGTCGGCGCCAGGTCCTCCAGGCTGCCCTGCGGAAGACTCGCGCCGGGCTCGAAGCCGGGCGCCTTCAGCAGTGCGAACCCCCGATTGGCGTGGCCCCCGGTGCGGGCGAACGGGACCGGCCCGATGCGCCCGAAGCGCGGGCTGTCGACGACGTCGGTCGGCGCGGGGTGGTAGGACACCACGAGATCGGCATCGGGCCGGCTCCCGCCCTCGAGCGGAGACCGGCGGGTTCGGAGGATCTCCCGCACGAGCGGCCTGCCCGTCCTCGCGTCGCGAAGCGCCCGGAGGTGACCGCCCAGCTCGTCGCAGAAGGATGCGTACTCGTCGGGCGGGACCATCCCGTCTCGCTCGCGGCCTCGTACGTTGATGCGGACGTAGCCGTGGGAGATGCTGGGGAGCGCGAAGCACCGCATGCGATGCCAGTGCGGGCGGTACCACATGGCCGGCTGGTGAAAGAGCTCACCGGCCGATCCAGGGTGGGCGGGTCCCGGCCCGGGATCGCTGGCGCGCTCCCACCAGCCCGAGAGCTCCATGGGCAGCCAGCGGCGCAGGCGCCGGCGCACGGGATGCACGTCGGAACGAAGCGCGTACAGCTCGCGATGCCAGCCGAGGGCCTTCGGGAACGAAGGCCGCGGAGGCGGGCTGCCGCTGCGACCGCCTCCGACCAGACCGACGGCCGGCTCGCAGGAGAATCGGTAGAGGAGCTCGGGGAGGAACACCGTGCTCGGCAGATCGACCGAGTTCGCCTCCATCCCCTCGGGAGAGAAGAGGACGACGTTCGCATCCGGCCGCGCCGCGAGGATGTCTCCCACCGCCCGGTCGACCGCCTGGAAGACGCGCAGCATCGGATCCACGGACGCCTTCCCACGCGTGCGTCGGAGCGGATGATCCTGGCTCCGATGCCACAAGAAGTGCCCGGCGGAGTGCGTCTCCCCGAAGGCCGTGAAGAAGAGGTCCCACGGCTCCCGGTGCAGGAGATCCACGCAGATCGCGGCGCGTCTCGCGGCGCCCTCGCGGAGCGCCCACTCGAGCCGGGCGACGGCCAGGGGGTTCCAATGGCTCGCATGGTCGCGGTCGAGCGCCGGGTGTCGCCCGTGTCTCGCGACGAGCCGCGGCAGGAGATCGGGCGGATCCGAAGCCGTGCCGGTGCGGGCGGATCTCGCGCCCCACGCGAGGACCTGGATGCCGTCCACGTCCTGGCGAAGTCGCATCTGTGGCACGTCGAAGATCGCACAGCGGTACCCCGTGCCGAGGGCGTAGAAGGGCGGATGCTCGGCGTAGTCGTAGGCGCCGGTGTCGTGCAGCCCGTAGCTCCCGGGATCGAACTTCCAGCGGCTCCAGTAGCCGGTGCGATCCGCCGCGCGGCCGGTCGCCACCAGGGTCCAGGCCTGCTCGGACAGATGGAGATCCGGCCCGCGCAGCGGCCAGTACGCCGCCTGCTCGCGCAGGCGCGCGAGGTTCGGCAGGCGCCCGCTGCGGGCCCACGTGTCGAGGAGATGCGGATCCGCGGAGTCGAGCCCGATGGCGATGAGCGTACTCACGAGGCGAGGGCTGCTCCCTGACGGTCGTCTGCCGCGGGACTCGAGGCGGCTACCGATCTCAGTGGTCCCCAGGCGGACTCCAACGCCGAGCGGAGGGTGTCGCGCCAGCGTTCGAGCGTATGGGGCTCCGCCGCCCGCACGGCCGCCGCGGACATGCGCCGGTAGCGCTCGGGATCGCCGAGCGCGGAGACCACCGCCTCGGCGACGGCCTCGGGCGTCTTCTCTTCCAGAAGGATTCCGCACCCGCACTCGGCGATCCCCGGCAGGATCGAGCTCCGCGCCGCGACCAGCGGGAGCCCGCAGGCGAGGCCCTCCTGGACGGCCTGCCGGAAGCCCTCGGTCTCGGCATCGAGCACGCAGAGGAGATCCGCCCGGCGCAGCAGCTCGAGCACGCCGGCGTGATCCACCGGGCCGTGGAAGGTCACCCGCTCGATCCGCTGCACCTCGCGCGCCAGGCGGCTGGCAGCCGCCGGAGTCGCCCCGTCTCCGACGACGTCGAGGGTCACGTTCGGGAAGTCGCGGGCCACGAGCGGCAGCGCGCGGAGGACGACGAGGACCCCTCGGATCTCCACCTCCCGCCCGACCAGGATCAGGCGGGCCTCCCTCCCGGGCTCGAGCGCCCGCGGTACCGCGTTCGAGGCGCGCTCGCGTTCGGAGACGGTGGTGGTGAAGAGCCAGCGGATCGACGGGTTGCGCCTCGAAGGCGGCTCGTCGGAGCGGCCGGTGGCGAACACCACGTTCCGTCCACCGGCGATCCGCTCGAGCAGTGCGCGCTGGAGCCGCCACAGGAGCCGCGGGTCCGACCAGCCGTTGAGCTGTCGCGTCAGGATCCGCTTCCGCAAGCCGAGGGCGAGGATCAGTGCGAGGATGCCGATGGGAGACGGGATCAACGGGAAGACGGCATCCGCCCGCCGGATCTCCCCCACCAGGCGGGGACCGTTGCGCACCAGCCAGACGGGCAGCAGCACCCAGCTCAGGAAGCGGGACCTCGGCAGCCACGTGAGTGGGACGACCGTCAGGTTCCTACCCGCGATCGCGGTCTCTCCGGCGTGGCGAGCGGCTTCCCGCCTGGGGCCGACGACGCGAGTCGCGTCGAACAGCTCGGAGAGGGCCGTGATCTGCCGAGGCAGGCCGCCGTGCGCAGCGAATCCCGTGGGCGAGGCCGCCGATGCCCAGCAGGGCTTGTGCCAGACGACCGTCAGCTCCATGCCTCAGAATCCACATCCGCTCGGTCTCGGACCGCTCGGACAGGGTACCAGATCGACGACCGACGCGTCGGCGGCCGAGATCACCTGCGCATCCGCAACACCACTCGGATCACTGCCAGCAAACGCGCTGGAGGGCGCTTCGCAGGGGCACGCGGGTGGCCGTCCACCGCCGCTGGAAGACGGCCTCGGAGACGGCGTCGAGCTCGGCCAGGGCGTCGAGGGTGCCGACGAGCTTGTGGGGCCCGCGGAACAGGCGCTCGGCGGAGCCGGCTGGATTGAGCGCGGCGTGGGCCGCCCGCGCGTAGCGCTCCAGGGCGGCGCGCAGGTGCTCGCGTCGGGAGCGGCGGAACGGCTCGTCGCAGTCGCGCCAGGCGACGCGCAGGCCGTGGAGCGCGTCGAAGTCGATGCCCTGGGGAAAGCCGCCGCCGAAGATCCGACTGCCCCAGAGGCCGCTCCTCCGCTGGAGCCCGAGGATGCCGTCGACCACGCGCTCGGCGTGGGGAAGCGGACGGCCCACTCGATCGTAGAGCCACCAGAAGTGGGCGGCGCCGCCGAGATCGAGCGTCGTCGGGCGGCGCAGCACGCGGTCGTGGAGCGCGCGCTTCCAGAAGCCGGTGGCCGGGTCGACCCGGTCCGTGAGGGCGTCGAGGAGACCGTCGCTCCAGTCGCTCGGGAGCGACACGCCGGCCGGCGCGTCGAGCACGGCCGCCGCGGCGCCCGCCGCGTGGGAGCCCGTCCAGATCTGGCTCCAGCGAAAGCCGTCGAGCCAGGCGTCGATCCGGGCGCGCGACGCGAAGAGGCGCTCCGCGTAGCGCAGCGGCCGCGCGGGCCGGCTGCCGAGCAGCACGAGGGCGCCCGTCGCGAAGGCGGTGGCATGGGGGACGCCGTGTCCGGCCAGGAGCGAGCGGTCGAACCAGCCCGACTCGGGATCCTGGAAGGCCTGGATGCGCGCCGCCCAGGCGCGGCGGCCGTCCGGTGTCGTGCGCGCGTCGAGCTCCCCGAGGATCCAGAGCGCGTAGGCCGCGTCGGCCGCACCGTAGAGATCGGGCTCGCCTCCGCTGCGACTCGCGAAGGAGCCCTCCAGCTCTCCGCCCTCGCCGGACCGCGGCGGGCGGTGGAAGCGTCCCAGGAAGGCGCGCGCCTGGGCGAGGAAAGGCTCGAAGTCGAGCGGCGCCGGGGCGAGAGCGGCGCTCAGGGCTTCGGTTCCTCCGCAGGCTCAGCGCGCGGAGCGGCGCGCGACCACCAGGGCGGCCAGGCCCAGCGCCAGGGCGAACGAGGTTCCCGGCTCGGGAACGGGGCGCAGGCTGAACTCGAAGGAGGCGGTCCCGCTGCCGTCGAGGTCGGCCACGCCGTCGGCGAGGACCAGGAGCTCGTACTCGACCCCCACCTCGAGGTCCACCGTGCCGTCGAAGGCGTTCATCCCGAGCGGCGTATCCGGCGTCGCTTCGGCCTCGAACAGCGCGAAGTCGGTCCCGGTCTCGGTCAGCTGGAGCGCCGCGAAGGCATCGGCCAGGCCGAGCGCGGCGGCGCGGAGGATGCCCTCGATCCGGTAGGCGAAGCTCTCGTCGACACGGAAGCCCACCTGGAGCAGCGAGCTGGCAGTCCCGCCGGCGTCGGGATCCTCGGCCGGCAGCAGGATCTCGGAGAGCGCCTCGGCCCGCCCGGAGCCCACCAGTGCCGCGGCCCCGAAGCTCGACTGCTGGCTCGCGTCGCCGACGGCCTCGGAGCCACGGGTCTGGGCGCTGGCCACGACGCCGAGGGACGTGCCTTCCGGGTCGCCGGGCTCCTGGCCGTCCGCCCGGGTCTGGGCGCTGAACTCGGCTCCGGTCGCGGAGAGGGCGTCGGCCGCGACGGTGCGCGACGCGGAGAGGACCTCGATGGAGGCGGCAACGGCAGGCGGAGCCGCGGCGACGGCGAGGAGCACCGACAGCAGCAGCGGTCCCATGGATCGGCTCGGCACGAACGACACGGCAGACTCGGCCCTGCTCCCCCGTGGTTGTGGGAGCCGGCCCTCGGATGTGTCGGCCGATGGGCGCCTGGCGTCGTGGCAGGATCATTGCCGCAGGGCCCCGGTGATCGGCGCCCGTCATCCGCGGCGGCGCCTCCCGGCCGGACCGCGTCGGACGTCCGCGGCGCTCCGCCTCAGGTAGCGGAGGCCGCGGATCGGGCTCCGCAACAGACCGCGCAGCACCTTCCGCAGCATGAACCGGCGCGAATCCATCGTCGTCGCGACGGTGCCGGGGAGCCGCCCGGCAAGCTGGTGGCCCACGTAGGGAGCGACGGGAACCTTCACCGTGAGGGTCTCGCTCTGCGGGATCCGGCACGCCCGGTCGTCGCAGGCCTGGTAGTCCACCCGGACCTCGATGGCGATCTCGTCGTGCTCGATGTCGGAGACGATGCCGAGGACGCGATCGTCCGCCCAGACCGGAACGGCGAAGTCGACGCGGCCGTCCCAGACGCGCAGCTCGGTGTCGAGACCGGGCAGCCGGAGCGCCTTCGTCGGGGGCTGGACCCGCTCGCCGGCATGGAAGCCGGGCGGGCCGGTGATGCGGATCCGCGTGGCCACCATGCCGTCCGGCACGGGCTCGTCGTAGATGTGCAGCCCCGGCGCGAGCTCGAAGCGCACGACGATCTGCCGCACGACGGCCGCCTTCAGGTTCCCGCCGCCCCCGTGGTAGGTGGCCGTGACCCGGATGTCGTCGTCGCCGCCCTCCGCGAAGGGCTCCTCGTCGCCGAGCAGGATCTCGCCCAGCGCGCTGTCGATCACCGCCTCGGCGCTCTCCCGCTGAGCGAGGCCGCGCGGGAAGAACTTGGCCGTGACGATGCCGTCCTCGTCCACGAGGTAGGTCCCCGGGAAGGGGATGCCGTAGAAGGGGACCTGCTCCTTCGTGACGAAGTGGTTCTGGATGCCGTAGCGGCGGATCACCTTCGATCCCCGGTCGGAGAGCAGCGGGTAGGTGATGCCGTGGTGGCGGGCGAACGCGGCCAGCGCGTCGGCCTCGTCGTAGGAGACGGCGTAGAGCTTGATGCCGGCCGCCTGGAACTTCGGAAGCGCTTCTTGCAGCTCGACCAGCTGCGTCATGCAGGGCGGTCACCAGACCGCGGATCGGAAGAAGACGACGGCCGCCTTGGACCGGCCCCGGTCCTCGTGGAGGTCGATCTTCTCCCCCGAGGCGCTCCGCAGCGCGAAGCCCGGCAGGCGCTCGCCGATCTCCGGCCCGGTGAAGAAGCCCTCTTCGGGCACCCTCCGCTGCCCGTCGCTGGCGGGAAGCGGGCCCACCAGCCCGAACTCGTCGCGGTACTCCGGGTACTCGTCGTAGGGCTTCACGGCGGCGTCCTCGCGGGCCACTCTAGCTCGCTCGACGCGGCGGCACCCGGGCCATACGCTTCAGGGAGCCGAGGTCAGGAGGCTTGACCATGAGCATGACGGCCGGGCGACCGACGAGCGATGCAGACCGGACGGCCACCTTCAACTACCTCGCGCCGTCCGTCCGTCACTCGCTCTACCGGAACGGCGAGGTGCTCACGCGACGCGACCAGGACGGCAGCGACACCGGAACCGAGGGGGTGGTGATCGAGAAGCGGGACATGCTCGTCCAGGACGCCCGCCCGCTCGACGGCTCGGACCGGCGCACCCTCGCGGCCAACGGATTCGAGCTGCTCGAGCGGCCCCTCGCGGCAGAGCTCGACTTCCTGCACCACGAGGAGGTCGTGGAGCGCTACTACGGGGAGTGCGCGCGGCTCGTGCAGGAGGCGACCGGCGCGTCCCGGGTGTTCGCCTTCGACCACAACGTCCGCTCCGCCCAGGGCAAGAGGAGCGGGGCCCGGATCGCGGGTGGGCAGGAGGTGCAGGCGCCGGCCCACGTGGTGCACGGCGACTACACGCTGACGAGCGCGCCCCAGCGCCTGCGCGAGCTCGCCCTGCCTCCGAGCGGCAACGACACGCTGCGTCCGTTCCTGGCCGAGGGTCGGTCGCTCGTTCCCCCGGAGCGGGTCGAGCGGGCGCTCGGGGAGGGCGGCCGCTTCGCGATCGTCAACGTCTGGCGCAACATCGCCGACGAGCCCGTGGCGAGCCGGCCGATCGCGCTCTGCGACGCCCAGACGGTGCAACCCGCGGATCTCGTGGTCTTCGAGATCCACTACGAGGATCGCGTGGGCGAGAACTACTTCGCGAAGCACTCGGCGCGCCATCGCTGGTACTACTACCCCGGGATCACCCGCGACGAGGCCCTGCTCATCAAGCAGTGGGACTCCGCCGGAACGCTGGCGCGCTCGGGGGGCGAGGAAGGCGATGGCGTCGACGGAGGCCGGCCCTGCACCTTCAGCTTCCACAGCGCGTTCAAGGATCCGGGCACCCCGCCGGACGCGCCCGAACGCTTGAGCATCGAGGTCCGCTGCGCGGTCCTCTACGACTGAGCGCCGGACTGAGCGCCGGATTGAGCGCCCGTTCCATCCAGGGCGACCCGCTTCCCCTGCGCGATGGACTGCTCCGCCGCCGCCGTGCAGCGGGCGACCCGGAGCGCATCCTCGAAGCCGGGGACGAAGCGATCGCCGCTGCGAAGCGCGTCGAAGAAGTGCCCGAGCGAGGCTCGCACGGAGAACCGCAGCATCGATCGGCTGCGGAAGAGGCCGCGATAGGCGAGCGAGGCGAAGTCCGCGCAGGAGCTGGCCAGACGCCCCAGCGGAGTCGGGTCCCTCCGCAGCCAGACCCTCTGGTTCGGATCCAGAAGCTCCAGGACGCCCCTCTCGCCTCGAATCGTCACGCTCTCGCGGGTGCGCCTCGCGTAGGCGAGGTCGCAGTCGACGCGCAGTCCGTCGTCGAAGAAGAGCGTCAGGTCGACCCGCTCGTCGCCTCCGCGGGTGCCCGAGCGTCGAGCGGCCACCTCCACGGGTCGCCGCGGAAACGTCACGAGGGCCAGGTCGAGCATCTGGCTGCCGAGATCGTGGAGGACGCCTCCCTCGCGGGCGTCGCCGCGATGGGGGCTCACGCTGCTCCATCTCGCGAGATCCACGTTCAGTCGGAATTCCGCTCTGCGTAGCCGGCCCAGCCGGCCGTCCGAGGCCAGCCGCGCGAGGCCCCGGTAGGGGGGCCAGAAGCGCCGGTTGAAGTCGATCATCAGCCTGCGCCAGGCGGGGTCCGCCGGGTCGACGTGCGCGAGATCCTCGGGGAACAGGAAGGGCTTCTCCATGAAGACCGGGAGCTGGAGCGCCGCCGCCGCCCGCCAGATCTCCAGGTGCAGGGAGGGCGGCGTGGCGACGAGGACGGCGGCGAGCTCCTCGTCCTCGAGCAGCTCGCGGTAGTCGGCGTGGATGCGCGTTTCCGGGAAGGCCCCCGCGGCGGCCGCACGGGAGCCCTCGCAGGGGTCGGCCACGCTCAGTCGCAGCCTGCGCCCGATCTCGCGCAATGCGGGAGCGTAGTAGAGCCGTGCCAGGCGTCCGAAGCCGATGATGCCGACAGCGATGGAGGCGTTCCGCCCGGGAGCGTCACCCTGGAGCATGGACCGGCTCAGCCGCGCGAGGCGCCCAGCAGGTGCCGCACGAATCCCGCGAAGTCGCCGTTGTGGGCGAGGGGCGGAAGCGCGCCGCGTTCCGGGCCGAGCACGACGGCGAAGCCTTCGGCGCGGTGCTCGCCGCCGCGCCCGGTCTCGGGCTCGCCGTGGAGCCCGCCGAGCTCCTCGGAGTGGATCTCCGTGGCCGGATCCTGCTCCGCCCAGCGGACGATCAGGTCGGGCAGGAGCTCGGAGCGTGAGCCGAGCAGCACGTCCTGGGCCGGGATCACGTCCTTCACGATCGGCGCTCCGGTCCTGCGGTCCTTCAGCCCGAGGAAGCACTCCTTCACCCACTTCTCGTAGTCTCGGTGCTCCTCGGAGCCCGCCACGAGGAGTCCGTCCCGCTCCCGCCCGGCGAGGTTGAAGCGGACGAAGCTGTGGAGGTCCGAGCGCTGCGCGATGCCCCGGGTCCGCCTCCAGTCGACTCCCCCGGTCACCTCCCGGCCGACGACCCAGTCCCGAACCCCGACCGGGACGTTCCGGGCGACCGCGTACTGGAGGCTCGCCGGAATCGACTCCCGCAGCTTCCGTACCAGCCCCCCTCGAGGCGTGGGCTCCTCCGGCGCCCAGCCTCGCTCGCCTCGGAGTCGCGCCTCGAAGCCGGCGTTGACGCGGTCCATCAGCCGGCGCATGAAGTGCTCCTGGGTGAAGTTCGGCCTCATCCCGTGCAGCGAGAACACGATGACGGTCGTCTCCTCGCGGGCGACGCTCTCGAGCGCGAGGCCCACGCTCGCGTCGACCTCGCGGTAGACCTCGAGCAGCGCGCCCGGGGGAACGAGAGGATCCGCGTCGTCCGGGGCGGGCCAGAAGATGTGGCCGCCCCGGTGGCATTCGCCGAAGACGCCCACGAAGAAGTCCCACTCGACCTCCCGGAGCAGCCAGCTCAGCAGCCGGCCCTTCCGCCGCGCCCCTTCCAGGAGCTCCTGGTGCAGCGTCTGGAGCTGCTTCCGGGTCTTGTTGACCGGGATCTCGTAGCCCATCGGATGCCGGCCGAAACGGTGGCGCAGCTCCCGCCCGAGCCGCGGGGGAGTCGCCGCGTAGGGACCCATCAGGTCGTGGGATCCCCAGTTGACGATCTCCACGCCCCGCTCGAGCCGGCTCTCGAACGTGAAGGGCACGTCCACGGCGCAGACGTTCCGTCCTTCCCGCTCGAGGTCGTACCAGAAGGGCTCGCAGTGGAACCAGTCGCGGGAGAGCCGCCGCATCCGCATCCGCTGCGGATCCCACTGGATGTGCTGGCAGACGCCGTGCTCTCCGGGGCCCTTGCCCGTGTAGAAGGTGGGCCAGACGGACGCGGCCAGGTAGGCGGCCGTGGATTCGAGCGGGAAGGAGGCGCCTTCGTCGAGGAGCCGACGCAGCGTCGGCAGGGAGTCGAGGGATTCGCGGATGAACCGGATGTCCGCGGCATCGAGGCCCAGCATGAGCAGTCGTCGTCTCGTCATCGGCCGCCGAATCCCGGAACCATCAGGATAGCAGTCGTCTCGGCGTCACGGATCGGCCCGCAGGTAGTGATCCCTGGCCTCTCGGATCGCCTCGAGCAGGTCGGCTCGGTTGCGTCGGATGAGCTCGGGCCGGGTTCCGTCGCCCGACGCGGGCCACTCCGCGAGAGCCTCGGCGTCGGCCAGCTTCGTCTCGAGCTCG
>JAAUXY010201357.1_pt1 | contig 10610 bp, 11 predicted proteins | sample 7278121 | NCBI WGS metagenome assembly JAAUXY01 (sample SAMN14350117, study PRJNA611818) | marine sediment metagenome | isolation source: surface marine sediment (1.8m) | place: French Polynesia: Moorea | collected 2018-08
CTGCGGCCGATCAGCCGGAGCGACGGTTCCCACCGTGAGCCGAACCGGGCGAGGCCAGGTTGCGATCCCCACCAGTGCGACCAGGAGTTGCCGTCCATCGGGCCGGTGTCTGCGGGCCGGTGCAGTCGCCCGAGCGCAGCTGCGAGGTCGGGACGGGGCTGGCGCCAGCCGGTCACGAACAACCACGCGGCTGCGACGAGGAGAGCTGTTGCGGCGACGAGGACGCCGATCAGGCTCATCGAGTCCTCTGCTTCATCGGTTGCCGGCCGGTCGAACGAGGAATCGGCGAGGTCGGGGGTAGCGGGCGAGGCGCTGGACCCGCGCCAACAGGACGACGTAGATCGTCAACGTCACGCCGAGGAACAGCTGGCCGGAGGCAGTGTCATAGGCCGCGAGGTACTCGGCGCGGCCGAACGCGAAGAGCGCCAGCACCAATCCACCCATCACCACCGACAGCAGCACGACCTCGCGCTGAACAGGTGCCCGCTCGGCCTCCACCAGCCGCCGCCGGTCGGCCAGCTGCCGCGCCTGCTCGGCGAGGGAGGTGAGGACCGCGACGGTGCGGGCTCCACGCTCGACGGCGATCAGCAGGCCGGCGGCGACGAGGTCGCCGAGGGGATCGTCGATGTCGTCGGCGAAGCGTCGGATCACCGCGTCCGGTTCCTGGCGGCCGAGGCCGGCCGCAAGGCGCCGTACCGGCTGGCGGATCGGTGCGGGGCACGTCGGCACGGTTGCGTTGATCGCACCGATCGGTTGGTCCCCCGCGATCAGGACGTCCCTCAGGTTCTCGATCCACGACGCCAGCGCCTCGGTCCGCTCGACGTCGTCGGTGGACTGCCGGTCACGGTGCTGCCAAGCACGGGCGGCAGCACTCGCGGCGACAGCAGTGACCAGGGCCGGGACGACCCACCCCGACATCACGAGCACGATCCCGCCTGCGACGGCCCCGACGGCGATGCGGCGCCCTCCATCGCCGGGTGTGAGGGGCCGGGACTCGGCCGTGTCGGGTGGGTCGGTCGTGAGCACGGCGATCGCCGCCAGCGCCGCGGCGGTCGAGGCGATGAGTACGAGGGAGTCCGGGCTCACGTCGCCACCCCATTCGACGCGCTCACTGCGAAGGTCGCCGGGGAGTACCCGCCGAGCCGCAGGCGGGACAGGTGCCGCTGCGAGAGCGGGGCGAACTGCTGGAGCCTGCCCTCGCGGTCGACCCCCCAGATCTCGGTGCTGGCAACGCCACCTGCCTCGCCCACGCCGCCGACCTCGATGATCGACGTGACCCGGCGGACGGGAGGTTCGTCGGCGGCGGCGTTGCGGACGAGGTCGATGTGGACGACGAAGTCCACCGTCTGCGCGATCAGGCTCCAGACCGCGAACTCGGGCAGGTTGGTGTTGGACTTCGACACGTAGTAGGCGAGTCGCTGCAGCACGATGTCGGCGGCGTGGGCGTGGATCGTCGCCAGCGAGCCGCGCTTGCACATCGAGGCGACGTCGAGCATGTCGAGTGCTTCGTCCTCGACGAGCTCGCCGACGACCACCCGGTCCGGATTGAGCCGTCGGGTCAGCTCGACGAGTTGGCGGGTGGTGATCGTGCCTTCGCCTTCGGAGTTCGCGTGACGGGTGAACAGGGCCGGCGCGTCGGGATGGCGCGGGTCGTCTTCGAGGCGCAACTCCAGCAGGTTCTTCTCGACGGTGATGATCCGCTCCAGCGGGGAGACCTCGCCGAGCAGTTCGGTGAGCAGGGTCGTCTTGCCGGCGCCGGGCGGCCCCGACACCAGCATGGTGAAGCCGCACCGGACGAGCGCACGGAGTTGCTCGGCGACCAGCGGCGTGAACAGGCCCAACTCAGCGAGCCCTTCGAGACCGACGTGGCGGACGACGAAGCGCCTGATCGCAATGCGCGGGTGGGTGGAGATCCCGTGCTGGTCGCGGCCGCCGAGCACCATCACGATCCGCGACCCATCGTTGGCCTGCAGTGTCAGCATCGGCGACGACGTGTCGAGGCGACCCTCCCCGGTCCCCGTCATGCGGATCGCCAGACGCTTCTGGAACGCAGTCAGCTCGGCCGCGGACGACCACAGCGGGCCGACGTCGACCTTCCGCCCGTCGGTGTAGGTGATCCACGTCGACGCCGGGCCGTTGACGTCGATCTCCTCGACGTCGGGGTCGTTGAGGTAGTGCTCGAGCGGGCCGGCGCCGGTGAGGTCGGCGACGACCCGAGCGCGCACGATCCGCTCGATGCGCTCGTCGAGGGAGTGCAGGCCGCGCGCCAGGCGCCCCTCGTTGACGTCGGCCAGCGCATCGTTGATCCACCCACCGACGAGGAGCTGTTGCCGGCGTTCGTCGGTGGCCAGCCGCTGCCCGTTGGCCGGGGCTGTCTCGTCGAGCTCGATGGCGTCGATGAGACGTTGCGCCACCCGATCCGAGACGGAGGCGACCGCATCGTCGGCGCCGCCGTCGAGCGGGGTGGAGTGCGGGCTCTGCACGCTCATCCGGTGGCCTCCGCGGCGGCGGCCTGCGGCGCACCCTCGACCACGCGCCGCAGCTCGCGGCACGACCTGATGAGCGGCAGACGCGCGAAGCGTCGTGCCGAGACGCCGCGGCGCCCGCCCAGGACCGCCGCCGCCAACTCGTCGACGGCGAGCTGGACGACGTCGAACGGAACCGGGTCGACCATGGCTGCCACGTACCGTTCGATCTCCTCGCAGCCGAAGGGCCGGTCCCCGATGACGGCGACCACCAGCCGGGACGGCGCCGCGGACAGCACGCCGACCAGCTCTGCGGTGCGGTCGATCCGGACGCTCGCCGCTGCCGCCGACTGTGTCGCCTGGCGGTGGCAGATCACCACGGTGTCGGCGATCCGCAGCGTGCGGGACACCCCGCTCGTGGCGGCGAGCCGGCCGACGTCGGCGAAGACGGTCGTCGATCGAGCCATCGTCGGGAAGATCGTCCGTTCCGCCTCATCGATCGCCTGGGCGGCCTCGATCGATCGGATCGGTCCCGGCACGAACCACACGCCCGATCTCGAACGGTGCGTCATCCGTTCGATCCGCTCCCACGCGTCGGCGGCTCGATCGTCCGCTCCTCGCTGGCTGGCGACGATTGCGGACAGCGACGGTGCCACGGGCATGTCGAGCCACGCTGCGATCGATCCCCCCGTACGGTCGGCTTCGAGGACGAGTGGCGCATCGTCGGGTGGGTACGTCGCGGCCAGCGCCAGGGTCGTCGTCGTGGTGCAGTCGCCGGCGAGGGCGGTGAGGCTCACCGGCGGTCCTTCGTCAGTCTCCGGCGGCTTCCAGGTCGGGGGCGAGCAGCACGACGCGCACGTCGTCGGACGCCGCGACGGCGGCGGCGTCCGATTCTGCCAGCTCGATCGACAGCGACTGTGTGCCGAGTACGGAGTCCGGTGTGGTCGGCAGCGCGACGACCTCGCCCACGACGCTCGTCGGAGGCGATCCGTCGTCGGCCGCGGGGAGGACGAGTTGGACCGGCACGCGCTCGCGCAACCCGACCGGCAGCGAACCCTCGGGGACGCGGATGGCGACGACGGCATGTGCCGGGTCGACGAGCGGCACCGACTGCAGCGACTCGGCGGTGACCAGCGACCCGGCGCCGAGCCGCACCCGGGCGTAGCGGCCGACCAGTGCGCCGAGCTGGTCGCCGGGGACGACGTTGACCGAGTCGTCGACGTCGGCGTCGACCGTGCGCAACATGTCGCCGGTGAGCTGGACGCCGGCAGGGACGTCGCGCACGACCTGCACGACGGGCGCGCTGTCGTTCAGCGACGAGTACACCATGAGGTTGCCGCCGATCGCTGCCGCCCCGAGCGCGACCCCGGCGGCGATCCGGTTGCGGCGGCGCCGGCTGGGTCGGAACCCAGTCGCCGCCGGGGTCGGCGAGCTCGAGCCGTTCGTCCTGCTGCCGACGTCGCCGGCCGGACGGGAGCGGAGCGTGTCGGTCATCGGTGGGCCCCGATCCCGGGTGTTGCGGTGAGTGCGACAGCGGTCGATCCGGTGCCGGTGCCGGTGCCGGTGGCGGTCGCGTGGCCGGGGGCGTCGTCGACCGTGGGTGCGAAGACGGGGCTCAGCGTCAGTGCGATCGCTGCGCCGCTGACGAGTCCGGGGCCGAAGGGGATCGTCCGGGCGTTGGCGAGGATCGCCGCCGTGGCCGAGAACCCCGCCGCAAGGGCGAGGGCCGACAGTGCGAGCTGCCAGTGGACGACGCCGGCGGCCGCGCCGAGCACGGTCGCCGCCTTGATGTCGCCGAACCCCATCGACCCCGGCGACAACAGGTGGATCGCGAGCAACGGGCCGGCCATCGCCGCCGCGCCGACAGCGACGTGGGCGAAGTCGACAGCGAGCCCGCGTGCCGCCCCGGCCGCCAGCGCCGCAGCAAGGACCACGGCGGCGGCGCCGACGATGCGGTTCGGGAGACGCCTCGACCGGACGTCGACCAGTGCCGCCGGGATCATCGCCGCGACGCTGAGCGCGCTGGCGGTGGGGGCCGTCCCGATGATCCCGGCGGCGAGGATCTGGGCCAGGATGATCCCGGCCCAGATCCGCCAGAGCAACGTCGGGGCCGCGAGGGCCGTTGCGGCCCACACCGTGGCGTGTCGACCGGTCCGTCTCCGGTCTGCCGTCTCGGTGTCGGATGCGACGTTGCTTCGAGTCGCCGTTGCGGTGTCCACTCGCTCCCCCCACTCGTTGCGTCGCGAGGGTAGCACTCTGCGTGAGCGTTGTCGCCCAGAGTGGTCTTGAGAGCGGGAGGAGCCGGTCGCCATCAACCCACGGTGGGCGATCAACCCCTCAGAATGGGAAGGCCGACTGAGCGCGTCAGGATGGCTGTGCGTTCAGGGGGCGGTGCGGTACTCGTAGTCGTCGAGCTCCTGGAACGGGAGCCCGCACGGGTAGAAGATCTGGCTGACCGGGATGTCGAACGCCTTGCAGTAGCCGGCGATCACCGCCGCCGCCCGCTCGAAGTCCTCGTGGGCACCGGCCTCGATCGCCTTCAGGTCGTCCACGGACAACGGGCGCATGTCGGTCCAGACCTCCTCGATCCGGTCGGCGCCGCCACCGCGGCCCTCGCGCTCCTTCCTGAGTACCTCACCGAGCTTCATGGCGTCCTCCGTTGGTTCGTGGGAGGCCGAACCTAGTCCGCGTCGCGGTGACCTCGCTGCGTGACCTGGCAGCCCACCGCCGACTGTTCTCCTCGCGGTTCGTGTCGCTCGGCGACACTTGTGCTCGGAATTTCGGGGTGGGTGCGGCCGGCGTCAGGCTCGGCCGACCATCTGGATCGGGGCGAGGATGCCGGCGTGCAGGGCGGCGATCAGGTTGGCGAACATCGTCGGCATCTCGGGTCCGATCAGCGTCGCCAGGCTGACCTTCGGCGGGTTCGCCATCGTCTGCTGGACGACCTCCATCACCAGCGCAGTCCGGGTGACCGGCTCGCCGGGTTCGATGCCGGCCGCCCGCATCGCCTCGGCGTACTCGTCGGGTGTGGCGACGAAGCTGTGCGACTCGTCGCCGGCCCACGGGACCGGGTAGCCGACCTCGCCGTCGCCCACCCGCATGACGTCGTACACGGCGACCGCGCCGCCGGGCCGCACGACCCGGGCGAACTCGGCCATCGCCGAGTGCTTGTCCGGCAGGTTCATGCCGACGTGGAACATCGTCACCGCATCGACGCTTCCGTCGTCGAGGTCGACGGCGGTGGCGCTGCCGACGGCGAACGACGTCGTGTGTCCGAGTCCGGTCAACGAGCTCAGGCCCGCGGCGGCCTCCACGAACGAGGGTGTGATGTCGACGCCGGTCACCTGGCAGCCGACGTGCGAGGCGATCGTCCGTGCCGGCCCTCCGATCCCGCAGCCGACGTCGAGCACCGTGCTCGACTCGTCGAGGTCGAGTTCCGCGAGCAGCTCCAGGGTCGCCCGGCGGCCGCCGAGGTGGAACTCGTCGACGTTGGCGAGGTCGTCGACATGGAGTGTCTCGCTGGCCACGCCGGCGGCGGCGAGGGCGTCGAGGATCGCCTGCTCGACGTCGTCGACGCGTGTGTAGTGCTCGGCGACGGTGGTCTCGATGTCGGCCATGGTCAACCTCTGCGGTCGGGAGCGTTGGCCGCGCCGACACTACGTTCCGCTGCGGAAATCTGCACTTGATTGCCCGCTCAGCGGGCACAACGGGACAGATTTCGGGTTGGGGTCGAGCCGCTTCGGAAATCTGCACTCGATTGCCCGGTCAGCGGGCACTTCGGGACAGATTTGGGTAGATGGCTAGCCGCCGTCGTCCTGGTCGGTGAGGTTGTCGATGCGGTCGCCGATCCACTCGAACAGGTTCGCCTGGAAGATCACCTGGAACACGAACCAGGCGACGAGCAGGATCACCGCCACGATGACGGCGAAGCGGATCCAGCGGATGATCCGGTTCGTGTAGTCCGAGATCAGCGGCGTGAACTCGCGGGCGGCGGTGCGGGCCCGCTGGGTGAACATCTCGCCGGCCCGGCCGACCTCGTCGCGTGCAGCGCGGCGGACCTCGTCGATCAGCTGCTGGCTGTCGGCGCGGGTCATCGGGCGCTGCCCGGCGAGGTAGTCCTGCTGGACGACCGACGCGTGGTGGGCCGCATCGTCGGGCTCCAGCGTCGCTTCGTACTTGATCAGCTCGGCGTCGCTCGGGACGGCCCGCCGCATCTCGGTCCAGTCGAGGCCGTCCCACCAACGCAGGCGCGTTCGGTTCTCCGGGTCCGGGTACCAGCCGGCCGCCGGGGCGTCAACGGCACGCATCGGTCACCGCCCGCGCTGCTCGGCGCGGTCCGGCTCGGGCAGCTCGACCTTCTCGACCTCTTCGGGGATCGGCAGACCACCCTTGGGGCGCACCTCGTCGTCGGTGTCGTCGTCGCCCATCGCCGCGGCGAACGCCGCGACGGTCCCGAGCAGCCCCGAGAACTCGGCGGGGATCACGAGCTTGGTCGCCCGGCCGTCGCCGATCGTCTCCAGCGCCTGCAGGTACTCGACGGTCAGCACCTTGTCGTTGGCACCGGCTTCCTTGATGCCGGTGAGGCGGGCCTTGGCGGCGTGGCCCTCACCTTCGCCCTGGAGCGACAGCCGGAGCTTGTTGGCCTCGGCCCGCAGCTCGATCGCCCGGGCCTCACCCTGGGCGTCGAGGATGGCGGCTTCCTTGCGGCCCTCGGCGGTGAGCACGGCAGCCTGCTTCTCGCCGTCGGCACGGGCGATGGCGGCCTCCTGGTAACCCTTGGCCTCGGTGACGGTCGCTCGCCGGTCGCGCTCGGCGCGCATCTGGGCGTGCATCGCCGACACGACTTCCGGCGGTGGGTCGATCCGCTGGATCTCCACACGCACGACCCGGACGCCCCACTTGTCCGTGGCATCGTCGAGCACGTCGCGCAGCTGGGTGTTGATCGTGTCGCGCGACGTCAGCGCCTTGTCGAGCTCGAGGTCACCGATCAGGTTTCGCAGGTTGGTCTGGGCGAGCTTGGTGATGGCGGTGAAGAAGTCGGCCACGTTGTAGACGAGGCGCTGGGGATCGGTCGCCTCGTAGTACACGACGGCGTCGACGGACACCACCACGTTGTCCTGGGTGATGACCTCCTGGGGTGGCACGTCGACGACCTGCTCGCGCATGTCGATGAGCTGCATCGTCTCGATGAACGGGAGGATCAGGCTCAGCCCCGGCTGGCGGGTCGTCTTGTACTTGCCGAGGCGTTCGACGAGGCCCTGCTGGTAGGGCCGCACGATCTTCACCGCCCCGACCAGCACGAGTAGGCCGATCAGCGCAATGACGGCGATCACGATGGCGAGGGGGTTCATTTGACCTCCTGGGTTGATACGAGCGGGGAAGCGGTCACTTCTGCGGGGGACCGGTCGGATTGGTGGACGCGCCGGTTCCCTGGGCGCCGGGCGACAGCGGTTCGACGACGACGCGGGTGCCGGCCATCTGGGTGATCCGGACGCGGGCACCCTCGGGGAGCAAGAGGTCCTGCTCGGTCAGTGCACCCCACACCTCCCCGTCGACCGTCACCCGGCCCTTGCGGTCGGTGTCGGACGGGTCGATCGGTGCGGTGACGATGCCGGTGAGACCGACGAGCCGCTCGGCGCCGACGCCGGGCGCGATCTGGTTGTCCTTCACGAAGCGGCGGGCCCAGCGGTAGGCGAGGACCCACAACGCGGCGCCGCCGAAGATGAAGACTCCCCACTGGATCTCGATCGCCACGTCGTAGAAGGCGAGCAGCGAGGCGACGAACGCCGACACGGCGAACGGCAGCAACACGAACGAGCCGGCCAGCACGGTCAGCTCGACGATGGCGAACACCACCGCGACCCCGAGCCAGACCCAGGGCCAGGCGTTCAGGTCGATGCCGAGATCCAACATTTGGGTTTCACTCTAGGCCCGTCCCGTGACGGGTCGATTGCGTTTCCGTGAAGCCGGACCCCGGTGGGAGTTGAGACCTCCGGGGCCAGGCCCCGCGGGTCTCAACCTCCTCCGTCGGCGGGGCGGATGCGGAGGTCGTGGTCGGCGCTGGTCAGGCACTTCCCGGTCTCGAGGTCGAAGCGCCAGCCGTGCAGCGTGCACACGAACTCGCAGCCGTCGACCTCGCCGAACGCCTCCAGGTCGGCGTTGCGGTGCGGGCAGCGACGCTGCACGACGTAGTCACCGATCTGGATGTCGGGCTCCTTCGCCATCGCTTCCGGGTCGGGCGGCGACAGCTTGCGGACCACCTCGGCCTCGGCCCGCTTCATCCGCTCCCGCGAGAGCGACTTGAAGAAGTTGTAGACGTACTCGTTGTAGTCACCTGCCCGCCAGGCGGTGAACCGGCACGACAGCAGCAGGGAGTTGCTCCAGTCGACCGCCCGCTCGGCGGCGACCGTCTCCACGAGCTCGCGGGCGACGTCGAAGCGGAACTCGTACGGCTCACCGTCGAACGCCCGCACCTCGCCGGCCGGGAAGTCGATCAGGACCTCGAGCTCGCCGGCCCGCAGCAGCACGTTGGCACCGACCTGGGCCCGCAGCGTCGGCGCCATGTCGAGCAGCGGCTCCCACCACGACTTCAGCGTCGCCAGCAGATCGGTCGTCGGCGGGTTCCACGACGCCTTCAGGTCGGCCAGCCACGGCGCCCAGTCCGCCTGGTACTCGCGCAGGTAGCGCTCCTTGTCGGTGAAGACCGCCATCACCTCGGCTTCCGGCACGGGGTGGGTCACTTCGATCGCCGACGGCGACACGTCGATCGAAGTGCCCGGCATGTTGAGCACGCCCGTGCGCCCGGCCGCGGAGAGCTTGGCGAGGAAGACGGTCTGGTCGGGGAAGATGCTCAGCTCGTCGCCGGTGATCACGTTGAGCCCGAACAGCTCCTCGTCGAGGAAGCACGGCGGCCCGGCGCTCGGCACGATCGCCCGTGCGTCGACCTTCTCGACGTAGCGCATCGCCCTCGCGAACTGCGCTTCGACCTTGGCGTGGCACAGCACCCGCTTCTCGTCGTCGGGCATCTCGTAGACCATCGGGTACCAGATCGCCCCCGAGAACTGCAGCCAGTGCAGGTCGACCGGCCCGTGGGCGCGGAGCTGGCCGAGATCGGTCGTGCGGCAGTCGTTCTGGTTGACGAGGATCGTCTCGCCGTCGGACACGACGAGCGCCGAGTCCCCGCCCGGCCCGTCGGTGATCGACGTCTCGACGTGGATCGCCACGGTCAGCTCGGGCGCGATCTCGAGCTCCTCGGTGTCCTCGGTGCGGATGAACTCGGTGAAGCCGAGCGCCTGGAGCCGGCGGCGCTGCTCCCGGATCGGGAACCCGGGGAGCAGGATCGGGATGTCCCGGCGCAGGTGCTCGAGCAGCCACGGCTCGTCGTGGTGGTCGCCGTGGAGGTGCGACACGTAGAGGAAGTCGGCCGAGTCGATGCGGGCGAGCAGATCGTCGCTCAGCTGGTCGTTGCGGGGGAACGGGAACCAGGACCCGAAGAAGGCGGGGACGAACCACGGGTCGCAAAGGATCGACCCGCCGTCGGTCTCGATGAGCATCCCGGCATGGCCGATCGACGTGGCGCGCATGGTCGCGAGGCTACGGGCGAGCGGGGTCGCTCGGGTGGGGCTTTGGTCCTCTCGGGAGCCGCCCGATCCTGCGCCGCCGACCGGCGGTCAGGCGACGGGTGGGTCGGTGTACTGCTGGCCGGCGCGTGAGACGTGCTCGGTCCAGGCGGTGCCGTCCCAGTAGCGCAGCTCGTAGCGGCCCGACGGGTCGGCGTACCAGCCGGCGGGGACCGTCGACTCCGGCGCAGCCGCCGGCTCGGGCTCCGGCTCCGCGGCGGGCTCGGGGGCCGTTGCCCATCCCTCCGGCTCGCCCTCGGCCGGGGCGACGGCCTCGGCGGCAGCTTCGGCGGCCGGCTCGGCGGCGGGTTCGGCGACCGGCTCCGCGGCCGGGACGTACGGTGCGGCCTCGGCAGCTGCGGCCTCGGCGGCGAGGGCGGCGACATCGGCCTCACCCGCCACCTCGGCGACCTCGGCGACCTCCGCCACCTCGGCGCTCTCGGCGACCACCGCTTCCTCGGCGACCTCGCCGACCTCGGCGACACCTGCGACCTCTGCGACCCCGGCCTCCTCGGCGACGATGGCC
>JAAUXY010211091.1_pt1 | contig 10610 bp, 9 predicted proteins | sample 7278121 | NCBI WGS metagenome assembly JAAUXY01 (sample SAMN14350117, study PRJNA611818) | marine sediment metagenome | isolation source: surface marine sediment (1.8m) | place: French Polynesia: Moorea | collected 2018-08
CTGTGGTTTATATACGACCGGGGCCGACTGCTGGTAAAAATTCGAAACGAGACCTGCGCCATCCCTGAAACAACCGATCTAACGCCATACCCATCCGCTCTTTTCCACAAACAGTACCTTGGTACCTTAAACAACCGCTGCTGTTACGCAGCCGAAATCGCCGGTGACAAACTCAAGGGGACGGATCTGGAATCCAGGGATTTGCGGTCGCTGTTCGGCAAATTGGATGAAAATCTGATCTGGATCGCCGGGCGGGCCAACCAGCTGGTGGATTGGAATCAAACGCATCAGTACTGTGGCGGCTGCGGACAACTGACCCAATTTAAAACAGACGAGCGTGCCAAAATTTGTCCGCGATGCGGTCTGACAAATTACCCACGCTTGTCTCCGGCCGTTATTGTTGCTGTCTTAAAAAATGATCAGATCCTGCTGGGGCGCAATAAACGGTTTAAATTACCGTTTTACAGCGTTTTAGCGGGTTTTGTGGAACCGGGTGAAACCCTGGAAGGATGTGTCGAAAGGGAAATCCGCGAAGAAGTCGGTATAGCGGTGAAAAATATCCGCTATTTCGGCAGCCAGCCATGGCCGTTTCCGAATTCATTGATGATTGCCTTCACGGCCGATTATGCCGGCGGTGACATTCGTATTGACGGATCTGAAATCATCGACGCGGCCTGGTTTGACAAAGACAACCTCCCGCAAATTCCTCCCAGAATCAGTATTGCCAGGCAGCTCATTGAATGGTTCATCCAAAACCAATAAAAACTTTAAATTTTGCCAGATGGCTGCGTTGCAAATCGGTTCAAAATACTCACGTACCATCGTGTACGCTCCGTTTTTGAACCGATTTGACGCCTTTTGAACACCTTAATGTATAAAATCAAGACGTGAAATCCCGCACTGTTCTGCAGGGCCCTATGGCAAAATCTAACGTTTTTACAGTTCTTTCCAAATGATATGTAGACCTAACCACGTATTTATTATAAGCTTTTTTTTATTGATGGCTTTGCTCAGAAACCTGTGATGATGTCACAATAAAATTAATGCAAATGATTATGCAGGGAATTTTAAAATGACGTCTTCTGCATCAGAAAATTATCCGATCAAGTATTGTCGGCGCTGCGAATTTGCATGTCCCCAGGGCAGAACGGCCAAAGATATGTCGGATTCCTGACGTCGGTCATATATATATCGTGCAGCAATACGCCGACAAAGTGGGTTTTAAGGACTTTCGTAAATTAGAAACAGAGAGGAAAATGCGTATGATTCTCGTCATTGCCACAATCAAACTGCGACCGAATTCGAGAGCGCATTATCTGAAGATTTTACAAAAAAACGTGCCGAACGTAAAAGCTGAAGCGGGCTGTTTACAATATGAGCCGGCCGTCGACATCGATTCCGGTTTACCGTTCCAGGAAACTGTTAGAGAGGACGTCGTGACCATCGTCGAAGCCTGGGAAAGTCTTGAGCATCTTGCTGCCCATCTCAAAACGGCGCATATGCTTTCCTACCGTGATGCGGTCACGAATTTTGTCGACAAGGTCGAAGTGCAGGTCATGGAGCCGGCCCAGGCCACTTAAATGCGCATATACTCCAAACGGATCTCAAGAAAAGTGTTTCACTTTTGATGTCCATAAATGGGTGCTCAAGTTTAAAAGCGGAATTGGGTCATTTTTATTTTATTACTCACGCAAAGCCGCTAAGCTCGCAAAGAACTAAATGAAATTAAAAAAACCTTAGCGCCTTTGCGTGAGGCCCAATACAAAGCTCATTTTAGGCAAGGCACTTGTAAATTAAGCCACTTTTTGTAATTTGTTGATGCACTTTTAAACTTGCTTCAGTCTGAAAGGTGTTTCTTATGTGTGGCCGATTTGTGGGTTACCGTCAACTGGATGAACTGCAGGAATTCTTTCCGATTGAACGCGCCAATTGCGAGGTGACGGCCAATTTCAATGTGGCACCCACGCAAGAAATACTGGCCATTTACAACCATCAGGGAGAAAACTGGCTGGATAAATTCCACTGGGGCTTGGTACCTTTCTGGGCCAAAGACCCGTCCATCGGAGGCCGCATGATTAATGCCCGCGCTGAAACCCTTGCCGAAAAGCCCTCTTTTAAGCATGCCTTTAAAAAGCGCCGGTGCTTGATCATCGCCGATGGCTTTTACGAGTGGAAAGGGCCCAAAGGTCAAAAACAACCCATGTTCATCACGCTGCCCGATAAAACACCCTTTGCATTTGCCGGGCTCTGGGAAACCTGGCACAAAAACGACTTGGAAACGCCCTATCGATCCTGTACTATTATTACGACCGAAGCCAGTGAGTCGCTCCGTGATATTCACCATCGCATGCCGGTGATTCTAAATCCCGAAGCATACACGCAATGGCTGGATCCGAAAAATCAGGATACAACAGTGTTAAACAAAATGCTGAGGAAGGAACGCCTGACCGAATTGATCAGCTACCCGGTATCGAAACAGGTTAACTCCACACGAAATAATAAATCTTCCTTTTTAGATCCCATTACCTAGTATCATGTCCCACAAAAATGTATGCTATATATAATTGTTTTTGAGATGCCTGCAGACCCCAGTCCCGGCAATCGAATTAAACCTGTACAATTGAGATTCTATCTGGTAAGAACCCACCTTCTTGTCAACAGGCCACTGCAAAGAGGAATCTAAAGAAGGATCAGGGGGAAATGAAAACTTCGCTCATTAAAAGCAAGTCAAAAACGGTGTGGTATGAGAATAAAGCCATCGTTAATGAATATCTGGATAATGAGAATTCCAGGAAAACCGATCATCACGAGAAAGATTGGCAGTCCGAAAAGCTTTCCTGGTTGGACATCATCAAGCGAACATGGCCGCTAAAATGAAGCTACCGCTATGATCTGATCGCTGCAAAAGGCATAACCGGATAATCAGGCGCAGGTGCACAAATTGAGGCCGCATATTCCATTGCTTTCCGGCGATCAGCTATTGCGGATTATGAAAATGACCGGAGGCTTCGCTTCAATCCGCAGGGCGCACCAATTGAAAGCGGAAATTTTCAACAAATACCGCGATCAGCGCCGGCAGCACAAACAGGGTAATCGCACTGCCCACAATCAGCCCGGTGGCAAAAACCGTGGCCAGCCCTTTAAACAAGGGCCCCCCGCCGAACATCAATGAGGTCAGTCCGGCCACGGTGGTGGCGGTGGTCATAAATATCGGCAGCAGGCGCACGCGAGTGGCTGTCAGCATGCAGGTGCGGAAGGCTTCCCGGGTCAAGCCGCAGTAAGCGCGTTGCCCTTCGGGCGCCAGGCCTTCTTTGGCTTCCAGCTTTTCACGGATCAACTGCTGGGTATAATCCACCAGCAGGATGGCGGCGTTTAAAACCGTGCCGAACAATGCCAGAAACCCGAGGGTCTCCATAAACCCGAAGGGTATGGCGCGTATCCACAAACCCAGCATCCCGCCGATAATCGATAGTGGAACCGTCAGCAAAATGAGCAGGGGCTTGACGGCCGAGTTGTACTGCAGCAACAGGCACAGGATGACCAAAACCGCCCCGACACCGAGGGATACGTTATTGGCGCGTTCGCCCCGCATGGCCTCTTCATCGATGCCGCCGTTATCGATATGATAGCCGGGCGGCAGCTCCTTTTCGATGGCCGCGACCTCGGGTTCCAATATCTCCAAAATCTCCCTGGCCAGATATTCAGGCTCCGGTCGTGCCTGAACCCACAGGGAGCGCTCGCGCTGATAGCGTGTGATCAGCGTCGGCTCATAGCGAACCTTTAAATCGGCGACGGCTTTCAAGGGGACCTTGCGGTCGTAGCCCTCGACAAAGGCGGTGTTGACTTTTTGCAGGGATTGGCGCTGATCTTTGGGCAGGCGCAGCATGACCGGGATTTCGCGATCGCCTTCGCGATAGCGGGTCAGATGCAGGCCGCTGTAGTAGGCGTTGAGGGTGCGGGCAATGGTGTTGTTGGTCACACCGGCCAGGTTGGCATCCACCGAGTCAACGTCGACATCCAGTTGCAGGCCGTAGACCCCCCAGCTGTCGTGAACATCCCAGGCCATCCCGCTGTCTTTCAGTAAATTTTTGAGTTTGAGGCCGTAGTGGCGCAGAACCGCCTCGTCGGCCAGGCGCGGTCCCGAGATGCGATACTGGATCGGTGAGGGCACCGGCACGCCCAGGACCAGTGTATTGGGGACCACCCGGGCGCCGACAACCGGCGGCAGGTAATCGGGCTCGCCCGGCTGACCGATGCCGTTCCAGGCCGCATAGCGAATATCGGCAATGAATTCAGGTACACCATCCGGATCGGTGGCGTTGACCACTATCAGGGCGTAGTGCGGCGCATCCGGTTTGGGATCTGTGCCCGTATAAAACCGCGGGCCGCCGGTACCGATGTAGCTCACCATATTCTGCAGCCGCGCAGAGGGATTTCCTTTTTCATCGACAACCTCAACCCAGGCCCCGTCTTGCCGTGCTACCCTGCTCAGCCGTTGCACCAGGGCTTGAACCTGTCGGGTAGCGTCGGCGGTGCGATAAATGGATGCGGTTTCGGGCAGCCAGACATCGATCACAAACTGCGGGCGATCCGAATCCGGAAAAAAGGAAGGCGGCACCGGCAGCATAAACGAGGCAACCAGCAACGCAAAGGCACCGCCGATGACCGGCATGCGCAAACGAATGGCCCAGCGTAAAAGGGCGGTGAACACATTTTCTTTGGCAGTATCGTCTTTGGCGGGCCGTTCACGCCCGGAGATGCCCACCTTGGCGGCAATCCACTTACCGAGCGTGACAATCGGCAGCCCGGTGGCAGGCTTCAGCAGGTAATAGTTGAGAATAGGGGTGACGGTCATGGCGCACAACCAGCTGACCAGCAGGGTCAGGGTGACCACCACCGGCAGACTAAAAACATATTCACCGATATCGCCCGGCAGGACAAAGGCCATCGGAATAAATACGCCAATGGTGGTCAGCGAAGACCACAGCAGCGAGCTGCCGACCGTCGTGCAGCCCTCTACGACAGCCCTTTCGCGCGGCATCCCCTCACCCAAAAAGCGGGAGGAGTTTTCACCGATCACGATGGCATTGTCCACCAGCAAACCCAGTGAAACAATCAGGGCCGCCAGCGAGATCTGCTCGATTTCGACGTCCCAGATGCGCATCAGCGCCATAGCGGTCAACATGATCAGCGGCACCGACATTGCGGTGACCAATGCCACCCGCGGTCCGGCCAGCAGGCTGAGGATGATCAACACCAAAACGATCGCTGAAATCAGGTTGTCGACCACGTCGTCGATCTTTTTTGCGACAAATGCCGGGGGATTGGAAACCCTGGCAACACGGATATCCGGCGGCAAAAAGGTCTGGTTAGCCGTTTCCAGCAGAAAATCCACGGCCTCACCCAGCCAGGAGATATTTTCCCCGGGCTTCATGGTAAACGAGAGCACGACGGCAGGCATCGATGTCTTGCTGTCGCCGTAATAAGTGAGCGCGGCGGGCGGGTCCTGGTACTCACGCTTCACCACGATATCCAGGTCCTTGAGCTTGACCGGCACATCAAACGCCGGGCGCCTGCCTTTCGGTTTGGCAGATACATCTGCTGGCGGATTTTTGGAGATCCGGTCCACGACCACACCATTGATCTCGCGAACCGCATCGAAATTGCCGGTAATACGCGTGTTGATCCGGTAGTCTTCGGTATTTAGAATGCCGGCCGGGGCGATCACATTGCGCTCGCTGAGAATGCGCTGCAGAAAATCGCTGGTGATGCCCAGCTGGCTCCACTTCTCGGCATCTGTCTCCAGGTAAATGACTTCCGGCTGAACGCCGTACAGGTCCAGACGGGCCACATAGGCAGGTTCGGTTGTGATGGGCACCACGCGCCCGTCGGGCCGCTTGGTAATCGGCCGCAGGTCCATCAGCCGGTCGCGCAAGCGTTTGGCGAAGATCTCCAGTTGGCGCGGCGTGTACGGTTGCGTTTTGGCGGTTTCCGGATCCTGGTAGATCGCCAGAACCAGGGCGGCGGTATCGCCGAAGTTGTCGTCCACCTTCGGCGGCAGGGCAGTTTCCGGCAGCTGCGGCTGCAGCAGCCGCATTTCGGCCCGCAGCTTCTGCCATACCGGCGCGGTGTCGTCGATCTCATAGATGGTCGATACGTTGACCACCGAGCGGCCGTAATAGCTACGCGATATCACCCGCCGAACCTGTTTGATATTGGCAGCCGCTTTTTCAACCTTATCCGATATCAGCTCTTCGACCTGCCGGGCGTTGGCCCCCGGCCAATCCGTTGTGACCGTTGCTTCCCGAATGATGAATTCGGGATCTTCCCGGCGCGGTGCCGTCAGAAATGTGTTGAGGCCGACACATAAGAGTAGAAAGGCAATACCCAAAACAATCGGTTTGTGTTGCAGCGCAAATTGGGGAAGATTCATAGCTTGACCTCGACTTCGACAAAGGCATTAACAGGGTCGCCGTCACGCAGATAGGCCGCCCCGTCCACGACAACTTTCATACCATCGGACAACCCGTCCGCCTGCTCCGGTATGATTTCAACCAGTGTGCCGATGTTTTGACCGGTTTTGACCGCCACCCTGACAGCACGCTGCTGGGTCTCATCAACGGAATCCACCGCGAATACATGATGGCCCGCGCCTTCTTTCATAACGGCCAGAACCGGCACATAAAATCCGGTGTTCAAACGGCCTTGCTGAAGGTCGACCCCCACGACCTGACCGGGACGCAGCAGCCAGTTCTTGCGCACCCACACCACAGATTGGCCCTCTTGCAGATCGGAAGGCGCATCCGCCACGACCAGATCGGTTTCTGGATTAAGGGTTCCGACATCCACCAGTTCACGATAGGAAAACAGCCCGAAAGCCCTGATATAGCGTTTGCCCGGCTTTACCCTGACTTTTCTTACCGTAAACACCGGGTTGATGTTACCGGTCAGATCATTAATGGTCACACCTTCGGCCTTCCATACGAAAAACCCGTCGTTATCTTCGTAGAGCGTGTCTTCACTGGCAAAAAACGGCGGTTGGCCGTCGGCTTTCTCTGGTTCCAGATTGTACAGTGCGTGCGTGCGAATAATCTCTTGCGGGTTCAGGCCCTCGGGTATTCCGACTTCCACCAGGCGGTTGCGGACCAGCAATGTCACCATAAATGTGCGCGTGGCGGTGTCTGCCGTGGGCGCTTTGTTGTGGACCCAACCATGCAGGGGCGCTTCGCCGGGACCACCGTAAACCAGAACCAGATCGTTGAAATTAAGATTTTGTTCCACTTCCGGTGATACGGCAACTTCGACCTTGACCGGATCCATCATCTGAATGGTGGCCACCGGGTCGCCCCGTTCCACATAGCCGCCTCGAATCGCATGCAATCTGGCAACCTGACCACTGAAAGGCGCGAACAGCAGTGTATCGGCTAAATCGATCTTGGTTTGTGTCAGTTTGGCCTGAGCGGCCTGCAGTCTGGCTCTGGCCGCTTTGTAATCGGCCTCGGCTTTGTCCAAGTAGCTCTTAGCGCCGGCACCTTTCTCAAAAATATTGCGCTGGCGTTCGTATTCGTTTTTGGCACGCAAAGCCTCGGCTTCCATATCGCGGATGTCCGCCGACGCTTCGCTAACGGCCACTTTATAGCGGGGGCTTTCCACCTCGGCAACCAGTGTTCCCTGTTGCAGTATATTGCCGGCATCATCGGTGGCGGGCCCCTGGACATTGGTGCCGCGATCCTTAACGAATCGAAGCCGTCCGTTGACATCAAACCCGATGGTTTCTCTTTTCCAGGACTCAACGGACCCGGCCACCAGGGATTCACTGATAGGCGTACGCTTGGCAAGCGTTAGGTATGTAACCGGTCGCGCCGGTTGAAGCGCTTCCTCTGTTTTGCCCGATCCGCAGCTAAGCAGTAGGGTCGGAAATATTATGGCGAGAGTTGTTGCGAAGATGCCGAGGCGATGGCGTGTGATTGTCGAAGTGGCAGTTTTGGTTGCAATGCTATGCATCGTTGTCCCCCCATTTGAATACGATTGAATCCTCTCCCCTCTGAATTTGAGTTGTAGCTGCATTAGCATATAGAAAAGTAGCTATCAATATAGAAGAATAGATATCAATTATCTTAAGGATTGATTGACGAACGTCAAGTTGCAGATCGATCAGCGATATTGACGTTTATCCAAACATGAGTTAATTAAAACATACATGAATTTATGCCAATTCTTGAATTATCGTTCGGTTTAGAAATTTCACTTCGTGTTGATCTAACGCAACATTATCAGGGTGGTTGAAATATAGGAAAACATATCAGAAAAAGATTTACTACTACTATAATGAGGGTTGAAGGGATCTAAAAAATGAAAGTAACATTGGCGGGCTTCTTATACCTTTCTATGGTTCTTTTTTTGGATGTCGTGTCACCTGTCGAAACGTTTGCTGCTGATTTCACATGTTTTGTAAAGGCCGGACGGCAAGATGCGCATGTCATCGTCAATGATTATGATCGTGAAGGGAATCGGTTGCGTCGAGGCGGTGTACTCTATAGGGGCGTTATTAAAAAAGGTCAGCGTCAACCCATTAAGAGCTTGTATGGCAAAATCCGCTACAACTACAGACTCTATAATCAATCACGCTCCAGCGGCCGAAATTTTACGAATTGCGAGGGGGGTAAAAACATTCTATTGCCGTAAACTCTCATCCTAAAGCATTAGGATGAAAAATATGCTTTATTTATATTGAAGTTACTCGAAAAAAAAGGGCAGTTAAACCACTGCCCTTCAAGGGAGGAGAAAAACAATGCTTGCAGGTCTGCTCCCACAAGTTCTATAAAGTGGAATCAGGTTTGGCTATCCGGCACAACTGCTTTATTCGTCAATTTGTCCGCTTTCGGCCTGCGCCTCAAATAAAAGAATATGCCTAAAAAGCGCTGGAGTCTTCGCTCGCCGACCAGGCGGATAATCAACATCGCCCCGGCCGCCATCGCCCCGATCAGAATAACGCCGGCGCAACTTTTAATGGTATGGCGCATATCCCGCGACCATATCTTTGCTATCAAAAAGATCAACCCCCCTTTAGATGTACACTCAATTAACCCTTATTCCGCAGAATCTTCGGAATCGCCGAACTGCAGCGAAAACTTAATATACTTGCGTTCGGCGATCTTGTAATTCGCTTCGGAATAATGGTTCAGATTCTCCGCAATCCGAAACTGCCTGCGATACTTTTCCAGAACCAATTTTATTCCGGAATTTATTTGCTGAGATCTGCCCCCCATATCACATAAGTAAAGCAAAAAACGTGCACGTTTGAGGACTAATCCAGCCAAAAACAGTTACTTAATGGATTCAAATAGTTAGATTGTTTCACAGCATCCAGCATCACAACTACATGAAAAAGAATACCCAAATTTTGGGAAATGCTTTTCCAGGATCGTATCATCCAAGTTCTTTGCCGCTATCAGCGGTCTGCTGCTTATCGCCCCATTTCACCGGCTGTTATCGATTCAAGACGCATGTGCTGGGATCGCCAGACATTGTTATCATTGGCAAAAGTTTCTATATTTTTGTTCGTCAAATACTCGACCATCTTGATGTCCTCAACAGCTAGATCTTCATTGCCCATTTTGGTGTGCAGGGTTGCCCGGCTGTAATAGGCCGCTCCATATTCGGGATCCAGTTCGATCGCTTTTTCAAAATCAACGATCGCCTCGGCATCGTTTCCCTGCCTTTCTTTGGCGAGCCCGCGCAAATGATAAGGCCGCGCCAGACCGGGGTTTAACTGAACCGCGCGATCAAAATCGGCGATGGCTTCGTCCAATTGGTCTGATCTGAAAAAGGCAGTACCCCGGCTCATGTAGGCCAGCGTATGGTCGGGGTCAAGATCAATCGCGCGGGAGAGATGCTCGATACTTTCTTCGGTGTTGTTCTTGAGGAACGCAAACATTCCATTGATATAGTGATTATTCGCTTTTTGATTTTTAGACATGACTCACCTCCTGTATTTGGTAGAAAAATTTTGTCTAAGTTTTGTCTTAAAAAGTAAGCGGGGAAAATAAAATGTCAAGCCAATTCGATGCACCGGCCGACATCCGCGGGCGGATCGGCCATTTGATCGAATGCTGGCTTCATCAGATATGCAATCAGACAAAGTTGATCGGGATTCTGCAGGGGTGGGATGCCACAGCAAAAAATGGCGGCATTTAGATCAGCTTACCTATAATTTCACGAAATTCAGGTATGTTATGCGGATACAGCACGTTCAATATCTTTAAGTCCGCCTGGCAGGATTGCACACCACGCCCGCCGACAATGATGGCCACATCTTCCGCCACGTAATGGCGCAAACGTTTAATTTCGCGCAGGGTCTGCCTTTCAGCATCATGGTAAACAATACTGAGTGCAACCGCCGCAGCATTTTTATAGACGGCAGCAGCGGCAATTTCTTCAGCCGGTAGATTGGGACCGAAATAATGGACCCCCCACCCGGCCTCTGCGGCTATGATGGCAGCGATCAGAGCGCCCAGCTCATGCCAATGATTGACAGGGGTCGCAATGACCATTTTAGGCATCGGCGGCAGCGGACGAAAAGCGGAGAGCATATCCTTCAAAAATGACAC
>JAAUXY010189616.1_pt1 | contig 10609 bp, 7 predicted proteins | sample 7278121 | NCBI WGS metagenome assembly JAAUXY01 (sample SAMN14350117, study PRJNA611818) | marine sediment metagenome | isolation source: surface marine sediment (1.8m) | place: French Polynesia: Moorea | collected 2018-08
AATGTTGTTGGCTATCAATCTGGATTGACGATTCTTCTGGATGCATAGCTATCGCTTCAACTATACTTCGAACGGTTGTAAATTGGGAAATCTTGGGTGAGCCATGGGCATCGAGAGCAAGGCGCGAAGGCGAGTAATAGCAAGCGCCTATTGCGAGCCTGAGCAACGCGGCTATTGATGTTCAGGGCCAGCGAAAAATCGTAATTTACAACCGTTCGAAGTATAACGCTACGCTTTGCTAGGAATACACAAAGATGTCAAGTACGCTTAATCTACGCAATGCTAATCTTTAAATTTATGGGAGAACCACATGATAAAACCACACGGATCCGATAGCTTAAATCCTCTATTTGTTTACGACTCCGAAAAGCACGATGAACTCTGTCACGAAGCGGAGAATCTACCTTATCTGATGTTGAGCTCTGCGGCAGCTGCTAATGCCGTAATGCTCGGGGGTGGTTACTTTAACCCACTCAAGGGCTTTATGAACGCAGCGGACGCTATCAGCGTAGCGGAGCGAATGCACACCACCGATGATCTTTTCTGGCCCACACCCGTGCTGAACATTACCAATAATATCGAGGGCATTAAGGGTCATAAACGCATTGCCTTAAGGGATCCTAATGTCGAGGAACATCCTATTATCGCTGTAATGGAGTTGGAGGACATCGAGGAGTTTAGTGATGCCGAAATCAACCTAATCACAGAAAAAGTCTATCGAACCACCGATAGCGAGCATCCGGGTGTGGCGACCTTCCAGTCCTTAGGAAGATATGTTATTTCCGGACCCATTCAAGTATTTAACTTCAGTTATTTCCAGCTAGACTTCCCGGACACCTTCCGCACTGCAGTAGAAATCCGCAACGAAATTCAGGAACGCGGTTGGAAAAATGTGGCCGCATTTCAGACCCGCAACCCGATGCACCGGGCACACGAGGAGCTATGCAAAATGGCGATGGAGGCTGTTGGCGCTGATGGTGTGGTAATTCACATGCTGCTGGGCAAACTCAAGCCCGGTGATATTCCCGCACCAGTGCGAGACGCCTCTATCCGCAAGATGGTAGAACTCTACTTCCCACCCAATACCGTGATGATCACCGGTTACGGCTTCGACATGCTTTATGCCGGACCTAGAGAAGCCGTGCTGCACGCCATTTTCCGTCAGAACATGGGTGCTACTCACCTAATCGTTGGCCGTGACCATGCTGGCGTAGGTGATTATTACGGTGCTTTCGATGCGCAGACTATCTTCGATGAAGAAGTTCCGAAAGGGGCATTAGAGATCGAGATTTTCCGCGCCGATCATACCGCTTACTCTAAGAAGCTTAACAAAGTGGTTATGATGCGCGACGCTCCGGACCACTCTAAAGAAGATTTCGTGCTACTATCGGGAACCAAAGTTCGTGAAATGCTCGGCAACGGAATCGCACCCCCACCAGAATTTTCGCGTCCCGAGGTAGCTAAGATACTGATGGATTATTATCAAGGTAAAAATTAACCTGAAACCTTAAAAAGCTATTCTAATAACTCTCAGGTTAGTGCAAGACGAGTCAAAAATCGGCGAGAAAGTGCCGTTTACATGCGAGTAAACGAGCATTTTGAGCCGATTTTTGAGGTCGTATTGCGCCAGCGGAGAAATCTAAAACAGCTTCTCTGAAAAAAGCATATGCTGCCCAAGCTTGCAATAACCCGCATGTTTGTACCTTAGTTTTCGATGCTCAATGTTCACCGAATAAATCACATCCTTTAATGATGCGGGTTAGTGGCCAGAACTCTTACCTTGTAAGGGACTTGGAAGCAAATAATATCTCCATCTTACTTGTCTTTTTGCCCGCCTTCGGTGTTGCGGCTTCGGTTACATAGTCCCAGCTATGCGCCCTTCGCCGAGCCTTGAAGACGAACAAAGATCCGGCGTCATAGGGGGAAATCATTTATTTCCAGGTCCCTAAACGCACTATCGCGTGGAGCTTAATTCACTATAGAATTTTCTTCCCCGGAAATAGTCTCTGCAATTCCACTCGGTTCAAACCTCCTTCAGCGATTCAAATCCCTGCACAGTCATTATAATTGCTTGAAAGAAACCGGACTAGCTGTCCTACTTTTGACTGAAATCAATACGTCTTTGCGCATCTTGTGGCAAACTACGCACACTCCTTAAAGAGGAGTTTCAGGTGTGCAAAGTTGGTCTATTTTTTCTTAAGAGCCTTCCGAGAACACGTAAGGCAGAAGCTGAACTCTGTTCTGGCTTTTCTGTTCCTAATGCAAAAATGGGTGAAGACGAAACACTAAGTACTCCGAAATTTCATTCGCAATGGGAATGGAACTACTAAGGCGAGGTAAAGGTGTGTGACGCTGTTTAAAGATCGTAGAACCGCGGGACGCGCGCTTGCTAAGAAACTACCAAAGCATTCTAATCAAAGAGAGGTTGTGATATTGGCCCTCCCCCGCGGGGGTGTACCAGTAGCTTACGAGATTGCTCGGGTTCTCCACGTACCCTTAGACGTGATCACCGTACACAAGATGGGTATACCGGGCAATAGCGAACTTGCCATGGGAACTATTGCCTCTGGAGGGATCCGCATCATTAATCATGATATCGTCAGGCTACTTAATATTACACAATTTGCGATCGATACCGTCGCTGCCGAAGAGCAACAAAAAATCGAGCACCGTGAACGTATTTACAGAAATGGCTGGCCTGCACACGAGATCTACGAGCGCACAGTGATTGTCGTGGATGACGGAATCGCAACCGGCGCCACTATGCGAGCAGCGGTGATGGCTCTCAGACAACGAAGTCCTGCCCGTATCATCGTGACCGCACCAACGATATCACAGGACAGTCACAAGTTGCTAAGTGAACAGGCCGATGAGATAGTCTCTCTGAGTACTCCGACCCCCTATATTTCTGTGGGACGCTGGTACGAGGATTTCACGGAGACCAGTGATGAAGATGTGAGCTCATTACTCATTCAGGCGACCAAGGATTTATGTGTATCTGCGAGCTACCAGTCCATGCATTGAGCAGATAAGCTGGATTAAAAACCTGCAGTTGGAACATTAAAGTCGACTGAGAGCCTGCGAATAGTGACATTCCATGATCCTTTTATTGCTAAGTTTCGCGATTCCTGAGTTAGGTCTCTAGCTGCGGTGAGGGAGGAGACCCGATGAGATCGAGAAACTCAGAGAGAACCATTGCCGTAGCTCCCCAAATCTTGCTGTCTTCTACCAGGAAAAAGGGTACGCGGTACGAATGTCCTTCGTGAATCCACGTTTCCACACGAATGCGCGCAGTATCACAAAGCGCCACCAATGGAACTTCCAGGATCCGCTCGACCTCACCAGCTCGCGGCCGGACGAACGGCCGCTCGACTGACACAGCCACAACCGTATGCAGAATGAAGCCGCTCACTGGGATGTGTAGAGGGCTTAGCATGCCAAGAATATCAACAATCCCGGGATCGACACCAACTTCTTCGCGCGCCTCACGCAGTGCGGCATCGACAAGACTTTCGCCGCTGTGCACACCGCCTCCGGGCAGACTGACCTGGCCCTGGTGTGTGGGGAGTTGCTGCGTTCTGACTGTGAGTAGAATGTAAGACTCGCTATCCTTAGGATAAAGCAAGAGTAGCGCAGCGGCATCGCGACAGTCTTTCGGTAAAACATCCGGCTTCCACCCTGTGCGCGGACGAGGCGCCATCCGCACGTGTCCCGCAGCCTTCGGAAGTTTTCCAGAAAGCGCTCGCTGCAAGAAGATGCGCAACGTGGGGATTCGCCAGACCTGCAGTGTTTCGCTACTGGACATGGGTTGCTTGTTCCTCTGCTAAGTATTTAAATCTAAACGTCTAAATTACAATAATTTTCGATTTCCATCCATATTTACCGACTCTCTGATATAAATTATTCTTTGCTCAAGATCTTGAGATTTAATCAGAATGAAAAAAATAACTTTAGTCAATCCTATTTTGGTGAGGGTGTAATCCGTTGAGCGCGCACTCTAGGTCTGAGAGGCACCTGTCAGGGGACGCCGTAAATACCTCCCTGTAGGCTTGACGGCGGCATCCTGCCGCCGACACCCCTGACAGGTGCCTCCCAGACCTTGCCGTGCTAAAAAGCGGGGGACGGGTTACACCCTTTTGTTAATGTTTCGAGAATGATCAGCAAATTTACAAACTAATGTTAGTCTGGCTGCAATTCGTCATGTGTGTATTGGCTATCGGATATGCCGGCGTCAAACTGTCCGTCTATGGTGACGTAATTGCGAACAAAACCGGGTTAGGAGGTACTTGGATCGGTCTCATTATGCTAGCGACGGTTACGTCCCTGCCTGAATTGGCAACTGGAGTTAGCGCGGCGGGTATTGTCGGAGTACCCGACATAGCCGTTGGCGATGTGCTTGGAAGCTGTGTATTCAATCTGCTTATCATCGCCCTTCTTGATCTGCTTAAGCGAGGTGAGTCCCTTTATGTTCAGGCTAGACGTGGCCACATACTGTCTGCAGGATTCGGCGCACTGCTGATTGGTGTGGCAGGCCTCAATATCCTGCTGGCCAGCACCGGTCTGGACTTGGCGTTGGGTCATTTGGGCCTCTACACCCCGGTAATCGGACTACTCTATTTCGTAGCTATGCGTACTATATTTCGCTATGAAACCCTACGTCTTCAAACGGCCGCAGATCAAGAACCCGATCAATATCCAGAACTTACCTTGCGCCAAGTGATGTTAAGGTACATTTTAGCGGCCAGCGTGGTGGTGGTTGCGGGTGTTTGGCTGCCCTACGTGGCGGAAGATCTGGCCCATATCATGAGTTGGGAACAAAGTTTTGTGGGCACTTTGTTCGTTGCCTTCGTAACTTCCCTGCCCGAGATGGTAGTAACTGTCGGCGCTCTGCGTATCGGGGCACTCGATATGGCGATCGGCAACTTATTGGGCAGTAATTTATTTAACATTCTAATCCTTGCCATTGATGATGCGGTTTATCTGCAGGGTTCTTTGCTGTCTCATGTCTCGCCAAGCCATGGTTCATCGGCTTATGCCGCCATGATGATGACCGTTGCCGTCATCATCGGCTTCCTCTACAGACGTGAAAACAGGGTGTTTAGAGCCATTGGATGGCCAAGTGTCTTGTTGGTTATATTATATTTGCTTAATACCGTTATCCTCTACTCATACAGTGAAATCCACTAGGAACCTGTCGAAGTTAGTCGATCTTTACGAGGAAAAGCCGGTTTAAGGCAAATTTTTCGATCGTTTGAGAAGCTGTTTCAAACCCCCTCAGGTGAGTGCGAGACAAGGCATAAATCGATGAGAAAGCGCAGTTTACATGAGAGTAAATGAGCATTTCGAACCAATTTATAACGCCGTATCGTGCCAGCTTAAGGGTTTTAAAACAGCTTCTGGGGGTAAGAGACAAGATATCGAATTCAAACGTAACTACTCAGGTGGGTATGGCAGATGCTTTACAAGACACGCTGTAAATACATCCATGTACGCTCGACAGAGGCCGTCCTGGCCTCTGGCGTTCTTGTAAAGCATCTGCCATACCCGGCATTCTAGAAATAGCTGAGTAGTCACATTCAAACAAAATACTTGGCTTAATAATCTGATGGTGGTTAATTGATACTCTGTCCTATTTGGTTTTGGGAACATTCTGGCTTTGCATCTTGAACGATCAGTCTTGAAACATAGCTACGGCTATGCTCTTTGCCAGCTTGCCCCAAAAACCCTAATTCGGGTGAGAAATGCGGGCTAAGTCCGACAGGCTTCTATAGACTAAATGAACCTATAAGGCTCAAACAAAAAGAGTATCCCATTGGATTGCCGATATCTAACACCGTACCCGGGACCCGCAAACCTAACAGTCCTCTTTCCTTTAAGATCAGTTTCCTTACGGGTTCATCCGTAAATTCACCGTGATCGACATCATCTCTCGTTCGCCGGATGGCCTCAAAGATATGTGGCCCAAAAACCATAATGCCACAGGCTCGGAATTCCTCATTGAAACGAGGGATAAAATGCCCAGCACCCTTAGGGTAAAAACGCTGGATCCGGTACATATCCCCCACCTGGTGATTGAGATCGACACGGCCGGAGTTTCCGGTCACCATAGCATTGGCTTGGGTGACTGCGCTCAACGCAATCACGTCGGTATCATGCTGTTTATAGGCCTCTTGTAAAAGTCTTAACACCCCCGGTGCGGGGAGATAAAGATTATCGGGATAAATAATGGCCAGGGGGCGGTCCCCTACAATGGGCTCGGCTAACGCAATAGCATCTGACTCCCCCAGTGGCTCTTCTTGATAAAGAAAAGTAATGGGCAGCGGGACTTTCGATAACCGTTCTCGAATGATCTCTTTTTTCCGACTGATGATAATGACAACTTGTTCAACGCCTGCGTCTATACCTTCTTCGATCGTAAATTCAATAGCAGATTTCGACGCGATAGGGAGTAATTCCTTAGGCAGGTTAGGATCGACAGATTTCATTCGAGTCCCTAAACCGGCTGCAGGAATCACCAGACAACGGGGATTCATCGCCTCTGCTGACACTCACTGATACTCTAAATCGGTAATCAACTCGGATTTCAAATTGGCTCTGAACCTCGATAGCTGTGTTAATCAAGCTCGAAATACAAGCCGGCTATTTCTCGCCGTCGTGTTTTGCTCTCGATACCCATGGTTCAGCGCAGATTTCCCAATTTACAGCCGTTCGATGCAAATCGGTGAATATCTGTCAGCCAGAATAAAACCACAAGTTAAATCATAACAGGGTTCTCTGGCACGTCTGAGTTTTACCGCAGTCGATATTCGGATTCAGCCCAAAAGGGTTTTATAACCGTTCGAAGGGTATGAAATCAGATATCGTGAAAAGGTTGTTTTGGTTATCGCATAAACAAAGTCTATATGTCCAACTCCATCAAGTCTTCAGCCAGCCTGACCGGGCCTCGATACAATTTCCGGCATTCCTCCAGTCTGGTATCCTCCACACCAACCACCGGATAGAGGTGACTGAGCACGAGCTGCTTAACGCTGGCTTGCTTTGCAATCTGGCCACATTCACTGGCCGAACAATGCCCAATGTATTTCAGGGCGTCCGGAAATGAGCAATCTATTATAAGTAGATCGGCCTGTTTCGCGTGCTGGATGATACCCGAATCATAATCGCAATCGCCGGAAAACACTGCTGCCCTGCCCTCCGCTTCAAACCGATAAGCTACGCTGTGTAACGTATCGGAATGCACCGTAGGAGTCGTAAGGCAGCGTATCCCGCAAAAATCGAATATCTCGTCGATCTCCGTGGCCTTAACGGAGAAGTGCTTGGGTAAACTAGCCACCGTAACAACATTGTTATTGAAAAATTCCCTGAAACCAGGAGGACCAAAGAGGCTTAGGGGCTTGTCGCGACGAAAGCCAGGAGTAACCTTGAGCGCATGTATCAATGGGATAAGGTCACCGATATGGTCTGGATGAGTATGGGTAAAAAATACGGCATCGAGTTTCATGAAGCTACGGCTCGTGCGTTCAAGCTGCAATAGCGTACCACTCCCGCAATCAATCAGAAACTCCGTATCAAGAGAATTCAAATAGTACCCAGGAGCATTTCGCTGGAGAGAGGGAACACCTGTACCACTACCCAAGATGATGATTTTCATAGTCTTTGCCTCAACGCCCCCCGGAAGCTGTCAGATCAGGTTGATATTTGCTACAACAGGAGGAAGGAATCGGCTCCCAGCGTTTTCTGAACCGGCAGAACACTAGTCAATGAAAAAGCACCCTTACATTACCAATATCATCTTCACTCTCGGCTTGTTTTGCAAAACTCTCGGCAATCTGCTGAGCATCTTGCAGATTATCCGCCGACATCAGGGGTAACACCAGCTCCACATCGATTTTTCCCTCCAGATAATGAAGATTGACCTGTTCGATTTTCTCAGCCGCCTCCAAGGATGCCCAGCACACCTTTAGGCGCTTAAGAACCTCCTCCCGAGACGGGAGGTCGATGGTCGTACTCGTAGTCTCATCGTCCTCTGGATCTATGTGGACCATGACCTCAGTAACATTTGTGTGTGCTTCTTTGAGCTTCATTTGTACCTTGTCGCTGATTTGATGGCCTTCAGAAACAGTGACTTGGGACCCTACCACGATATGGACTTCCACTAATACATCCTCACCCATACGCCGAGTACGTAACATGTGATGAGACTTGACACCGTTGACTGACTCGATGGTTCTATTGATGGCATCAAGTTCCCGTGAATTCAAGCCGGTATCCACAAGTTCGCTCAGGCCTTCCCAGCCTAGATCCCATCCAATCTTTGCGACCATCAGTGCAACAACTATCGCGCCAATAGAATCTAAATATTGCAAACCCGCCATGGTTCCGGCAATTCCCACAAGCACAACGATCGATGATATCGCATCACTTCGATGGTGCCAGGCATTGGCTCGCAACAAATTCGAACTCACCCGCCTTGCCACCTGCATGGTATAATGATAAAGCGCCTCTTTAGATAGGATAGAGAACACCGCTGCGGACAATGCCAACGGCCCGGGCTGCATTAAGAATTCCGGTGAAAATAAACGCCCTATCGCATCCAGCGTAATGCCGCCCGCCACAATCAGCAGCATCAAACCCAGGCCCATGGTAGCCGCAGTTTCGAAGCGAGCATGTCCGTAGGGATGATCGACATCTGCCTCGTGGCTTCCATACTTCGCCGCGACTAACACCATAAGGTCACTGGCTAAATCGGATAACGAATGCAGGCCATCGGCAATCAATGCCTGCGAGCTCCCAATGACTCCCACAAGCACTTTCGAGATAGCCAGGAACAGATTAATCACCGCACCGACCAAAGTAACTCGACGTTTTTCTTGGTAATCACTTTCTACTGCAGAAGCCGTCGCAATGGAGTGCATCTTTACTCTATTTCTCTTATGAATCTGTATCGTTTTTACCTCCAACAGGCTTTGCGGGTTATTTTTGTGAATAATAGATATCAAGCGCTGGATGCCGAAGCTTGCAACGAAAGAGGCTAGCGCACAGCTACGAGCTCTGTGAATAAATCCCCCCTCCGACTGTCCCCCTGAACGTGTCTAACCACGTCGCAGGTTTCTCAATATCCGACCATATATACTTCGAACGGTTGTAAATTACGATTTTTCGCTGGCCCTGAACATCGATAGGCGCGTTGCTCAGGCTCGCAATAGGCGCTTGCTATTTCTCGCCTTCGCGCCTTGCTCTCGATGCCCATGGCTCACCCAAAATTTCCCCAATTTACAACCGTTCGAAGTATAGAGAGCTCTCTACACTCTCCGATATTTAAGACTCCCGAGTACTGCTCGACATGCCGTGAGAAGCTGTTTTGAAACCCCCCAGCTGGCACGATACGACGTTATAAATCGGTTCGAAATGCTCATTGACTCCCATGTAAACTGCGCTTTCTCACCGCTTTATGCCTGGTCTCGCACTCACTTGAGAGGTTTTAAAAAAGCTTCTAAAGCATCTTCCTCTCACTTCGCACGAATACTTACAGATAAATTTTTCATACAGACCAGATTACTGAGGTTGGTGCTTATGGTAGAAATACCTAGCATAGGAGAGAATTTAAGCAAACACGGCGGGTTCTTGACCGAGCATGGTTGGAGTAACTACCACGACCCCTGTAGGGCTAACATAGAACCGCCGAACGTCTTCTTCGGGGTCCTCGCCGATTATTGTATGCGGCGAAATATAACATTCTTTATCGATGACGGCTCGGTGTATAACGCAGTGATTACCAATGGTCACCTCGGGTAGCAATACGGCATCTTCTACAACGGAGTAGGATTCCACTCGAACGTTTGAAAATAATAACGAACGCCGAACTCGGGTGCCGGACACGATACACCCCTCGGATACCATCGAATCCACCGCTGCACCCCGTCGGCCATCATCGTCAAATACAAATTTGGCGGGCGGAGCCTGCAACTGTTGAGTCCAGATCGGCCAGTCAGTTTCATAGAGATTCAGTTCGGGGGTGATACCAATTAAATCCATGTTGGCTTCCCAATAGGCATCGATAGTACCCACGTCGCGCCAATAAGCCTGGTAATTACGCTCACTGTCGCGAAAAGGAAAGGCGAATACACGGTTTCGATCTATCAGAGATGGGATGATATCGTGCCCAAAGTCATGCATAGAGCTCGGTGTGTTGGCATCTTTTAGTAATTGTTTGACCAGAAAATCAGCATTGAAGAGATAAATCCCCATAGATACCAAAGCCATATTAGATTTAAACGGCAGCGGTTGGGGATGCGGCGGCTTTTCCGCGAAGCTGTGTATGCGATTTTCGCCATCAACGCTCATTACTCCAAAGTCACTCGCCATAGCCAGCGGCATTTCAATACAGCTCACGGTTAAATCAGCTTGACTATCCGCATGTTGCGCCAACATTTCACCATAATCCATTTTATAGATATGGTCACCGCCTAGAATTAAAACATAGGTGGGATAGTGTCTTTTAATGATATCTAAGTTTTGGTAAAGTGCATTTGCCGTTCCCTGGCACCAGACATTTTCTCTTCGTTGCTGAGCTGGTATCAGTTCCACATACTCGCCAAATTCGCCACGT
>JAAUXY010074539.1_pt1 | contig 10598 bp, 4 predicted proteins | sample 7278121 | NCBI WGS metagenome assembly JAAUXY01 (sample SAMN14350117, study PRJNA611818) | marine sediment metagenome | isolation source: surface marine sediment (1.8m) | place: French Polynesia: Moorea | collected 2018-08
ATCTCTTTCAGTACGTCCAGCCCGTTCATGCCCGGCAGCATGATGTCGAGGATGACGAGCTGGTAGTCGCCGTCTTTCAGTGCGTCGATGCCGTCTTCGCCGCTTAGTCGGTGGGCCACGTCGAGATGCTCGGCCTCGAGATACTCCGTCAGCATCTCGCCGAGTTCACGGTCGTCATCGATGAGCAATAACTTCGCGGTAGTCACGTACCAGTCCGGGCATTCTTGATGGATTCATCCTGTATGAATCGATACGGCGCTGCAACGCAAGTATTCCGATCCTGACAGTTCTTGACACTCCTTTGCCAAGCGCCCACCTGTCTCGACGTTTGGCGCCCTATTCTCAACCCTCACACCGAACGATGGTGCCCCCGAAGAGACAAACGAGAAATTGTAAGGAGAAAACGATGAAAGCAGTAACCGTCATTCTTGCCACCGTGCTGGTCGTTGCCGGCACCGCGAGTTTTGCCTACGCAGGCCCCGGCTTTGGTCCCGGACCGATGGGCGGCTTTGCCCGTGACCCCGAGCTGATGCTCGAGCATATGACTGACCACCTCGACCTGACGCCTGACCAACAGGCAGCTATCGAGAACATTATTGAAGCGAACCGCGCTGAAGGTCAGGCGATTCGTGAACAGCTGAAGGCCAACCGCCAGGCGATCCGGGCGCTCGATCCTGCCGATGCGTCTTACGAAGCTGAACTGAACAACATCGCGCTGTCGAACGGTGAGCTGGCCACGGCCGGTACGTTGCTCGCCGTGCGAGTGAAGAGTGAAGTGAAAGCGGTCCTGACCGATGAGCAGATCGAGAAGCTTCAGCGTGGAAAGGAGCGCATGAAGAAGCGGTTCCAGAAGCGTTTCGACCGTAGTTAAGAAGTCCCCTCCGCCAGGCATCGCGATACTCCTGCCTTCCCCTCTGGTTGTCGCGGTAGCCTGGCGGCTCTTGGCCTCAAAAGCGCTTGGGCGCGGATTTGGCACAGCGGACCCTTTGGTCCGCTTTTTTTTGGTATTGGGGACATTCTGCTTTTTCCCAAAAAAGCAGAATGTCCCCATTATTTAAGGGTCGCCGCCGTAGTAGTAGAAGCTTAGTGACGCGACTGTGGCGTTGCCGAACAGTTCTGATCGATCTGCGCCGATCGCTACTTCCATATCGAAACGCATGCTCAATGGCGTCAGGAAGCTCGCCGTAATCGACTCGTTGCTGCTGCCGGTTATGGCGCCTTTCCACCGCGAGATGTCGAGGCCGAGGCGTTTTTCGCCGACGTCGACACCGATACCGCCGGATACGCGCCAGTCTGCGAGGCTGCTCAGGACGCTCAATCGGCTGACCACGATCAGGGGCCGAATACGATCGGATGACTGTTGGAGAAAGCGAACGCTGTAATCGTAGTCCGTGCCGGAGGCGTAAACGGTGACGTTGTCGCCGAGCTCGAGCCTGCCGTTGAGGCCCCAGCCCGTCGCATCGAACGGGAAGCTGGTGCGCGCAAAGAAGTCTGACGGTGGCAGCTGGAACTCCAGACTACGGTCTTCGTAGCTGAGACCGATCGAGCCATGCTCACCGCTGAGGTACACGGAGCCCTGCAGGTCCCTCGAATCGAGCACATCCGAATCGCCCCAGTAAGCCGCTGCAAGCCGCACCCCGAACAGGCCGAAGCGGTGGTCGATGCCGAGGTCGGCGTAGATGGAGTCGGCGTTGGCCGCCTGCGAGAGGTCGGTTGAGCTCTTGCCGAGCGCGCCGGATATCGATGTCTTTTCGCCGACCAGCAGGATGGCGAAAGCGGTTGCGGCGAACCCGTCGGCATCGTCGGCCTGCAGGTCGAGGCCGAGCGTGTAGCCCTTGTCGGCCTGGGCGGCGGCCGCCAGAAGGGTGGCAAACAGGATGAGTGCTAATCGCAACATGGGGCATATCTTACCTGCCAGAGCTGCTCCGGCCGTTAAATTGGGCACATTCTGGGGATTGGGGACATTCTGCTTTTTCAGAAAAGCAGAATGTCCCCTTTTCCTGTCGGACAGAGCTTCAGTCCTCCCACGTGAGGCTATTCAGGAAAGCAATAAGCTGGGCGGCTTCTTCGTCGTCAATGTCCAATGGAAACAGCTCGTGCGCGGCTTCGCCCGACGGGGGGGTCCGGTAGAAAGCGATGACCGACTCCAGGTCTTCAAACCGACCGTCGTGCATGTAGGGCGCGGTGTGTTTGAGGTTTCTCAGGCTCGGAACCTTGAAAGCGCCTTCCAAGGGCACGTGCGAGCCTCGGTTTAAGAATCGCATTTCCTTGCAGGACTCCGGGCGTGCATCGCTGTACGGGCCAAGGCAACTGAATTCATCCATCGACAGCGCCCGGATGCCGAAGACGCGGCCGAAATCGAGGCGGTCGCCGGTGAAGGTCCCGGTACCGATGTTGTGAAAGTCGCCGTTGGTCATCCAGCGTCCGTTATGACAGCGAAGGCAGTGTGTCCTTTCTTCGTCTAAAAACAGCTCGAGCCCGGCTCGTTCGTCGGCCGTCAGCCATTTCGATGCCGACTCGTCGGGACTGAGCACGGCCGCCACGTATCGATCGAAACGCGACACCGGATTGGGCAGGGTGCGCTGCCAGGCGGCGAGGGCCTTGCCGAGGTTGGCGAAGACCCGATTAACCGACTGCTGGGATCGGCGATCGACAGCAGACCAGGCCGCTCGCAGCGACGGATCGCCGAAGGGTCCCGCGGCAACCGGCAATGATTGCTCCGCCTTGTCCAGCGGCCATGGGCCGAACGCCGCCTCGTAAGCTTTTCGCAGCTGCTTGTCCTTCCCGACCAGCCGCGTGATTGAAACCCGATCAGAGCCCATCTCGTCCGCAGCCTCGAGTGGCAACAGTGCCTGCGACCATAATGAGTCACGGCGCCCGTCCCAGTAGAACCACTTAAGATGACCGGCGCCGATAACGGTTGGCGTATTTCGCGCCGTCTCCTGCATGCCCTGGGCGCGCGGCAAGCCGTCTGTGAAGAAGCGTTCGGGTTGGTGGCAGGACGCGCAAGACAATTTGCCATTGGCACTCAGTCGCGGATCGAAGAACAGGCGCTCTCCAAGCTCGGCGGCCTCCGGATTGTCTGCGACCCGGTTTGACGGTGACGGGGGTGGCAGAACGGAGTCGTCCAGCAACAGGCTTTGGAGCAACCGTTCACGATCGTCCTGCCAGGGCTTCACCTGCATCTCGAATACGATGCGGTCACGGCCGTTCGCCGTCTCGATGCCGAAAGCAAGCACCCACTCGCCCGGCATGCTGAGCTTGACGCCCGCAATGACGTGCTGCCCGTCGCCCAGGTATTCCGTCGCTGCCGGCTGGGTCGGCAGTCCGTGTCCATGGCCGGGCATCCCGCCCCCCACGCCGATGCGCACGTCACGCAACGGGGCGTCATCCTCCGCCGTGCGGAGCGTGAGCACCCAGTCCTGGATCTCACCGATTCGAACACGACCGTCGCGCGGGGCCAGGCTGGCCTCGTAGCGCCCGCTATCCGAATCCGCACTCCATGTCGTGTCTCCTGCGGCCTGCCCGAAGGCCGGCAGGAGAACGAGCAGCCACGCAATCGAAGCGATTCGCCTCGGAAGCGAACTTGCTCGATCAGCCTGCACAGCTATTGCAGCAGGAAGTACGAGACAACCTCGGTGATGTGGGTTCTTTCGCTATCCCTGAGCTGATCCTCGTCGATCGCCAGATCTAACTGGCCGCCTGCGAGCGGATTGGATCCATACAGCAGGGGCCATCCGCCGTTGCCTCCATCCATGCCCACCGAAGACACGACTCCGGTCGAATAGGCTCCACCGACGCTGGTGACATAGGGAGTGTTCTGCAATACCCCTTCAATCGCATTCGCTGTCAATCCGGCCACGAAGTTGACACCGTCAACGTCGCCACTACCGGCTTCGATGACCAGGTAGCCGATCGTCTCATCGAGCCTCGATCCATCCGGGTCCTCGCCTATGTGCTTGCCGATTCCGAACGAGGCGGCCGTCGGCTGGCTCCGATTACTGCCGCCGTTATTCGCCCAGAACACGCTCCACCGCGCGTCGTTGGCGGACATCACCTGGCCGACAACTACCGGCGTCGTGTACGACTGCTGATACGATTGCGCCGGCGCCACCCAGTTGTTGTACCGGGCGGTTTGCGTCGACGTCATCGTGGCGGCCTCCATGCGAATGCCGTGCTCGGCCTCGTTGTAAACACCGGCCTCCGCAACGACGAAGTTCACCGTGTAGCCGGCAAGCACCGTGTTGCTCGGGTTTTGCACCCGAAGGTCGAAACTGTTGCCAGCGGCGTTTCGTACTCGCGCAACGGCCGGCAAGGCTGAATCATCGTACTGCACCGAAGCTATGACAACCATGTCCGTATAGGTGTTCGGCAACGTGACAGTCTGCCAGGCGTCCCCGACCAATGACACAGTACCGTGCGCCAGCATCGGGCCGTCGCTGTTCGACAACTCGCTACCCGACTCCAGTTCGCGGATCAGTGCACCGAGCTGGCCCAGCTCCGCTGCCGTCAGTGTCACTCCACTGTGCGCCTCAATCGCGGACTCGAGTGTCGCCTCCGAACCGTCGTGCAGGTAGGGGGCCGTCCCCCAGGCGCCGAGCAGCGTCGGCGTATCGATGCCCGTCAGCGGGCCATTGAGTCGCTGGCCACTGCTTGCTTCCAGCGTACCTACGTCGTGCATACCGTTGCCGTCGGTGCTGTCGGTCATATCGACCGGCGTGTGACAGGTGCCACACCCTTCCGATTCGAACAGCAGCGCACCGGCCTGGGCATCCGCGCTCAGCTGGCGGTCAAGACCCCGGTACGGACTCGCAGGCACGTCCCTGAGCGATGAGACGTACGCCGCCAGCGCGTCAAGGTCCGCGCTGATGCCCGCCTTGGGATCGCCGAGCGGCTCCATGCGCGTGCCTACGGTGAGGTCGGTTGCGTCCATGAGGCCGAGCCCGCCCGCGAAGGTCCGGATCTGCATCTCGAAGTCCTGAACTTCGTCGAAGTTAGCCGTCCAGTGCAGGTTTCCGTGATCTACGCCGCCACGACCCTCCAGGCTGATTGTGTTACGCAGACCTTCGCCGATGCCGGTGAAGTCCCAGACACGTCCGTCCTCGCCACCTTCATTGTGGCAGGACGCACAGCTCATGTAGTCCAGGGCGGCCAGCCGGTCGTCCCGCGCATCGTAGAAGAACTGTTTGCCCCGGAAGACTTCGGTCGGCAGCGACTCGCTGGCTACCGTTGAGACCGTCGCGATCTCCGTCGCTTCAATGGCACCCGATCCGATCAACTGACTGACGTCGTAAATCCCGATGCTGCGGTCCATGAAGTTGTGCACGTAGAGTCGCGTTCCGTCAGCTGACACGGTTACCGCCTGCGGCGCGCGTCCGACATCGAAGCGCAGTAGCTCGACACCTGACATGACATCGACGACCGCCACTTCCCGGTTACCTTCCAGCGCGGTAAACAGGTGAATACCGTAAGGGCCGAAGGCAGCATGACTGGCCACGCTGGCGTTATCGTGGTCGACGCGCATCGTGAAGTTTTCCGTCATTGCCGGAATCTCGATCTTTGACGTGACGGCACGCACGGTCTGGTCGAAACTCATGCCCTGGCCGCCGCGAAGCGCGCCCGCCAGGACGTTGTCCTGCTTCGACGGCACCCAGGCCGATGAACCATCGGGCGAAATGACGGCTGGACCAACGTAGTTGGGCACACCGGGGCCGCTGTGCTCGGAGACCAGCCGATCGCTGTGCTGGAGGACAACCGAGCCGGTGGTTGCGAGGCTCGATGGATCGACAAGAACGACCTCGGCGCCGTACAGGTTCGTGCCGTCATCCACAATGGGCGTACCGATACCTTCGTCGGGCAGCGGCGGGGTAACGAAGAGCGATGCCATGAGCTGCGATTCCGCGCCGTTCAGCGACAGGTGGCGAACCCGATCGCCGACCCAGGCGCGCGTGAGCTCGACGCCCGTGGTTGTGTCGAGTGCCACGACCTCGCCGGTCGCCTCGAGGGCAACGTAGGCCGTCGTAGCGCCTACGACCAGGCCATGTGGCTGCGAGCCCACGGTCAGGAACAGAACATCGCTGGCCGAGTAGGTCGCGGGATCGATGACCGTGATCGTTGCAGCACCCTTGCTGACGACCCAGACGCTGCCGTTCGGCGCAATGGCCAGTCCACGAGGTTCATCGCCCACCGGAATCTCGGCCACGACGGCCTGCATCACCGTGTCGACGACGGTTACCGAATCGTTATCGGGGTTAACGTTCCAAACTTCCCCTCGCGACGCATACTCGACAATACCACCCGACACGCTGGGCGCATTCGGCGTCAACGGGAGATGAACCAGCTGCGTGAATACGAACTCCTGCGTGTTTCCTTCGGCATCGCGGACCGTCAGTGTGACGAGATGACGACCAGGCGTCGTGAAGATATGTGTCGCCGTGTCGTCCGTTGTAAACGGTGTCGGACCGTCACCAAAGTTCCAGCTGTATTCGAGCAGCCCTACGCCAGTCGCGGACGCAACAAAGGTCGCCGCCGAACCGGTTGCCTCCGGTGCGTTGCTGACACCGGCGATTACGACATCCGCGATGGTCTGCTCCATGGCAATGTACGCGATCTGGTCAGTCGTTCGACTGCGTTCGCTGTCAGCGATCTGGTCTTCATCGATCGCGATATCGAGCTCGGCGCCGTTAATCTGGGGGCCATATAACAGAGGCCAGCCACCGTTTGTCCCGTCCATTCCTGCACTTGCCACAACGGCCACGTTGTAGTCGCCGCTCAGCGAATAGCGATACGGCGGCGCGTTGACGACACCCTGGACGTTGTCGGCTCCGACGCCAGCTTCGTAGACGACGCCAGCCGCACTGCCGGTACCGCTTTCAAACACGAGGTAGCCGACCGTTTCAGCGTTCCTTGCGATCGTGGTGTCTTCCGCAACATGTTTACCCACATGCAGCGAACTGGACGACGGCGGGTTACCGGTCGTGCCGTCGGAGGCCCAGAAGACACTCCATCGATCGTCGTTGGCTGTCATAACCTGCCCGACGACGACCGGGCTGCTGTAAGTCTGTTGATAAGCTCTCGGCTCAGCTATCCAGCTGCCGTTCTCATCCGTTACCGATGAAGAGTACTTAACCGCCTCCATCTTGACGCCGGCCTGATCGTAGACACCGGCCTCGACGACGACGTAATTAACCGCGTAGCCGCTCAGCGCGGTGTCGCTCGGATTCTGAACGCGGACCTCGAAACTGTCGCCTGCGGCGTTTCGGACACGGGTTACAGCCGGCAACTGGCTAGCGTCGTAACGAACGGACGCAACGACGACCGGGTCGGCGAAGCTCTGTGACAGAGTGACCGTCTGCCAATCGCTGCCAACGTTTTCCAGCACACCGTTCTCGACTTTCAGGTCGTTATCAGGCGGCGGCAGTACTGCCTCGTCTCCGAAGATCTGTACCTCGGCCAGCTGCAGGATGTCCTGGTTGGCCAATTGAACACGAACGTATCGCCCGTTCGCGCCTATCGCGAAATTCGTCTGTTGGCCGGCGACTCCCGGATGAAAGATCTCGACGACGCCAGCCTGCTGGCGTGTGTCGAACAGATCTTGTGACGCGAACGGCGTCTCCGACACAAGAATGTAGAAGTCGCTCAGTCGGTCCGCACAGCAATCGGTGCGATTCCACAAGCGAAGCGTGTCGATCCCGTAGACCTGTCCGAGGTCGATCTCCCACCACGCGTTCATGTCGGACTGAGTACTCGCCAGCGAGCCTGAGACCTCGGTTCCGGTCAGGTCGCCGTCGACAGCGTTCGCTGCGGAAAGATCCCCGGTACCGGTCGCCGTAGACGACTGGCTCACAACGCCGTTCAGTGCGCGATTCTCAAGGCGCGCATCGACGGCCGTTACGCGGATCACGTGTGCTTCGGAGGGTACGCCGCTGCTATTCACGGCGAATAGCATCCAGTAGCCCGGCGTTGCAACGTTAGGGTTGCTGTGCAGCGTAACGTCGTAATTGTTGCCAGCTGCGGCAGTGAAGGCCGGGCGCAGGTAGCGCACATCGGTGTTCATTCCGTGCGTCGTTGACGACATCTTGATCATCGAGAAGTAGGCGATGGACTCCGACGCTGCAATATTGATGGTGGCGCCGACCTCAACTTCACCTGATGTGCTCGAAATCACCGGCTGCACAGCAGCCGAGCCATCGGGGTTGAACAAATACGGCGGCGAGTACACCTGACCGTCCTGGTGCGTGGAAGCCGGCACACTGTTCGAGTTGTATCCGCTGCCCGCGGCGAGAACGCGACCGTCCGTCAGCAACAGGGCGACCGAGTGATAGTTGCGCGGGATCGTCATCGGCGCGCCTTCACGCCAGGTGCCGGTATCGGGATTCCAGAATTCCGGCACGAGTATGGCGCCATCATCACTGAATTTGCGTCCGGAGGTATTGCCGCCAACGACCAGGACTTCACCGGTTGGCAGCATGACGCCATTCTGGAATTTGCGTGCGTGCAGCATCGGTTGCGTAGCGGCGACAACAGGCGCGGGACCGGTCAGGTCGACGGTGAATGCCTGGTTGGTACTCCGAATATTGTTGCCGCTGATCCAGCCGCCGGCGGTCAGCAACTTGCCTTCATCGTACATGACGGTTGTGCCGTGTTTGTGATACCAGTCGGTGAAGGCACCACCGACGGCTTCGTAGCTTCCGTCGCCAGCCGGGTTGATCCAGTGCATCTGTGGCGTTGGGCCCGAGTGGAACAGTTTTCCGTTCGGCGCGACATGGAGCAGCGGCCACCAGCGACTCTCACCGTGACTGCCGCCCGAGAAATAGTCGTCGAGAACCATGTCATTGAAGTCGATGCCGGTCTGGATTCTCCAGCCACTGTTGGGATCCCAGCGATCAGGGTAGCGCTGGTTGGTGGCGGTACCTATCGCCGTGAACATGTCGCCATCCGTGAGGGCGACCGTGGTCGGGTACCAGCGACCGCCGGAAGCCATATTTTCGATCTGCGTCCAGCTGTTGTCACGGTAGTCGAACAAGCTGGTCCATGGGCTGTTGGTCTGATTGCGGCCGCCATTGACGAAGACACGACCGTCTTCTGCCATCGCGAGATGTGCACAAAACATGTTGTGCCCATCGTGGAAGATCTCCACGAACTCGCCGGTCGCCGGGTCCCAGGTGCCGCTGTAGGTCTGCTCGGTGTTCGGCCAGGTGTCACGTTCCGATCCGGACCATGTCAGAACGCGACCGTCAGGGAGATTGGCCGCGGACACGGCGACGTGCGGCCATGGAATGACGGGGCCCCACTGCCCGTCAGCGTAAGCGTTGGGCGCTGTGCCAATCACACCGTCAGAGGATATCGGCTGGCGGCCGTTACTCGAGTTACTCCAGCTGACGGCAAGCACCTCGCCACCGCCCTGTTCAAAGAAGGTGACCGTAATGCTGTAGCTGCCCGCCGAGAGAACGATGTTTCCCGACGCGTCACGTGGCCCGTGCAATCCGTCGTTGTCCACAACGAGCGCGCCGTCGATGAAGAGTTGCGAGCCGTCATCGGAATTGGTGTAGAACGTGTAGGTATCGCTGGTCTCGACGGTGATCGTTCCGGTGAATCGAAAACCGTATTGCGAGTCACGAAGACGGACGGAAATGTCGAAGTCTTCCGTCGTGCCGGTCGCTACCGGTGTCAGAGAATCGAAGTTGGGCAGGACGCTCCAGTTACCCTCGTAATACTCGTAGTTGTAGTCGGCGAAGGCGGCCCCTAACGACAGCAACAACGAAAGCCCGACGAACGGGCGAACTCGACGTCCACGCATTTGATATCCCCTGTTTTCGATCTACCCTCAGCAGGATCGGTACGCCCACGACGTTATTTTCGTCGTCCCGGATTCAATCCAGCAGCTTTTTTCTCCCAGACAGTTGTCGATGCATAATTCATGCCGGAGCCTGAACAACCTGGAAATCCTCAGGTAACTCTGAGGGTTGAACCAATTTGGTCCAAGCCTCCGTTCGGATCGAGCTGCAAAAATGTAAGAAAAGCCGACACCAGATCGAGTGAGAGCCCAAAGCACGCGAATGACTCTGCGATTCGCCGCCCATGCCAGCTTGCCGAGCAGCGCCCGTTGGCGGGATTCGACGGGGTTAGCGGCAGTAACCTCTACGAAGAATAGGCCAGGCGGGCTGATGCAGCGCTCTTGTCATGGAAGCGGTGCGAGTGTGAGTGGGATAATGGCCGACGTTTTTGAATCGGTAACCCGAACCGTCCTGAGGGCAGCTAGCCCAGGCTTGTGCCGGACGCATCGATAGTTGACGGACAAGCGCCCTCTGTCATGACGCGTCAAGTTAGAGTCTGAAAGTGCGGCGGCCCATAGGCTACTGAACTCGCTTCCTTGACACGGCTCGAAATATCTTCGCGAAACCGCTCGATCCAATTTTGCAAAGCCTCCGTATTCCTCCCTAACTCCTTCGGCATGCGCACGGGCTGACCGACTTGCGCCACGAGCGGCCCGTCCTTGTAGCGCCGACCGAACCCGGCCAGCGAGATCGGCACGATGGGACAATCGGCGTCGAGGGCTAGACGAAACGCGCCGCTGTGGAACGGTCCGGGGGACTCTG
>JAAUXY010209605.1_pt1 | contig 10594 bp, 7 predicted proteins | sample 7278121 | NCBI WGS metagenome assembly JAAUXY01 (sample SAMN14350117, study PRJNA611818) | marine sediment metagenome | isolation source: surface marine sediment (1.8m) | place: French Polynesia: Moorea | collected 2018-08
CCGGCCACGGCAGAAGCCATACAAAGGCGGGAATTGGTGTCGATGTTACTACTGCCAATAAAGCCCTTCATTAGTTTATTGGCAACATAGTAATCTTCGGTGAGTAACTGCCCTGAGACATAAAAGGCAACTGCTTGAGGACCATAGTTATCGATCACCCAACGAAATCCCGAAGCGACGGCGTTTAAGGCGACCTCCCATGTTACCCTTTTGCCATGGACTTGCGGATATAAGAGGCGTCCCTCGAGGTCGAGTGTCTCCCCTAATGCGGCGCCCTTGGAACATAACCGACCAAAGTTTGCCGGATGATCGCGATCCCCTTGCACCGTTACTTGCCCGTCGCTGCCACTTTGCACCAAGACACCACATCCCACCCCACAGTAGGGGCATGTGGTCGCAACGCGCGGATTATTCGCATTATCCATGGCCATTGGTCTAAGCCTCAGCAAAATGAGTGTTAGAAAGTTTTTTGGCTGATTTGATGTCACCCTGAAACGCAACGAGAACCCGTCCAGCTTCAAGCCTCACAGGGTAGACCTTGGTACAGCCTTCATCTGGGGCTTGGGCACAACCGTGTTGTAGATCGATCACCCAATCGTGGAGAGGACACGCCACGCGCTTATCAAAAACAATACCCTGAGAGAGCGGGCCGCCTTTATGGGGACAACGATCATCCAAGGCAAAAACCTCATCGCCAGCCGTGCGGAATAAAGCGATATCGCCAACCGGTGTGTTAATAACACGTGCACCAAGTCGAGGAATATCTTCGAGTGTACCCACTTCGATCCAAGTCATATTTCACCCAGTCGTTGTCGCAATTTGATAAAGAATGCTACCGAAATAACTTCCCCCTCTGACTTGCCTTATCGCCCTGAAACCGAACGATCATGCGGCATCAGCGGGTCAACTTATTTCGGTCCGTGTTTCTGTGGAGAATTCGTGACGCTAAGATCTAACTTCCACCGAATGAATCGCTTGAAATTCTGATTGATCGAGACCCGCGGCACGCGCCTTCCACGGATCGTTCTGAGCGTATTTCTGTGAATCCAAAAATCGTTTTGCCGCTGCTTTGCGGTTTGATTCGTCATCCACGATACGCTCTTGCAGCGTGGATATGCCTACGCGTTCAACCCAAGGCGCGGTACGTTCCAAATAACGCGCCTCTTCACGGTAAATTTGCAAGAATGCAGCGGTGTACTCCAACACGTCGTCCATTGTTTTCACTTTACACAACAGGTCGGTCACACGTACCTTGATACCTCCGTTGCCGCCCACATGGATTTCCCATCCCGAGTCCACAGCCACTACGCCCAAGTCCTTAATTGTCGCCTCAGCGCAATTACGGGGACACCCAGATACCGCCATTTTAACTTTATGCGGCATCCACGAACCCCAAGTCATTTTTTCGATTTTGATCCCCATCTCTGTGGAGTTTTGGGTTCCGAAACGACACCATTCGGAGCCTACGCAAGTCTTAACAGTGCGCACCGCCTTACCGTAGGCGTGTCCGGAAACAAAACCTGCTCGGCTCAGATCATCCCAGATATAGGGGAGTTGTGCCTTTTTCAGCCCTAAGAGATCGATGCGCTGTCCGCCTGTGATCTTGACGGTGGGCACACAATACTTTTCGGCAACGTCTGCCAGCGCTCGGAGTTGCTGCGGATTGGTTTCCCCCCCAAAAATACGCGGAACCACGGAATAGGTCCCGTCTTTTTGGATGTTAGCGTGTGCCCGTTCATTGATGAATCGGGAACGGGAGTCGTCTTCGTATTCACCTGGCCACGCGCATAGCAAATAGTAGTTCAGTGCGGGGCGACACTTGTTACAACCATCCGGTGTATTCCACTCGAAAAAATGCCGGATTTCGGCTATTGTCTTAAGCTGGTGCTCAATAATCTTTTGGCGTATTTCGTCATGGCCGTAGTCGGTGCAGCCACAAAGGGGTTTTTTATTAGGGGTACTGTCATAGCCCTCACCAACTATAGAAGCCAGCAGGGCTTCCACTAACCCGGTGCAGGAACCGCAGGAGCTGGAAGCCTTGGTATGGGCGCGCACTTCATCCAGTGTGAAGATTTTACTAGCCGTGATGGCCGCTACAATTTCACCTTTACAAACACCGTTGCACCCACAGATCTCGGCCTCGTCAGGCATTGCCGAGACACGCGTTTTTTCATCGCCGTGCCCAGAATCTCCCACATGGGCCTGACCAAAGAGCAGATGTTCCCGAATATCTGAAATATTCGCTTCATCCCGCATAAGCTGAAAATACCATGAACCATCAAGGGTATCGCCATACATGACGGCGCCTTGTATCCTATCGTGCTTGACCACCAGTTTTTTATAAATACCACGAGCGCTATCCTGATATATCATATCTTCGGTAGATTCATCACCATTGAAATCACCCGCGGAAAACAAATCAATACCGGTCACCTTCAGTTTGGTCGAGGTGACAGAACCTTCGTAACGGGAAGTTCCGATTTGAGCCAGGTGGTTAGCACACACCCTGGCTTGATCAAACAGTGGAGCGACCAAGCCATAAACTTTGCCGCGATGCTGCACACACTCACCTACGGCATAGATGCTGGGATCAAAGGTCTGCAATGTATCGTTAACCACGATACCCCGCTCACAATAGAGCCCGGCTTTTTTGGCTAATTCCACATTGGGTTGAATGCCTACCGCCATGACAACAAGATCAGTTTTAATCTCGCTGCCATCCTTAAAACGAACAGCATGAACTCTTTCATCCCCCAGAATAGCTTCGGTTTGAGCTTGCATCATAAAACGCAGACCGCGCTCCTCCAGCGAGGTTTTCAGTAGGGTTGAAGCGAGTTTGTCGAGCTGGCGCTCCATTAGAGAATCCAGCAAGTGAACCACAGTGACCCGCATACCCTGTTTCAGCAGCCCATTAGCTGCTTCTAGTCCCAGCAGTCCACCGCCAATAACTACCGCATGTTGATAATGGGCAGCCACGTCTAACATGCGATTAACGTCTTCGATATCACGGAAGGTGATGACTCCCTCCAGATCAACCCCCGGCACCGGGATAATAAACGGATTGGAGCCCGTGGCAATAATCAAACGGTCGTACTCAGCCTCTGTTCCGTCATCCGCAATGACACGGTGGTTCGCTCGATCTATGCCTACGACTTTTCCCCCAATTTTAAGAGTGATTCCGTATTGAGCATACCACTCAGGTCCGTTCAACATGATGTCATCGAGTGTCTTCTCATTGGCCAACAGAGGAGAGAGCAAAATGCGATTATAGTTGCCATACGGTTCTGCTCCGAAAACGGTAATGTCATACAAGTCTCTACTGTATTTGAGTAGTTCCTCCAGCGTACGCACTCCAGCCATTCCGTTTCCGATTAAGACAAGTTTCTGTTTCATTTCTCGATCCAAAAGGTTGAAAAATTTTACTTCGCCATGTAGAGCAAATTACATACCAATACGCAGCAAAGAGCTTGTAATGGTTAATTTTATGAATCTCAAAGACATTGTACTTTTTTCCAAACAGCCATCCGCAGCGATGACGCACCAATTGGAGGCAAGCGTTTTAACAAACGCTCCACAATAAAGCAGAATTTCTACAAACGGCTTCTGTAGATCAATTGTTTTATATCTTGCTGTTTGACTTGAATCATATTCGACCCTAATTTAACTCACCCCCAATTTAATGCGCGACAGTACCTATTTACGAACGGTGCTTTTTAAGTGATTACCTCATGGTTAATTCCAAAGTACTCACATAACTACTCAGCCAGGTATGGCAGATGGTCTTCTTGCGATAGCTAAGTAGTTACGTAATCGCTTAATTTCGGCGCATGGAGCAAATAAGGTGCCTCGGGTCTCACTTACGCACCACTGAAGTGCGCTCTGTGCTGCACATCACAAAATGAAAAAATCAAAATCACTCTGTAACCAATAATTGAATCGATTGGTACGGAGTGTGCTTAATATTGCGAGGTTCTAACATTCTAACGAGGTTTTACGTTATGTCGGCAATAAAACTTAACCTGCTGTCGTTTAAAGATAATATCCGAATCCTGCATCTCAGCTGGTTCGCCTTTTTTTTAAGTTTTTATGTTTGGTTTAATCATGCCCCACTTATGGCTTCGATCCGTGAGGCTTTGGAGCTTAGCGACCAACAGATTAAGACTCTGTTGATCCTCAACGTGGCATTAACCATCCCCGCGCGTATCGTGATAGGAATGCTGGTGGATGCCTTTGGGCCTCGTCGGATGTACTCTTTGTTGCTATTTATTTCCAGCTTTCTGTGTTTTGGGTTCGCCGTTGCTGATGACTATGAAAAGCTCGCATTGATGCGTTTTTTGCTGGGTTTTGTCGGTGCAGGATTCGTGATCGGGATTCGCATGATCAGTGAATGGTTTCCTGCCAAGCAAGTTGGTCTGGCTGAAGGTATATATGGTGGCTGGGGTAACTTTGGCTCCGCAGCAGCCGCAATGACTTTGCCGAGCATCGCTTTATACTTCGGCGGTGAAAACGGCTGGCGCTATGCCATAGCACTGACCGGTGTATTAGCTCTGGTCTATTCCGCTATTTATTTCTTTTCCGTCTCCGATACGCCCAAAGGTTCGACTTATTTCAAACCAAAGAAAAACGGTGCCATGGAAGTCAGCAGTAAGGGGGATTTTTTTCTGTATCTTTTTATGAATATCCCACTCTATGCTGCCCTGGGAGTATTGGCGTGGAAGCTTGGACCCGCTAACCTCAAGATGTTGAGCTCCGACATCACTAACCTTATCTATGCAATCCTTATGTGCACTTATGCTTTTCAGTCCATTCGAATCTATCAGGTTAATAGACAGGTGTTTAAGGGATCGGTACCCGAAATTGATCGATACAAATTCAAGCAGGTGGCGGTACTGGATCTAGCGTATCTGGTAACCTTCGGATCGGAACTGGCAGTGGTCTCTATGTTGCCGCTGTTCTTCAAGGACACCTTTGGCCTTTCGTTAGTCGAAGCCGGCATGTTAGCCTCCGGTTATGCCTTTATGAATTTGGTTGCCCGTCCCAGTGGTGGTTTAATCAGCGACAAATTTGGTCGCAAGCGCGCGCTGATTGTCCTGCTCATAGGTTTGGCTGCAGGTTACATTTTGATGGGACAGATTAACTCGGGTTGGCCGGTGCTGTTGGCGGTGGTCGTAACCATGGCCTGCTCGTTTTTTGTGCAGTCTGGAGAGGGTGCCGTCTTTGCCGTTGTGCCCTTAGTGAAGCGGCGTCTAACCGGTCAGGTGGCCGGGATGACTGGCGCTTATGGTAATGTGGGCGCAGTCAGTTTTCTCACCGTACTTTCGTTTGTGTCGCCACAGATTTTTTTCATCACCATTGCTGTCGCTGCTGTCGTGGCACTTGCGGCCGTAGTGTTTTTCCTTGATGAGCCACAAGGACAGATGGCGGAAGTATTACCAGATGGCACCGTGCAATTGATCGATGTAGCGTAACGATCCATTCCCCTTTAAGAATTAATTCACTCTTCACAATGAAGTCCAGTTAATGGAGGCTTTATCTTTACTCTTTATGATAAATTACCGATGGATGCTTCGAACGGTCATTATGGTAATTTTTCAGTGAACCGTGGACCTCGAAAGCAAGGTGCAAAGGGAGCTGAGAACACCCCTACACGGAGGTATGGGTTGGGTGAAAACCGAAGGTTTGAACGCTCAATACAGGGAAGTATTGGGCCGATACCCAAGCAAAGCGGAATTGTGCAGCGTCGGAGTAAACGCAGCATGGAATGCGAAACCAGATTGTTCCCAAAACTAAATAGGACAGCGTGTCAATTAACCACCCTAGTTTATGAAGCTAAGTATTTCAAATTTAGTAAATTCTCAATTAAACAGGGCCGCCTGGTTAGAAATGCGGGCTAGGTACACTTGCGAGCCTGAGCCTTGCTGCGCGACGTTCAAAGGCCAACGTAAAATCACAAATTAAGGCTGTTTAAAGTATAGACGTAGCGATTATGGCAAATCGACTCTGTATCGCAATCGGACAGTATTCTTCGGCTGGAAGAAAGGAACTCAACGAGGACTTTTATGGGGTGTTGATTCCCGATGATCCTCTGCTGTCCACAAAGGGGATTGCCGCCGTTATCGCCGATGGGATGAGCAGTAGTGATGCGGGTGAGGTAGCGAGTGAACTTAGCGTAAAGGGCTTCCTTCACGACTACTTCAGCACACCAGAATCCTGGACGGTAAAAACGTCGGTTGAAAAAGTGCTCACAGCCCTTAACCGGTGGCTGTATGGATTAGGGCAGCGGGAATACGCGTCTCCCAGAGGCTTGGTCACTTCGTTCAGTGCTATAGTCATAAAATCTACGACTGAACACCTCTTTCACATTGGAGACAGCCGTATTTACCGTTTGCGCAACAGTAGCATTGAATGCCTGACTCAAGATCATCGCATTTATGTATCGAAGCGACGTGAGTACCTATGCCGAGCTTTGGGCATCGATGTCTATGTTGATATTGACTACCAAACCCTTCCTGTGGAGAAGGGTGACATCTTTCTCCTTACAACCGATGGTGTCCATGATATTCTCAGTGATGACCTACTTCTTAGAAAAGTTTTAACTGATCACTATCCCTGTCTAGAACAAACGGCTTTACACATCGTCGAAAGCGCGCTTTACGGGGGCAGTGAAGACAATCTGACCTGCCAGATCTTACGTGTCGATGAATTACCTAAAGAGACGGAAAATGAGCTTTACAACAAGTTAACTAATCTGCCTTTTCCACCAGATCTGTCACCGGGAATGATTTTGGATGGATACCGAATTGTACGTGAGTTGCATGCAACCTCGCACATGCAGATTTATTTAGCTCAAGATACCGAAACAGGTCAACGCGTAGTGCTCAAGACACCCTCAGTAAACTATGAAGACGACCCTGTTTACATCAACAGGTTTGTCCATGAGGAATGGATAGGCAAACGCCTGAACAATCCGCATGTAATGAAAGTCCATCCACAGACCCATCAACGACGGTTTTTGTACTATGTCGCTGAATATATCGAAGGCCAAACGCTACGCCAATGGATAAATGATCATCCTAATCCAACGCTCAGCGAAGTCAGACTCATTGTTAATCAAATTGTGATCGGGGTGCGCGCGTTTCACCGCATGGAGATGATTCATCAAGACCTAAAACCAGAGAATATCATGATTGACATCCATGGAACGGTTAAAATCATCGATTTCGGTTCTACTAAAATTGCAGGACTAGAGGAGATTGTCACACCGCTTACCTCCCACCATCTCGTTGGAACGCTAAATTACGCTGCTGTGGAGTATTTCCGTGATCAGCCAGGATCTAATCGGTCCGATATTTTTTCACTTGGGGTCATCGCCTACGAGATGCTTACCGGCCACCTCCCCTACGGTAAAACGCTGTCAAAACGAGCGTTACGTCACTTGAAATACACATCCGTAAGAGACTTTAATCCCGCTGTGCCAGCTTGGTTGGATGCCGTGTTGAAGAAAGCGGTACATCCCGAGCCTGCACGCCGCTACGGACACCTATCGGAATTCATCTATGATTTATCGCATCCCAATCCAAAATTAATGAACCGTAAGCCACGCCCTTTGTTAGAACGCAACGCAGTGGCATTTTGGAAAGGTGTATCGATCTCTATGTTCCTTATTAATATTTTGATCCTTTATTTACTGTTCAAAATTACCGATCTAACTCAGAACTAATATTAAACATGCGCTGGTCGTGATTCAATGGTATAGTTGGTCACGAAACTTTCGCCTTCCGTGGTGAGCCCGTTCGGTCGGGTAAAGCGCCACTGGCGCTTTACCTTATTCGGCCTTACCCCTGTACGCCCGACAGAAGCCGTCCTGGCCTCTGACGGTCTTGTACAGCATCTACCACACACGGCATTCTAGAGATAGCTGAGTAGTCACAACTTCCCTAATATTAGATATCAGAAGGAACCGCCCTATAATTCCAACAGGGTAAAAAATCTTCAAACACGATTCGCGCGGTGTATTTAAAGTTTTCAAAACACGTTCTTCCTGTCTCGTAGACTTTGTTAATAATTTTACTATCCTTTCCACCCACTTACCAATCGCTGCCTCGAGGTCCTTGCATGGCCGAGGCATCCTGCAAATGCAGCCAGGGTTCAGCATCCCGACGGCAACGCGGTGAAGATTCCCTTATGGATGCTGCAACCCGAAGCGGCGCACTTTCAGCTCTGCGAACCGGTCGAACTTTCCTGCAGTTCACTCAACGCGTTGGTTGATTTACTGAGGCTGGATTCGTGCTCTAAGGTGAAGACACAAAATCACCCGGAGCAGATCCATGCGGCAAATCAGCTTCCCATGCGAGAACGACCCCCCACCGATCTCGGTCCACCGATGGCGGGCGAACAAGAACAGCCACTCATCGCACTGATGGCGCAAGCCATCCATGCAGTGCATCAACACCCTCAAGGAGAAGAAGATGAACCTTCATGAAGCCATTTGAAAAATCACGCCCGAGCATCTTGCTCGCAAAGCCATTGTCTATCTACACCAATCCTCCCTGCAGCAGGTCAAACACAATCAACAAAGTCAACGCCTTCAATACGCCTTGGTGGATAAAGCCAAGGCGTTAGGTTTCAAGCACATCGAGGTCATCGATTGTGATCTCGCTGCCAGCGCGGCACCCGGCGCACAGCAACGCGAAGGCTTCAAACAGCTTCTGGCCAGCGCGGCCCTGGGTGAGGTGGGGATCGTGCTCAGTCGTGAACTCTCTCGGCTCTCGCGCACGGACAAGGACTGGTGTCAGTTAATGGAGCTTTGTCAGCTCTTCAATACGCTGATCGCCGATGCCGACCATCTCTATGATCTTAATCTGTTAGATGACCAGCTGGTGTTGGGCATCAAGGGGACGCTAAGTGTGGTCGAGCTCAAGGTGCTGAAGCTACGGCTGCTGCAAGGCAGGGAAGAAAGAACCAGACGCGGCGAACTCATCCGCCTCCTGGCCCCCGGCTATGTGTGCGACATGGACGGTAATATCGTCAAAGATCCTAAACTGCGAGTACAAGAAGCGATCGAATGGGTGTTCAAGAAATTCCGCGAACTGGGAAGTATCCGCCAAACCTATCGTTGGTTTCATGAGGAACACATCGAGCTGGCCACCATTCAAATGGGTGCCGAAGTAGGCCTTGCACCCATGGCAGCCATGCAAAATATCGCCGTGATCAATGGACGTCCAACCACGTGGGTTGACGCGATGCTAAGACTTGTTAAACGAAGCGAAGTTTACGAAAACATCAGAGAAGAATTCCAAGAAGAAACCATAACCGCGATTTGCGCGGTTAAGCGACGTGGTGAATCGGCCATCACGCACGCGTTTAGTCAAGTCGATGAGGTGAAAGCAGGCCTGTGGAAAAAAGAAGGTCCATGGCAGAAATATCCGCGCCGAACGTTGCAGTTGCACGCCCGTTCCAGGACACTTCGTGACGCATTCCCCGATGTGTTGAAAGGTATTTATTCGCGCGAAGAAATCGAAAACGAACCCGTGGATAAAGATCAGGCTCAACGGGTGGACGATGAGAATAATCAGGACGTTCGCCGTGAGATGAAAACCAAAAGCGAGCAAGTAAAGCAGAAAGCGCTGGAACAATTCAAAGCGAACGAGTTCCAACTCCTAATTGTCTTACCGAGGAGCGAACCAGGTTGAGCTAAAGTAAAGTAAAAGTTTGTCCTTTAATGAGTCATATAGTTTTAAAATTTTAGTCTGAGCTATCAATTGCTACAGGTAGTAATGTAGAGACACGTTTCTTAGAGGAGAAAAAAATGAAGAGTAGATTAAACAAAACACGTAGTTTCCATACACAAACCTTAGTAATTCTTCCCCTGTTATCGGCAGCTTGTATTGGTTCGGTGACGGCCGCACCACAACCGGGACACTGGCAGGGCGGAGCCCCCGGTACTAATGATCCGTACTGGGTCTGCTTGAATGTCTCACCGGATGGGAAATTTCTTACGGCACAAAACACGAAATGCAGAGGTGATCAAGGCCAAAACCAGAATTCCATAGATATCCAATTCCAAAGTGGACAGACTCCTGAAGGTGCTAGGTGTAATCAGTACTCGTATAGGAATCTGGAATTCGGCGATATTGCGATCAAAGCTGACGGCACTTTCAGTACAAACTTCACAAATGCTTTTATAAACACGACCATTACCGGTACATTTACAGATCAGAAAGTGACAGGTACGGCGCAATCAATCAGTGGATCAACTGTAAAGTCAACTGGGAGGCCACCCCGGTCAAGTAGGGGTATGCGGCGAAACTATATCGCAAGGGCATGCACCGGGCCACCTGTGGATGCGGGGGAAAATGCCTACACACTTGGCGGTGGGACTGTACCAACCCATGTTAATCGCTAAAAGCGGACCGTGTAGACGTGGTTTGGGAAATACCAGCTGCAGTAGGTGAGCTGCTTTACTTGAGAAGTTCAGGGGGTTACTGGAGCTTCTGGCCCCGACACTGAAAAATTTGGCGAAATGAAATCTGGTAGGAAGTAGCCCATAGGCTACCCCCTCCCAACAGAACGGTACATACCGGCCAGGTATACC
>JAAUXY010020531.1_pt1 | contig 10589 bp, 6 predicted proteins | sample 7278121 | NCBI WGS metagenome assembly JAAUXY01 (sample SAMN14350117, study PRJNA611818) | marine sediment metagenome | isolation source: surface marine sediment (1.8m) | place: French Polynesia: Moorea | collected 2018-08
AGCATCATTGCCAGAATCGATCAGGCAGGCGACGAAGAGATCGAAGTCATCCCGCTGGAGCATGCGTCCGCTGCCGAGACCGTCAGGGTTCTGACGGCACTGACACAGCAGCCGCGCGCGGACGGCGTGCCTGTCACGACCAGCCTCGTCGCGGACGCACGCACCAACAGCATCCTGCTCGGCGGAGACTCGAACGAACGCCTGAGGCTGCGGGCGCTGATCGCGCATCTGGATACACCGCTCGAGGACGGCGGCGACACGCAGGTGCGGTACCTGCGCTTCGCGGATGCCGAAGAACTCGCGACCAAGCTGCAGCAGCACGTAACCAACCAGGCGACCGCGGTCAGCACGACCGGTGGCGCGCCAACGCCGGCGCAGCAGGACCCGATCAGCGTCTGGGCGGACACGCAGACGAACGCGCTCGTAATGACCGCTCCGCCCGCCCAGATGCGCGAACTGATGACGATCGTCGACGCGCTCGACATCCGCCGTGCACAGGTACTCGTCGAAGCGATCATCGTCGAAGTCCTGGAAGATCAATCGGCCGATCTCGGCGTGACATGGGCGATCGAAGGCAGCGGCACGGACGCACCGATCGGCGTCACCAACTTCCCGTCGTTCGGGCCCGGCATCGTGCAGATCGCCGGCGCGAGCGGCGCACTGACCGGCGGCACGGGTACCGGTGACCCGACTGGCCTGATCGGCGAAGGCGTGACGATCGGCGTCGGCAGAATCACCGACGACGGCGTGAGCTTCGCCGCGATCCTGCGCGCTCTGCAGGGCGACGCGAACACCAATATCATTTCCACACCGTCGATTCTGACAACGGACAACGAGGAGGCGAGCCTGGACATCGGCCAGGAAGTGCCGTTCGTCTCCGGACAGTTCACGAACACCGGCTCTACCGGCGGCTCGGTCAACCCCTTCACGACGGTTAACCGCGAATCCGTCGGCACGAAACTCACGATTACGCCGCAGATCAACGAGGGCGATTCGCTGTTGCTCGAGATCAAGCAGGAAGTCTCCAGCATCGCGTCATCGTCTTCCGGTGCTGTGGACCTGATAACCAATCAGCGCATCATCGAAACGACCGTGATCGTCGACGACGGCAACATCATCGTGCTGGGCGGCCTCATCGAGGACACGCTCCGCGAGACGGATCAGCGCGTGCCGGTGCTGGGCAGCATCCCTATCCTCGGCAACCTGTTCCGCACGCGGAATACCGAGAAGCTGAAGACCAACCTGCTGGTGTTCATCCGGCCGAAGATTCTTCGTGACCGCGAGAGCGCCGCGATGGAGACGAACGACCGCTATCGCTATATCCGCGACGTCCAGTTGGGCATTCAGGGCGAATCGGTACCGCTGATGCCGAGTGCCGAGCGGCCGATACTGCCGCCGCTGACGCAGGACGACCTCGACGCCGAGACGGCACCGCCGGCAGAACCGAACACGTCCGAAGGCAACGAGTAGAACGGCGGGCCTATGCAGACAGAAACCGAAATACTGATGGAGACCGGTGAGCACTCGGTCGAGTCGCCGGAACTCAGAGCGCTCCCCTTCTCCTTCGCCAAGCGTCACGGCGTCCTGATCCGCGAACATCACGGTAAGTCCGCCGACGCCGTGTACCGCAACGGCACGTCGCCGGTCAGCCTCGCCGAAGCGCGTCGATTCGCCGGTATCCCTCTCAGGCTATCGCGCGTGTCGGATGAAGTTTTCGACACGCTGCTGCAGGAATCGTACGAACAGGGCAGCCAGAACGCGATGCAGATGGTCGGCGGTCTCGACGACGAGATCGATCTCGACCAGGTCGCTCAGGAACTGCAGGAGCCGTCTGACCTGCTCGACAGCGACGACGACGCGCCGATCATCCGCTTCATCAACGCGGTCCTGACCGAAGCCGTTAAGGACAACGCGTCAGACGTTCACATCGAACCCTACGAGAATCGGCTTGGCGTGCGCTTCCGCGTCGACGGCGTGCTGAAGGAAGTCCTGGAGACGCGGCGCGCGCTGGCACCGCTGGTCGTCTCGCGCATCAAGGTCATGTCGAAGCTCGACATCGCCGAGAAGCGGCTGCCGCAGGACGGCCGCATATCGCTCAGGATCGCCGGCCGCGCCGTCGACGTCCGAGTATCCACAATGCCCTCAGGGCACGGCGAGCGCGTCGTACTGCGTCTGCTGGACAAGCAGGCGGGTCGTCTCGATCTTGCGTCGCTCGGCATGGAAGACGGCGAGCGCGAGAAGATGGATCAGCTGATCCACAAGCCGCACGGCATCATCCTGGTCACTGGCCCGACCGGTTCCGGTAAGACGACGACCCTGTACGCCGCGCTCGAGCGCATCAACGACAACAGCCGCAACATCATGACGGTCGAGGATCCGATCGAGTACTTCATCGACGGCATCGGCCAGTCACAGGTGAATACGAAGGTCGAGATGACGTTCGCGAGAGGCCTGAGAGCCATCCTGCGACAGGACCCCGACGTCGTGATGGTCGGCGAGATCCGCGACCTGGAGACGGCGGAGATCGCCGTACAGGCGAGTCTCACCGGTCACCTCGTTCTTTCGACGCTGCACACGAACACCGCAGCGGGCGCGGTAACCCGCCTGCGCGACATGGGCGTGGAACCCTTTCTGCTGTCGTCCAGCCTGATCGGCGTGCTGGCACAGCGTCTGGTCCGCGTACTCGACGACGAAACCAAGCAGCCTTACCAGGCGACGGAGTACGAGTGCAATGTCCTCGGTGTCGATCCATCCAATCCCCCGACGCTTTACAAGCCCGGTACCGGAACGGGCACCGGTTTCGTCGGCCGGACCGGAATCTACGAGCTGATCGCGATCGACGACCAAATGCGCAGCATGGTCCACGACGGCGTCAGCGAGCAGGATCTCGAAAAGCATGCCCGCCGATTCGGCCCGAGCATCCGTGCCGACGGCCGCCGCAAGGTGCTCGAGGGCATCACAACCCTCGAAGAAGTACTTCGCGTAACGCGCGAAGACTGATCCGGAACTCCCAATGGGTGCGTTCGAATACGTCGCGCTGGATAAAGCCGGCAAAGAATCAAAAGGCCTGATCGAAGGCGATACGCCGAAACACGTTCGCCAGATTCTGCGCGATCGCAGCCTGCTGCCGGTCAAGGTCACCGAAGTCGCGCAGAAGGAAGCGAAGCGGCAGCGTAGCTTCTCACTGCGGCGAGGCATCTCACCGGCCGAACTCGCACTCGTCACGCGGCAACTTGCGTCGCTGTCACAGTCCGGCCTGCCCCTCGAAGAGGCCCTTCTTGCGGTCTCGCAACAGAACGACGAACCGCGCACGAAGAGCATCCTGCTCGGCGTTCGCAGCAAGGTCATGGAGGGACACACACTGGCCGACGGCCTCGGCGAATTCCCTCAGGCCTTTCCCGAACTCTATCGGGCGACGATCGCCGCCGGTGAATCCTCCGGCCACCTCGACGTTATCCTCGAGCGGCTGGCGGACTACACCGAGGCGAGACACGAACTCCGGCAGCGGGTCTCGAACGCGATGATCTACCCGATCGCGCTCGTCGTCATGGCCGTCGGCATCGTCGCGTTCATGCTGGCGACGGTCGTGCCGAAGATCGTCAATGTATTCCAGAATATGGCTGCCGATCTGCCGCTGCTGACACGTATCCTGATCGGACTCAGCGACTTCCTCCGCGAGCAGTGGCTGCTGCTGATCATCGGTCTTGGCGCACTCGGCTACGGCGTCTGGTGGCTGTTGCAGAGAGACGGCCCTCGCCGGCGCTGGCACAGACTGCTGCTCAGTCTGCCGCTGACGAGCCGCCTGACCCGCGGCATCAATACCGCAAGATTCACGCGCACACTGAGCATCCTTGCCGGCAGCGGCGTGCCCATCCTCGATGCACTCAAGATTTCCTCGGAAGTGATCGAGAACCTACCGATGCGCGACGCGGTGAACGAGGCCGCGATACGCGTGCGCGAAGCCGGCTCGATCAGCACCTCGCTCGCAACCAGCAAACTGTTTCCGCCGATGATGATCCACATGATCTCGAGTGGCGAGGCCGGCGGCAGGCTGGAAGAGATGCTTGGCCGCGCCGCGAATGGACAGGAACGCGAGGTCGACAGCCTGATCGCAACGCTGCTCGGAATTCTGCAGCCGCTGCTGATCATCGTCATGGGCTTCATCGTTCTGACTATCGTGCTCGCGATCCTTCTTCCCATCTTCCAAATCAACGAGTTAGTTCGTTAGTCAAAAACTGCGATAGGCATTCTTGCGGCCGCTTTTTATTCGCGGTATACAGATCGAAATGTCGCACCGGTGAGCGATCCGGTGCTCCTTTTGGCAAGCATCGTGGGGTTGGCGATGATGGGCGGAACAGGTAACGGGAACGATAAAGAGCAGGACGATTTCGTCGACGATGACGGAATGCAGGAAACTGTCGTCATGCAGACGGATGACGAGGACATTGACACCGTAGCCGACACGGCCGAGGTCAATGTCGAAGAACTCGTTGCAAAGATCGATTCCGGCAATACTGACGATCTGGAGCGTCGTAAGGCGATCAAGAAGAAACTGGAAAGAATGCAGGAAGAGATCGGCGACAATCTCGACGGCACCTACAACATCAATCTCGACGACGATTGACCGCTGTTCTAGCGAAAGTCTCGTGACTTGACCGTCAAGCCACCCAGCATGTCGGTATGATCGATGAGCTGGCGGGCGATGACGTGTATTACCTTGCCCTCGATCTGAAGCTCGCCCAGCACACCCATCAGTTTCGAATTCAGTAACGCGGCGCGGTACTGCTCCGCGATCTTCTTCCAGACGATCACGTTGACGTGACCCGTCTCGTCCTCGAGCGTCACAAAGGTCACGCCGCTCGCAGTGCCGGGGCGCTGCTTGGTGATGACGATGCCGGATACGCCGATGCGCTGCCCGTCCGTAAGTTCGGCGAGCCCTGCCGATGGGCAATACCGGTACCGGCTCAGGCGATCGCGCAGCAGCTGTACCGGGTGCCGCCCGAGCGTCAGTCCGACGCTCTGATAATCCGCGACGATATCCTGACCTTCGCTCGGCCGGCGCAGGAGCGGCGCGGCCTCGTAACGATCCATCGATTGAAACAACCCGGAGGGTTTCTCGACGCCGGCAACCGCCCAGCGCGCCCTGTGCCGATGGCCCTCGAGCGTCTCCAGCGCACCCGCGGAAGCGAGCGCATTGAGCTCCCGGCGTTCGATGCCGGTGCGCTCCACGAGCTCCTGGGTCGTCATGAATCCGTATACCCGACGGTCCTCGATGCACCTGCCCGTTTCCTCGGACAGCCCCTTGACCATCCTTAAGCCAAGCCGCATCGCAGCACTGCCGTCTTCGCGGCGCTCGAGCGTGCAGTCCCAGTCACTCGCGTTTAAGTCGACGGTACGCACTTCGACGTCGTGGCGCTTCAAGTCCTGGACAAGCTGCGACGCCGAATAGAAACCCATCGGCTGGCTGTTCAGCAATGCCGCGGTGAACGCGGCCGGCTCGTGCCGCTTTAGCCAGCAGGAGACGTAGACGAGCAACGCGAAACTCGCCGAATGCGATTCCGGAAAACCGTACTCGCCGAAACCCTCGATCTGCCGGAATATCTGCCGCGCGAAATCCTCGCTGTAGCCGCGCTCACGCATGCCGCCGATCAGTTTCTCCTCGAACGGGCCTAAGCCCCCTCGCCGTTTCCAGGCTGCCATCGCGCGCCGCAGACGGTCGGCTTCGCCCGCCGAGAATCCGGCCGCGACGATCGCAAGCTGCATCACCTGCTCCTGGAAGATCGGCACACCCAGCGTGCGCGACAGCACGTCCTTGACCTCGTCGCTGGGATAATCGACGGCCTCCTCACCGTTACGGCGCCTTAAGTATGGATGCACCATGTCGCCCTGGATCGGACCCGGACGGATGATCGCAACTTCGATGACGAGATCGTAGAAACAGCGGGGCTTGAGCCGCGGCAGCATCGCCATCTGTGCCCGCGATTCGATCTGGAACACGCCCATCGTGTCGCCTTCGCAGATCATGTCGTACACGACCGGGTCCTCGGCCGGCACCGTCGCCAGCGTGTACTCGCGGCCATCGAAACCGCGGATCAGATCGAAGGCGCGCCGGATCGCGGTCAGCATGCCGAGACCCAGCACGTCGACCTTGAGCAAACCTAAGTCCTCGAGATCGTTCTTCTCCCACTGGATGACGGTCCGGTCGTCCATCGCCGCATTCTCGACCGGCACCAGTTCCGACAGCGGCCCGTTGGAGATCACGAAGCCGCCGACATGCTGCGAGAGGTGCCGCGGGAATCCGACGAGCTGGCCGACGAGATACAGGAGTCTCCTGACGATCGGACTGTCGGGGTCGAGTCCCGCTTCGAGTATCCGGCTTTCGTCGACCCGGCTTCCGTCCCACCACTGCATCGAACGCGACAGCCGACCGACCTGCAGATCGGAAAGACCCAGCGCCTTACCGACGTCGCGCAGCGCGCTGCGTGGCCGATAGGTGATGACCGTCGCGGCGAGCGCCGCACGGTCGCGGCCGTACTTCTGATAGATGTACTGGATGACTTCTTCACGCCGCTCGTGCTCGAAGTCGACATCGATGTCGGGCGGTTCGTTGCGCTCCTTCGAGATGAAGCGCTCGACGAGCATCTCCATGCGCCCGGGATCGACTTCGGTGATCCCGAGACAGAAACACACCGCCGAGTTCGCAGCGGAACCGCGACCCTGACAGAGGATGTCCCGCGACCGCGCGTAGGCCACGATGTCGTAGACGGTGAGGAAGTACGGCTCATACTCGAGATCGCCGATCAGTTCGAGTTCGTGCTCGACGAGCTGTACGACCTTCTCCGGCACACCCTGCGGCCAGCGGCGGCGCATGCCCTCCTCGGTCAGCCGGCGAAGATAACCCGCCGTGGTCTCGCCGTCCGGCACGATCTCGTCCGGGTATTCGTAGCGCAGTTCGTCGAGTGAGAAGTCGATACCCGACGCGATGTTGGCGGTCTCGGCAAGAAGATCCGCCGGATAGACGCGCTCGAGCACTTCGAGCGGCCGCAGATGCCGTTCGCCGTTCGGGTACAGCAGGAACCCCGCCTGCTCGATCGTCACCCGCTCGCGTATCGCCGTCATCGTGTCCTGCAGAACTCGCCGTGCGCGGCGGTGCATGTGCACGTCACCGCTGGCGACGAGCGGCAGCTTCAGGCGCCGTCCTGCCTCACGCAGACGCTTAAGCTTCTGCCGCTGACGGCCGTCGGCCAGCAGTTCGACCGCGATCCAGAGTCGGCCGCGGAACGCTTCGCGTATCCAGTGGTCCTCGGCGTCGAGCGAGTCATCGCCGTCCGGCACCCACAGCACCAGGCAATCCGGCAAGCCGCTCTCGAAGTCGAGCCGCGTCAGTTCGTAATGGCCCTTGTCCGCCGCCCGCCGGGCGCGTGTGATCAGTTCGCTTAAAGCAGCGTACCCGCGACGGCTCTTTGCGAGCACAACGAGCCTGCGGCCGCTGCGTAACCGCAGTTCCGAACCGACGATGAGCTTCAGCCCGCATTCCTTCGCAGCCATGTGCGCGCGCACGATGCCTGACATCGAACATTCGTCGGTAAGCGCAAGCGCTTCATAGCCGAGCGCCGCCGCCGTCTCGACGAGTTCTTCGGGATGGGATGCGCCGCGCAGGAACGTGAAATTGCTGAGCGCGTGCAGCTCAGCGTACTTCATCCAAAGATGCCGTCCAGATACCAGTCAGCCGCATGTCCGCGGTTGCGGAACACCCACAGGCGCATGCCGCGCGGATTGACGGCCGTGTAGTAATCGCGGGCGATGCCGTCCTCGTCCCACCAGCCCGTTTCGAGCCGTTCGGGACCTTCCAGCAGCATGACGCGGCCGAAGTGCAGCGGCAGCCCGGCCTCGACGGACAAACGCGCAGGCTCCGGCAACAGCCACAGCGGGCGCTTGAGATCCAGTCCGAAGAACGCCGGCGCGACGATCTCCTTGCTGCCGTTCGACAACGAATGTGGCCGCCAGGCCCTCTGCGGTCGATGCTCGGCAACGGTCGTCACGCCGTTGACGGCATCGTCGCCGACGCGAGCCGCCAGACGCTCCGCAAGCTCCGTCATCGAATAACGTTCGCTCTGCCGTTTGCGCCGATCGAACGAGAGCCGCGCCGATTCGGCCTTCAGGGATTGCGCTGCGCCTCCCTCCAGCCGAACGGCGATCACCGGTTCCGGCAGCGACAGCCGCTCGAAGCGGATGGCAAGCAACGCCGCGAAACGCTTCGCGGAACGGTCGGGGCGCGTGAAGCCCATCGTGAGCTTCGTCGCCGGCGCTTTCAGATGATAGAAGCAGAAATCGATGCGCTGCGTGCCCAACTGGCGCGTCAGCAGGAACTGCTCGTGGGCCTCGAGCAATTCCTTACAGATCGCCAGCAGCAGCTCGCGATCGCTCTGCTCTTCCGTCATCTCATAATCGGCACAGAATCGTTCCGGCGCGCGCCAGGACGCCCGCGGATCCGGCAGACGGCCGAGCGCCCGATCGAGTTCGATGAGCCGGCCCGCACCGAAGCGCTTTGCGAAGCCCTCACGCGGCAGCCGCAGACAATCGCCAACGCTCGTCACGCCCATGCCCGTCAATGCGGTATGGATCGTGGGTGGCCAGTCCAGACAGCCGAGTGGAAGACTCCTGAGCTTCGTCGCGAGATTCGCGATATCACGGATACAGGCGCGGCGGTTGGCGCGCGCAAGCCAGGTCGCAGCCAGCGGCGTCGGCGCGATTGCGAGCGATGCAGCGAAACCCTGCTGCTCGAGTTCCAGAGCAATTCGCCTGCGCAGCGGCTTCAAGCCGCCGAAAAGCCGCAGGCTGCCGGCGATCTCGAGCAGCAGCACGTTACTCGCCGCGATCGACACGAACGACGAGAACTGTTCGAGCCGTGCCGCCAGCGCTTCCAGGGTCTGCTGTTCGGAGACCGTATTGCGCTCCTCGAGTTCGAGTTCCGGCAGCAACGCCAGCGCCGCGTTCGCCGACTGGCCGGGCAGTACGCCCGCGGCGGTGGCCGATTCGTTCGCCAGCACGATACGGTGCACGCCCTGCCGATCCTCGACCACGGCCAGAGGCGTATCGCGCCGTCCGGACGCGTCGAGCGGCAGCTCAGGCAGATAGACACAGAACCAGAGGCGCTCCGTGGAAGGTGCTGCCGCCGGCGTCGGTTCGGTGTCGGGCGGCGCCGCGAGCGGCAGCAACTGCTGCACGTCGGCCGCGCGCCGCTTATGGCGTGCTTTAGGGGCGGCTCCGCCCTCCCGCGCTTGCACAGGAAATTTTCCGGAGCCCGACATGCTTACCCGGAGAACAGATTGTCGATACTGACGGGACGGCCGCCCCGGCTCTTGAAGACGTCCAGGTGGGTTCCCTGGTTGTCGGCCCGCATCGCGATGCGCAGTGCGGCCGCCGAAGGCTGGTTGCGCGCCGAAAGCGGACGAAACGCGATGCACCAGCTCGACCCCTTCTCGGCGGCAAGCTGCAGCCGGCGGCTGTCCTGGTCGCTCAATCGTTCCGGCCACAGCAGTACGGCACTGCAGGTACCCGACGACAACGCCTGCTCGGCCGACCAGATAATTTCGCTGTCGTCTTTCGGCCGCACGATCAGAAGCCGTGACAGATTGATACGCCACTGCTGCAGCGCCGGCGGATAAGGTTGAAACGGCGGCGACACCCAGGCGATCCAGCCCGGTTCGGCACAGGGCGAGAGCGGATCGTCGGCACTGAGTCTCGACAGCGCCGGCATCAGGAGCTGCAACTCACCGATGCCGTACTGTTCCGTCAGAATCTCGGTCAGCGAGTTCGGCGGCCAGCCGCTGCCCGGCAGCTGCCGGTCGAGTTTTTCGAAACCGCTGGCGATGCCCGGCTCCGTCCATGTCTCCGATTTGCCGCGCCAGACTCGTGGGTTTTCGAGCAGTTTCTCCAGTGATGACGAATCGTGCGACATGCCTGCTGGTGAAAAATTCAGACTCAGTGAAGAGGCATACCGTCGCGGATTACTCCGACGACGACACCTTCGATGACCATGGCCTGCTCGTTGAGGTCGACCTTGATCGGCTCGAACTCGTCGTTCTCCGGCAGCAGCCAGACCAGCGAACCGTCCTGGCGGTAACGCTTGACCGTGACCTCGTCCTCGAGACGCGCGACGACGATCTGCCGGCTGCGGACCTCGGGCGTGCGGTGCACGGCCACGAGATCGCCGTCCAGGATACCGGCGTCCTTCATACTCATGCCGTGGACGCGCAGCAGGTAGTGCGGCTTCGGCCGGAACAACGCCGGATCGATCTTGTAATGGGTCTCGATGTGTTCCTCGGCGAGGATGGGACTACCGGCCGCCACCCGACCGACGAGCGGCAGTCCCATCTGCTCACGCAAGGAGTCCTTGAGCTGAATCCCGCGCGAGGCACCCGGCACGAGTTCGAGGACACCCTTTTTCTGCAGGGCCCGAAGATGTTCCTCGGCGGCGTTGGCAGACTTGAAACCGAGCTCAGAGGCGATCTCGGCACGTGTCGGCGGCATCCCCGTCTCGGCGATAAAGTGCTGAATCATCTCGAGAATCTGCGTTTGTCTGGGGG
>JAAUXY010026161.1_pt1 | contig 10589 bp, 9 predicted proteins | sample 7278121 | NCBI WGS metagenome assembly JAAUXY01 (sample SAMN14350117, study PRJNA611818) | marine sediment metagenome | isolation source: surface marine sediment (1.8m) | place: French Polynesia: Moorea | collected 2018-08
CGGCGGTCGGTGTGGAAGGGTTGACCACGGACAAGGTCGTGGCGAGAGTGACGGCCTTGTGCCAAAGGAGTCGCGTTCCCTTCGTCATCATGGGGCAAGACGTGGACACCATGGGCGCCGCGATAGGGGCTATTGCCGACAAACGGCCTCTTGTCTACAAAGCGGACGAGGCCAATGCAGACGCTTTCATCAAGATATCGGCCGACAATAAATGCCCGCTAGCGGCAAGCGCTGATTCACTCGAAAATCTTGGCGACATTACAAAGTTGGCAACCGACCATGGCGTTGCAGACATCGTGCTTGCCTTTGACGGTAAGGATACGGCCTCGACGATACGCCGGATAACCATGGCCCGAAGGGCCGCGCTTAAAAGGAACGTCCGCGCGCTCGGCTTCCCCGTCGTGGTGGAAGCATCTCACGACGACGCGATGAAGGAGACCGTGTTGGCCAGTACGTTTGCTGCCAAGTACGCCGGTATCATCATTATAAACGGCATAGACGGTGCGGAACTTCTTCCGATCCTGACTACGATTCAGAATATCTATACCGACCCGCAGGTACCGAACACGGTGGAGCCCAAGCTCTACGCCATCGGAGACGTCAACGAGAACTCTCCCGTCATGTTTACCACCAACTTTTCACTCACGTATTTTTGTGTGGAAGGCGAGGTGGAGCGTAGCAAGATACCTGCCTATATCTGTGTGGTTGATACGGAGGGTCTGGGGGTACTGAACGCCTACGCGGGGGACAAAATCTCCCCGGAGAAAATTGTTAAGGCACTTGCAGATCAGGACGTGGCGAAAAAGGTGAAGCACAGGACGCTCATTATTCCTGGACTTCTGCCCTCCTTCCGGGCGGAAATCCAAGAGACGTCAGAGTGGGAGGAGGTGCTCATCGGTCCCGAAAATGCGAGTGGAATTCCGACGTTCCTCGCCGCGCACCGGCATTAGTTGAACCATTCGACTCGAGGAGCGGGCAATGTCTCTTTGCAACATAGTCTTCTCGCCCCCTGGAAAGATCGTAAAGGTCGAAGCGGGGACGAACCTCCTTAAGGCCGCGACCACAGCCGGTATCGTCATTAACAGCTTATGCGGCGGCGAGGGCAGATGCGGTCACTGTAAGGTAATCGTGCGGCAGGGGAAAATCAGCGGCGACAGCGCCGGCCTACTGACGCCGGGAGAAGTACGGCAGCATGTTAGCCTGGCCTGCCAGAGTCACGTGCAGAGTGACCTTCAAGTCGAGATACCCGAAGAGAGTCAGGTCGGCGATCGTGTTGACGTCGACAAGGATGTGCAGCGCTTCCGGGCTGTTTACCCGGGCATCACGCAGAGGCATTTCAGCAGGGGTCCACTGGTCGGCAAAGTCTACCTCAAGCTGGCGAAGCCGACGCTGGAGGACCATCTCGCCGATGCCCAGCGAATCCAGAACATGCTCGAGAAGGAGGCCGGACTCACTTCGACGGAGATCGATCTGAAAATCCTGCGACGGCTGCCGCAGGTCCTGCGAGACTATGATTTCGCGGTGACCGCCATGGTGGGAAAACGCGGAGCGGCGGCCGAAATACTGGACATTGAAGGGGGGAACACCTCCGCCAGGAACTACATGGCCATCGTGGATGTAGGCACCTCAACGATCGTAGTCCATCTGGTTGAGGCCGTGGAGATGAAGACGCTGGACACTCAGGCCTGTTTCAATTCCCAAGCCGTTTACGGAAGAGAAGTCACGGCGCGAATCATAGCGTCGGAGAAGAGGGGGTCAAAGCAACTCCAGGAACTAGTGGTGAGCGACATTAACCGGATGATTGCCGTCCTTGTCGAGAGAAACAAGGTACGGACCGAAGACATTACCGCGGCGGTGTGCTCCGGGAATACCACCATGATGCATTTTCTGTTGGGCCTTCCCGCCGGCAACATCAGGCGCCGCCCCTACATTGCCGCGTGCACAGAACCTCCGCCCTTTAGCGCCACCGAGATAGGAATTACAATCAACCCCAGCGGGCTGCTGTTTGTGGTTCCCGGCATAAGTAGTTGGGTGGGAGGAGACTTGACGGCGGGGATCCTAGCCACGGGCTTACACGAGAGCAGTCAGACGGCCATGCTGATCGATGTAGGGACCAACGGCGAGATCATCATCGGGAACCGGGAGTGGCTCATGGCCTGTTCCGCATCCACAGGACCGGCCCTGGAAGGCGCAAGCGTCGAGTGTGGGATGCTGGCCGAAACCGGGGCGATTGAAAGAATATACCTGGCAGATAGTCAGATCCGCTATACGGTGATTGGGGAGGTCACCCCCAGGGGGATATGCGGATCTGGAATCATCGACCTTCTGGCGGTTCTTCTCGACAAGGGCATCATAGACCGAGCCGGGCAATTTGTTGAATACAGCGATCCGCGCGTGAGATTTGAAAGCGGGCGCGGAAGATTCTTGATCGCCACCAAGGCGGAGAGAGAGGCCAGCCGTGATATTTACGTGACGCAGGACGACATCGACAATGTTATCACTGCCAAAGCCGCCATTTTCGCCGCTACAAAAATCCTGCTCGACCGCCTTGATCTGGATTATGCCCACCTCCATACGCTCTTCATTGCCGGAGGCTTCGGCAGTTACATCGATCGCAGAAACGCAATCAAGATAGGACTCCTGCCGGACATGCCTGTGTCAAGAATACAGTACGTGGGCAACACATCGATATGGGGAGCAAAGCTCGCGGGCTTTTCAGAGGAAGCCTACACAATCATGCGCGATATAGCCGCGAGAACGACTTACTACGATCTGATCGGCAGCCCCGATTACGTTGAACAGTTCCAGCAAGCCATGTTCCTACCACACACAAATATAGAATTGTTTCCGTCCGTTCGCCATCAAGCGCCGGACGCTGCGTATGCAGTGAATCAGTCGGGATAGGGTTGGACGATGGCGAAGATCATTGCAGTGACTGGAAAAGGCGGTACCGGCAAGACTGTGGTAGCCGCACTGATTATCAAGTACCTGAAGCAACACGCCTCCGGTCCAGTGCTTGCTATTGATGCCGACCCGGACACGAATCTTTCCACTGTCCTCGGCGTGCCTGTGGAACAAACGCTCGGCGATCTCCGTGAAGAAACCTTGGAAGAAATGAAAAGCCTACCTGCAGGCATGTCCAAAAGTGATTATATCGAGGCGGGTCTGCACCAGATAATTGTTGAAACGGAGAAAGTCGACTTCGTGACGATGGGAAGGGCGGAAGGTCCGGGCTGTTACTGTTACATCAATAGCCTGCTGCGAAAATTCTCCGAAGACCTTCAGGGGTCCTACGAGTGGGTCGTGATGGACAACGAAGCCGGACTGGAGCACTTGAGCAGGAGAACGGCCTCGAGAGTGGACCACCTTCTGGTCGTAGTCAACGATAGCCCGCTTTCCATGGATACGGCAAAACGAATAGACAAGCTCCTGTCGGAACTACGCTACCAGGTACGCAACCGCTATCTGTTGATCAACAATGTTTCCGAAACGCACAGGGTAGAAGCGGTCAAACACAGAATGCGGGATCTTGCCATGAAGTACCTTGGAGACATTTCCCATGATGTAGACTTGGAAAACCATGTTTTTCGCGGCGAGTCGCTGTACAAGCTTGATGCCGGCCCCGCGGTCATGGAGATGGATCAAATCATGAACCGGCTTAACCGGTAAGGCGTGTGGGTATTAGCGAGGAATTATGGAAATCGCGGACATAAAAGAAAAATGGACCCACGCGATCAGCACGGTCACGATTGGGGCGACGTCTGCGGACGGCGGCACTCGCGCAAAGACGGTGACCGTGGGCGGCGAGACGACTCTTCCCGCACTTACGTTCGAGGGCGAACTGCCGCACCCGCCAGTGATCGCCGGTGTCGTTGTCGATGTCGTACCAGATGACTGGCCGGGTGTGCTCAAGGAAGCCATCGGCGATGTAATCAATTCCCCGGTGGAATGGGCACAAAAACACGTTGAGGATTTCAACGTGGATCTCATCAGCTTGAAACTGCTGGGCCCCGACCCCGCGGGGAGGGACCTTTCCGCCGAGGACGCGGCGAAAACGGTGAAGGCCGTGCTCGAAGCGGTGGACGTGCCCCTCATCATCTGGGGTTGCGGCGACGAAGACAAAGATAACGAAGTCTTGCCGGAATGTTCCCAGGCGGCGAAAGGAGAAAACTGCCTCATCGGCTCTGCCACGGAAACAAACTATCGAACGTTGGCTGCCATCGGCAAGGCCGATCGTCACAAATTGATATCCGAAGCGCCGGTGGACATCAACATTGGCAAACAGGTGAATATCCTTCTCCAAGACGTCGGCTTCGATCTCAACGATGTGGTGATGTGTCAAGTGACCGCCGCGCTTGGTTACGGCTTTGACTATGTCTACACGATCTTCGAGCGCGTCAGAATCGCGGGCCTTTTGGGAGACAGGCACATGGCCTTACCGCAGATCGCCAACGTAGGATGGGAGGTATGGAAAGTAAAGGAGGCGTTAGCCGACGAGGATGTTCTGCCCGGCTGGGGCAAGCTGGAAAGGCGCGGGCCGCGGTGGGAAGCGGCCACGGCGGCGGGGTATCTTCAGGCTGGCGCCGACATCGTCACATTAGCGCACCCTGAGTCAATCGCGGTTATAAGGAAAACCATATCCGAGCTGATGGAGAACGATGGATCGCGGTGAGAACGGCAGGTGAAAAAATGATATTCGTAGGCGAAAGAATCAATACCGGTTTCAAGGACATCAAGCAGGCGGTGCTCGAGCGGGATCCCAAACCGCTGCGGGAATGGGCGATAAGACAAACAGAAGCAGGCGCGGACTACCTCGACGTCAATCTTGGCGCCGTCTCCACCAAGGCCGAGGACATGTGCTGGATGGTTGAAACGGTGCAGGCGGCAGTAGACACGCCTATCAGCATAGATACGAACAAGGCTGCGATCCTCGCCGAGGCGATCAGGCTGTGCGACAAGCCACCACTCATAAACTCGACCACAGGCGCCGAGGAAAAATCGGAGCAATTCTTTTCTATCGCGGTTGAATACGATGCTTCGATTATAGGCTTGGCGATGGACGAGTCCGGATCTCCCCAAAACGCGGACATGCGCGTTGAGAAGGCTGGGATGTTGCTTGCCAAGGCAATGGAATACGGAATTCCAATGGAACGGCTGTATTTGGACCCCATCCTGATGCCTCTGAAATACAGGCAGGAACAAGCCAGTGATTTTCTCGATGCTGTGCGACAGTTTCAGATGTTCTCGGACCCTCCGCCCCATGTCATCTGCGGCCTTTCGAACGTGTCCAGCGGTACTATCTATAGAAAACTGATCAACCGTACTTTCCTGGTCATGGCGGTAGCGAACGGCATGGACGCCGTGATCTGCGATGTCATGGACACGGATCTTATCAACGCCGCTCGCTCCGCCGAACTGATTATGAACAAAGCCATCTATGCAGACTCATACACTAGGACATGAACCTCTCCGCACCCGCAAAACAACATCGTCGGTGCGCTAGCACTGCCATACTCAGGGCGAAGCAGCCTCCCCTTCCCCTGCAAGCCAGACATCGCCCCTTTCAACTAAACATTAAGGGACACTAAGCCCCCGAGATCCTACCAGATCACTGCTTATTAAGTGTATACGAATTTCTGCGTAGGGGTATTTGAACCTCGCTCAGCCAGACTTGCCGTGGAGCATTCGCCGCAACCACGGGAATGTGTAACGGGCCCAAGCAATCGCCGTGAGTAGAGCCACCGCAAGGGACAGTCCAATCACGATGTGCAAGGGATCAGTGAAGTAGTGCGCGACGCTGAAGTCTCCTCCGCCGTGACCGTGTCCGGGGTGAGCAGCGGCGATCGATGGAACGAGGAGACCCATAATCGTGACGGGGAATGCGAATTGATTCGACATTGTCTCTCCTTTGTGCGTAACACTTCTATTTACAACTAGGAGAGTACCATATTTTCAAATGCGAATTAAGCACTTTGTGCTTCCGTCAATAGCCACGTCGGGACTGGTCAGATCCGCTTTATAGATTGCGAATATCAATTCTGCTTCTTCAGCAGTTCCCGGTCTTTCGTCCGAGAATTTAGGAAACAGGTAATAAACTACGAGTGATCAATGGATATATTATCTCCAAACAACTGGGAATCGGCGGTCGTACTACCGGAAACGGTAATCAAAAAGATAAAGCCGGGAATGAGCATTTTCCTTGGTACCGCCGTTGCCGAGCCTCGCACCATGGTGCGGCATCTGATGACTTCTGGTGCTGGGAATCTGAAAGATCTCGAACTGATTCAACTGGTCAGTGTCGGGGATGCCATTTCGCTGCAGACTCTTCAATCTCAGAATTTTCGCTTGAAAACATTCTTTTCCGGCTGGGTATCTGATGAAGCTATCGAAGAAGGACGGGTGGATCTGATACCCAGCCGGTTCGTGAAAATTCCCGAACTGATTGAGTCCCTCTTGAGACCGGTTGACGTGGCCATCGTTCAGATTACACCTCCCAATGAGGCTGGATTTTGCAGTTTAGGAATAGCGGTCGATGTAGTCCGGGAGACATTGGAGCAAGCCAGTATCTGTGTAGGTGAAATCAACACACAAATACCACGCACGTTTGGAGACACTTTTGTTCGGGCAGCTGAGTTTGACTTTCTAGTCCATTCACATGATCCGCCAATTTACTTTGAGCGTTGGGTGATTGATGATATCTGGGTGCAGGTGGCCAGTCATGTAGCCACATTAATTGAGGACGGAAGCTGCCTGGCCTTTTCCATTGGTCCTCTCTACGAGGCCCTCGCCGGAAGACTGACCAATAAGCGTCATCTGGGAATCCATTCGCCCATATTCACAGACCCACTGATGGATTTGATGCAAGGCGGGGCAGCCACTAATCGATGCAAGGAAACGTATCGCGGAAAATCGTTGACTTCTTACGCCTTCGGCACCAAGAAATTGATGGCATGGCTGGACAACAATCCCCTGGTTGAGTTTCAGCGCATCAGCATAGTATGCAACCCGCTGACTATTGGCAGCAATCCACGTTTTGTCACTGTCGTTGCTGCCAGAAAAGTAGATTTATACGGCCGCATCGGATTTTACAGAAGCAAAGGCAATGTGGCCACGGGACCGGCTGAACTGATGGATTTTTTAGATGGTGCTGAGATTTCGGAAGGGGGACGTTCCATCTTTGCCCTGACCAGCCGGGACCCCAACGGTAAACCGAACATTTTATTGTCCCTCGCCGACTTGCCCAACCAGTGCGGGGCTTTTGAATCAGTGGAGGCGGTCGTTACTGAGTACGGTGTTGCCTATCTGAAGGGACGCACTGTAAGGGAGCGGGCCCAAGCCTTGATCGACATTGCTCACCCGGATGACCGGGCACCCCTGGTGCAGGCAGCCAAGAATGGTAAGATTCTGTACGGTGACCAAATCTTCCTGGTCGAAAGCGGTCGTCTCTATCCGGCCGACATCGTAGCAACCCAAGCAATCAAAGACGATCTCAATGTAAGATACAGAGCGATCAGGCCCTCTGATGAAGAAGGCATGCGTCATCTGTTTTATCGATTTTCCGATGAGGCCGTATACTCACGTTATTTCCATTGCATCAGCTGCATGCCGCATGCAAAGATGCAGGAATACGTCAATGTGGACTGGAACCAGATCGTGTCTATTGTCGGGCTGGTTGGTGAAAAGGGCCTGGGTCGTATCATCGCTGAGGCACGGTTTATCAAAATACCGGGCAGCTCTTACGCAGAGGTGGTTTTCGTGGTGGATGAAAATTACCAGCAGCTTGGAATTGCCTCTTTTCTATACAGGATGCTGATCCGATTGGCCCTAGCTAGAGGCATCAGAGGATTTATCGCCGATGTTTTATTTACTAACGTTGGTATGATGAAAGTTTTTCGCAAAGGAGATCTGCCGGTAAAGGCGTATCTGAAAAGCGGCGTCTATCATCTGGAGATACCGTTTAACAATCAGAACAAGAAGTGATGGTTTGCTCGCTTCGCGCCGGGATTTATTAAAGCTCTGAGTCCGACAGGCTCCTAGATTGAATATGCCGCAACAGAATTTAATTTGTTAGAATCGAGTGAGGGAGAAAAAATCAAAGCTGTTGCCTATTTGTGAAAACTTAAAGATTAAAAGTGGCCGAACCGTCGAGCTTGGCAAAAAGTGAGCCCATCCCACTAGGGACAATTACCGAAGTGCAAGGCCCCGTGGTGGTTATTTCATGCCAAAACCTGCCTCCACTGCATCGCGCTCTGCAAACTGTTGTTAATAATGAAACCTACCTGTTCGAGGTGCATCAGCATCTCGATGAATATCATGTGCGCGCTATCACCCTTCACTATACCGCAGGGCTGCAGCGTGGGTTACCGGTATACGACACAGGTGCACCGCTGAGAGTACCGGTTTCAGAACAGTGTCTCGGCCGTGTGTTGAATGTGTTCGGTCAGTCACTTGATGATGGTCCCTCCCTCCCAGCGGAAGATTTCCGCTATATTCACGGGCGCGCCATCAATTTAAGTGACGCTGTCGGTGTTAGCGAAGTATTGGAAACAGGCATCAAAGTTGTCGATTTGTTGTGTCCTTTTATCAAAGGCGGAAAGACAGGTCTGTTCGGCGGAGCAGGGCTGGGAAAGACGGTGCTTGTGATGGAGTTTATGCATGCCATTGCTGCTTTGCATAAGGGTGTCTCGGTTTTCGCTGGCGTGGGAGAGCGCATTCGAGAGGCACACGAGTTGTGGCACGAAATGCAGAAGGCTGGAGTTATGCCACAGACACTGATGGTGTTCGGACAAATGGACGAGTCGCCAGGCGTACGATTTCGCGTAGGCTTGTCGGCTTTGACTTATGCAGAATTCTTGCGTGATACCTTGCAAAGGGAAGTATTGTTTGTCATGGATAATGTGTTTCGCTTTGTACAGGCCGGCAGTGAGATTTCAAGTCTGCTGGGACGTATGCCAGCAACTGTCGGCTATCAACCAACGCTGACCTCAGATGTGGCGGAATTGCAGGACCGGATTTTATCGACCCGACAGGGATCCATTACTTCGGTTCAAGCGGTCTATGTTCCAGCCGACGACATGACCGATCCGGCCGTGAGCGCCATTCTCGCCCATCTTGATACCACGGTGATTCTGTCACGTGCCCAGGCCGGTAAAGGTATTTATCCGGCGGTCGACCCGCTACGCTCGAGCAGTAAGCTAATGGACCGCCATACCCTAGGGGAACGACATTACACGATCGCCGAAGATGTTCGCGAACACTTGGCGCGTTATCGTGAATTGGAAGACATTATCACCATGTTAGGTATTGAGGAGCTGTCGGAAAAGGATCGCCTCATCGTCATGCGAGCTCGAAAACTGCAACGCTATCTGACGCAGCCATTTTGGGTGACCACGGCGCATACCGGATTAAAAGGTGTTTCGGTTTCTTTGCAGGATGTTTTGGACGACTGCGAAGCGTTTATGCTTGGACGTTTTGATGAGCTTGCGGAAGACCAGTGTTATATGCGCGGGACCATGAAGACCCCGGTGTGATGAAGACTTTTACCCTCTATCTGCAAGATGGCGTGCACACCGAACGCATTGAGGGGGTTAGCTCATTCGTTGGCGAAGATGCCTCGGGCAGCTTTGGTATTCTCGCCGGTCATGCACGGTTTATGACCTCTCTGGTCTTAGGTCTTGCGCGATTCCGATTGGGCAACGAGAACTGGCAATACCTCGCATTACCTGGAGCGATACTGTACTTTGTAGACAATGAGATGTTCCTCAGCACGAGGCGCTATGTGAGGGGCGATAATTACGAATACATCAGCTCACTTTTGCAGGAACAACTTGTCGCAGAGGAAGAAGAATTGCGTTCGATAAAGGAGAGCCTACGCCGCATGGAACAAGAACTATTCAAACGCATGTGGAAGATGAGGCGCGATAGGGAATGAGTCGACTAAATCAACACCAGAAACTGCAAAATAAAGTGAAATTACAGTCGGAACGCATTAAAAAGGCCGAGAAAGAGCGTAATACACTCTTTGCCCATACGATTTATCTTGGCGTTTTGGGTGTGGTCTTGGTACTACCGGTGGTGGTAGGGGCTTATCTAGGGCTTTGGTTAGATAGTCTAGCTTCAGGATATTCTATGCGCTGGACTTTGAGCATGATCTTCATTGGCGTCGTTATCGGCGCCGTGAATGTCTACCTGCTGATCCGAGAGTAAATCGTGGAAGCTCAAAACATATCTGTCAGTGGGCTATTCTTGGGGCCGGTTCAGATTACTGTCACCGTTATCACCACCTGGGGGATCATGGTTGTGATCGTTCTGTCGGCTTGGTTTGGTACGCGCAGGCTGCACCTTGAGCCCCGTTTACTGCAGGCAGCGGTGGAGGGCATTGTTTCTGTACTCGAGGACGCCATAAGGGCCGTAGCACCACAACATGCGCGCGAGTTGCTGCCTCTGATTGGCACTCTGTGGGTGTATTTAGTTTTTGCCAATTTGACTGGACTTATTCCCGGCCTGCATTCCCCAACCGGTGATCTGGCTTCGACTGCGGCGCTAGCAATTGTTGTTTTTCTCTCAGTGCACTGGTACGGGATTCGAAC
>JAAUXY010025288.1_pt1 | contig 10587 bp, 8 predicted proteins | sample 7278121 | NCBI WGS metagenome assembly JAAUXY01 (sample SAMN14350117, study PRJNA611818) | marine sediment metagenome | isolation source: surface marine sediment (1.8m) | place: French Polynesia: Moorea | collected 2018-08
ATGATCAGGTCGGCTGCTTCGACCCATCCCATGTAGCGCAGCATCATCTCGGCCGAAAGAATGAGCGAACCCGGATTGACGCGGTTCTTGCCGGCGAAGCCCGGCGCCGTACCGTGCGTGGCTTCGAAGACACCAACACCGTCGCCGATGTTGCCGCCCGGTGCGATGCCGATACCGCCGACCTGCGCCGCGAGCGCGTCCGAGATGTAGTCGCCATTGAGGTTGAGCGTGGCGATGACGTCGTACTCCTCGGGCCTGAGCAGGATCTGCTGCAGGAAGTTATCGGCGATGACGTCCTTTACGACGATCTCACGCCCGGTAACCGGGTTCTTGAACGACAGCCACGGGCCGTCGCCGATCTCCTTTGCGCCGAATTCGGTTTTCGCAACGTCGTAGCCCCAGTGACAGAACGCGCCCTCGGTGTACTTCATGATGTTGCCCTTGTGCACGAGCGTCACCGAGCTGTAATCGCGATCGATGCAGTACTTGATCGCCTTCCTGACCAGGCGCTCGGAGCCTTCGCGCGACACGGGCTTGATGCCGATACCCGAACTCGCCGGGAAACGTATCTCGGTGACTCCCAGCTCTTTTTGCAGGAAGTGAATGAGTTTCTGCACTTCCTGGGACCCGGTCGGGTACTCGATACCCGCGTAGATGTCCTCGGTGTTCTCGCGGAACACGGTCATGTCGACGAGATCCGATTCGCGCATCGGAGTCTCGACGCCGGGGAAATAGCGGATCGGACGCACGCAGGCGTACAGGTCCATGGTCTGGCGAATGGCCACGTTCAGCGAGCGGATACCGCCACCGGTCGGCGTTGCCAACGGACCCTTGATCGATACGACGTAGCGCTTCATCGCATCCAGCGTCTCGTCAGGCAGGTAGACATCGTCCCCGTAGATCTCGGTTGCCCGCTGGCCCGCGTAGATCTGCATCCAGTGCAAATGCCGCTTGTCGCCGTAGGCCAGCTCGACGGCAGCTTCCGTGACGTTGAGCATTACCGGCGTCACGTCGACGCCGATGCCGTCGCCTTCGATGTACGGAATGATCGGGTTGTCGGGCACCGTCACTGAATGATCCGCGTGAGCGACGATGGCCTCGCCCTCGGCGGGCACCTGGATGTGGTCGTATTTCATGTTGATTTCCCGTGCCGGGTGGCAGTGGCGGGGAATTGTACAGTTAGAATCCCGGTCGTGCCTACGATCCTTCTAAATAAGCCATTCAGGGTGTTGTGCCAGTTCCGGGATCCAGAAGGACGCGCCACGTTGGGTGATTTCGTCGATGTGCCCGGCGTCTACCCCGCCGGCCGGCTGGACTACGACAGCGAGGGGCTGCTGATCCTGACCGACGACGGTCGTATGCAGGCGCGCATCAGCCAGCCGCGGTCGAAATTGCCGAAAACCTACCTGGCACAGGTAGAGGGTACTGCGGATGAGGCGCAACTGGACGCACTACGCCACAGCGTGAAGCTCAGGGACGGGCCCGCAACGGCGCTGGCTGCCCGCCGAGTGGCCGAGCCGGTCTGGCTCTGGTCGCGCAATCCCCCCGTCCGCTTTCGGAAGTCCGTGCCGGACAGCTGGATCGAGCTTTCGATCGATGAAGGCCGCAATCGACAGCTGCGCCGCATGACCGCTGCCGTCGGACTGCCGACCCTGCGGCTGATACGGCTCACCGTCGGGTCGTTTGCACTGGACGGACTGCAGCCGGGCGAGTGGCGACAGCTGTCGAACGACGCAGCATGGAAACGGATTCAATCATCGGCACGGCCGGCTCCGGAGCCCTGACCTCCCGAGCGCCTGACGAGAAGCCGGCGCCGTTCGAAATCTATGATGAAATCGCGTCCCTTGAAGAATCCCGCGCCGACGATTGCGGTCGGCCGATCATCGAGGCCGAGCGCCGCGAGCACCTCGACGTCGGAAATATAGAAGGTCACGTCTTCCCAGTACATCAGGCCGGCCTGCAGCTTGTCCACGGTGTATATCCCGGCCAGTGGAATCGTCTCGACGGCACCCTTGAGTTCCTCGCGTCTCACGGCTTTGGGTTTGCGCAGATCGATGGATCGGGCGGCCCGCCAGTTCATCATGTTCAGGCCGGCACCGAGGTCGAATATCGCAGGCACTCGTTTGTTATAAAGCGTCAACTCGATCGCGTAGACCAGCGCCTCACCGTCTCGGACGCCGAGCGGCACGATAGGTATCGTGCCCCATCCGGTGTAGGCGCGCTCGCTGACGAGCTGCGGTGGATAGAGTCGCAAGACCCGTTCGTCGGCAAAGACGCCGACCGCGTAGCGGCTCAGGATGTCGGTGCCGAGAATTCCCTCGATCGTAGCGCAGGCCGGCGAGTCTGCGGGCAGCAGTGCAACCTCGACCTCGCTCCAGATCGCGGGCCCGACTTCGAGACGGTCGAGCGTAATGATGGGGTACCGCCCCGAGGCAACGAGTCCGTGGATGTTCTTCTGTTTGCCGGATTCTCGCGGCAGCTCGACGCTGTCGCAGAGTTTCTCGAATGCGACGCTGATGCTCGCGCCGGTATCGACGGCGAAGTCGAACGGGCCCTGGCCGTTGACGTAGGTCTGTACGACGAGTTGGCCTTCCGCCGAGTGACGATAAGGCACGACCGCCTCGGCGCCGTCCTCCCGCAGAGCGACCGCGGTGCAGCCGCCCAGTGCGATCATCGCGGCAGCGACGATCGCGGCAGATCGCATTACTTGCCGTTCTTGTGAAGTCCCGCGATTCGCATCGCGACTTCCATGGCCTGCTCGTAGTTGAGACGCGGGTCGACGGTCGATTTGTACGCTCGTGCGAGGTCGCTGTCCGTTAGTCCACGAGCGCCGCCCGTGCACTCCGTGACGTTTTCACCGGTCAGCTCCAGGTGCACGCCTCCGAGATGTGTCCCCATGGAAGCATGGACATCGAACGCCGATTCGAGTTCGGCGACGATGTTGTCGAAGCGGCGGGTCTTGGTGCCGTCAGCGGTGCTCTCGGTGTTGCCGTGCATCGGGTCGCTGACCCAGAGTACCGGCGAGCCCGTCTCCTTGACAGCCTTGATCAGCGGCGGCAGGTGCTCCTCGATCAGCTTCGCGCCGAAGCGGTGAATCAGCGTGATGCGGCCCGCCTCGTTATTGGGGTTGAGCACGCGCATCAGGTCCTGCAGCCACTCCGCGGACATGCCCGGACCGATCTTGATGCCCATCGGGTTGGCGATGCCGCGGAAGAACTCGACGTGCGCACCATCCATCTGTGCCGTGCGCATACCGATCCACGGGAAGTGCGTCGTCAGGTTGTACCAGCGACCCCAGCGATCGAGAAACCGCGTCTGCGATTGCTCGTAGTGCAGGTGCAGCCCTTCGTGCGCCGCGTAGATCTCGGTCTTTTGTGCGCGATGCAGCTCACGGCCGAGGATGGTCTCCAGGAAGTCGAGCGAGTCCGAAATCTGGTGCACGATGGCGTGATACTCGTCGGCCATCGTCGAGTGCCCGACCCAGTCGAGATCCCAGTACTCCGGGTGGTGAAGATCGGCAAAGCCGCCGTCGACGAGCGAGCGCACGAAATTCAGCGTCAGCGCGGCGCGTTCGTAGCCGCGCAGGATCATCTTCGGGTCAGGCGTGCGATCGCCCTCGGTGAATCCGGATCGATTCACGAGATCGCCGCGAAAACTCGGTAGCGAAACACCGTCTCGCGTTTCGGTGTCGGCCGAACGCGGCTTCGCGTACTGGCCGGCCATTCTGCCGACGCGCACGACAGGTTTTTTGAGCCCGTACAGGATCACGAGACTCATCTGCAGCAGGATTTTGAGCTTGGCGACGATGTTCTCGGACGTGCACTCGTCGAAGGTCTCGGCGCAGTCGCCACCCTGCAGGACGAAAGCGTCGCCGCGCTGCGCTTTGGCGATGTGATCCTTGAGCGCGTCGATCTCCCACGACGTAACGATCGGCGGCAGTCGGCTCAGCTCCGCAACGGTAGCGTCGAGCGCCACCCTGTCCGGGTATGTCGCCTGCTGCTGGGCGTCCTTGCCCTGCCAGCTCGCAGGGTGCCATTCGGTTTTGGCCACGGTTCTCGTCATGGGTCTCAAAACTGCGGACTATGCATGCTGCAGCGCGCAAACGCAAAAGTTTCTCAGGTAATCAACGGCTTACAAAGTACTTGTTTTATGTACGAAAAACACGACTTGAGAGTATGGAAAGCACGGTATTTCGATGGGACAATGCGCGCTATGTCAAAGACCATTCTTGAAAAACTCGGCCTCGAACCGGTCAACGCGGGCACGTGGTGCGGCAGCGAAGCATCCGAGGACGCCGGCGAAAACGTTATCGAATCCTACAACCCGGCCACCGGCGAGCTGATCGCCGGCGTACGTTCGAGCAGCTCGGCGGAGTACGAACAGGTGATTTCGCTGGCCCAGGACGCCTTTCTCGAGTGGCGCAAGGTCCCTGCCCCGGTGCGTGGTGAGGCCGTTCGCCGCATCGGCAACGCGCTTCGCGATTACAAGGACCCGCTGGGCAGCCTCGTGACGCTGGAGATGGGCAAGATCAAGGCCGAGGGAGACGGCGAAGTGCAGGAGATGATCGACATCGCCGATTTCGCAGTTGGTCAGTCGCGCATGCTGTACGGCCAGACGATGCACTCCGAACGGCCGCAACACCGTATGTACGAGCAGTGGCATCCGCTCGGCATCGTCGGCACGATTTCGGCGTTCAATTTCCCGGTCGCCGTCTATTCCTGGAACGCGTTGATCGCCGCCGTGTGCGGCAACGTCAACGTCTGGAAGCCGTCGCCCAAAACGCCGCTTTGCGGCGTCGCCGTGCAAAAGATCATTGCGGAAGCGCTGTCCGACATGGACATGCCGCCCGTGTTCTACCTGTTTAACGACGGCAGTAACGAATTGGCCCGGAAATTCGTCGACGACCACCGCGTGAACCTGGTGTCGTTCACCGGCTCTTGCGCCATCGGCAGCCAGGTTGGTGAGCGCGTGGCAACTCGCATGGGCAAGGTCCTGCTGGAGCTCGGCGGCAACAATGCGATCATCGTCGACGAGCACGCAAACCTGGATCTCGCTGTTCCGTCGATCGTGTTCGGCTCGGTCGGTACGGCCGGACAACGCTGCACGACGACCCGCCGTGTGATCGTGCATGCATCGCGATTCGACGAACTGAAGCAAGCACTCGTCAATGCCTACAGCCAGGTCCGCATCGGCAACCCGCTCGACGTCGACACGCTGATGGGGCCACTGATCGACGAGTCCGCGATCGAGCGCGTGGAGAACGCCTGCGCGGCGGTTCGCGAAGCAGGCGGTGAGGTCCTGTGCGGCGGCGAGCGCATCGACGGTGCCGGCCACTTCATCACGCCGGCCATTGCCGTCGTGGAAAACGACTGGGACATCGTGCAGACCGAGACCTTCGGGCCGATTCTCTACCTGATGACGTACGATACGCTCGACGAGGCCATCGCGATGCAGAATGGCGTCGTCCAGGGATTGTCGTCCGCGATATTCACTGACAACGTGCAGAACGCCGAATACTTCCTGTCGCACGGCGGCTCGGACTGCGGTATTGCCAACGTCAACATCGGCACGTCGGGTGCGGAGATCGGTGGGGCGTTCGGCGGCGAGAAAGAAACCGGCGGCGGCCGCGAGGCGGGCTCGGATTCCTGGAAGGCCTATATGCGCCGGCAGACCAACACGATCAACTGGGGCAAGGATTTACCTTTGGCGCAGGGTATTTCGTTCGATCTTTGATCGGGCCGGGACGGCCCTCCCACGTGGGAGCGGCGTCTCGCGTGGGAGCGGCGTCTCGCGTGGGAGCGGCGTCTCGCGTGGGAGCGGCGTCTCGCCGCGATTCCTATAAAGGTTCGAAGCGATTCGCCTCGCGGTTCTTGCGCACCTTGCCCGCCTCGAACACCTGGCCGCTCATCGCGATATACACGCCCGGCCTGGAAGCCTGCACCGCGGCGACGGCCATGCCGACATTGAACACGGCATCGGTCGTTCGAAATCGCGCCGGACTCAATGAGCCCGTGAGCACGATCGTCTTCCCTTCGATCCCCGCGAGCGCCTCGGCGGTCTCCGGCATCGTGTCGGTGCCATGCGTGACGACGTATTGCAACGCGTCGTCGCTTTCGATGTACGCGCGCAATTGCCGACGGTCCTCATCGGTTAATTCGAGGCTATCTTTTTGCAACAAAGGGACGATTTCGTAGTCAATATGTACGAGCGCCTCGCCGAGCATTTCGTTGAGGACCGACTCTCCAACCTCGAACTGGCTCAACGCGTCGAAATAGATCTTGTCGATCGTCCCGCCGGTTGTAATGAATCGAATCATCTCCTGCTATTATGCCCCTATGAAACGAATTTTCATCTTGCTGAGTGCGCTCCTGGGCGCGACCGCTTCGGCCAATGCCAACCAGGTCGTAGTACTGGAAATCGACGGCGGAATCGGCGCTGCAACGGCGGAGTACGTGCAAAGCGGCATCGAGCGTGCCGAGGACACGGGTGCCGACCTGCTGGTGATCAAGATCGATACCCCGGGAGGCCTTCTCAACGCTACGCGCGACATCATCAAGGACATCCTCGCGTCCGATGTACCGATCGCGACTTACGTGGCCCCGGACGGTGCCCGCGCGGCCAGTGCCGGCACCTACATCCTGCTCGCCAGTCACGTCGCCGCAATGACGCCGACGACAAGTATCGGCGCTGCGACACCGGTATCGATTTCGGGCGAGGACACGACGCCGTCGCCGACGCCGTCGCCCATCGAAGACCGGGCTACAGACGAGCCAGCTGACGGCGAGACGGCGACCGACGAGCCGGCAGAGGAAAGCGAGGAACTGCCCGGCACGGCCATCGAACGCAAGGTACTCAACGACGCCGTCTCGTTTATTCGCAGTCTCGCGGATCGTCACGACCGCAATGCCGACTGGGCCGAGGAAGCCGTGGTCAGCGCCGCAACGCTGACCGCAAAAGAAGCGCTCGAGCAAAACGTCATCGAGTTCATTGCCACGGACCTGGACGATCTCCTGGCGCAGGTCGATGGCCACGAAGTCGAGATCGACTCCGAGGTCATTGCCCTGGCGACGGCAGGTGCGAGTATCGACGTCTTCGAACCGAACTGGCGCATGAAGCTGCTGTCGGTGATTTCGAATCCGGAAATCGTTCTGCTGCTCGGCCTGATTGGCGTTTACGGCCTGATCTACGAGGGCTGGAATCCCGGCGCGATCGTCCCTGGCGTCGTGGGCGTGATCTGCCTGCTGCTTGCCGCCTATGCCCTGCAGGTATTACCGGTAAACTACGCCGGGCTCGCGCTCATCATCGTGGGCATCGGGCTGATGATCGCGGAGGCATTCGCACCCAGCTTCGGTGCGCTGGGCATCGGAGGCACGGCGGCCTTCATATTCGGCGCGATCATGCTGTTCGACCGGGACATCCCGGGATTCGGCATCTCTATCGCTTTCGTGGTGGCACTGGGACTCGTGTTTGCTGCCCTGATCATCTGGATGGTCGGCTACCTGCTCAAGCTCAGGCGCCGCGGCGCGGTCTCGGGCAGGGGTTCGATCATCGGCGGGATCGGCACAGCGATGGAGACGTTTACCGGCGAGGGCAAGATCTGGCTCGAAGGCGAATCCTGGCACGCCGTTTCCGACGTCGAAATTAACAAGGACCAGCACGTCCTCGTGACAGCGATGGACGGGCTTACGCTGACGGTCGAACCGGCACCGGAGCCCGACACACGCGACGCACAACTTCAAACCTGACTACACTCAAAAGGACCACCGATGAACTCCGTACCATTTCTCGGCATCGTTCTCGCACTGGTCGTCGTTGTTCTCTACAACACGATCAAGATTCTCAAGGAATACGAGCGAGGCGTTATTTTCCTGCTAGGTCGCTTCCAGAAGGTCAAGGGACCGGGCCTGATCATCCTGATCCCCGGCATCCAGAAGATGACCAAGGTCGACCTGCGCGTCGTCGTCATGGACGTGCCCACCCAGGACGTCATCTCGCGCGACAACGTGTCGGTCAAGGTGAACGCAGTGCTCTACTTCCGCATCGTGGATCCCGAGAAAGCGATCATTCGCGTCGCGAACGTGTTCGAGGCGACCAGCCAGCTGTCGCAAACGACGCTCAGGTCCGTGCTCGGCAAACACGAACTCGACGATATGCTCGCGGAACGCGACAAGCTCAATGCCGACATCCAGGAACTGCTGGACCAGCGCACCGACAACTGGGGCGTAAAGGTGGCAAACGTCGAGATCAAGCACGTCGACCTCGACGAATCGATGATCCGCGCCATTGCACAGCAGGCCGAGGCCGAACGCGCAAGGCGCGCCAAGGTCATCAACGCCGAAGGCGAGAAACAAGCCGCAACGATGCTGGCCGAAGCCGCCAACATGCTGGCCCAGGAAGAGCAGGCGCTGCAGCTCAGGTACCTGCAGACGCTCAAGGAGATCTCCAACGAGCGCACGAACACGATCGTCTTCCCGATGCCGATGGAGTTCGTCGAGCCCATCATGCACATGCTGGGCAAGAAGAGAGAAAGTACCTAGGCGGCGCGGCCCTCACCGATCGGAGGGATCGTAACGACGATACTCGCGCCGCCGAGCTCCGATCGCCCAATCGACAGTCGCCCGCCGTACGAGCGGGCGATGTCTTTCACGACGGCGAGACCGATGCCGTGACCCGGCGTTGATTCGTCGAGTCGCATTCCTCGCTGCAGCAGGGCGTCAGCCGCGTCTTCGGGTATCCCCGGGCCGTCGTCCTCGACCGTCAGCACCATACCGCTGGCGATCGATTTCGCATCTGCGGCCGACGCGACCGAAATCCTGACGCGTTGCTTGCACCACTTGCACGCGTTGTCGAGCAGGTTGCCGGCGAGTTCGAGGAAGTCGCCGGTATCGCCGCGAAACTTGAGACCGGGGCTCACCGTCGATTCGAATTCGGGATGCTTGTCGTGATAGACCTTTCGGAGGCCGTCGATAAGGCGGCGTACTTCTTTCTCGACGGGCACCGATGACAGTACGAGATTGTCTGCGACCGATGCCGCCGGCTTGCGTAACTGGTAACGCACGATCTCGTCCATTCGGTCGATCTGGTCGTTGAAACGATCGCCCAGTTCGTCGTCCCGCTTGTCGCCTACCAGCGCCCGCATCGCGGCCAGCGGTGTCTTGAGTGCGTGCGCGAGGTTGTCCAGCGTAAAACGGTAGCGATCCGACCGCGCGCGCTCGCTGTCGATCAAGAGATTCATGTTGCGCGCAACGCCGGTGAGTTCGGTCGGGAACTCCTCGGAAAGAGAGATGCGCTTGCCCTCCTCGATCTCGCCGATTTCCGTCTCGATCTGCCGTAATGGCCTGAGCAAGCCGCGCATCAGGAAGGAAATCGCGAGCAGCATGATCAGCGCAACGGCACCGAACCAGCCGAACAGTTGACGGCGGAAACCTGCCATCTGGTCGTTGAACGACTCCAGGCTCTCGGACACCTTGAACATGAACTGGCGAGACTCGCCATCCGGGAATTCCCACATCACCGCGAGACTCAGCGACGCAAGCGGCGTACCGTCGTCCAGGACTTCCTCGGCAAACAGGTGGTTACCCAGGTCGGGAAAGACGCCCTCGGGAAGCTCGAGCCCTAGCGCCGAACGCGATTTCCAGATCGTCGCGCCGGATTCGTTCTTGACGATGGCGTAAAGCCCGGAGCCTATGTTTCCGAAACGGGATTCACGCAGGTCCGGCGGCATCACCAGCGTCTCGTCGCCGGCTTCTGCCGCCGCGAGGATCGCCATCAGGTGACCGTCGAGTATGTCCTCCTGGGCTTGCTCGCCCGCCTTGATGAACGCACTGTCGAGAACGACGATCGTGACGCCGAAAAAGACCAGCAGCAGCACACTGACGGACATCAGGAGTCGGCTGCTGAGAGAACCCATTGACTACGGCCTGTTCGCAGACGTCAGAACAGGCCCTACTCCGACTGATTGCGCTCGAGTGCGAATCGATAGCCGCGGCCGCGCAGCGTCTCGATGGGTTTCAGGGTGTTATCCGGATCCATCTTCTTGCGCAGGCGTCCGATGAACACCTCGATGACGTTGCTGTCACGCTCGAAGTCCTGGTCGTACAGGCGCTCCGTCAGTTCCGTCTTCGAGATGACCTTGCCCGCCCGGACCATGAGGTATTCGATGATCTTGTACTCGAAGCTCGTCAGCTCGATCGCCGCATCGTTGACCTTGAGCTCCTGCCGCGACATGTCGAGCGTAACCGGTCCGGCACCCAGCACCGACGACGCCCAGCCGCCGCTGCGACGTAGCAGTGCATTGACACGCGCGCTGACCTCTTCGAAATGAAACGGCTTGACGACGTAGTCGTCGGCCCCGGCACTGAGGCCGTCGACCTTGTCTTCCCAGCGATCGCGGGCCGTCAGGATCAGGATCGGGTAGGTCTTGCCCTGTTCCCTGACTTTTTCGATGATCTCGAGACCGGACATGCCGGGCAGCCCGAGATCGATGATGGCCAGGTCGATCGGGTATTCCTCGGCGAAATACAGTCCTTCGGTGCCGTCAGCGGCTTGCTCGACCGCGAAACCCGCGTCGCCCAGCTTGCGCGTCAG
>JAAUXY010066645.1_pt1 | contig 10585 bp, 14 predicted proteins | sample 7278121 | NCBI WGS metagenome assembly JAAUXY01 (sample SAMN14350117, study PRJNA611818) | marine sediment metagenome | isolation source: surface marine sediment (1.8m) | place: French Polynesia: Moorea | collected 2018-08
CAACTTTATTTTCGACGAGGCGGAAATGGGGGATTACCCCTACCGCGCCCAGTTGAAGGCCGACCTGGGTATCGAGGCGCTGGGTTATCGAACCGCAACCCCGGTGCCGAGCCACCTGGTGGGTGAAAAGGCGGTCTGTCTCGAGTACGACTGTAAAAAAGAGCAGGCGTCGATCCTCGAATTCAAACTCTATTCGGAGCTGTAAAACCTTATTTATCCTGACGAGGGGTTAGGGAGCAAACAATGTTCAAGTACGTAATTTTAGGCATCATCGCGGCAACGATTTATTTCGTGTACTTTCTGGAAGTAACCTTCACCAATGAAATGATCGGCCGCCTGTTCATCAGCGGAATCGCGGCCAGTTTCGCCGTGTTCTGCTTCTTCAAATTCGGCCTGCATTACAAGATCGCATCGATGAGCCGTTTTGCGACGGCGTTTTATTACGCGGTTTTCGAGTACAAGAAGGTGCAGACGAAGCCGTCCGACCTGGCCTACGTCGACAGCGTGCGGCAGCAGGCCGAGGTTGCACTGGCGGCCAATTTCGATCCGACCCTGTCGGGTGGTCAGCTCGCTATTCCAGTGACGCTGTACTCGGGTAAGGACCCCTATCTCGAGGAATTGCGCGCCAAGATCAAGGAAGCCGAGCAGCTCAAGCTGAAGTCGCATCAGCTCGACACCCAGGCGAATATCCTGCTCGATAAGACCCAGGACGACATGGTTGAAAAGAATCTGGTGACCGGTGAAAAACCCAAGCTGTTCGATCGCTGGTTCGATATGGTCGAGGGGACCGAGGCCATTATCGACCTGACTACCGACGAGTTGAAAGAACAGGGTTATGGCCAGGCGCCGGACTATGAAATGATCAGCCGAATCGCGCTCGATCGCAATCCGCACTTCGGCACCACTTATCGATTCTTCGAATCGGAGGCAATCGCCGGCATTCTCGGTCGCGCACCGTTCATGATTATTCTCATCGGTATTATCGGTACCTTTGCCGGTTTCTACCTGGCGCTTGCCCAGGGTGGCGATATCAAGGCCGGTGCTTCGGTCGCGATCGTCAGTTCGCTGGTTGGACTGCCGACCGCACTGGTGATGGAATACATCAATACGCTGTTTCCGGATCAGGATCGTTACCAGCGTGGCTTCAACACCTACAAGGTGGCGCTGGAATTACTGTTTAATCACGAACAGGAGCTGTCCAGCATCCGCCAGGACCGCCGCCGGGAAGACAAGCTGCCGGGCGAGTCCTACAATCCCGCCGATCGGGGGTCGTCGCCGTATTCCGGCGGGCCCAACTAAACACGGTTGATTGCAACGACCGGGCCGGTGACGAATTTGTCACCGGCCCTTTTTTTTGGGCCGTGGCACGGCTGTCGTCTTTGCCAGCGTCCAGGGGCGGCCGGTGTGAACGCGCCGAGCCGCTCCGGAGAAACTCTCCGCCGCGAAGCTCAGCGTTGTCTGCGACCTGCCTGCAGCCTCTCGAGCGCGTAACGACTGGTCTGATCTTCGACCTCGATCTTCTGCGGACAGGCGCGGAAAACGCGTACTCCAATCCACGCGAGCACGGCCATCAAGGTAATGCCGGTAACGATGTAACTGGTCAACACCAGGGCAGTTTCGTTGTCCATCGCGATTATCTCTCGATTGCAGGGATTCGGTTTCTTACGGCTTCGCGACCCAGGCGGAACACCAGCCTGCAGCGGCAACCTGTTTGCCCGGAAAAATATTGCACGGACCCCATTCTGCGCCGGCTTCACCGGTGTAGAGGGCACAGTTGCTGCAAAGCTTGCTCGGATCGGGCGAAGCGTGCACGTAGGACAGGGCCTTGGCCTGTGCATTGTTCGGATCGAGTTTGTCATCGGCGGCCCGCGCGCGGCCGGTCAGGGCCATTACCGGCACGGATACGGCGGTAGCGGCGGTGATTGCCAGCAACTGGCGGCGGCTGATTGCTTTCATCGTATTACTCCAAAGTTAAACGGGTCGGAGCGCTTGTCGGAAACCATTCGGTTTGCCCAGTCGGATACGCCGGTCGTCGTCGGATGGATCAGCGAGCCGGACAGAAAAAAGAGATGGGCCGATCAGACATTCTTATCGGGCCAGTGGCCGCTGTTTGCGCCATTCAACCTGGCCGGTGGCAGCGCCCGGCAGCCGGACAAGCCCGGCTGCAGATCGCTGGTTTTTTCGTGGAACGATCGTGTTGGTCGGCAGGCCCGGGGCCACGCACGCTGCTACCAGCGGCCGGGTGACTCCGGATCCGAGCGTCGGATCGTTACGCCAGCGATTGCACTGGCGTCATTCGGCTAGTTGCCGGAATCGTTCTCGATGCGGGCCTTTGCCGTACGCAGTCGCAGGATGCGGTAAAAATTCCATGCGAATACGGCGAGAGCCGAGATATATACGAACATGTAACCCGCGGGTGCGGAGATAATATCGTTTTCCATCGTGACTTCTACTCCTGGTTCGAAATCGGGTCTGAATCAAACTCGCCTGTCGGGCGGTGTTCCCACCGCCTGTGGCGACCATTTGCTCTCATCGTTTGCTCCAAGCGTTGAAGCGGGCCTGCCGTCGGCAACCTTGCCTGCTTCGATTAGGGATACGGATGTCCTGCGGGGGTGGATCAGGAGCTGTGACAGATATTTGTATCGAGGTTCACGGGTTGTAACAGCGCGGTGACACTCAAAAAGTTTTGCCCGTGTTGCTGCCACAACTCCTGCGATGGATTATCCCGGTCGCCAAATTGGTCTAGTACCAGCGAGGCGCCGGTAAAATCGTCGTGTCGCGTGTAGTCGTTGTAAGTAACCACGGTTTTCAGTCCGGCAGCGAGCGATGCACGGATACCGTTGTGCGAATCCTCGAAGGCGACGCAGCGGGTCGCTTCGAGCTGCATTTTTTCGAGCACGTAATGATAGATGTCCGGCGCGGGTTTCTTGGTCGCGACCACGTCGCCGGCGCCGATGACCTCGAACCAGCCGAGGCCGTGATCGCCGAGCGCATTCGCGAGCAGCGCGGTGACGTTTTGCGGCGTGGTCGTGGTCGCGATGGCGAGGCGGATACCGGCTGCACGAGCTTCTCGCAACAGGCGCTCGACGCCCGGTCGCAACGGTATTGCGTTGCTTTCGAGGAGCTCGAGATAGTTGCGGGTTTTAGACGCGTGCAGATCGCGGATCAACGCGTCCAGTTGCGGATCCCGGTGCTGCGGCAGATCGCGTGTTTGCACGAAGTGCCGTATGCGTTCCTTGCCGCCGGTAACCGCCAGCAGGTCGCCGTAGGTATCCTCGTCCCAGTGCCAGTCCAGACCGGCTTCGGCGAATGCCTGGTTGAATGCGACGCGGTGGCCATGACGCTCGGTGTCCGCGAGGGTGCCGTCGACGTCGAATATGAATGCCTCGATCATGTGGTTAGCTGGCGGCGGTGCTTTATTCCGGATCCCGGTCTTCGTCGTTGCGCGAGCTGCCGGCCCTGCGATCGAATTCGACGATGCGTGCGCTTGCTCCCCGGTCACGGTATTGCGGCAGGTCGGGTGGCGCGTCACCGCGGAGTTCGCGTTCGCGGGCCGCGATCAGGGCGAAGGCGGCGCGGATGTCTTCGATGGTCTGATCCGACAGGGGATTGCGCATTCCGGGCGGCGGGGTCACGTCGCGCACCACCGCGGCCAGCACCTGGCGCAGCTGGATAAGGATGCGGTGTTCGAGGGTCGGTTGCGAGCCGGGATCGTCGATTTCGGACATGGTCGTGAGCTGGTCAGTCGAGCGAGTGCCCAGCATGCGTGAATCCGCGGCAAAAATATCTATCCTTGAAGATATAGGCAGCCCGACGGCCTTCGGGATTGGGAATTACCGGTCTGCCGGTCAGGTTAATCCGTATTCGATTCGGTGTAGAATGCAAACCCGTAAACGAGCTACCAACGGCATTCGACATGAAATTTCTTCTCGGCGTTCTGTTTTTCCTGTTCACGGGCGCGGTGTTGGCGGCCGACCCGTTCTGGCGCGAGGGTATTACCGATCAGCGCCTCGATATCACCGTTTACCGCAGCGAGTCCTGCGGTTGCTGCAAGGGCTGGATCGATCATCTCGAAGAGCACAACTTTACCGTCAACGATGTGACCGTCGACGATGTCAATGCCTATAAACTCAAGCTCAGGGTACCGCCCAACGGCGCTTCCTGTCACACCGCCGTGGTCGGCGGTGTCGTGATCGAGGGACATGTGCCCGCGCAGGATATCAAGCGCCTGCTGTCGAGTGACCACAATACTCGCCTGTTGACCGTGCCGGCCATGCCATCGGGCACGCCCGGCATGGATATGCCGGGTGCGCCGAAGCAGGATTTCAAGGTATTCGCAGTCAGCGAAAACGACGAAGTCAGCGTCTTCAACAGTTATTCCGATTACTGATTCGCAGCGCGAAAATCGCCGCCATCCGGGCTCGGCGATCACTCGCCATAGCGCCGTAGACGAAATCCCCCCGGGATGAAAGCTATCGTCTTGTCACGCTACGGCCGTCCCGAAGATCTCGGACTGCAGGATCTGCCGCGACCGGAGCCGCGAGCCGACCAGGTACGGATTCGGGTCGGGGCTGCGTCGGTAAACGACTGGGACTGGGCGCTGGTGCGGGGCAAGCCTTTTTACATTCGCCTGTTGTGCGGCCTGCTGCGTCCCCGTGTGCGGATTCCCGGAGTCGACGTCGCCGGTCGGGTAGACGCGGTCGGTGCCGACGTGCGCGGGTTGAGCGTGGGTGACGAGGTTTATGGTGACCTGTCCGACAGCGGCTTCGGCGCCTTCGCCGAGTATGTCTGTGCACCGGAAACGGCGCTGGCGCTAAAACCGCGAAATCTCAGCTTCGTCGAGGCCGCGGCGATCCCGCACGCGGGTTTACTGGCGCTGCAGGCATTGCGCGATCTCGGCCGCCTGCGCGCGGGCCATCGACTGCTGATCAATGGTGCCGGCGGCGGTGTTGGCACGCTCGGCGTGCAGATCGCTCGCGCCACTGGCGTCACGGTCATCTCCGGGGTTGACGGCGCACACAAGTCGGAGTTGATGCGGGCCGCGGGCTTCGAGCGCACCATCGACTTTCGCCAGGCCGATTTCACCCGTCTCGACGAATCCTGGGACGTCGTGCTCGACCCGAAAACCGATCGGCCGCCTTCCGCTTATCTCCGTGCGCTGAAACCGGGCGGGCATTACGTCACTGTCGGCGGTTCGACCGGGCGGTTGCTGCAGCTGTTCCTGTCGGCAGGACTGCTGCGCCGGTTAACCGGTAAATCGCTTCGGTTGCTCGCACTGCAGCCGAATCGGGATCTCAACGATCTTACCGCGTTGATCGAGTCGGGAAAGCTGCGGCCATTCAACGACGGACCTTATCGGCCGGAGCACGCGATCTAAGCGAAGCGGCGGTTTGGCGCCGGCGAACACCTCGGTAAAATCGTGATCGATTTCGGCCGCTGACTTCGCGCGCCGGCTCCGCCTGCAGCAGGAGGCGCAAACATTCGAAAAAACCGAATGTATACCACAGACAATTCGGATTTTTATTCATCGACTTCGACCCTATCATTGCCTTCGAAGCGAAACGGGATTTCGCGAGGAGGAACAAATGAAAATCGATATACATACCGACGGCGTCGAACTGGACGAAAAACTGCAGCAGTTTACTCTTTGCTGCGCCGGCTTCGAGCTTGGCAACTTCAGTCACCGCATCGCTTCCGTGCAGATACGACTGGCAAGCCTCGAAGAGTCGAGCAGTAGACGCGATCGCTTTTGCCAGGTGCGGGTGGTGTTCTTCAGTCGGCACGACGTCGTGGTCGAGGCACTCGACGCGGATTTGCACATTGCGATTCACTGGGCGCTGGAGCGTGCCGGCTGGAACGTGGCGAACCGGATGCAAATCGAACGACGCAGGCTCGAACGCGACCTGATCGCGGCCCAGACCCTCTCCGCACAAGGGGAGCCGGACCAGGCGGCCTGAGCCCCGGGCTTCCGGTCGGGCGGATTCTTTTGCCTTTGCTGTACGCTGTTCGCCCGGCTATCGGGAATGACGGCTCCCGCTGACAGCTGAGTTAGCCCTTCAGCTGCCCCCGTCGGCCCGTCGCCGTCGTGTTGTACGACGTGGTCGATCCCTTTCGCGTCGCTTACTGTGGATGCGTGGCATCCACCCTGCGACGTGTTCTCAGCGCGTCGAGACTGACCATCGTGAGTGCCGCGACCAGCACCGCTGCCGCCAGCCACAGCCAGCGGTCGTGGGTTTCCGCAAACAGCAGCATTCCCCAGCCGATGCCGGCGAACAGCGACACGAAGGTTGCAAAAGACACCAGCACCGCGCCAGTGGTCTTGATCAGGTAGAAATACATCACAACCTCGATAATGCCGCTGGCGGCGAACACCAGCATTGCATAGCTGCCGGGATTCCATTGCCAGGCGATCAGCAGCGGCTCGCCCCGCAGCAGCATCAGCGGCAGCAGCAGCAGCGTCGCGATCAGGGCTTCGCCGAAACCGACCTGGATGACGTCGAGCTCGGGCGGCCAGTTGGCGTCGATAAATACCGACTCGACGCCGTAACAAAACGGGATCAACAGCGCCAGCAGCATCCATGGCAGCAGGCCGAGGTCCGGTACCGCGGCCTCGGGTAACAATACCAGCGCCGTGGCAACACAACCCGTCAGCATTGCCGCGATGCGCAGACCGGATATTTGCTCGGTGCGAAACAATGCCGCCGCACCGAAGGTAAACAGGGGCGCGAGCGAAATCAGCAGCGCCAGCATACCGGCTGACAGCGCCTGAGCCGCATACAGCGTACCCCCCAATGGCAGGATATATCCGAGTATGCTGGTGACCACGAAAAACCGGATCCTGCGGGCGGTAAAGCGAAACAGGCCGCGCCGCGCTACCAGAATAATCAGGTAGGTGACCGATACCAGTGCCAGCACGAACAAGATGACCTGGCTCTCGTGGTAGCCCGCCTGCAGTGCAAGTTTGAGCATCGCTACCTGCAGACCCCACAGCGTACCCATGACGAGCAGAATCAGAATCGAGAGCGGAGTGACGGTCGGCATGTGATCGGAACCGGAATCGGGGCCTACCAGGGCCCGTCGATTCGATAACTTTTCCAGGGACGGTGGATATTGCCGCAAAGTATACCCACTTCGGGTCAGAATCCGCTTGTTGTCGAAGCGGTATACTGATCCGGACCTATGCTTGCCGTGTTCAGCCGGCAAGCACCTTATGACAGGAGACTAGTGTGACTGAATTCTTATTTGACTACGGCCTGTTTGCCGCCAAGCTGGCCACGTTCGTGGTGGCCATTCTGGTTGTTGTCGTCGTGTCCACAGCGGCTACCCGGCGGGTACGCAGATCGATGAAAGGACATATCGAAACCACCCGGGTCAATGACGAACTCGAAGCGATGCAAAATGCGATCGAGGCGGGTGTGAACGATCCGGAAGCCTTCAAGAAAAAATTCAAGCAGCGGCGGAAAGAGAAAAAGGCCGAGCGCAAGCAGCGACGCAAGGCGTTGCGCCAGGCGGCGCGCGATGCTTCCGACGCCGCCGGGGCGCAGGCGGACAGGCAACGCGTTTATGTGCTGGACTTCGATGGCGACATGCGCGCGTCGGCAGTTTCGCGACTGCGCAAGGAAATTACCGCGGTCCTGTCGATGGTGCGCGACGACGACCGGGTTGTTGTGCGTCTCGAGAGTCGTGGCGGCATGGTGCATGCCTACGGTCTCGCATCGTCGCAGCTGCAGCGGGTCCGTGATCGCGGTGTCGATCTGACCGTATGTATCGACAAGGTGGCCGCCAGTGGCGGTTACATGATGGCCTGTGTGGCCAACCAAATTCTGGCGGCGCCGTTTGCCGTCGTCGGTTCGATCGGCGTGATCGCACAGCTACCCAATTTTCACCGCCTGCTCAAGAAACACGACATCGATTTCGAAATGATTACGGCCGGCGAGTACAAGCGCACCCTGACGATGCTCGGCGAAAATACCGACAGGGGCCGGGCCAAGTTCATCGAGGAGATCGAGGACGTGCACCTGTTGTTCAAGGAATATGTCGCCGCCCACCGGCCCGGCCTCGACCTGGCGACTGTCGCCACCGGCGAAGCCTGGTACGGACAGCGCGCGCTCGAACTTTCACTGGTCGACAAACTGATTACCAGCGACGAGTATGTTACGGCTGCCTGTGACGATGCCGACGTATTCGAGGTTCGCTACATCGAGAAAAAACCGTTGCCGGAACGTCTCGGAATCGTCGTGCAGGAAGCGGTCGATGCGCTGTTGCTGCGCTGGTGGGAGCGGGGCACGAACACCCGTCACCTGTCCTGAATCTTCAGCGGCCGACGGTGATCATGATTTCGTTGCGGCGCAGAAAGGGCAGCGTCCACGGCGGATCGTAACCGGCATAACTCGGTCCGGACAGGGCTTCGAGGCCCTGTGCCGATATCCAGTCGTTGAGGCGCGCATAATTGCGCTCGAACCTGCTTTCGCTGCGCAGGCCGGAGTAGGTCAGTACCGCAATCCGGCGCGGCTCGAGCGCCCGCAGGCGAACGTCGTCGCGCAGCGGTAGCGGGGCACTTTCGAGGGTGTAGCGAGCGGGCAGAACGAATGCAAATCGCCAGCCGGTGGCTCCCTTGTCCGCGATTACCGGCGCGGTCATTTCGATCGATTCGCCGGTGTCGTCCTGGCTGGCGACGACCGGTGCGGTCATCTCGATTTCCTGCTGCGCCCGGTTTTCGCCGGAGATGTATGCGAACAGCCTGCCGAAGGCGCGATTACCGGCGTCATCGAAGTCATCCCTGACGAAGGTTTCTACCACGACCATCGGGGCGTAATCGCGTAATTCGATATCGCCGCTCGAATCGACGACAACGTATCCGGCCTCTTCGACGGTACGCACGCCGAACAGGCTGCAGCCGCCGAGCAGCAGCGTCGCACAAACGGTAGCGACTCGGGTCGTGGCGGAACGGGAGATTGATAAAACCATGACAGGGACTGCGTTGCGTGATGTTACCAGAGATACGGACGCGGCCTGCCAATGGATTGGGTATAGCGGAAGTGGAACCGGAGGGCTCGTCCCTGGGCCCCCGGGTTCCGGGTGCCGGCCAGTTGCCGGCGAACTGGATATGCCAGCGATCGGGTCTAGTGCATTACCGGCAGGCGGTTCAGGCGAAAGCGCAGCGCATACTTGCCATCTCCGATGACGCGCGCTTCGCCGTCGATGACGCCTTCCTCGACCTTGCCGCGAAACTCGATCGGCAGGCCCCTGGCCTCGGCCTCGCCGAACAGCGTCTGCGAGTCGATGTGCTGGGTCAGATTGCCTGCCATTTCGAAGGCTTCGCCATCGATCGCATAGGTCCCGGTGGTGAAGTGTTCGGCGCTGGCGCTACGAAACTCACCGTCATTGATGAAAGCGGTGGAGAACTGTTCCCAGCCATAGGGGCCGAGGATTTCAACCGCGTAAATGCCTTCCACGTTTTTCATGACTGTCTCCTGACTGATTTCGATTGTCGATGTCCCGCTCCGGGTCGCGGCAGCCGGCGTTAGCCGTAATCCTCGACGATGTGAAGTAATATGGCGCCGGTCGCGAGAGAAAAAAAGTCGAATTAACGATTCGATTAGTTCGAAAAAACTTTCGCTTCGCAGCGGGCCAGGAGAGGCTGACGCGGCGGGGCGCCGGTTGCCGGTTCAGGAACCGAAAAATCTCGAAAACGCGATGTAGATCGACAGGCTGCTGTCGGTGTCGGTCAGGGGACTGTCGGCAATCGAGTCATCGAACCAGGTGTTTTCGATACCGATACGCGTCAGGCCGCCCAGAAAGGCCGGCGTGAACAGCGTGATACCAAGCGTCGTATTGAGCGCGCTGTCGCCGTCGTAGGCCGGTCTGAAGCTGGCCGCTTCGGCTTCGGCCACGCCGAAGTAGTAGTCGACGTGGCGGCGGTCAAGGTAACTCAGCCCGATTTCCGGTTCGATAAAAAGCGGCCCCCGGCGAAACACGCGGGCCAGCCCCAGGGTTAATTCACGTCCGTCGGAGCGGTCAAGCGCGTCATGCAGGCTGGCGGCCTCGATTTTCCAGTCGTTGCGTTCGTAGCCGAGGCTGAAACCGACATCCATCGAAAACTCGCGTTCCTCCATGCCCTCGAAAACATCGCTGTCGGATTCGTCGAAGCCATCGAAGCGCGGACTCAGCTGCAGGTCGACTTCGATGTCGCCGAACTCGGCAATTTCCCAGGACACGAACGGGCCGAACACGGTCAGGTTTTCACCGCGGTAGCCCAGCACCGGCAGCGGGACTACCCGGCGTTCGAAACCATCGTAAACCTCGCGCTCGATACCGAGGGCGGCGCCGTAGATGAAACCGCGGGGTTCGAGGCGAGCACGGTTTTCACCGCGCTCGGTGTCGCTGGTATCGGCGGTCGCGGGGCCGCCAAGCAAGCACAGCATCAGCGCTGCGCCGAAGCATACGGTTGTCAGGTTGATTTGCTGGCGCCTGGATTGGTTCATAGTAGCTATACGCAAGCGCATGGCGGCTGGTTCGCTCGAAGTATCGATCCGAGCCAGGCCAGGGCTGTGATAACTCAGAGCTCGCTGCTTTCGATCAGTGC